>Ga0247815_10003294_pt1 | contig 11644 bp, 12 predicted proteins | sample UWRJL194509B1_FD_181014 | JGI IMG/M metagenome (GOLD analysis project Ga0247815, IMG submission 181014) | Plant litter microbial communities from Arlington Agricultural Research Station in Wisconsin, United States - UWRJ-L194-509B-1 | ecosystem: Environmental > Terrestrial > Plant litter >... | reverse complement strand
ACGCCACGTTGTGTACAACTTTGACAGCGACTAATTGTTTGGGCGCGGGGAGTGCGGGATCGTCGCGTCAGTGAGCAAAGCGCGACTTGCGGCGCAGGTCGCGGTGCCATGGCGCAGCGAGCGGATATCCCGACGCGTGAGCAGGTCATACCGCAGCTCCTCGACTCGTAAGCCGTTGCGTAAGCCGGTGCGCGTGTAATGTGTATCGTGACGCGCACGCGCCGGCCACACCGGTCTCCGGTTCGCTGATATTGAATAACTGTGACAAGGTGCACTTTACTTCTGCTCATGCGAGGACGGTTCGGATAGTAGTGCGCCGACGGCGCGTTCTGGTTTCCGTGATGCATAGCTGTGGCGGTGTTCAACTACAACTCTCGTCGCACTTCCACGGATCAGGATACGGACCGAACCTGGAGAAGCGCATCTTTTGCTTCGCGCTCAGTCAAAAGAGCGAATCTATCAGCTATGCGGAAGTTCGGGTTTTGGAACGCGCCTTGGCATAGAACTCAAAAAACGTACTCGGCTGACCGCTTGGGCGATACGACCGGTTCAGCACTGCCAAGCTTGGTCCGAGGAAAAAGTCGGCTCTTAGGCATATGCTCAATCATTTCAACGACAAAGACGACCACACAGTCTTTCTCTCTACCAGCGACTATTCTCCTTCGCAGTTTTCTTTATTGCTGTGTATCAAGACGGATACAGCGGGAGACGCGTGGCATGTCTTATCATTCAATCTTCACCTTCACCCCCACCCGTTCGGTTATCGCCTCCGCCTTCAATGTTGTCATCGATTATACGCCTGTCGCTAACAGCGGGCCCCATATCTTGAATGTTTGTGTACGAATCCCATGTCGCGACAGCTGTCGCCACACCAGAGTTCGTAACCGTATGACCAAACTTCCTCGACCTGAGTGTAATGGTATATGGAATGCTGAGCTGGCCCTCGGTGATGTAGCTGGTGAACCGGTACTGGCGGTGTGGCGGAGTGCTAATCGGAACGACACATTCGACGGTGGTGGTGTCGGTAACGGACTGGCCCCAGTGCCACACCTGTGTCCGCAAGGCCGAGACACCGATTTCGCCGTTCGTGACGTACGGAACGCCAACTAGGACGATTGAGCAGTGTGCAGTTCGGATCTACATTTGGACCTACCCTCAAATGTCGTATCCCTACCGATGGTGCTGCCAGACGTAGAGTCAAAGGACTGAAAGTATGACTTCGCTTTTGAGTAACAGAGGTTCTGACTCTGCGCCATGTTGCCATAGTTATTGACTGTTTGCGAGGCGAGCTCGACCTTTTGCTGAGAAAGGATGGAGGCAGAGTGAAGATGATACTGGATCGGCCTGACAACATGGACATCATCCAACTCAAATCTGAAGACTTGGTCGTCGTAGTTCTCAGTGTCAGCTCCGACCGTGCCTAGGAATGGCTCTCTGTGCGTGCGCATATAGCACTTGGTATTGTACCTTGAGTTGATGATGCGAAACCATCCGTCATCGACGCTGACCTGCCGGAAGGCGACGGACCTGAAGCGCGTGAGACTCATCAATAAATCGTCAGCCAACAAGGGAAAGTCAGTTTTTACGTACGAGCCGTGCGAGCTCAGCTGGTTGGACAGATACCAAAGACTGTTGCTATTGTCCACATACATAGCCAAGCCATCGTCGATGTCGGACGCAATCACATACTGGTCACCAATGAGGATCAACCTCCAGAACTGATTGCCGTTGACAGGTTCCGCCTCAGTTACACCGGATTTCAGCTCGCCGTTGACACCTCCATTCCGATACGCATACAAGACCTGGCCTGTGTATTTAACAACGAGGCGGAAACGGAGCCCTGCAGGCGGTATGAGAAGCGGTCGGACATCAGCAGCTACGGCGGTGGTCATTCTGAGTAAGTGGGAGCCGGCAAAGTGATTGTTTAGAACGCTCTCTAACCATCCCCTCTGATATATATCTTCAGATCCGGAGTGAACGGCGCAAAGAAGACGTTTATGAACATCGCTGTTATATATAAACGAATCAGCAGAGGGTTCACCCAAATGTGGTCAAGTCAACGAATCACAGCGGCAATCGATCAGGCGGTGATTAAGCTGCAGCAAGCGAGGGCAAAATTTAAGGCACCCCATCTCTGGGTTCCGGAGCCTCGACTAGAATGAGTTGGCCGGCACGGATGCAAAACTGGTGGCACGACAAACTCGGCGACCCTACACCAACACTCACCCCCAGGGATCGCGCGGCAGCCCTCAGAGCTGAAGAAACGTGACAGTGGACTATGAGTGGATCTCTCTAACGTGTCGGCTCGATCGCTTGGACGATACGACCGGCTCAGCATTGCCAAATATGGTCCGAAGAAGAAGTTGGCTCTTCGGCATATGCTCAGCCCTTTCAAAGAGATGTCCGGTTCATCGAAATGGGAAAGAGAATATCAAGGCACGGTTTCTCCTTGCCCGTGGGAGGTGGTGCGGGCGCGGTTAACTTACGGCTCCCTCAGTGTATGACGCAGCTCCTGCTCTTGTACCATCGAGTACTCGCCTGCTTCGACCTTCTCGTGCTCCTCACACACGCGTTTACCCTACCTTCATATCTACCAGCGGCTGTTTCTCTACTCAGTTTCCTTTATTGCCACGTATTGAAACGGATACAGCGGGAGACTTGAACCGGCGCATGACATGTTTTATCAATCAATCTTCGCCTTGACCCCCACCCGTTCGGTTATCGGCTCCGCCTTCAATGTTGTCCTCGATGTTATTGTCGTCGCTGATAGCGGGCCCCATGTCTTGAACGTTTGTGTACGAGTCCCATGTCGCCACAGCTATCGCCACACCAGAGTTCGTAACCGTATGTCCAAATTTCCTCGATCTGAGCGTAATGGTGTATGGAACGCTGAGCTGGCCCTCGGTGATGTACCTTGTAAACCGATACTTGCGGCGTGGCGGTGTGCTGATTGGAATGTTCCATTCGATAGTGGGAGCGTTGGTGACAGTCTTGCCCCAGTGCCATGTCTGTGTGGACGAGACTGCCACACCAATTTTGCCGTTTCTGACGAACGGAACGCCAACTGAAACGGGTAAGCCGCGTGTAATCAAAGATCTACAATTATACTCACCCTCAAACGTCGTATCCACGCCGATGAAAGTTCCAGAAGCAGGGAGAAAGGACTGAAAGTACGACTTCATTCTTGAGCAACAGAGGTTCTGACTCAGTAAGATATCGCCGTAATTGTTGATAGTTTCCGATGCGAGTTCGACCTTTTGCTGGGACACAATATAGGCGGAGGAAAGATCATACTGAATCGGCCTAACGATCTCCAGATCCTCCACCTCAAATCCGAAGACCTGGTCGCCGTAGTCTTCACTGTCCGCTCCAACTGTGAGAAGTGCTTGGTCGATCTGCGCGCTCATAATACACTTTATCTTGTAGTTTGGGTTGTAGATGCGGAACCATCCTTCACCGGCACTAACCTGCCGGAAGGCAAAGAACCTAGCGCAGCGCATAAAATTCGTCAGTAAACCGCGAACTCGACATAAAAGTATACTGTGCAAACGTACGAGCCGTGCGAGCTCAACTTGTTGGAAAGATACCAGTGGTTTTTGTTCCTGTCCGCATACATGGCGACGCCGTTGTAGACGTCGGAAACGATCAAGTATTGGCCACTGAACCCGTCACCAGCGGGGATCAACCTCCAGAACTGATTGTTGTTGACCGGTTCCGCATCAGTTACCCCGGATTTCGGTACGCCGTCGACTTTAGCATCCTGATACGCATACAAGACCTGGTTTGTGTGTTTGCTGACCAGGCGGAAACGGTGCCCTGCAGATGGTATGAAGTGCGGGCGGACATCAGCGGCTGCAGAAATGGACATTTTGAGTAGACGAGAGTCGACAAATCGTTTCTGAACGTTATATAGTCATTCCCTATATATACATATCTCTTGAGATCCGAGGTGAGCGGCGCAGAGAAGATGACCCTAAACATGGTTGTAATAAGCAGTCGTCAGCATAGGGACCACCCAAATCTGGTCAGATTAAACTGCGCCAAGCGAGGGCATGATTCAAGGCACACCGTCTCTGCGTCCTGGAGGCAAAAGAGTATCGACCAAAATGAATGGGCGGATACGTACGCAAGACTGACGGCACGGGGCACAGACATACTCAGTGTCCCTGTACCAACACTCACCTCACCCTTAGGGACAACTCGGGGGCTGAGAGATGAACAAAACGGCAGTGGACTGCGAGTGCAAGGTTAGATGTTGAGGAACGGCCAAATTTCTTGGTGGTACTAATGCGCTGCTCCGTGCCTGCAGCGGGATTGTTCGGGCCCGATGATCAATAACCAGTCAATGGTCACGCATCGCGACTCATTAAACAACCCTTGCGCTCACCGACAAGCAGACTGTAGAGCGAAGATCCTCAGCCCATGGCGACAACGCTCATATGTTTGGGTGCGGTTCGCGATTGACGGGCAAGCGCAGGATAGGACGAGTTTGGCCACACTAGTGCCCGGCACATTGATATTGGAATCATGAAAGGTGTGATTTCTCTCTTCTCAGGCTAGGTCGGTTCAATCATTGGTGCGATGACGCCGCGTTCGGTTTCCGTGATGCATGGCCGTGGCGGTGGACAACCACAACCTCGTCACAGTTCCACGGATCTGGATAACAACCAAACGAACCTGGAGGGGCGCAATCTCTGCTTCGTGATCGATCAAAAGAGAGAGCCTATCAGCTATGAGGAAGTTCAAGTTCGGAGCGCGCGTTGGCACAGAACTCACAGACTTACGTAGTTGATAGTAGGACGATATGAACAGTTCACTACTCTTTCTTCGTTCAAAGCTCATTCTTCGCGCGTGATATTTATTCATCCAGCTTGGTAGCTGCTATTGTCAAGGGTGTTCCGAGGAAGACGTCGGCTGTCCGGCACCAGCTCAACCATTTCAACGACAAAGACGACCACATAGCCTTCTTCTCTACCTACGACTGTTTTAATTCGTTGTTGCGATGCATCGATGCGGATACAGCGGACGACATGAACCGACGCGTGACATGTCTTCTCAATCAATCTTCACCTTTACCCGCGCCCGTTCGGTTATCGCCTCCGCCTTCGACGTTCTCGTCGATATCATTTACTTTGCTGATAGCGGGTCCTATATCCTGAATATCTGTGTATGAGTCCCATGTCGCGACAGCTGTCGCCACACCAGAGCTCGTAACCGTAGAATCAAACTTCTTTGACTTGAGTGTAATGGTGTATGGAATGCTGAGCTGGCCCTCGGTGATGTACCTTGTGAAACGATACTGGCGGTGCGGAGGAGTGCTTATTGAAATGTTCCATTCGATGGTGGGAGGGCTGGTGACAATCTTGCCCCAGTGCCATGTCTGTGTGGGCGAGACTGCCACACCAATTTTGCCGTTAGTGACGAAAGGAATGCCAACTGGAACGGGTAAGCCGTGTGCAATCCGAGATCTAAAATTAGCCTCACCTTCGAACGTCATATCCACACTGATGGTAGTCCCAGAAGCATAGTCAAGGGACCGAAAGTGTGACTTGGCTCTTGAGCAAAAGAGGCTCTGACTCTGTTCGATGCTGCCATTGTTGTTGACCGTTTCCGAAGCGAGTTCGACCTTTTGCTTAGATATGATAGAGGCTGAGAGAAGATGATACTGAATTGGCCCGACGATATCCAGATCATCCACGTCAAATCTGAAGACCTGGTCGTCGTAGTTCGTACAGTCCGCTACAACCGTACGGAGCGTTGAATAGTCGCGTGTATTCATAACGCACTTTATACTGCAGCTTGGGTTGTGGATGCGAAACCATCCTTCATTGGCACTGACCTGCCGGAAGGCAAAGAACCTAGTACAGTGCATGAATTTCGTCGGTAAGTCGTGAGCTTGTCAGAGAATCGCAATATGTTTTACGTACGAGCCACATGAGCTCAGTCGGTTCGACAGATACCAAGGACTGTTGCTGCTGTCCGCATACATGGCGAAGCGGTCGTCGATGTCGGAAGCAATTAAATACTGGCCGCTGAACCCAGCTCCAGCGGGGATCAACTTCCAGAACTGATTGCCGTTGACAGGTTCCATCTCAGTTACACCAGATTTAAGCACTCCGTCGACACCGCCGTCCCGATATGCATACAAGACCTGGCTCGTGGCTTTACGGATGAGGCGGAAACGGAGCCCCACAGGTGGTATGAAGAGCGGGCGGATGTCTACGGCTGCGACGGTGGACATTCTGAGTAGGTGGTAAGAGCTGGTAAACTAAAACGCCATCTAGCCATCCTCCTTATTTATCCTCGGATTCAGAATGAACATCGCAAAAGAAGACACGTCTAAACATTGCTATAGTACAGTCAGCAAAGGGGCCCACCCAATTATGGCCAGGTCAACAAGTCACAACGGCAATCAGGCAAGCAGTGATGAAACCGCACCAACGAGGGAAAAATCCGAGTTAATATTTCTCTGAGTTCTGCAACGACAACTTATGAACGTTCTGGTCGGGTCTGTCCGTCGACCCGACCGCTTGGACGGTACGACCGGTTCAGCACTGCATCTTCATGTAGAACTCATTATTCGCGCCGTGATATCTATCCATCCGGCTGGGTGGCTGACCACGGTTGTCCGAAGAGGAACTCGGTCATTCGGCACTCGCTCAACATTACGATGGATGATTACCAATCAAGTCCACCGGAGTTCCGGCCATAGCCGCGCCCGTAACGTGCCGCTTGGATAGTTCAAATGCAATCCATATACCGGATATTGCTGTGACAGAATACGGTTTGGTTGTAATAAATAACTTGTGCACTGATAGGGTCAAGTGAAGGCCGGTTGATCGACAACTTCTGACCGCATCAAACCGGCGTTCCTTCACGATGGCGGAACGATCCAATCGAGTCCCAAAGTCGGCCCGACCTCTCGCATTTACCAGACCATCTTAGCTCACATCCTGACTCCGTGCATGTCAAACGCCATCCTTTCGGTCACGTACCGCAGCGGACTCTCATGTCGCGGCCGGATGTGATTGGCGGCCTCGCGGCCCGCTTCCTCCGCGGGCTTGCTTCGCCGAAATGTGACCTCGCTCACTTCTCAAGCATGTGTGCGCGATTTTGGCGCCTGACTACGAAGCTCACTCCGGTTCAGTATGTGGGGGAGCCATTATCCCGAGGCAGCGCCGACGAGTGCCACGTAGCAGGTTGACCTCGAGGGTCTTGGTCCTGGGTAGTCTCTCTCTGCAGTCGATGGCGCCTTGGCTGCCTCAATCTTGTTGCTTCTCCCGGGGCGATTGCGGGGTAACAGTGTCTATGTGGCGTCGGTGTAACCGCTGCTCGCCGTCGTACCTCGAGGCATATCCACCTTCAAAAGGCGTGAACCGCCAGGGGTACTCGTCCGTTTTTGCATCCAAGCGACTTACAGTACAGACTGACGCTCAAAATGCTCGCCTCTCTGCTTTCGTTCTCGCTCCTTGCTGGGACCGTGCTCGCACACGGCCAGGTTCGCCAATTCATCACCTCAAGCGGAACATGGACCGCTGCAGACGCCTATGCGGCGGCAAACGCAAGCTCGCCGATTCGAAAGCTCAACACATACGGACCGGCGGCTAACTTTTCGTCCTCGGTCATCACTTGTGGCGTGAGTTCCCTGCGGCCAAAATCCGGAAATCATGTGTGCTGATCGCGCTCTTGACCTTGATAGGAGGGTGGCAACACACCAGTTACCGCGCTGGCAACTGCTAAGGCTGGAGAACTCGTGACATTTGATTGGGGTAGCTGGAGCTCATCGCATTCTGGGTTCGGTCATTTACAACCCCGACTGAGTTGGCACATGAGGCTCACATTTTCGCAACAGCCCAGTGATGACTTATATCGCCAAGTGCCCGAACGGGTGCGCCAGCTTTAAAGGCGATAGTGGGAATGTATGGGTCAAGATTGACCAAGATGGCTGTGCGTTACCAGCGTCCGCCGCTGGCTTGAACGAAAGCTCACACCGCTTCGATGCAGACCACAACAGCACAGCACGCTCCGCGTATCCTTGGGGTGAAAATCTTCTTCATCTGAGCCCGTCTATCTACAAGGTCACTATCCCCGCGGGGCTTGCGAACGGCGAGTACATTCTGCGTCACGAGGTACGCGTGTTTTTGTAAGGGAGTTCTCGTAAATCATGTCACTGATCATATGCCCACTGCTGCCTCTCTGCAGATCCTTGGACTACATGTTGCCTCTCAGTCATACGGGGTACGTGAAAATCAACACAGAGAAATATTGAGCTAATCCCTCGCAGGCTCAGTTCTACCCCAACTGCGTTCAGGTCAAAATCACTAATGGTGGCAGCGTAAACCTCCCGACTGGCATCGCTCTCCCTGGCAGTTATTCCCCGACGGATAGCGCAGGCATTCTTGTTGAGCTCTGGAAGGTTCAACAGGGTCTGGTGGGCTACACCATTCCTGGAGGAAATGTGCTCCTGCCTGGTGGTACCGGCAGTTGGGGTACTGCGACGTATGGTGCATGACGAGGCGTTTATTCTTTGTAGACTATCCAATACTGTCGAACTGAATTCATCTAGCATCCACAGACGCGAAGTAAAGTTTGATTGTGCCGGAAGCAAGCCGAGGACGCTGATCCAGGCCGCATAAATAATTCAATGCTATTCAGAAAGCGATCGGGAAAATCCAGACAACAAGGAAGCATCGTTTTTCGCTTTAAGCATGCGCAAGAGACAAAACTAAGGCGATCGAAGAGGGAGGGGCCGAAGCTTTCAAGGGTAGTCCTAATTACTTTACGTACTGGCAATATATCCAGTAAAGCATCAGCCGAGAGTGCGATGTCATCTGCTATTTCTGGCTTCGTTTCATCCAAATTAGGCAACTCCGAGGAGCTGCGCTGTCCCGCATTACGTCCCGGATATATGATCATGCTGCAACAGCCAGGCAGCTAGCATGTCACACCATGCAGTCGGTCAGAGTGAGGACCAACGACTGTACCAACGATAAAGCAACAACAACCCGCTGTTGTAGGTAGCCGACGCAAATAATGTAGCCATATGGCATCAATAGGCCTGCGTGGAGTTCTTCGGGTCGCATATTGGCGAGAAGCTAGCCAACTTCCTGAGCATGATATCCAGGGCCGGGCGAACCAGTCACGTTCATCCATAGGAACGGTGCGCATGTGATATAGTCAGCCCCATATTTAGTCCACACGGCTTCGCATTTCGAGAACTCTCAACCTGGATCATGCGAAGAGAGCAAAGAATGCGACCAACTGAAATCAACACGCGCTGGGAAGTCGGACTCCGCAGGTGACACTTGAACGACCCTTTACCGCCTTATGGCATCACTCACGCGGCTTTTGACCGCGCCAGGCCAAGAGATGGTCAGGTGACATGTGATGACAAAACACCTTAAAAGCGGCGTTATTCGATTTGCAGTTCACAACTTCGCACGCACCATCCCAGTTCCGCAACTTACGGACATGAGCATTGCGCAAGAGAGCGAGCATAACCTACCTCCAGATGCCGGGAATATCCCAATCATGTTCTCAACGACGTCTTTCATTCCAGGTAGGCATGCTACAGCAGCAGGACCCGCAAGGCAAGCTCCCGCTTATCCGTCCGACCAACGGTTCAATCAGGGTATGACGCTACTCTTGCGCTCGGTGTTGTCAGCGCAAACATCGCTTTCGAAGTTATTTCCGGTACATCGTTAGCGAGCGAGATCTCGTCGGCCCGCGCGACGCTGATAGGCAGAATCACAAGGTTGGCACAGGCGAGGCGCTGCGACGGAGGTCACGCTGATTCCCATGTGCCGCTTCAACTGTACTGATAAAACAATAGTGATCGACATTAAGTTTGAAACAACGGTGGTACCACGTGGGTCTGATACTTGGGTATCAGTCGCAGTCACTGGCTCAATGGTCAGGCTACACCGCACACAGGTCTGAGCAGTTGTGGTAGATACTGTCTAAAATGATATAATCGGAGCCAAAAATCATGTGAACCGTTGATTCCAGGCCAGCATGACCTCGTCGGGATCGGCCGTAATCCTTCATACGCTCGTACCAGTAACGGAACTGCTGGCCACCAATTGATTTCACAGTGTCGCCCGAGATGGGTATCCAGTCTGTATCTTCATAGCTCCTACACGAGAAAATTCTGGAACTACTGAGGTGTGAGCTGTGCAGATGGTCGTTGTCGACAACTTTCATGTGCATGTTACAGCTAGCGGCACGAACAGAATGGGAGGCGACACCTCGCCTAGCGATACAATATTTGCAATGTGCTCTATTAGAAGCGGCTGCATGTATGATCTTTCGACATTACTGTAGTTCTCCGACTTCTCAGACGACAATGAGCACCTTCTTGTCGGCAGCATGCTTGAGCTCTGTAAAGTGGCCGCTCTGCTCGCACATCCCGCGGAACACTCCACTATCCTTGGCGATGAGCGCGGCCGGCGCGTCGAGCTCGACAACCTTGCCTTGGTCCAGAACCAGAACCCGATCGTAGTCGATGATAGTATGCAGTCGATGAGCAATCGTGAGTAGGATGCTTCCGCTGAACCGCTCGCGGATAGTTGTCTGGATCCTGTGTGAAGCGTGTTCCGTGAGCGATTGTGGTTGAAGACACCTCTCAACTCACTTCTTATCTGTCTCAAAGTCGACTGACGCGGTCGACTCGTCCAGGACAACGATGCCCGAGTTACGCAGAAGTGCGCGCTGCCACAACGTCAGCACTGACATGTGAACTGACTGGAATCTTCACTCACCGCCATTGCAATTAACTGCCTCTGTCCGGCACTCCAGTTGGCACCGCCGTCGCTGACCTTTGACTCGAGTGTGACTATTGTCTGTGTGACTGAACCTGCCTCTCGAGTGGTACCCGTGCCGTCCGCATGCGGCGTCGCACTGCCGGATGATACCTCGATAGGCAGCTGCACCATACGCAGTGCATCAATGCACTCTGCGTCCGTGTGGTCGTTGAAGGGGTCAAGGTTCTCGCGAATGGTGCCACCGTACAATGCCGCGTCTTGCGGGATCAACGTCAGATGCTCGCGCAGGTCCTGCACTCCGACCTTGGTGATGTCCATACCTACGTGGTGAAAAGAATGATCAGCGGCATGTGGGAGAAGAGACTGAGCTGCGTACCACCGACGGAGATGGTTCCTTCGTCTGGGTCGACGAAGCGGAAGAGCGACATTGCGAGCGTGCTCTTACCACTGCCTGTGCGACCGACGATACCGATCTTCTCGCCAGCCTACGGAGTGGCAATTAGCGCTGCAGGCATGTGAGAGGAGGACAGGCCAGAAGCTACCTTGACGTGAAACGAGACGCCACGCAGGACGGGCTCCAGGTCTGGCGCATAGCGGAGAACGACGTTCTCGAATGTAACGCCTTGATCGAGCAAAGGCCACGCAGCAGGAACACCAGGCACGCGACGAGGAGGTTCTTTGGGCGATAGCATGAGCGATCACTGTCCTCATTAAAATATAAGCCACGGAACGCGCACCAGCGGGTAGATCAATGTAATCTTGCACTCGCTGAGATCTAAGTGTCAGTAAAAAGCGGCATTGGAGTCGAATACCGAACGCCTACCTCGACCGAGTTCATTCCGTTCTCCATCTACCGGTTGTGAGAATCAACTCGGTACCTG
>Ga0247815_10003293_pt1 | contig 11649 bp, 13 predicted proteins | sample UWRJL194509B1_FD_181014 | JGI IMG/M metagenome (GOLD analysis project Ga0247815, IMG submission 181014) | Plant litter microbial communities from Arlington Agricultural Research Station in Wisconsin, United States - UWRJ-L194-509B-1 | ecosystem: Environmental > Terrestrial > Plant litter >... | reverse complement strand
GCCGAGGCGCAGCCGGCGAGTGCGACCATCGCGACGGCCGACACCGCCGAAGCCTTAATGAGAACTGTTATCATGAGGCTCGACAGTAGTGCACAAATCGAGCGACACGAAAACGGGAGGTCAGAACTTCTTGCCGAGCGCCTTCGCCTTCAGGGCGTCGAACTCGCCGGGCGTGAGGATGCCCTGGTCGGCGAGCGCCTTGGCTTTGGCGATCTCGGCCGCGGGGTTCGCGAACGACACCGAGCGCACGTACTCGTCGGAATACTCGGGTGCCTTCTCGGGGCGTTGCCGTGCGCGGTCGGCCATGCCGGAGCCGCGTGCGATGAGGTAGACGAGCGCCGTGATGAAGGGGACGAAGACCAGGAAGATTATCCACACCGCTTTCCACCAGCCGCTCAGCCTGTGGTCGCGGAACAGGTCGGTCACGATCCAGACGAGCATAAAGATGTAGGCGCCGAAGGTGATCAACAGAAACAGGTACTCGAAAACGCCGCCGAAAATGCTCCAGCGCATAACGCCCTCCTCGATCGATGACCCCGACGGTAGCGGCGCCCGGCATCGCGGCGATCATCAGTTTGGGGTGACCGAGTGTTACGTCGCGGGAATGCCAAGCAACACCTGACGCGTTACTCTGAGGGCGCGAATCGGCGCCGCACGCCCACCGTTAGGACCCCATGGATCTCTTCACCCCCGTCGACTTCGGCGCAATGCATCTCGCGAACCGGCTGGTGATGGCCCCTCTGACGCGCGTGCGCGCCGGCGAGGACGGCGTGCCGACCGACCTGATCGTCGAGTACTACCGTCAGCGCGCGAGCCTGGGGCTGATCGTGACCGAGGGCACCTTCACGAGCGCCGAGGCCAAGGGCTTCACGGGCCAGCCCGGCATCGCCACCGACGAGCAGCAGTCGGGCTGGTCGCGCGTCGCCGACGCCGTGCACGCCGCGGGCGGCCTCCTCGCCATGCAGGTCATGCACGCCGGACGCGTGACCCACAGCGAGATCTCGGGGGCGCCTCGCAGCGTCGCGCCCAGCGCGATCGCCATCGAGGGCGACACCCGCACCCCGAACGGCAAGACCGCCCACCAGATTCCCGTCGGCATCCCGCTCGACGAGCTGCCCGCGGTCGTCGAGGAGTTCGTCGCCGCCTCGCGCCGCGCCATCGCCGCCGGCATCGACGCGGTCGAGCTGCACGCCGCCAACGGCTACCTGCTGCACGAGTTCCTGGCACCCTCGTCGAATACGCGCACCGACTCGTACGGCGGATCGCCGGAGAACCGCATCCGCCTCGTGGTCGAGGTCGTCACCGCCGTGGCCGAGGCCGTCGGCGCCGACCGGGTAGGCCTGCGCATCTCTCCGGAACGCAACATCCAGGGCGTCATCGAAGACGATGCTGCGGATGTCGCGACCACCTACGGTCTGCTCGCCGACGCGCTAGCCCCGCTCGGGTTGGCGTTCCTCGACTACATGCACCCCGAGCCCGCGGGTGCACTCGCGCAGGACATCCGCGCCAGGGTCAAGGCGCCATTCATCATCAACACCGGGTTCGCCGAGGCCACCACGCGCGAGGCAGCCCTTGAGATCGCGGCGGCCGACCTGGCCGACGCCGTGTCGATCGGTCGCGCAGCCATCGCCAACCCCGACGTGGTCGAGCGCTGGAAGGCCGCCGCCGAGGAGAACGCGCCCGACCCGTCGACCTTCTACGGTCCCGGCGCTGCGGGCTACACCGACTACCCGGCGCTGGCGCGGTAGCCGGCGCTCCGGCGGCTACGGCCGTATCGGCCTGTCGCCGGAGAGCAAACTGGAGCGAATGACGGGAATCGAACCCGCGCTATCTGCTTGGGAAGCAGAAGTTCTGCCATTGAACTACATTCGCGTGGGCCGCTCGCGGGGAGCGGCACGACAGCAATTGTAGGTCGTGACGGTGGCCGTGGCATCCGCCTGGCTTAAATAGACTGTGGCCATGCTGCTTTCTGACAGGGACATCAAGGCCGAGCTCGCCGACAAACGCATCGGTCTCGAGCCGCTCGAGCTGGGCATGGTGCAGCCGTCGAGCGTCGACGTGCGGCTCGACCGCTTCTTCCGGTTGTTCGACAACCACAAGTACCCCTTCATCGACCCGGCCGAAGACCAGCCCGACCTCACGCACCTCGTCGAGGTCGAGGCCGACCAGCCGTTCATCCTGCACCCGGGGGAGTTCGTGCTCGGTTCGACCTACGAGCTCGTCACCCTGCCCGACGACATCGCCGCCCGGCTCGAGGGCAAGAGCTCGCTCGGCCGCCTCGGCCTGCTCACCCACTCGACGGCCGGCTTCGTCGACCCCGGTTTCAGCGGCCACGTCACGCTCGAGCTGTCGAACGTCGCGACGCTTCCGATCAAGCTCTGGCCCGGCATGAAGATCGGGCAGCTGTGCTTTATGCGCCTCACCAGCCCGGCCGAGAACCCCTACGGCTCGGGCATCTACGGATCGCGCTACCAAGGCCAGCGCGGCCCGACGGCGAGCCGGTCGTTCCAGAACTTCGTGCACACCGACGTCTCCGACACCGAGGCCGGTCGCCCCGGCAAGTAGCCGCACCCGTCGCGCCAAATGCAGGAGATTTCTGCGGCACGGGCCGCCGATCGCACCCAACGTGTGACTCGACCGGGATTCTCCTGCATTTGGCACAGAAGCAGGGGGCACAGAAGTGCCGCGGTTGACCGGGGCCGGCGTAGCCCGCCCGGGCGCACCGCCGCTAGTAGGCGCCGGCGACCGGGGTCGCGGCGGCCGCGCCGGCCTCTTCTGCCAGCACCTGGCGCGAGCCCGAGACTCCGAGGCGGGTTGCTCCGGCGGCGACCATGGCGGCGGCGGTCTCGTACGAACGGATTCCGCCGCTCGCCTTGACGCCCGCGCGGCCGGCGACGGTCTTCGACATGAGGGCGACGGCCTCGACGGTGGCGCCACCGGTCGGGTGGAAGCCCGTCGACGTCTTCACGAAGTCGGCGCCTGCCGACACGGCCGCCTCGCACACGGCGACGATCTCGTCATCGGTGAGCGCGGCCGACTCGATGATGACCTTCAGGATGTGCGGCGCGGGGATCACCGAGCGCACCGACGCGATATCGGCCTCGACCAGGTCGAAGCGCCCGGCCTTCGCCGCACCGATGTCGATCACCATGTCGACCTCGTCGGCGCCGAGCGCGATCGACTCGGCCGCCTCGGCGGTCTTGACCGCGGTGGTGTGCTTGCCCGAAGGGAATCCGCAGACCACGGCGACCTTGAGCGACGCGGGCACCGTGAGCGGCAGCATCGAGGGCGAGACGCAGACCGAGAAGGTCTGCAGTTCGACGGCCTCGGCGATGAGCGCCTCGACGTCGGCGGCGGTCGCCTCGGGCTTGAGCAGGGTGTGGTCGATGATGCCGGCGATGGAGGTCATGGTGGTCCTAAAGCTAGAGGGAGGGAAGGGCGGAGATTTCGTCGAGCTGCCAGACGAGCCACGGGCTGAACGCGAACGGCGCTGCGGCCGCGGCGTTACGCAGGGATTGCGGCTCGACCCACTCGAATTCGGAGACTTCGTCGGCGGCGGGAGCCACGGCATCCGTCGTATATGCGCGGTACACCGGGCAGACTTCGTTCTCGACGATTCCGGATGCGTCGACGGCCCGATAACGGAAGTCGGGCAGAACGAGTTCGAGCTTCGAGACGGTGATTCCCAGTTCGCGCACGGCGCGTCGGGCGATGGCGTCTTCCATCGACTCGCCCGGGCCGGGGTGGCCGCAGAACGAGTTGGTCCACACCCCTGGCCACGTCAGTTTGCTCAGCGCGCGCCGGGTGACGAGCACCTGGCCGGCGTCGTTCATAACGTGGCACGAGAAGGCGAGGTGGAGCGCGGTGTCGTGGGTGTGCACGGCCACCTTGTCGGCCGTGCCGACAGGGTATCCGTCTTCAGATAGCAGTACTACCTGTTCGGTCTTGTTCATGGTCGCGGTATTCTGCTCAAATGAATGGTCCCGACCTTGTTTCCGTCTCGATCGCGAGGCAGGCACAGGTCGATGTTGTGCTTGAACGCTTCTTCAGCCTAGCCAAGAACCGCGCCGCTGCCTTCGGTCCGCAGTATGTCGAGCTCTGGGCGACCCTCGAAAGCAACACGATCGGCGGCAAGAGATTCCGCCCGCGCATGGTCATGGGCGCCTACCAGTCGCTCGGCGGCACCGATCTCGAGGCCGCGGCCTACGTGGGCGCGGCGTTCGAGCTGCTGCACACCGCGCTCATCGTGCACGACGACGTGATCGACCGCGACTTCGTCAGGCGCGGCGTGGCCAACATCTCGGGCAGCTACCGCGACGCCGCCCGCAAGGCCGGCAGCAGCGAGAAGGTGGCCGAGCACAGTGGCATCTCGGCGGCGGTCATCGCCGGCGACCTGGCCCTCTTCAATTCGTACCGGCTGATCGACCGCAGCGGCGTCTCCGACGTGGTGCGGTCTCGATTGCTCGAAGTGATGGATGACGCGCTCTTCGCCTCTGCCGCCGGCGAGCTGATCGACGTCGACTTCTCCATCGCGGCCGAGGTGCCCCGCGTCGACGACATCCTCACCATGGAGCGTCTCAAAACGGCGGTCTACTCGTTCGAGTGCCCGCTCCAGGCCGGCGCTATTTTGGCCGGTGCCTCGGAAGAGGTCATCCAGACCCTCGGCGACTTCGGCCGCGAGATCGGCATCGCCTACCAGCTGGTCGACGACCTGCTCGGGGTGTTCGGCAAAGAGGCCGAGACCGGCAAGACCACGATCGGCGACCTGCGCGAGGGCAAGCGCACCGTCATGATCTCGTACGCCACCAGTACCGCGGAGTGGGAGTCGATCGCCCCGCTCATCGGCAAGCACGACCTCACCCACGAGGAGGCCGAGGCGGTGCGCGAGGTGCTGACCTCGTGCGGCGCCCGCTCGTTCGCCGAGGGGCTCGCCCGTTACTACGCCAACCGGGCGCTCGCCCGGCTCGCCGAACCGCACATCCCGCCAGCACTGCGCGTCGAGCTGCACCCCGTCGTGGATGCCGTGCTCGGACGGGTCAAGTGAGCCGCCGCGGGCTGTACGACCGCGTCGCCGAAGAAACCGCGAGTGTCGTCATCCGCCGTTACTCCACGTCGTTCGGCCTCGCCGCGCGACTGCTCGGCCCCGGGGTGCGCCAGCACGTCGAGAACATCTACGCGCTCGTGCGGGTCGCCGACGAGATCGTCGACGGTGCCGCCGTCGAGTCGGGTCTCGACGCCGTCGGCGCCGCGCGTCAGCTGAACGAGCTCGAGCGCGAGACCGACGCCGCCGTCGCGGAGGGGTTCAGCTCGAACCTCGTGGTGCACGCGTTCGCGCTCACCGCGCGCGAGACGGGCTTCGGCATCGAATACACGGCGCCATTCTTCGAGTCGATGCGCACCGACCTCACCGCGACCGAACACGACCGGGAGAGCTTCGACCGCTACGTCTATGGCTCGGCCGAGGTCGTCGGGCTGATGTGCCTCCGCGCCTTTTTGCAGGGCGTGCAGCTGTCGCCCGAAGACGACGAGCGCTTCGTCAGGGGTGCGCGGGCGCTGGGCGCCGCGTTCCAGAAGGTCAACTTTCTGCGCGACCTTGCCGCCGACTTCGAGACCCTCGGCCGCAGCTACTTTCCCGGCGTCAGCGTCGACTCGTTCACCGAAGACGACAAGATCCGGCTGCTCGACGACATCGACGACGACCTGCGCCTCTCGGCCACGGTCATTCCCGATCTGCCCGCCTCCAGCCGCAAAGCCGTCGCCCTCGCACAGGGTCTATTCGCAGAGCTGTCGGTTAGGCTGCGGGCGACCCCGGCCGAACGGCTGCGCACCACGCGCATCCGCGTACCCAACCCCGTAAAACTGCGCATCGCCACCGGAGCGATGCTGGGAATGAAAGCGAAGGCATGAGCCGCGTAATCGTGATCGGCGGAGGCATCAGCGGCCTCGCCTCTGCCGCCCTTCTCGCCCGGGACGGGCACACCGTGACGCTGCTCGAACAGCGCGACGACCTCGGCGGCCGCGCGGGCTCGTGGGCGAGCGAGGGCTTCCGGTTCGACACCGGGCCGTCGTGGTTCTTGATGCCCGAGGTCTTCGACCACTTCTACAAGCTGCTCGGCTCGTCGTCTGAGCAAGAACTGAACCTCGTAACCCTCGATCCCGGTTACCGGGTGTACTTCGAAGGCCTGGCTGAGCCGGTCGACATCTCCGCGAACCGCGACGAGAACATCGAGATCTTCGAGTCGATCGAGAAGGGCGCGGGCAAGAAGCTCGCCGCGTACCTCGACTCGGCGCTCGACACCTACGACATGGCGAAGCGCAAGTTCCTCTACACGACCTTCGCCGACCTGCGCCCGCTGCTCACCAGGGACGTGCTGCAGCGCACCGGCAAACTCGCCCGGCTGCTCACGATGTCGCTGTCGACGCTGGTCGCCAAGACCGTGCGCGACGACCGGCTGCGCAAAATCCTCGGCTTCCCTGCGGTGCTGCTCGGTTCGTCGCCGTACATCACTCCGAGCCTCTACCACCTGATGAGCCACCTCGATCTGAGCGACGGCGTGCTCTATCCGCTCGGCGGGTTCACGCGGGTCATCGAGAGCATCGTCGACCTCGCGCGCAGCGAGGGCGTCGAGATCACCACGGGCGCATCCGTCTCCCGCATCGTCGTCGTCGACGGCAAGGCGACCGGCGTCGAGTACACGGTCGACGGCGAGACGCGCACGCTCGAGGCCGACATCGTGGTCTCTGCCGCCGACCTGCACCACACCGAGACCCGGCTGCTCGAGCCGAAATACCAGAGCTACCCGGCGCCGCACTGGGAGAAGCGGGTGCCAGGGCCTAGCGCCCTGCTGCTCTACCTGGGCGTCGACGGCGACCTGCCCGAGCTCGAACATCACACGCTGCTCTTCACCAAGAAGTGGAAGAAGGGCTTCGCCGACATCTTCGGCACGCCGAGCGCCGTGCCCGACCCCGCGTCGATCTACGTCTGCAAACCGAGCGGTGTAGATCCGGATGTCGCGCCGGAAGGCACCTCGAACGTGTTCGTCCTCGTGCCGATCCCCGCCGACCCCGCCATCGGCAAGGGCGGCGACGCGCGCATCGAGCAGCTCGCCGACGTCATCATCGACCAGATCGCGTCGTGGACGGGCATCCCCGACCTGGCATCGCGCATCACCGTGCGACGCGCCGTAGGCCCCGGCGACTTCGCCGCCGACCTCAACGCATGGCGCGGCACGGCGCTCGGGCCGGCGCACATCCTCAAGCAGAGCGCGTTCTTCCGCGAGGGCAACAAGAGCAAGAAGGTCGACGGGCTCTACTACGCCGGCGGCTCGACCATTCCCGGCATCGGCCTGCCGATGTGCCTCATCAGCGCCGAGATCCTGATCAAGCGCCTGCGCGGGGACACCTCGACCGAGCAGCTCGCCGAGCCGCTCGAGTCGACGGTTTCCAAGGCCACCGTCTGATGGGTCTGATCTATCTCGCCGCGCTGCTCGTGGCGCTCACCGGGATGGTTATGCTCGACCGGCGCTTCGGGCTGTTCTTCTGGGCCGACGCGCGCCGGGCGGCCGTCGTTCTCGTCGTCGGGCTCGCCTTCTTCGTCACCTGGGACCTCTTCGGCATCGGCCTCGGCATCTTCTTCCGCGGCGAGACCGCGTTTATGACCGGACTGCAGGTGGCGCCCGAACTTCCCGTCGAGGAGCTGTTCTTCTTGGCGCTGCTCGTCTACGTGACGATGAACCTGTACGCGTTCTTCGGCCGAGCCCTGTCGCCGCACCCGTCTAAGCGGGCCCGTCGACAAGGCGAGCGGGCGGGGCGCGCATGAGCTACTGGTCGCTGAACGCGTTTTTCCTCGCCGGGGTCGCCCTCGTTGCGCTCGCTGCCGTGCTGAGCGGCCGCGGCCCGCGCTGGAAGCCCCTCGGGCTCGCCGCGGCAGCCCTGCTGGTGACCACCGCGGTGTTCGACAACGTGATGATCGGCATCGGGCTCGTCGACTACAACCCCGACCTGATCAGCGGGGTTTTCGTCGCGATCGCGCCGCTCGAAGACTTCGCCTACGCGATCGCCGCGGTCGTGCTGCTGCCGTCGCTGTGGCACCTTCTGCCCCCGAGAAGCTCTTCGACAGGCTCAGCCCCTTCGACCAGCTCAGCCCCTTCGACAGGCTCAGGGACCGGTGCCGATCATGCTTAAAGCGCTCTTCGTCTCGTCCCGCCCGCTGAGCTGGATCAACACCGCGTTCCCGTTCGCCGCGGCGTACTTCATGACCACTCGCGAGATCGACGTGGTCTTCGTGGTGGGCACGCTCTACTTTTTGATTCCGTACAACCTCGCCATGTACGGCATCAACGACGTGTTCGACTACGAGAGCGACCTGCGCAACCCGCGCAAGGGCGGCGTCGAGGGCGCCCTGCTCGACCGCAGCATGCACAAGCCCACGTTGTGGGCGGCGCTGCTGACCAACGTGCCGTTCTTGGTCTTCCTCCTGGTGGTCGGTAACCCCCTCTCGTGGTTAGTGCTCGCGATCAGCGTGTTCGCCGTCATCGCCTACTCGGCGCCGGGGCTGCGGTTCAAGGAGCGCCCGTTCGTCGACTCGATCACCTCGAGCACGCACTTCGTCTCACCGGCGATCTACGGACTCGTGCTGGCCGGCGCCGTCTTCACGCCCCAGCTGTGGATGCTTCTCGGCGCATTCTTCCTGTGGGGGCTCGCCTCGCACGCGTTCGGCGCCGTGCAAGACGTGATCGCCGACCGCGAGGCAGGCATCGACTCGATCGCCACGGTGATCGGGGCGCGCGCCACGGTGCGGCTGGCCGTGCTCGCCTACTGGTTCGCCGGCGTGCTGCTACTCTTCACCGAGTGGCCCGGACCCCTCGCCGCCATTCTCGCGCTGCCCTACGTGGTGGTCTGCGCCGTGTTCTGGAACATCACCGACGAGGCCGCCGAGACGGCCAACCGCGGCTGGAAGAAGTTCCTCGCCCTCAACTTCATCAGCGGCTTCTTCGTCACCATGCTGCTGATCGCCTACGCGTTCGTAACCGCCTAGGGCGGTTGCCGCTCAGACGCCCTGGCCGGCCGGCTTGTTCTCGAACACGTAGCGGTAGAAGTCGAGCTGCGTGAGTTCGGCCGCGGCCGCCTCGTCGACGATCACGGTGACGTGCGGGTGCAGGTGCACGGCGCTCGCCGGGACCATCGGCGACAGCGGGCCCTCGAGAGCCAACGCGACGGCGTGCGCCTTGCCGGCGCCGAACGCGAGCAGGATGAGGTGGCGCGCCTCGAGGATGGTGCCGAGCCCTTGGGTGAGCGCGTGCCGCGGCACGAGCTCGGGGTCGTCGAAGTACCGGGCGTTGTCTGCACGGGTCTGCGGCGTCAACGTCTTGATGCGCGTTCGTGAGGCGAACGACGAACCGGGCTCGTTGAAGCCGATGTGGGCGTCGCTGCCGATTCCGAGCAGCTGGATGTCGACCCCGCCCGCCTCGGCGATGGCCCTGTCGTAGTCGGCCGCCGCGCGTTCGATGTCGTCGCTCTGGCCGTCGGGCACGGAGACCAAGGCGGGGTTGAGCCCGAGCGGCACGGTCAGTTCGCGGTGGATGACCGAGTGGTAGCTCTCTGGGTGGTCGCGCGCGATGCCGACGTACTCGTCGAGCGCGAACGCCCGCACCCGCGACAGGTCGCGACCGCGCAGCCGGTCGGCGAGGTCGGCGTAGACGGGAAGCGGGGTGGAGCCGGTGGCCACGCCGAGAACGGCGTCGGGCTTGCGGTCGACGAGCGCCGCGATCGCGGCTCCGGCGATCGCGCCGGCCTCGTCGGGAGTGCCGACGACGATGACCTCAGCCACGGGTGGCTCCTTCGCTCGAGGTGACGGCGGCGTCGGCCGGTTCGGCCAGGACGGTGTGCGGATGCCACGAATCGATGTAGTGACCACGCCCGGCCGCGCGGAACGCGAGCACGGACGCCCCGACGCGTCCTCCCGCCGTGCCGAGCAGCGAACGCCGCACCAGCGGCGCGGGCCGCCACGCCAGCGAGTCGGCGAGCAGGGTGCGGAGCGGGGCGAGGAGCGTCTCCTCGGCCTTCGCCACGCCGCCGCCCAGCACGATGACAGCGGGATCCAGCAGCAGGGTCACCGACGTGAGGCCGAGGCTCAACGCCTTCACCCCGTCGGCCCACACGGTCGCGGCGACCGGGTCGTCGTCGAGACGAGCCGAGATCTGGGCGGCGGTGAGGGGTTCTCCGCCGCCGAGCGCGAGGTAGCGGCGCGCGAGTCCGGCGCCCGACATGTAGACCTCGAGGCATCCGAACTGTCCGCAGGTGCACGCTTCGCCGTCGGGGATGGCGGGTATGTGCCCGAGCTCGCCGGCCGACGTCGTCGCGCCGACGGTCGCGGTTCCGGAGGTGAGGATCGAGGCGGCCACACCCGTGCCGATCGCCAGGAACACCGAGTCGGCCAGGCCGGCCGAGGCGCCGAACAGCCCCTCGGCGAGACCGGCGGAGCGGACGTCGTGGCCGATGTGCACGGGCACGCGCAGGTCGGCCGCGAGCACGGCGCCGAGCGGCACGTCGCTCCACTCCAGGGTGGAGGCGTAGACGACCACTCCCGCCGTCGCGTCGATGATGCCGGGGGTCACGACGCCGGCGCCGACGACCGTGAGACCGTCGTCGGCCGCGCGAGCGGCGAGTTTGCCCAGCAAGGACCGCACGTCTTGCAGCGCGGGGTCGCCGGGCTCGGTGATGCTCACCGTCTCGCTGAGCACGGTGCGCCCGGAGGAGTCGACGATCGAGCCTTTGAGGTTGGTGCCGCCGATGTCGAGCGCCAGCACGGCTTCGCGCGGGGCGGCGGCGGGATCCGCAGGGCCGACGCCGGCGACGGCGGCGACCACGTCGCGCACGATCCCAACGTCGGTCACCAGACCGCCGTCGCCGCGCGGGGCCGGCACCTGCGCGCGCAGGTGCACTTCGGAGACGCCGGTGGCCGCGACGAGCGCGGCCACGTTGGCGGGGCGCACGCCGCCGCCAGCGAGGATGCGCGGTCCGCCGGCCGAGCCGCGAACGAGCTCCGCGAGCACCGCGCTGCCCTCCGCGGCCGTGCCCGGGCCGCCGGAGGTGAGCACGCGCTCGACGCCGAGCTCGCGCAAGGTCTCATAGGCGGAGAGCACGTCGGCGCTGGCGTCGATGGCCTTGTGGAACGTCACCGGAACGTCGCCGGCCGCATCCATGAGCGAGCGCATCGCCGCGACATCCACGAGCCCCTCCGGCGTCAGCACGCCGAGCACGACACCCACGGCAACCCGCGACCGCCCGGCGGCCAGGGCGATCGACCGCAGGTCGGCGGCCATCACCTCGAGCTCGGTGGCGGAGTAGACAAAATCGCCGCCGCGTGGCCGCACCATGATCTGCACGCCCACGCGGGACGCGCGCTGCAGCACCAGTTCGATCAGGCCCATGCTCGGCGTCGTGCCGCCCTCGAGCAGGTCGCCGCAGAGTTCGACGCGCTGCGCGCCGCCGAGTTCGGCAGCGAGCACGCCGTCGAGGTCGTCGACGCAGATCTCGACGATCGTGGCAGCCGTCATCGGGCGGAGTCCGCCGACTCGAGCCATGCTGCGAGGTCGCCGCCGACGGCGACCTCGCCCACGCGCACGCCGCCGCCGAGAATAGGGAGGG
>Ga0247815_10003292_pt1 | contig 11651 bp, 5 predicted proteins | sample UWRJL194509B1_FD_181014 | JGI IMG/M metagenome (GOLD analysis project Ga0247815, IMG submission 181014) | Plant litter microbial communities from Arlington Agricultural Research Station in Wisconsin, United States - UWRJ-L194-509B-1 | ecosystem: Environmental > Terrestrial > Plant litter >... | reverse complement strand
AACTCTTCGTGACATTGCGAAATGGAATGACAGTAGCCCCGATGCGACCACGGCAGAATTTCAATATAATACCTTTTATAAAACTATATTTCTTGCTAACGAGGTCATTCAGAATGTAGAAAAAAAGGCAGGTAAAAATGCAGAGACAGATCAGATGAAAGGGGAGGCTTATTTACTTCGTGCCTATAGTCACTTTGAACTGTTGAATCTGTATGCTAAACCATATAACAAAGCAACTGCATCAACTGATCGTGGTATTGCTTTATCGCTGAAACTTGATTTGGAACAAAATTACTCACTTTCAACTATTGAAGAGGTTTATACACAAGTATTAGCTGATATTGCAGAAGGACAGAAATTCCTGAACGTAACAACTTTTGAAGCAGGTAAAAATTACCGTTTCACAAAAGTTGCTGCCCTGGCATTTGCTGCAAGAGTTTATGAGTACAGGGGAGAATGGGCAAGCTCACTGGCTGCTGCACAACAGGCATTGGCATTGAACAGCACTTTGGAAGACTTAAATACAGCCGGGGCTATAATTCCTGCTAACTATCTTTCGAAAGAAAGTATAATGAACCTGGAAAGAACAAATAATCCTACAGTTAGTAATTCTTCTTACATCTCTGATCATTTGCTGGGCATTTATAACCAGGCGAATGACTTACGTTTCCCGCTTTACTTCAGTAAATCCGGGGGTGACTATGTGTCTTTGAAAGGTGAGTCAATTGCCTTAAAAGTTTCTTTCAGAACAGGCGAATTATACCTGATCCAGTCAGAAGCTGCTTTGCAATCGGGCAATACCCCTCTTGCACTGCAAAGTTTACTGGACTTAAAAGCAAAACGTCTTAAACCTGCGTACTTTGCTACAGAACGAGCCAGAATTTCAGCTTTGGGTTCAGCAGCACTATTACAGGAAATTATTGCAGAAAGAGAAAGAGAGCTGGCTTTGGAAGGTCACCGCTGGTATGACCTGAGACGTTATGGTCAGCCTTCGATCACCCACAATGTGGGCGGAGAAGATTTTACGCTACAGCAAAACGATCCAAGATATACCTTGCGCTTCCCGAAATCGGCCATCGCAAACAATCCGAATCTTCAATAATGGGTACAACCTGAAGACTTGATGGATGATAAACCAATAAAGTTAAAACTCCTGCCATTTTTTAGGCCGGAGTTTTTTTTTACATTTACGGGCAAACCACACACCATGAATGTATTGATTATTGAGGACGAAGAACTTGCAGCAACCACACTGCAGAATATGCTCGTGCACATTAATCCGAAAATACAGATCCTGGCAGTATTAGGTACGGTAGAAGCTGCGGTGAATTGGTTGCAGCAGCATACGGCCGACCTGCTTTTTATGGATATTCACTTAGGTGATGGGGAAAGCTTTCAGATCTTTCAGCAAATCACAGTAAGCAGTCCGGTGATATTTACAACCGCTTATGATCAATATACCTTAAAGGCTTTTAAAAATCAGGGGATCGACTATCTGCTGAAACCCTTCGATGAAGAAGATGTAAGAGCCGCTTTGCAAAAGCTCAGCAATATCAGAAAACCGGGACCGGTCATGCCGAAGCAGTTTATCCCGGATAATGAAGAAGTGGCGCATAAGATCCGTAACAGGTTTATGGTAAAGGCAGGCAAGCTGATTAAAACAGTTCCCTCAGAAGAAGTCGCTTATTTTATGGCCGATGATAAATACCTGTTTCTGGTCACTAAAGATGATCAGCATTATATCATTGAAGAAACAATAGGCAGTCTCGAACCTAAACTGGATACCGCTGCCTTTTTCAGGATCAACCGTAAGTTTATCATCCATATCAATGCCATCAAAGAAATGTATAAACTTTCCCGCAATCGGGTGAGAATAAATCTGCTTTATCAGCCGATAGATGTGGAAGTAGTAGTGAGTGAAGAGCGGGCGGAGGCATTCAAACAATGGCTTAATCAGTAATAAAAGAAAATATAAATTTAATAATGAGCGATAAAAAAGGATTTACAACAACCATTCTACATTCAGACCGACTTTTGAAACCAGAATTCGGAGCTTTGCATCAACCTATTCATACTGCAGTAACCTGGGGATATGATGACGTTCAGGGATTAGTAAACGTATTTCAGAATAAAGCCAAAGGTTATGCCTATTCACGTCAGGGAAATCCTACAGTGACTGCTTTAGAACATAAAGTTACGCAAATGGAAGAGGGAATGGCTACTGTCGCTTTTTCTACCGGGATGGCAGCTATTTCAGCAACGGTATTAGCGCTGATGAAAGAAGGTGATCATATTATTGCCAGCTCTTATCTGTTTGGAAATACAAGAAGTATCATGCAGACTTTCATGGATCTTGGCCTTGATATTTCTTATGTAGATGCTACTGATGTCGAAAATATAAAGAATGTTTATCAGGAAAATACCAGAATGGTATTTGTTGAAACCATAGCTAACCCGGCAACGCAGGTGGCTGATCTGGTCAATATAGGTGAATTTTGTGCAGCTAAAAACCTGGTTTATGTAGTGGACAATACCATGACCTCGCCTTATATCTTTAAGCCGGTTTCGGTTAAAGCGAGTCTGGTAATCAATTCGTTGACGAAATATATCGGTGGCCATGGAGATGCATTAGGCGGTAGTGTAACTGATACAGGATTGTTCAACTGGGTAAATTTCCCAAATATAGCGCCGATTTTGCGTGAACAAATTCGTCCGGAAATGCTGGGGATGACCCAGATTAGAAAAAGGGGTTTACGTGACGGAGGTGGTACTATATCTCCTGAAGCCGCACATACGATTGCCGTGGGTGCAGAAACTATTGCGTTAAGACTGGATCGTGCATGCAGCAATGCGGGAGAATTATCCGCCTTTCTGGAAAATCATCCATTAATCAGTAAGGTGTATTATCCTGGGTTGGCGAGTCACCCTCAACATGCAACAGCCTCAGCTTTATTTCATCGTTTTGGTGGTTTAATGAGTTTTGCACTGGATGAAAGCGTGGATTGTTTCGCATTCCTGAACCGTTTACAATTGGTGGTGAAATCAAGTAATCTGGGGGATACCAGGACATTGGCTATTCCTGTTGCACATACGATTTTCTTTGAATTGGGTGCAGAACGCAGAGCAGAAATGGGGATACCGGATTCGATGATCCGTTTGTCGATAGGTATTGAAGACTCCGCAGATTTAATTGAAGATTTCCGTCAGGCTTTAGAAGCCTCAAAGGTATAAACAGAGCTCAAACATAATTCCGCAAGCCGCATAGAATCAAAACTATGCGGCTTGCTTTGTTTAAAAGGAAATGAACATGACACAAAAATTAAGTTTCTCAGAACAAAAGCAACATCTTTTGTATTTATGTTTGTTGGAACAACTAAGTAATTGACAAAGATGAAGGATGTAAAAGCATACGGAGCTTACAGTGCAGAAAAAGCATTGGAGCCATTAAACATAGATCGCCGGGAACCCGGAGCGGATGATGTAGAAATTAAAATCTTGTATTGTGGTGTTTGTCACTCTGATATACACACGGCAAGAAATGAATGGGGCGGAACAATCTATCCGGTAGTACCAGGTCATGAAATTGTAGGTAAAGTGACCCGCGTAGGGGATCAGGTTACTAATTTCAAGGTAGGTGATACTGTAGGTGTTGGTTGTTTTGTGGATTCATGTGGTCATTGCGACAGCTGCAAAGATGATCAGGAACAATATTGCGAGAACGGCCATACGCAGACTTACAATTCAGAATCTCAGGATAAAAAAACAATCACTCAGGGTGGTTATGCCAGCCATATTGTGGTTAAACAATCTTTCGTGTTAAGCGTATCTGATAAATTACCTCTTGAAAAGGTTGCACCGCTATTGTGTGCAGGTATCACTACATATTCGCCGTTGAAACACTGGAATGTTAAAAAAGGTGATAAACTGGCGGTATTAGGTTTAGGTGGATTGGGCCACATGGCAGTGAAATTAGCAGCCTCCATGGGTGCTGAAGTAACGGTACTGAGCCGTTCTAAAAGTAAAGAGAAAGATGCCACTGCATTAGGTGCACATCATTTCGAACTGACTACCGAAAAAGAAAATATGACCAGGCTGGCTAACAGTTTTGATTTCATTATTGATACTGTTTCAGCTGCTCATGATTACAATGATTATCTGGCTTTATTAAAAAATAATGGAGTAATGATCTTGTTGGGCGTACCGCCAACACCATCAGAAGTACAGGCTTTCCATTTAATTTTTGGTCGCAGAAGTCTTGTTGGTTCATTAGTAGGCGGCATTAAAGAAACTCAGGAAATGCTGGATTACTGTGCTGAACACAATATCACTTCAGATGTAGAAATGATCAATATTGATCAGATCAATGAAGCATATGAACGTACAATGGCGGGTGATGTACATTACCGTTTTGTGATTGACATGGCTTCACTCAGTTAATCTGTCTGCAGGAGGTAATCATTTTTATCTCCTGCAGCTTTTATAAAATTTGATCAGATGAAAGGAAGAATTGGCAATTTTGTTAAATCCTATTAGCTTGATTATAAAGGCAATGGTAATAATTGCGTAACATACACGTTACATATAGAAATCAGGAATATTTAGAATCTTTATTTACAAGCTTTAAATGCACTTTTTTACGCCGAAAATCTCCGGGAACGTTACCGTAGATTAATAAATTTTATAGAATCACAGTAGTTAGTATATTCTTTCAAAAATGTTACACTAAAACTTGTTTCAACAAATGTCAAAGATATCTTAGGGCTAATTATTAACTGTTAACCTAAATTTTTGACATGAGAAAACTTCTACAAAGTTTGTTCTTATTGTTATTCGTTGCTTTTAATGCAATGGCGCAAGACAGAACTATTACAGGAATCATTACAGGAAAAGACGACGGGCTTCCGATGCCCGGCGTATCTGTAAAAGTAAAAGGCACAAACATCGGAACCAGTGCCGCATCGGATGGACGTTTCGCCATCAAAGTACCATCAACAGCAAAAGAACTGGAATTTACTTCTCTGGGTTTTGTAACTGCAACGAGAATTATTGGTACATCTAACACAGTCAACGTAGTTTTAATTTCAGATGCACAAGGACTGAATGAAGTTGTTGTTGTAGCTTACGGCACATCAAAAAAAGCTGCGATCACAGGATCTGTGGCTACATTAAGTTCGGCTGATCTTGACAAAAGGGTAATTACGAATATCAGTAATGCTTTAGCTGGTGTTGCTCCGGGCATCTCTGTTAACGCAGGCAACGGACAACCGGGTACCGGCTCGACTGTTCGGATTCGTGGTTTCGGCTCGTTTTCCGCAAGTAATTCACCCCTTTATGTAGTGGATGGTGCCGTATTCGATGGCAATATTGCCGATATCAATGCAACCGACATTGAAAGTGTTTCTTTATTAAAGGATGCATCTTCTACTGCATTGTATGGATCAAGAGCAGCGAATGGAATTATTATCATTACGACTAAAAAAGGTAAGCTTGGACAAGACAAGTTAAGTATAAACTTGAGTCAGGGTTTCTCAGAAAGAGGTATTCCAGAATACGATAGAGTTAATGCTCAACAGTATTATCCTTTAATGTGGCAAGCATTGCGTAACAGTTTGGTTTATCCTGCAACTGGTACAGGACAAACTCCTGAAGCAGCAGCAGTTGCTGCTTCAGCGCAAATCCAGACGCAGCTTGTTTATAACCCTTTTAATGTGCCTAATGGAGAAATCGTAGGTACCGATGGAAACTTAAATCCTAATGCTGCGCTTAAGTACAATGATTTTGACTGGGTAAAACCCTTATCAAGAACAGGCAAAAGAAGCGATTTCAATACGAGCTTGAGCGGAAATAGCGGTAAGTCAGATTATTACTTCTCTCTGGGATATTTAAAAGAGCAGGGATATATAGAGAAGTCTGATTATGGGAGGTTCAACACCCGTTTAAATGTGAACTCACAGCTTAAACCATGGTTAAAAGTTGGTGGTAATGTGGCCGCTTCATTAGCTAACGGTAATCTGGCAAGTGATGCTTCCACAGACAATGCATCAAGTTTTAGTAATATTTTTAACTTTTCAAGAACTATCGGACCTATTTATCCAGTGAGAGCATATGATGCACAGGGTAATCCTGTACTCACTACTACTGGCGAACAATATTGGGATTATGGAGCGCATCCTGGAGCTGTGGCCCGTCCGATCGGTGCAAACGGTGGAAGAAACGTAGTTTATGAAACCATGTTAAATGACAATCTTTTCAGAAGAAATGCAGTTAATGCAAGAACTTATGCTGAGATTAAATTCTTAAAGGACTTCACGGCTAGAACAAATGCAAGTGTTGATATCAGTGACAGGTTAACCTCTGTATACTGGAACAGAATTGTTGGCGATGGTGTGTCAAGTAAAGGTTATGCTTCAAAAAATACGAACTTTACACAGAGTTATACTTTCAACCAGTTATTAAGCTATGATAAAACTTTTGGTTTAAATACAATCAGTGTATTAGCTGGACATGAAAACTATAATCTTCAGATCAGAAGAACAGGAGCTTCAAAAAACAATCAGATTCTTGATGGAAATACTGAATTTGGAAACTTTGTGACACCAACTAGTGCAACTAGCGCAAAAGACACTTATTCCATCGAGTCTTACCTTAGTAAAGTGTCTTATAACTACGATAATAAATATTTCGTAGACGCATCATTAAGATCTGACGGAACTTCAAGATTTTCTGAAGATAAAAGATGGGGTACTTTCTATTCAGTAGGTGCTTCATGGTTATTGAGCAAAGAAGACTTTTTGAAGAATGTTAGCTGGATTGATGAATTGAGATTAAAAGCATCATATGGCGTTGTAGGTAATGATGGTTTGTTAAATACTGATGGAACACAGAATTATTACTTATATCAGGCTTTATATGATCTAGGCTGGAATAATGGCGATCAGGCGGGTGTTTTATTATCAACTATCCCGGCAGAATTATTGAAATGGGAACAAAATAAAACTTTTAATACAGGTGTCTCGTTTGCATTCCTAAAAAACAGAATTACCGGTAGTCTGGATCTTTTCAGAAGAGCATCTTCTAATTTGTTATTCAGGGTTCCGCAACCGTTATCAGATCCGGTTACTACATTTCCAAAAAATATTGGAACGATGTATAACAAAGGTATTGAGTTAACATTGGGTGGAGATGTAATCAGATCGAAAGATTTCAGCTGGAATTTAATGACTAACTGGACTGTAATCAAAAACAGGATCACAAAAATGCCGGAAGAAAATCCAATCATTGTATCAGGCACAAAAAGAAGAGAAGTTGGTAAAGATTTATATAATTTCTACCTGCGTCAATGGGCTGGAGTGGATCCATCTGACGGAGCTGGTCTTTATATACCATTGGCAACTGCGACTACAGATTTGAGAACTGTTAACGGACAGACCTATACCATCAACCCAAGTAATGCAAAATATGATTATTCTGGTTCAGCTATTCCAGATTTAATGGGATCGGTTAACAGTACGTTTAATTATAAAGCTTTCTCGTTTTCATTCTTGCTGACTTATCAGATTGGTGGTAGATTCTATGACAGCCAGTATGCTTCTTTAATGAACACTGCATATGGTTCGGCATTGAGTACTGATGCACTGGATTCGTGGACTCCGACTAATACAACTGCTACTATTCCAAGACTGGACATTGCGAGAACATCATTTTTCAACGCAGTTTCAAGCAGATTCCTTATTGATGCTTCTTACATCAGCTTCCGTAATGCCAGTTTATCCTATAATTTACCGAAAACATGGTTAAGTAAAGTAGATGTATCAGGCGCCAGGTTATTTGTAACAGGAGAAAATTTAGGTATAATTTCAAAAAGAAAAGGTATGAATCCATCAGAGTCATTTGATGGTACAAACAGTACATCTTACGTTCCGAGCAGAATGATCAGTGTAGGTTTGAATGTTTCATTGTAAAAGAGGATAATCATGAGAATTAAAGAGACTATATTATTTACGGGTATCCTGGCGCTTTCGTTAGCTTCCTGTAAAAAGGATTATTTAGTAACTAATCCTACAGATGCAGTAGCAAATACTGCTGTATTCAGTACAACACAAAATGTCGATGTTGCATTAAATGGAATTTATCGTTTTATGTTCGAAAGAACAACTACCGTAACAACTAACCAGCAAAATAAGCCAGGGGTAGGTGGTATCATGTTACTTCAGGATTTTCTTGGAGATGATATACATATCTCTACTTCCAACTGGTTTGCAGGAGAAGCTTCCTGGGTACCACACAGAACTGATACTCACATCATGTTAACTTATACCTACCGTACATTCTATCAAATTATTGGTAATGCCAATGCAATTATAGATAACGTAGACGCAGCTACTGGTACTGATGCGGACAAAAACAGAATTAAAGCTGAAGCGCTTACACTAAGAGCTTATGCACATTTTTGGTTAGTGCAGTTATATGGCAAACGTTATGATGCAAATGCTAAACCAAATACACAATTGGGTGTACCATTGATGCTGGCATATACGGACACAAATAAACCACGTTCAACTGTGGAAGAAGTTTACGCTGCTGTGATCAAAGATCTGGATGCTGCAATCGCATTGAATGCAACCACAGTATACAATAAAACCCATGCAGGCATTTGGATAGCTAAAGGTATCAGGGCAAGGGTTGCATTGGTTATGCAAGACTATCCCAATGCAATTAAATTTGCTAAAGATATAATTGATAATGGTGGATTCACATTGATGACAACTGATGAATACTTATCAGGCTTTAATAATATGGGCCTTAAAGAATATATCTGGGCATCACATCCTACAGTGGATCAGGATGATACTTTTGGCTCTTTTTATGGACAGATTGCTTTCAATGCAAATACTTCATACATGAGAGGAAATCCAAAAAGAATCAATTCTGCGTTGTATAGTTTAATCCCGGCTACTGACGTACGTAAAAAACTTTGGGAACCAGCACCTACTACAGCTAACTTCCCTTTGCCTGCTACAACATTTTCGAGACAACCGTATATGAGCAGAAAGTTCTCTGTAAATTTGACAAGCGGAGCCAGCTTAGGTGATGTGCCATTGATGAGAGCCGCAGAAATGTATCTGATCCTGGCTGAGGCTTATGCTTCCTCTGGAGATAACGCTAATGCACAGACTACTTTATTCAATTTTGTGTCTAAAAGAGACCCTAGTGCTGTAAGATCAGCAAATACTGGTCAGGCATTAGTTAACGAAATTCTGATTAACAGAAGAACGGAACTGTGGGGTGAAGGCCACAGATGGTTAGATTTAAAACGTTTAAATCTTCCTTTGGACAGAACAGTTGTGCCTAACTTTGTATCTGCAGTTGTTGCAGGAACAATGTTGGTGCCTGCGGGTGACGTAAGATGGCAATATCTTATTCCAAGAGCAGAAATGGACGCGAATAAGAGTTTAGCTGGTCAGCAAAACCCATAGACCGATTTTTATCAAATAACACCGAGGCATCCAGTTAATTCTGGATGCCTTTTTTGTTGAATTAATATTTCAACGAGTTTTTAACCCATTCGGTCGATTGGATTTAGTATCATACTAAAAATTACTGTAGTTTTGCTATACTTATTACAGAAAGGGGTTTGTTGGTTAATCCCTTGAATATCTTTTCATTATGAAGTATTATGCGCTCCTGATTTTCATTTTATGCGGAACGGCAGAACTAAAAGCCCAAAGCCCGCGTATACAAAATACTATCCCTGTCACACAGGATAGTATAGCAATTAAAGTTTATCCAAAGTACGACAGTGTGAGTAAAATACACCGCTTCTTTTTTGGAGAGAACTACCGGAAGGAGTACGCAATGGAAACTAAGGTGCCGGTAATCAGACTTTCTAAAATTAAAGGGGGACTCATCCCGCTTAAGCGGGGCGGCGGTTTTCAGTCGCATTCACTAAGGCTGGAAGACAAACAGGGTAAAGAATGGGTATTGAGAAGTGTGGAGAAGTATCCTGAGTCGCTCTTACCTGAAAATCTGAGAGAGACTTTTGTACTGGATATATTAAAAGATAACATGTCTGCTCAGCATCCCTTTTCTGCGCTGATTGTACCTGTAATCGCTAAGGCTGTTGGTGTGCCACATGCGGAACCGATGATCGGCTGGATAGCGCCGGACGAGAATCTGGGCGAATTTACGGATGTCTTCGCAAACACACTTTGTCTGATAGAAGAGCGCGAGCCCTTAGGTGAATCAGACAACACGATAAAAATGTTTAAAAAGCTGGTCACAGACAATGATAATACCTATGACGGACCGCTGATGTTGAGGGCAAAGGCGCTGGATGTAGTGATTGGTGACTGGGACAGGCATGATGATCAATGGAGATGGAAAGCGGAAAATATAGATGGCAAGTCTGTTTATAAACCGGTTCCGAGAGACAGGGATCAGGTTTTTTATCTTACCCAGGGTGTTATTCCAAGATATGCACAGTCTTCGTATTTATTGCCTTATATACAAGGTTATGAAAGGAATGTGCACAATATCAATTGGTACGTATGGGAGAGCAGGGGAATCGATAGCCGCTTGCTGAGCCAGCTGAGTGAAAAAGAATGGATGGACATTATTCATGATTTTTGTGCCGATCTGACCGACGAGGTTTTCGAAAAAGCGCTAAAAAGATTGCCTTCATCGGTATATACATTACGACATGACGAGCTGCTTGCTCAATTAAAAGAACGCAGGAGAACATTGCCGGAAATGATGAATACCTATTATCATTTTTTAAATAAAATCGTAGATATTCAGGGAAGTGATAAAGGAGAGCTGATGGAACTTTCTGATGCTGCGGGTAAAGGCCTTAGGGTAAAGATCAATAAATTATCAAAAGATAAAAAGGTAAAGGAAGTACTGTTTGAAAAAACATTCGATCCGGCAGTTACCAAAGAGATTCGTTTATATACACATGACGGAAACGATAGTGTGATATTGAATAATCAATCTACAGCTATCAAATTACGTATCATCGGCGGCCATGGCTTCAAAGCTTATCATGTGGAAAATGCATACCAAAAGGTTAAATTATATGATAAAACCGACAGCGCCTTTTTTACAGGAAATGATAAAAGGCTGATCAAAAAACTAGGGAACGATACGGCGAACCTGTCTTACAGGCAAACAGATTTGTATCACAGAAGCATGTATCTGCCAAATGCCGGATTCAATAACGATGATGGCTTTTTACTGGGACTGTCTGTTAAGTTCATCAATCCCGGATTCAGAAGATTTCCTTATGGCAATACACAGCAGTTTTCCTTCCTGCATTCTTTCAGTACCAAAGCGTTCAAGTTTGATTATAAAGGGGAGTGGATGCACACCCTCGGCAAAGCTGATGTAACTTTACATGCCAGTGCTTTCGCGCCGCATAACACACAAAACTTCTTCGGTTTAGGTAATGAGACGCCATTTGATAAATCTATTGATGGAATTAAATACTACAGAAGCAGGTTCAGTTTATTCCAGTTAGATCCTGCATTAAGGTGGCGCAGTGCCAAATCATCTATCAGTGCAGGGCCTTCATTACAATATTATGCACTGGAGGCAGAAGACAATACAGGCCGCTTTATCAATAACAGTGCAGGTTTACATTCTTCGGACAGCTT
>Ga0247815_10003291_pt1 | contig 11652 bp, 12 predicted proteins | sample UWRJL194509B1_FD_181014 | JGI IMG/M metagenome (GOLD analysis project Ga0247815, IMG submission 181014) | Plant litter microbial communities from Arlington Agricultural Research Station in Wisconsin, United States - UWRJ-L194-509B-1 | ecosystem: Environmental > Terrestrial > Plant litter >... | reverse complement strand
GTTCGGCGCAGTCTATTGATACCGAACCCCGAGAATTACTGTTTACGGTGGCCAAAGACCTTGATTCGAACGGACGCGCCGGCGGCAAGTCGGCAGCCGGCCGCGACGAGATTTCGTCCGGCTCGATGAGAACGAGCGTACTCAAGAGATGAACCGCAGTAGACGTTTCGTCGCACAACTTCCCTGATTACACAACACTCCGCAGGTCCGGGCACCCCGTTTGCTCTACGCCGCCGCTGTCAAACTTTTTCGAGACTGCGTGAGGCTCAGGATGAGGGAGGGGTGTTTGTGATCGGTTCAATCCCTGAGATTTCCGGATCGAGCTGTCACCCTCTTCTCCGCCCGAGACAGTGGGATCGCGAATAGCGAGAGCTGCGAGTCCGAAAGACTGAGCTGAGAGGCAATCGTTTATCTAGAGGTAGTGGTGCATGGCGCAGATTCCTATTCCGCCTGACATCTGGTCGTCGTTCGTGATCACCTTGTAGCACTCAGACGGCCACCCCCTGTCGCTGTACGGTACGTTCCGCTAAATGAATATGACGCATCGGAGGTAGCTTGCGGAATGCGAGAAAGTTAATGTTTAGAGAACGGAAACACAGCCTCGGCGATTGTAAACAATCTGCAAGAGAAAGTCGCCGGCACTGTCCGCAAAGTTGACTCGCGGGCGCGGGATCGGTGATCTCGCTGCACGATTCGCACCTAAACCATGTCTTAGCACTCTTTATATCTCAATCGCGGAGTGGTATGGCTCTGTGGCGCAACCTTCCAGCGTGGGAAGATGAACGACTTTTGGTGTAAGAGTCACCAACTTCCCTGATTATGCAGTCCGCAGTTAGGCGTTCATAATGAGTGCCCCGCAGTTCCTCCCGCAGAATAGCTGCGGACTGCCGAATCAGGGAAGTTAGTGTCTCTTATGCCAAAACTCGTTCATCTCCCCGCGTCGGCAGGTTGCGCCGCGGAGCCATACCACTCCGTGAATGAGGTATAAAGAGCGTGCATATGATGCCCCGCTAGGCAGTGCAGTCCGTTTGACCGCATCAGCGGCAGGCTCTAGCAACACCAGAGGTTTGCCGAAACTGCGAAGATATGGTTCAGGTACGCCGGGTAGCGATGTCACCGAGCCGGCTAATTGACATTGCGGACAGCACCGGCGAGTTCTGCCTGTTGTCCTCTTACTCTTCGCTGCCTGTTTTGTGCAAGCCGCATTCACCCGTCCTGCACTCTGGAAGCTTGACTCTATCAACAAGACGTACGCAGGTACATGGTGCTTCCATCCAGGACCCAATCCGACATTTGCGTCAATATGTGCCAATGCCACACTAAGCGCGCTGTTGGAAACACACTTGCGCAACAACCTTGGCCCTGGCCTCTCGATTGCCTACTACGATCTAAAGGATGGGAGTGTTCTTGGCGGTGCTAGCTGGACAAACTGGGATGCCGTTTCGCTGCCAATCGGCGTCTGCACAAGTGGCCGCGTCGAAGGGCTGGACAACGCGTTTAGTACAACCTGTCGTTTCGCCGTCACCGATAACGACCACGACACAGCTTCTACCCATGCTGAAGAGTGCACCATCAACCGCCCGCAGTTGCGTGTTACTGATGGCTGCTATTCCCCACCACCTCGCCGCGCTTGGTTTCGACTTGACGACTCGACTAGCGGTATCCTGGCTATCGTTGGTCTCGTCCTCGCTCTACCGTTAGTTGGTGCTTATCGCTGTTACCGCACGCGTCTCGCGCAGTGGGATGCAAAGATCGAGGGCGGACAAGGTCTACCCCTTGTTGCCCTTGGAAGTGACGCCGGCATCGGCAGTGGCAGTCCAGATGTATCCCATCCACCGCCGGCTCGCGCTGAAGTTTAGGTCTAGTACGTGAATATGCTATGATTGAGTTCATAGTTGACCTTAACTCGCAGATTATCATGACCAACTCTTTTACAACGTAGAGCCTTGGCCGACTGAACACTCGGTTTCTCCAGCAGCGTGCACCCCCGGTTGTAATGTTAAGCATTATTTAGCTCACTTATTTTTCTCTTTCGGCTCTTCTCAAAAAGTGTAACCTCTCATGTTCCGTGTCTGCTGTCGCTGGAATCTCCCGCGCTTTACATTTTATAACCTTGATGTACTTCCTCACGTTCACCTTCAAGCTGCGCCCCCAATGTAACACCAAGAATCGTGAATGTCACTAGAGCGTATGCGCCGGTTGCCGGTCGTGCCGAGTGTAGCTGAGCCGCATCTCCACACGTCCCTTTGTGTTCTGTGATATCTGGTTAGGCTGAGTTGCTGGCTTCAACGTAGGCGGTAGGGGTCTTGTCAAGACACCAGTGCTTCCCGATGCAGCGACATTTTGCCGCCGAGTGGCGAGTGCTTCAATAAAGACACCACATTATCCGCTCACCAGACGGTCAAGCCTTCTCACGAACTGCGAGCTCGCAAGAGGCGAAGGCCAAAGCACCAAGTGTACTGCTGGTTTTAGATAAAGGAATGCAAGTCCAAAGTATCCCCTGCATGGGAAGTTGGTGCTGGTTTCGGTCCATCCATGCCCTCCCCTTACTCGGGACTGATTACTGGTACCACACACCTCACATTCTCCAGAAAGCAACAACTGATGGCGAACAGTGTCTACTACTCGTTGGTCTCGGGGTGGGAAAAATGGCACCGGGGCTGCCAATGCCGGTTCAGAAGTATCCCATCCAGAGCTTGTTCTTGCTGAAATCTCAAGTGTGGTACGCATCTCTGCTGAGATGAGGTTAATTTGTTGATCTTAATCCACAACCAACTCTCATGCGATATAGCGCCAAAGAGCGTACATTTGATTTGCAAGGTCAGGCTTTCTCATCGGACTTTTGTAGCCTGTTGCTCTGCTCTCTCAGAGCTCTTTCTAACGGCAGTATCTTATCTTCCGATATGCTGTCGCTCTCCCGCTCTTCTATTGTCATCCTGCCCTTCTGACTGTACGACCTAAATAAAATTCCTCACGTTGCCTCTAGTCACAATTTATATGCAGCAACATTTTCCAGGTAACTTTTTGGATGTTATCAGAGCGCGTATGATAATGGGCCTCCGTTGTCTGAACTCTGACGAAAACGTGCCGGCTCTGACAGCCGACTCGGAACTTGGACCGGATCGCAGTGCGGCTGAGCATTTCCGTTTGTGTTTCGCGAGCCGTATGAGACGAAACCAGAATAACAGTTGATTTTCGCTTCTTGTCAGTTCTTTAGACGATTGCGATTGTATGTCCAATGAGACGTGAGTCTGGCAACGCGGAGTTTACACGATTTGATCTCCGATTTGGGCTCGCAATGATTGAGTTCCAGAATGACTCTTCGGCATCAAAATCCCTGTAAAGTAGTTCAGCATATCAGTTCAATCCCAGCACAGTGCGCACGGTGCTGAATGCAGATGGACTTAAATTATGTGCCTGCCCTGCCCGATGTCACGCTTGCCCTGCGCGCAGTCATGCTTGCCCTGCGCGCATTCATGCCTGCCCTGCGTGCACTCATGCTCGAGCACCGCTGACAGTCATGACTAATAGAGTACAGCTCTTCTATTAACTGGTGCGCAGTTATGGGGCAGCCTTTCAACCATTCCAGTTCTTCGTCCTACGGAAAGGTGTCGGGGGCCATGGCGAGTCGCAAGTCAGGAGGAACTCGGAGTGCAAAAATTGACCGACTAGCCAGTCAGGTCCACTGCACGCTCTTCTTCCTCCTGTTCGTCGGGGCGCTCCCCATCAACGCCGCCTTCACTCGTCTCGCGCGCTGGAGACTCGATGTCATCGAGCAGACCTATGCAGGCTCATGGTGTTATCGACCAGGGGCCAGTCCGACCTCGGATGGCCACTGCAGCAATTCGACGCTGGCCGCGCTCCTCAACGCGCACGTCAAGAACAACCACGGCGCAGGTCTTTCAATTGCATACTATGACCTTGCAGATTGCAGTGTCATCGGAGGTGCAGGCTGGGCAAACTGGGACATCGTTGCGCTGCCTGTTGGAGTGTGCATGAGTGGCCAGGTCAGCGGGTTGGACGACGTATACACTACAACTTGTCGGTTCACCGTCGCAGACAATGACCACGACACACCTGCCTCTCATATAGTGGAGTGCAATTCTAACCGTGCGCAGCTGCGTGTTGCCGATGGATGCTATACGCCGCCTCTTCGTCGTCCTTGGTTTAGGCTTGACAACTCGACCAGCGCCGTTCTGGCCATCATCAGTCTTATCCTCGCCCTTCCTCTGTACGGTCTCTATCGCCGATATCGTGCGCGTCGCGCGCAGCAGGCGAGAATCGAGGACGAACAGGCGCTACCGCTCATGGATCTCGGAGATGGCGTCGTCAACACCAGCGACGTCGACCAGGACGTGTCTCGCTCCGGGTCAGCGCGTGCTGAAGGCCGAATTTAGGCTTGCGGCTTTACTTCAAGTCAGGATTGCGTACTGATCGCCATTTGCAGATGACTGCTGCTCACCTCGCGCGATATGTCACTTCATATCCGTCGAGTTCGACATCTCCTTCCCCACGCAACTTCACCTATGGGCTTAGGCCCTGCTATATCTTTCTGAGCCCCATAATAGGACTCTTTCGTCATGTTACACGCCGCGCTCTGCTCTCACTCTTGCTTTCGCTGTTTTTACGTTGTCCTCTCGTGCTTACTGTTGCCTGCCCCAAATGAACACTATGTGCTCTTTAGCTCGCTTCCCGAGGTCCCAGTGCTGAGGGAGAGCTCTCCCAACACTCTCTACTATGTTCCATCTTACCCGAAGTCGTAGACCGAAATATCTGTCGGTGTGCTTGGACGAGTTGAGCGGTAGGATTCATGGTTGGATAGGATGCATCATGCATCACACCCAATCCGCCCGCATTTGGGTTGACACATGGCCGCTCGACACACCCGGGCCACCTGGCACGCGGAACCAACGGCCTACAGGTACGAGGAACGGAGCGCACTGCGGTCGACACTGGGCAAAGCCAGACATCTGCGGGCTTTAGCAGCATTATATCTGATCTAAGAGAGACTCTGAGCCATGGTGAGTTCAAAGAGACGAGAGTGTGGGGCATGGTTACTTACGACGTGGTTGGACAGACCTGCTCGCTCCTTTTCCTCCTGTTCGTCGCGGCGCACCCCGTCAATGCCGGCTTTACTCGCCCCGCGCGCTGGAAGCTCGATAATGTCGAGCAGACATATGCTGGCTCGTGGTGCTATAGACCAGGAGCCAGCTCGACGTCCCGCGGCCCGTGCAACAATTCAACGCTGAAGGGGTTGCTCGACACGCACATTAAGAACGACCACGGCGCGGGTCTTTCAATCGCATACTACGACCTCTCAGATGGAAGTGTTATCGGCGGTGCGAGCTGGGCAAGCTGGAATACCGTTGTCCTACCGGTCGGCGTGTGTATGAGTGGGCAGGTCGATGGGTTGGAAGCATATACCACGACCTGCCGCTTTTCCAGTGCCGATAACGATCATGATACACCTGCCTCGCATCTATGGGAGTGCGCTGTCAATCAAGCCCAGCTACGCGTAGCCGATGGCTGCTACACGCCGCCTCCTCGTCGTCCTTGGCTTCGACTCGACGACTCGACGAGCTCCATCCTGGCCATCATCAGTTTCATCCTCGCACTTCCTTTATTTGGATTATATCGCCGATATCAAACACGTCGTGCGCGACAGCAGGCGAAAGTCCAGGATGAACAGGCGCAGCCGCTCATTGGCCTCGAAGGTGGCTTCGCGGACGGAGGTGTCAGCCAGAACGTGTCTCCCCTCGAGCCCCAACGGATCGAGAGCTAAAATTCGGTTCGTCGTTCTAGTTCAAGTCGAGCTATATTTGCGCGTTGACCATCATTCACAGATGGCGCAACTCAGCTCGTTTGCTGCTCACTGGCCTGTCACATCATATCCATCGAGCTCGCTATCTCCTTCGTATCACACCTCAACTTGCAAGTTCAGGGCCTCTCAGCACCTCCTGTCCCGTGTCATTGGACCCCTTGCTTCATATCCTCTCCCCCCACCCCGAAGACGCAGTGTTCCGCTGTCATTCTCGCCGCTCTCGCTGTTCTCCTGTGGTCACTGCTGTCTGTCCCTAATACACCTCCATGCTCTAAGTGCTGCTCGGTTGCTCGATTTTTCCTCTCTGAATGTGTGCCTCACGTTCGTGCCTGCTACCACAGCCGTCACAACCAACCAACCTGTTAGCTGAAGCCGCTAATGAAATTGGTGGCGAGGTCTACGGGCCCTATGCGGTTCCCAGCCACCGCTCTAACGGCGGCTCGGACACCCGCACCAGCTCATCCGGCGGCTATTGCAAGGCACGCTGTGGAACTGGTGCAACAAGCGGCGTCTTCGCCTCAATGCCCAGGCCGCGTGCATTGAAGTCCCCCGGCGCAAGGTGACCTGCGGGGCGCAGGTTCAGGTCTTAGTACGGATATGTTGCCCGGTTTTGATCAGGCAGAAAGTGGCCCGGGTAAGCTTAATGTGGACAGCCATTGCGGCGCGCCCGACTGTTCCGAACACTTCTGGGGAGTGCATATACGACCTGACCTCCACAATGACGCCATTTCGCCGCGCTTGCCATTGTCTTGCCATCGCCTCCCACAGACACTCCTTTCGGCAATCAAGACCCCACGATGATGCTCCCTTTCGTCATGTGTCCGTTTGTTTCCTTGGTTCGTTCTGTTCCGTGCCATGCCATGTGCACGAGGGGTGCTGCTGCGGGATCTGCATGGGGTTGTCGGCTGAAAACAGGCCAACTGCGCCGACAAGATAACCCTGTTCCAAGCCGCGTAGTTCTGGAATCACCCACCACCCGTCATGTCAGTTGTTCGTGCTCCACAATCCAACACCACTGTCACCCCTGCCTTGCTTCAACGTTGACAACGTGTCCCATTTCGTCGACCTTAGCTCTCTAGCTCGCGATATTTCACCGCCCACTAACACTAAACTCCCAATCTCGGACCGCCGTGCGGGCCGCATTCTGTTGATCGGCAGGTTGGGTCCATTTTGCCATCATGCACTCCTTGGAGCTTACGCAATGCCCACCAGCGAGCGTTTACAGCCTATGACCTCGCTAGTTGATACGGGCCTCCTTAACTCTGCAAATTCGTCATGTACTCTCTTTCCTATTGCCTGGAGATCTATGACTTGGTATATGGTCCATTCCATATTCTCCGTGTTGTCTTCATCATGTCCAACATCTCGTGCTAAATCAAACGCCCAGCTTTGTCTTTGCGAACGACAATGATCAACTCGTGTGAAATAGAGCACCGCATATCGGCTGGCTATTTCTGTTCCAACAATCAACGGTACGGTTTAGACATTTTTTTCTTCTCGTTTTGGCTTGACTACCGTGGGATTTAGGCTTTATGCTTTAGCCTTCATATACGTGCACCGACACGGCGCGGACAAGTGTCACCCTGCCGTGGTCGCGGCCACCCCATCGGATCGTGCATAGAATCAACAGGATCATGTTGGTGCCCATTGATAGCTCATTACCTGTCTCAGGCGATGCACCTGATGTTGCACGTGATCAGAAAAAAATTGTATCGCAGATCTGTGCGGCAACCATCACATGCCGGTACATCTCCTAACGTGCCACGAGAAATCATGTGTGTGTGACTATGTGCCTGCTGGTGCGGTGGAGGGGGCGATGTACCAGGGTGGTCAGTATTTTGACAGCGGCTCGGTGAACAGGGTGCGAAGCGAGGTAACCCGGGTTGCACCTTGTCGTTTACGTTCCACGGTCGGAATCGCGACCACCCTTCCGAATGCGGCAGTCATTCTAGGGCCAAGCATCGTCTGGCGGAGGCAGCATATGTTCAAGCGACGGTCATAAGCCAGAGGCTATTCGCCACCTTCTGAACCACTAGCCCTTGATAAAGGTGGGTGCTCGAACCTAGACCTTTCAAACCCTCGCCTTCCTGCCCATATACTTTACCAGAATCAGCCACCGAAACCTTCAGAACCCTGAGCGACTGTGATGCTGGTGCGTTTGGCTGGCGGGGTCTCGAGGTCTTTGGAGACGTCTGATGCTTGACGATAGAACCGGTGTGTTGCGCCAATAGTCCTCGCAATCCTCGGGTCATGTATCGTGCATGCTGCATTCACACATCCCGCGCTCTGGAAACTCAACTCCATCCAGGAGACATATGCTGGGACATGGTGCTACCATCCTGGATCTAATCCGACATACTTTTTGGCCTGCACTAATGATACGCTGGCCGCATCGCTTGATAACCACCTGCGTAATAACTTTGGACCTGGCCTCTCAATAGCTTACTATGACCCAAAGGACGGAACCGCTCTTGGCGGTGCGGGCTGGGCCAACTGGGCCGCTGTACCACTACCCATCGTGGTCTGTATGAGTGGTCGCGTTGAAGGACTGGAGAACACGTTTAGCACAGCCTGTCGCTTCACCGTCACTGACAACGACCACGAGCTACCCTCATCCCATAATGAGGAGTGCATTGTCAACCGTTCACAGGCGCGCGTTACTGACGGCTGCTACACCCCGCCCTCCCGTCGTCCTTGGTTTCGGCTTGACGATTCAACCAGCAACGTACTCACCGTCATCGGTCTCATTGTCGCTCTCCCTGTATTCGGACTTTGTCGATGGTACCTTGCGCGCCGTGCGCGACAGCAGGCGCAAATGGCAGGCGGTCAAGGGATACCCCTAGTCAGTGTTGGTCGCGGGGTGGGCTCAGGCTGAAGGCCGAAGTTGCTGAAGCGGGCAGGGTTTGTTATTAATCTATCTACAGATTGCCGTTGTGATATATACCGGATCCTAATCTGACCTCGTTTTGAAGTTGTCCACTTCCGTTTTCACGCACATGAATCTACTAACCGATTTCTTTGACTCGGGGCCGGAAGGAAATTTAATTCCCTGTCTCTTGTTCTTCGCGTGGCTTTGCTCTTGCTCTCGTCGCTCTGCTGTCCTCTGTTTACTGCTGTCAGGCCCTAATGTAATCTTTTTCATTTCAACTTCGCTTTGCACCACTCCTAATGTGAGAATTATGTCTTCCTATCCCTTTAAGTGCACGGGAGACCAGTTGTAGTCAAGTTCTCGGTTCCTGGGAGCAGTTTCCAGATGAAGCTGGTCACAAGTCCCGGCGCAGAGAATCAGAACTTGTATTCTCATACACAAGCCTCGGGGCTTGTCTGCCTTCTCGCTCAATGCATTGTGTCTCACAGCCACATTTCGATTGGATCGTAGTTCGGCAATGATGCTCCGTCACGGTTTAGCTTCCGAAAGCCCTGTCCACCGTCACACGACTCAAGGACCTCGTAATCATATATTTTCGTCGTTGTCGATGGTCACAGTCTGTTCTATGCAACGTTGACTGCAATACTGTCGGAGTTTTCACGGTTGGATCTCCGACCTTTCTCAGGACTGTTGGGTCACAGACCGTCCGTTCTTCGCCTAGTGCCGGATCAGTGGTCGTCGTCGCCCTGAGCCCACGATTGCTAAAAGTTTCAGTCAGGACTCTCGCTTTGCTTCAGGTCAGGCTCGCGTGCTAATTGTTCTTAGCAGAGACTGTCTCCGAACGCCCACGTTATATCTACGCTCCTCGTTGATGTCTAAATCTCGGTGCTCTATATCTCGTCTAAGTAAATCTTCACCGCTGAAAATCACGTTATTTTCTATGCTGTATGCTGAGATGTCCAGCGGCTTCATGAGAGAGCGGCCTAATGCTGACTATCGCACTGAAAGCCAGTGCAACAAGCAGCGCCCTCGGGGCTGCTTACACGCCAGCCAGGCATTCTCATCATCAAGGCATATCTGTCTTTGCGCCAATATCTATCCCGCGCGGCTCAGAGTTCTCGAAGCCACTTCACTTGCAGGGGCAAGTTTCTCGGTATGGGGTCGTGGAGTGGATCATGCGCAGTCTAAGCCGAAGAGCAACGTCGCCCTTAATGACAATTAGCGCCGGAGCTGCCACCGCCGTTTCCCGGCTGGGACCCTGGGTTGGGACTGCCAATTCGCCGAAGGGTCTGTTTTGACTCTCGGCTATGTCAGTCGAGGCACTTCGAAATCCGAGCCAGTCGTGACGCATACCGATGACACCCGCAATATAAATGCTGGGCGTTTGAGATAGACGCAACAACTTGCACATACCAGCATCGTACTTGGATATCCATGGTGGCTTTGAAATGTAAGCCACGAGGCCAAGGGGCTTCAGGATCGGAGACTGAACACATTTCCAAACAGATCTTCGCGTTTTTTCTCCTTCTCCTCCTTGCCACACCGCCCGTCGAAGCCGCGTTCTCGCGATTAGCACAATGGAAGCTCGATTTTATCGATCAGACGTACGCGGGCTCATGGCGCTATCGTCCAGGAGCCAGTCCGCCATGGAATCATCGGTGTACAAACTCCACGCTCGAGATGCTCCTCGGCGTGCACATCAATAACGACCACATTGCCGGTCTTTAGATCGCATAGAATGATGTCCGAGATGGCAGCATCTTCGGCGGAGCGGGCTGGAGGAACTGGTATGCCGTGGCGTTGCCAGTTGGGGTCTACATGGCTGGCCAGGTCGATGGCCTGAACAACATATTCAGTGAAACTTGTCGCTTCACCACTACCGATGATGACCACGACTTGCCCTCGGTCCACACCGAGGATTGCACCGCCAATCGTCCGCAGTTGCATGTCATCGACGGTTGTTACACGCCACCACCTCGCCGTCCCTGGGTTCGACTTGACGACTCAACGACCGGCGTCCTGACCATCATCGGTCTCGTCCTTGCACTTCCTGGATTTGGCCGGTATCGCCGGTACCGCGCGCGTCAAGCGAGAAGCGAGGACGAACAAGCGCAACCGCTCATTGGTCCCGAAAATCGCAACGTCGACGACGGCGCCAGCCAGGACCTGGCTCGTCCCGAGCTTACGCGCACGGAGGTAGCAGCATCCATCCATCGCTCGAATAGCGAATCAGACACACGCAGCGGCTCATTCAGCGGCCATTGAGAAGCACGCACTGGTGCCAGCTCATCCAGCAGCGTTCTTTCGCTGCTCATGCCTCCGTCAGCCAACTACTCATTCCTCATAAAGGTGAACCTGTAGTCGCGCCAACTCCCAGCCGACGTACACCCGAGTTCCTGGAGTCTACCTCGCCTGTGGAGAGCGTGCTCCCTGGTAAGGGGTAGTCTCCTTTGTACTGGCAGCAGCTTGGGGAAACCGAAGGGCAGCCCGAGGACCCCCAGTGCGGTTGGCATCCGCGATGCGCTCTGCTCGTCTTGAGCGGCGATGTTCTCCTGGCTCTCTCTCTCTCTCTCTCTCTTCACGTTCTCTACGTGTGCTATATTCATCCTGACGACTTCTGCGCCGATGCGCGCACACGACCCGTTCTTCGCCGCACGACCCTCTCACTTCACCTCTTCCTACATCGGCAACGACGCTCGGCGCTCCGGGATGCTCCCGAGCCTCCGGAGGCGCCAAAGAGGCCAAAGTGCCCGGAGGCAAACTTGGCCTTTGAGCGCTCCCGGGAGCAGGCCAGAGCTCCCGGGAGCGGCTGGAGCTCTGGGAGCAGCGGCTGGTCTGGGGGTCACATTTCTACCATTGGTGCTCCTACGATGCTCACTCAACTTGCAAAGCACAAAGAAATGAAGTTGGAAAAAATAACATAAGATATATTGTAGACCTATCGATGTTAACTAAAGGTGAG
>Ga0247815_10003288_pt1 | contig 11657 bp, 9 predicted proteins | sample UWRJL194509B1_FD_181014 | JGI IMG/M metagenome (GOLD analysis project Ga0247815, IMG submission 181014) | Plant litter microbial communities from Arlington Agricultural Research Station in Wisconsin, United States - UWRJ-L194-509B-1 | ecosystem: Environmental > Terrestrial > Plant litter >... | reverse complement strand
CGGTGGTCCACTACCGCGTCAAGGATAAGCAGCTGACCGCCGGCAGCGGCTCGGTCAACATGAACCAGCTGATCAACGCCGAAAAAGTCACCGGCCAAGGTTTCGAGCTGGACGCGCAGGCCAACCTGAGCGACGAGTTCAGCGCGACCCTCGGCTACAGCTACAACGACACCGAGATCAAGGACAAGAACCTGTTCGTGCAGTACTGCGGCAACTATGGCAACAACCCGACCCACGCCAGCGGTTGCACCCCGACCAACGCGGCGGGTCCGTTCGCCGGCACTTCGAAGATCGACGGCAACCCGCTGCCGCGCGCGCCGAAGAACCAGTTCAACTTCACGCTGAAGTACAGCACCGACATCGGCAACGGCCAGTTCTACGCGCTGACCGACTGGACCTACCGTACCAGCTACAACTTCTTCCTGTACGAAGCGCCGGAGTACAAGGCCAAGTCCCTGACCGAAGGCGGCGTGCGCGCCGGCTACAAATGGGGCGCGGGCGGCAAGTATGAAGTGGCGCTGTTCGGCCGCAACATCACCGACAAGCAAGTCATCCTCGGCGCGATCGACTTCGACAACCTGACCGGTATGCTGAACGAGCCGCGCACCTGGGGCGGCACCTTCAAGGTCAGCTTCTAATCTGACCTTGCTTTAGAATCCCCGCACATCCGAAAGGAGTGCGGGGATTTTTTATATTGGGAGAGCGCTAGTGAATCACACCGTCGTCAATCTGTGGCCGCTGCTCGGCGTGGCCGTCATCATTCTTGGTTTCGCCTTGCGCGCGCATCCGGTGCTGGTGGTGGTCGCCGCCTGCGCCGTCACCGGCTTCGCCGCCGCCATGCCGCTCGACCACTTGCTGGCGTCCCTCGGCACCGCCTTCATCAAGACCCGCAACCTGCCGCTGATCCTGTTGCTGCCGCTGGCCGCCATCGGCCTGCTGGAACGCTACGGTTTAAAAGAACACGCGCAGGCGTCGATCGCGCGCATCAAGTCCGCCACCACCGGCCGCCTGCTGATCGTCTATCTGGCGATCCGCGAAATCAGCGCCGCCTTCGGCCTGACCAGCATCGGCGGCCATCCGAGCATGGTGCGCCCGCTGATCGCGCCGATGGCCGAAGGCGCTGCCGAAACCCGCTACCCGGGGCTGACGATGGAACTGCGCTACCGCATCCGCGCCATGTCCGCCGCCACCGACAACGTCGGCCTGTTCTTCGGCGAGGATGTCTTCGTCGCCTTCGGCGCCATCGTGCTGATGCAAACCATCCTGCATGGCGAAGGCATCGACGTCGATCCGCTGCACATGGCGCTATGGGGCATACCGACCGCGATCACCGCCTTCATCATCCACGCCTGGCGCCTGAACCGGCTCGATGCCCACATCGCCCGCGCCATGATGGACAAGGGCGCCGCATGATCCTCAAGCTCGATTACTTTTATTATGTGCTGGGCGCGATGCTGTTGATGGTCGCCGTCATGGCGCTGCGCGACCGGCACAATCCCAAACGCTATTCCAGCGCCTTGTTCTGGGCGTTGTACGCGGTGGTCTATTTGGCCGGCGAGCAGTTGCCGCCGGTTGCCGCCGGCGTGCTGATGGTGGTGATGGCGCTGATCGCCGGCTTCGGCGGCGTCACGCTGGGCCGCTACGGCGACCGCTCTCCCGAGCAGCGGCGCGACAGCGCGCAACGCCTCGGCCACAAGCTGCTGATCCCGGCGCTGCTGATTCCCATCACCACGGTGATCGGCTCGACGCTGTTCAAGGACGTGCAGATCGACGGCCGCTTCCTGCTCGATCCCAAGAACGCCACGCTGATCAGCCTTGGCGTCGGCTCGCTGTTCGCGGTCGCCACCGCGTGCTGGCTGACGCGCTCCACGCCGTTGCAGGCGATGCGCGAATCGCGCCGCCTGGTCGACCACCTGGGCTGGGCGGTGGTGCTGCCGCACATGCTGGCGGTGCTTGGCCTGCTGTTCACCGAGGCCGGCATGGGCAAGGCTGTGGCGCACGTCGTCACGTCGTACATCAACCTCGATATCCGGCTGGTGGCGGTGGCGGTGTTCTGCATCGGCATGGCGCTGTTCACCGTCATCATGGGCAACGGCTTCGCCGCGTTTCCGGTGATGGCGGGCGGCGTCGGCATCCCGGTGTTGGTCGGCGTCTACCATGCCAATCCGGCGGTGATGGCGGCGATCGGCATGTTCAGCGCCTACTGCGGCACCTTGATGACGCCGATGGCGGCCAACTTCAACATCGTGCCCGCCGCACTGCTGGAACTGCCCGACAAGAACGCCGTGGTGAAGATCCAGATACCGACCGCGCTGCCGCTGCTGCTTGCAAATATTGCACTTCTTTATTTTCTGATGAACCTGTGAACTGCAAAAAGTTGGAGTAGAGTAATGCGCACGTTGTAAGGTACGGAGTAAAGATGAAAAAGATAATATTGTTGACGGGCTTCGAGCCCTTCAACCAGGAAACCATCAATCCCTCGTGGGAAGCGGTGCGTAGCCTGCAAGGTTGGCAAGAAGGTGATTTCGTGGTGCATGCGCGGCAACTACCGTGCGTGTTCGGGCATGCGAACAAGGTGATGCACCGCGCGGTGGAGGAACTGCAGCCGAGCATCGTGATCGCGGTCGGCCAGGCCGGCGGCCGTCCGGATTTGTCGATCGAACGCATCGCCATCAACATCGACGACGCGCCGATCGCCGACAACCAGATGCGCCAGATCGTCGACCAGCCTATCGTCAACGGCGGCCCCGCCGCTTATTTTTCCACGCTGCCGATCAAGGCCATCGTGCACGCGCTGCGCGAGGCAGGGCTGCCGTCGTCGGTGTCGCAGAGCGCCGGCACTTTTGTCTGCAACCATGTGTTCTATGGCCTGATGCACCAAGCGCACGAGTGGGGAACCACCATGCGCGCAGGCTTCATCCACATCCCCTATCTGCCGCAGCAGGCCGCCGCGCACCCGGGCTTCGCCAGCATGAAGCTGGAGGACATGGTGGAAGGATTGCGCATCGCGATCCGCACCACGCTCGCCCACACCGTCGACTTGCGCGAGGCGGGCGGTTTGACCCACTAATGCGTCAGTCGGCCGCGCCGTCGCCGCGCGCCGGCGGATTCAAAATATTCAGGAAAGCCCGCACCACCGGCGCGTCGTCCAACGTCGTGTAGGTGATGTACAGATTGGCCGACGGCGGGTTGCTGCGGATCGGCAGGAACACCACGCCCGGCCAGCCGATGCGGCTGGTGGTCTCCGGCAGCAGCGTCACGCCCAGGCCCGCGCCCACCATCGCCAGCAAGGTCTGCGGCTCGGACGCCTCCTGGAAGATCGTCGGCTGGAAGCCGGCCTTGACGCAGCACTGCACCAGGTAGCGCGGGAACGACGACTTCTCCAGCGTCAGCGTCAGCATCGGTTCGTCGGCGATGTCGATCAAGTCGATGGACTCCTGCTTGGCCAACGGGTGATGCTCGTTGATCGCCACGCACACGTCTTCGCGGAAGCATAGTTCCTGGCGCAGGTTGTCGGCCTTCAGGTCGTCCTCGTCGAGCTTGGGCTCGCGCCAGAAGCCGACGTCGACCTGCTTGGCGCGCAGCGCCTCGTACTGCTGCGTCGGCCCCAGCTCGTGCAAAGTCCACGTCACGCGCGGGAACTTGGTCTGGAACTCCTCCAGCAAACTCGGGATCGGCCCCCACATCGCCGAACCGACGATGCCCACCCGCAGCCGTCCCACTTCGCCGCGGTCGATCTGGCGGATGGTGTCGATCGTCATGCGCATCTTGGCCAGCAGCTCGGACGCCTCGTTCATCAGCGCCTTGCCGGCCACCGTCAGCTCGAAGGTGCGGGTGGTGCGGGCGAACAGTTTGACGCCCAGTTCACTTTCCAGTTTCATGATCTGCTGGCTGAGCGGCGGCTGCGAGATATGCAAGCGTTCGGCGGCGCGGCTGAAACTTTTTTCTTCTGCGACGGCGAGGAAGTACTTGAGTTGTTTCAGATCGATGGACATGGCGGCGGCCTTGGTTTTTTTACTGCGTCTGCATGGCGACGGCCAGCGCGGCGCCGCAGCGCGCGTTGTTCTTCACCAGCGCGATGTTGGTCGCCAGGCTGCGGCCCTCGGTCAGCTGCTTGATGCGGCCGAGCAGGAACGGCGTGACGCGCTTGCCGGTGACGCCCTGCGCGTCGGCTTCCCGCAGCGCCTGGATGGTGATGGCGTCGATCTCGTCCTTCGGCATCGCGTCGGCGGCCGGCACCGGATTGGTGACCAGCACGCCGCCCTTGAGGCCCAGCTGCCACTTGGCGTGGATGAAGGCGGCCTGCTGCACCGCGCTGTCGATCTGGAAGTCGGCGTTGTAGCCGCTCTCGCGGGTGAAGAAGGCGGGGAAGCCGGGCTGGCCGACGCTGATCACCGGCACGCCGAAGGTCTCCAGGTATTCCAGCGTCAGGCCGATGTCGAGGATGGACTTGACGCCGGCGCACACCACCGCCACCGAGGTCTGCGCCAGTTCCTGCAGGTCGGCCGAGATGTCGAAGCTGGTCTCGGCGCCGCGATGCACGCCGCCGATGCCGCCGGTGACGAACACCTGGATGCCGGCCAGCGCGGCGCAGATCATGGTGGCGGCGACGGTGGTCGCGCCCAGCTTGTCCTGCGACAGCACATAGGCCAGGTCGCGGCGGCTGACCTTCATCGCATCCGGCGAGGTGGCCAGCAGTTCCAGCTGCTCCTCCGACAGGCCGATGCAGATCTTGCCGCCGATGATGGCGATGGTGGCCGGCACGGCGCCGCCGTCGCGGATGATCTGTTCGACCTCGCGCGCCATTTGTACGTTCTGCGGATACGGCATGCCGTGCGAGATGATGGTCGATTCCAGCGCGACGATCGGTTTGCCGGCGGCGCGGGCGGCGGCCACTTCCGGCGAGAGGAGCAGGTATTGTTGCATGGTGTCTTATCCTTTAAATGGGAACAGCGGAGCGTTCAGGTCGAAGTCGTGGATCTCGTCGAGCACATCGGCGGCCAGCATCGGCGATACGGTGTCGGGGGTTTCCAGGGTCATGGCGGCGACCTTCAGGCCGCGCCGGCACGCCAGCGTCAAGTCCTCGCTGCCCTGGTACAGCGACCAGCAGACGGCGGCCGAGAAGGCGTCGCCGGCGCCGGTGACGTCGACCACCTCCACCTGGTGCGCGGCCAGCCAGACCAACTCGCCGCCCTTGGTGTGGAACACGCCCTGGCCGCCGCAGGTGACGATGACGTCGCGCGCGCCCTGCGCCTGCGTGTCGCGGCAGGCGTCGCGCACGTCGGCTTCGGTCGGCAGCGCACGGCCGGCGCGGGTTTCCAGCTCGCCGCGGTTGAGGATCAGCAGGCGCAGGCCGGACAGGTCGGCCGGCAGCCGCGCCATCTTCGGCTGCGAGACGGCGACGATCATCAGCGGCACGTTGTCGGCGCGGGCGCCGGCCAGCAGCGCGGCGATGCTGTCGGCCGGCAGGTTCAGGTCGGCCACGGTCATCGCGGCGGCGGAGCGCTGCGGCAGGCGGCTGGCCAGGAACTCCGGCGTGATGCGGTCGTACAGCGCCATGTCCGCCAGCGCCACCACCAGTTCGCCGTGGGCGTCGAGGATGGCGGTGTAGGTGCCGGTGGCGGTCTCGGACAGTTTGAGGCTGCCGCGGGTGTCGATGCCGGCGCGTTCGGCGTGGTCCTGCAGCGAGCGGCCGGCGGCGTCGTCGCCGAGCGCCGTCAGCAGCGCGGTCGGCAGGTTCAGCCGGGCCAGGTTCTCGGCGATGTTGCGCGCCACGCCGCCGTAGACCTCCTCGGCGGTGGCCGGGTTGGACGTGCCCAGCTGCATGGCGGCGATGCTGCGCAGCTTGCGGTCCAGGTTGGCGGCGCCGATGCACATCACCGGACGCTTATCCGGCAGCACGTAGGCGCGGCCCAGCAGGCGGCGTTCTCGGATCAGGCCGGCGATGTGGCCGGCCACGGCGGAACGCGACAGGCGCAGTTCCACCGCCAGGTCTTGCTGGGAGATGAAGGGGTTGGCGCGGATCAGCTCATAGAGCTGTTCCTTTTTGGAGGAATCGGTCACGATCGTGGCCCTTTTAAACAATTGTCTTTAATGGTAAACATTTGTCTGATTCAAGTCAACCGCGCGCTGCGGCTAAGTTTGCCTTGATTTATAATACCCCCGATTTATATCGCTTTAGTATAAATGCTGAAGAAAAATGGTATTTGCCATACATATAGAGGATGATGCATAGTGTCAGCTTCCCCAGCCACAACACAAAAAACAGAGGATATCCATGTCTAATAATTCCCCATTCCAGGCAGCCGACATCATTCGCGCCCGCATTCCCGCAGGCTTCAAGCCGCGCGTGGCGATGATCCTCGGTTCCGGCCTCGGCGTGCTGGCGGAACAAATGACCGACGCGGTCACCATCAGCTTCAACGAACTGCCGGGCTTCCCTATCTCCACCGTGCACGGCCACGCCGGCGAGCTGGTGGTCGGTACGCTGTCGGGCGTGCAAGTGGTGTGCATGAAGGGCCGCGGCCACGTCTACGAAGGCTACGGCCTCGGCGTGATGACCAGCGCCGTGCGCACCATGAAGCTGCTGGGCTGCGAGATGCTGTTCGTGACCAACGCCGCCGGTTCGCTGCGTCCCGAAGTCGACGCCGGCGCGCTGGTCGCGCTGACCGACCATATCAACTACCTGCCGGGCACCCCGATGATGGGCCCGAACGACGAGCGTTTCGGTCCGCGTTTCTTCAGCATGGCCAACGCCTACGACGCCGATTTGCGCGAATTGCTGCACGCCTCGGCGAAAGAGAAGAACGTGCCGCTGCACGAAGGCGTGTACATCGCCTACGCCGGTCCGAACTTCGAAACCCCGGCCGAGATCCGCGCCTTTAAAACGCTGGGCGCCGACGTGGTCGGCATGTCGGTGGTGCCGGAAGTCGTGTCGGCGCGCCACTGCGGTTTGAAAGTGGTCGGCGTGTCGGCGATCACCAACCTGGCCGAAGGCCTGTCGCCGTTCCCGCTGTCGCACGAGCAGACGCTGAAGTACGCCGCCATCGCCGCGACCTCGCTGATCGAAGTCATTCTCGGCTTCCTGGCCAACGTAGCAAAAACGCCGCAGGCGTAATTTCCCAAGGGGCGGCTGGTCCGCCCCTTTGCTTTTCTGGAGCAGATCATGAAACGCGCATTTATCCTCTTGCTGGATTCCTTCGGCCTCGGCGCCACGCCGGACGCCGCCAAGTACAACGACGTCGGCGCCAACACCTTCGGCCACATCGCCGAATGGGCCGCCAAGAGCGGCAAGCCGATGTCGCTGCCGACCATGGAGAAACTGGGCCTTGCCGCCGCCGCCCATAGCGCCAGCGGCCAGTGGGCCGAGGGCTTCGCGCAGCGCGACGGCTTTAGCGCCGCCTACGGCGCCGCCGCCGAGCGCTCGACCGGCAAGGACACCCAGTCCGGCCACTGGGAAATCGCCGGCGTGCCGGTGGAATTCGACTGGGGCTACTTCCCGAAAACCACGCCGTCGTTCCCCGCCGAGCTGACCGCCAAGCTGCAAGAACTGAGCGGCGTGCCGGGCTTCCTCGGCGACTGCCACGCCTCCGGCACCGACATCATCAACAAGCACGGCGACGAGCATGTCGCCAGCGGCAAGCTGATTATCTACACCTCCGGCGACTCGGTGATGCAGATCGCCGCGCACGAGGAATCGTTCGGCCTGGAGCGCCTGTATGAAGTGTGCGAGATCGCCTTCAAGCTGGTCGAACCGTACAACATCGGCCGCGTCATCGCGCGCCCGTTCACCGGCGCCAACGGCAACTACACCCGCACCACCAACCGCCACGACTACGCGGTCGCGCCGCCGGCGCCGACGCTGCTGGACCATGTCAAGAACGACGGCGGCGAAGTCATCGCCCTCGGTAAGATCAGCGACATCTTCGCCACCCAGGGCGTGTCGCGCGTGGTCAAGGGCAAGGACAATATGGCGCTGTTCGACGCGCTGCTGAAGGTCGAAGAAGAAGCCGGCGACAAGTCGCTCACCTTCGTCAACTTCGTTGATTTCGACCAGGCCTTCGGCCATCGCCGCGACGTCGTCGGCTACTCGAACGCGCTGCACGAGATGGACGCGCGCCTGCCGGAATTCATCGCCAAGCTGAAGGAGGGCGACCTGGTGGTCATCACCGCCGATCACGGCTGCGATCCGACCTGGCCCGGCTCCGACCACACCCGCGAGCATATCCCGATGATCTTCTTCGGCCCCGGCGTCAAAGCGCAAAAGCTGCCGATCTCCGAAACCTTCTCCGACATCGGCCAGACCCTGGCCCATCACCTCGGCGTCAAACCACTTTCCCACGGAACGAACCTGTTATGAGCATCAGCGACTTCAAACGAAACGAAGCGGTCCCGCTGGACCTGGGCTGGATCAACCATATCCACATCAACAAGAACGCCGCCGACCGCCGCGCCGCCAGCCTGGCGAACCGCCGCACGGTCAAGAAGGAGTTCCAGGCCGCGTGGCTGGTCAAGGCCATCGGCCTGATCGACCTGACCACGCTGTCCGGCGACGACACGCCGGGCCGCGTCGAGCGCCTGTGCATGAAGGCGATGCGCCCGCTGCGCTCCGACCTGGTCGAGGCGCTGGGCCTGCGGGACGTGACGCTGACCACCGGCGCCGTCTGCGTATACCACGAGATGATCCAGCCGGCGGTGCAAGTGCTGCAAGGCCGTTTGCCGATCGCCGCCGTGTCGACCGGCTTCCCGGCCGGCCTGACCAGCATGGAAACCAAGGTGCGCGAGATTGAATTGTCGGTCGCCGCCGGCGCCAGCGAGATCGATATCGTCATCACCCGCCAGCACGTCCTGACCGGCAACTGGCAGGCGCTGTACGACGAGATGCTCGCCTATCGCAAGGCTTGTGGCGACGCGCACGTCAAGGCCATCCTGGCCACCGGCGAACTGGCCACGCTGGAAAACGTCGCCAAGGCGTCGTGGGTATGCATGATGGCCGGCGCGGACTTCATCAAGACCTCGACCGGCAAGGAATCGGTGAACGCCACCATTCCGGTATCGCTGACGATGGTGCGCGCGATTCGCGACTACCACGAACAGACCGGCTTCAAGATCGGCTACAAGCCGGCCGGCGGCGTCGGCACGGCCAAGGCCGCGCTGCAGTACCTGACCTTGATGAAGGAAGAACTGGGCAACGAGTGGCTGGAGCCGCACCTGTTCCGCATCGGCGCATCGAGCCTGCTGACCGACATCGAACGCCAGCTGGAGCACTACGTCACCGGGAATTACTCGGCCGCTCACCGCCACGCGCAACCATAATTACGGACACGTCATGCCATCAATTAAAGAGATCCTCAACACCATGGAATACGGCCCAGCACCCGAAAGCCAAAAAGAAGCGCAAGCGTGGCTGGAGCAGCACGGCCGCGCCTTCGGCCTGTTCATCGACAACCAGTGGAGCGAGCCGGGCGAGTTGTTCGCCTCGACCAATCCCGCCGATGCCGCCAAGCTGGCCGACCTGACGCAGGCGACCGGCGACGACGTCGACCGCGCCGTGGCCGCCGCGCGCGCCGCGCAACCGGCGTGGCAGGCGCTGGGTGGTCATGGCCGCGCCAAGATCATGTACTCGATCGCGCGCCTGATGCAAAAGCACGCGCGCCTGTTCGCCGTGCTGGAGACGCTCGACAACGGCAAGACCATCCGCGAAACCCGCGACGTCGACCTGCCGCTGGTGGCGCGTCACTTCTACTACCACGCCGGTTGGGCGCAACTGCAGGCCGAGGAATTCGCCGACTACCGCGCCGTCGGCGTGGTCGGCCAGATCGTGCCGTGGAATTTCCCGCTGCTGATGCTGTCGTGGAAAATCGCGCCGGCCATGGCGGCCGGTAACACCATCGTCTTCAAGCCGGCCGAGTTCACGTCGCTGACCGCGATGCTGTTCGCCGAGATCTGCGTGCAGGCCGGCGTGCCGGCCGGCGTGGTCAACATCGTCACCGGCGACGGCCGCGTGGGCGAAGCCATCGTCAATCATCCTGGCATCGACAAGCTGGCCTTCACCGGCTCCACCGAAGTGGGCCGCCTGATCCGCTTCGCCACCGCCGGCAGCGGCAAGAAGCTGTCGCTTGAATTGGGCGGCAAGTCGCCGTTCATCGTCTTCGACGATGCCGACCTGGATGCCGCCGTTGAAGGTCTGGTCGATTCGATCTGGTTCAATCAAGGGCAGGTATGCTGCGCCGGTTCGCGCCTGCTGGTGCAGGAATCGGTACAGGAAAAATTCCTCGCCAAGCTGCGCGCCCGCATGGACAAGCTGACCCTCGGTTCGCCGCTGGACAAGTCGATGGACATCGGCGCGCTGGTCGACCCGATCCAGCAGCAGCGCATCGCCGGCCTGGTGGAATCGGCCCGCGCCGAAGGCTGCACCGTGTACCAGCCGGCGTGCGACATGCCGGCCAACGGCTCGTGGTTCCCGCCGACGCTGATCACCGGCGCATCGACTTCGGCCGCCGTGGCGCAGGCCGAGATCTTCGGACCGGTGCTGGTGGCGATGAGCTTCCGCACTCCGGCCGAAGCGGTGCAACTGGCGAACAACACCGTCTACGGTTTGGCCGCCTGCGTCTGGAGCGAGAACATCTCGCTGGCGCTGGACGTCGCGCCGCAGATCAAGGCCGGCGTGGTGTGGATTAACACCGCCAACCAGTTCGACGCCGCTTGCGGCTTCGGCGGCTACCGCGAATCCGGCTTCGGCCGTGAGGGCGGCCGCGAAGGTATGTACGAATACCTGACCGCGAAATCGGAAGATGCGCGTCCGGCGGCGCCGGTGCGCGAAGCCCCGGCCAAAGCCAAGCAGGCCGCTCCCGCCAGCGGCGGCGCCTTCGCCATCGACCGCACCGCCAAGATGTACATCGGCGGCAAGCAGGCGCGCCCTGATGGCGCCTACAGCCGTCCGGTGCACGGCGCCGATGGCGCCTTCATCGCCGAAGTGGGCGAGGGCAGCCGCAAGGACATCCGCAACGCGGTCGAAGCGGCGCACAAGGCCGGCGGCTGGGCGAAAGCCACGTCGCACAACCGCGCGCAAGTGCTGTACTACATCGCCGAGAACCTGGCCGCGCGCGGCGAGGAATTCGCCGCCCGCATCGCCGCGATGACCGGCACCAAGAACGCGCAAAAAGAAGTCGAGGCTTCGATCGAGCGCCTGTTCTATTACGCGGCGTGGGCCGACAAGTACGACGGCCTGGCGCACCAGCCGCCGATGCACGGCATCACCGTGGCGCTGAACGAGCCGGTCGGCGTGATCGGCATCGTCTGCCCGAACGAGTCGCCGCTGCTGGGCTTCATCTCGCTGGTGGCGCCGGCGATCGCGCTGGGCAACCGCGTGGTGGTGGTGCCGTCGGAAGCGCATCCGCTGTCGGCGACCGATCTGTATCAGGTGTTCGATACGTCGGACCTGCCGGGCGGCGTAGTCAACATCGTCACCGGTTCGGCGGACGAACTGGCGCGCACGCTGGCGACGCACTCGGATATCGACGCGGTGTGGCGTCATGACGGTTCGGCCGAGGGTTGCGCTGAAGTCGAGCGTCTGTCGGCGACTTCGCTGAAGCGTACCTGGGTCGGTGGCGCAAAAGGCCGCGACTGGTACAGCACCGCGCAATCCGGCGGCCGCG
>Ga0247815_10003287_pt1 | contig 11658 bp, 8 predicted proteins | sample UWRJL194509B1_FD_181014 | JGI IMG/M metagenome (GOLD analysis project Ga0247815, IMG submission 181014) | Plant litter microbial communities from Arlington Agricultural Research Station in Wisconsin, United States - UWRJ-L194-509B-1 | ecosystem: Environmental > Terrestrial > Plant litter >... | reverse complement strand
GATCGACGACCACTCCACGAACGACTACTCCGAGAACCTCACGGTGACGGATTCGTTCCAAGACAACTCGACGAACGACCTCTCCGACACCCTTACAGTGACGGATTCGTTCCAAGACAACTCGACGAACGACCTCTCCGACAACTGGTCAATCGATGACAACAGCCTGGATGTCGACGTCGAGATCGAGGACGTGGAGGTTGCCGGCCCCGTGAGCGGCAACGATTTCGACTTCTAGGTCGGATTCGCCCGGGCCCGGCCGTCCGTTATGGGCGGCCGGGCACACCGATAGGTCCGAACAGAAGCGACGGGAGTGACGGACATGTCAAGCGATGGGGCAGGGTGGCCGACGGAGCCACCCGCAGACCAAGACTGTGACGTGTCTGGCGCGAATCTGTTCACTGATGAGCTCACGAATGTCGATGCATCCGAATGGGATGTTGAAACTGCGGACCTCTGGGGCGACGAGATAGACGAAGTGGCTTCCGGAGCCGCCCCGCTCGGCCTCGACCTTTTCCTCTGACCCGGAGGTTCACCGATCCTCCGCACCGACCCAGAGTGCCCGACGTCGACACGGCGCACAGACAGGGAGTTCACGTGGACGAAGCTGCAGGTACGGATGACGCCTACATGGCCCTAGCCGGACAACCGCCGCTGTGGGAGGCCGCGGCGGCTACGCAGCGTTCGCGAGATGCGGTTTCACTCGCGAAGACACTGCACGAAGTCAACGCGCTGGTGAGGGTGAGCGGCCGCACAGATCTTGCGCGGCGACTGGAAGAGACGTCAGTGCGCCTGCGCGACCCGGGTGTGCGGGTGATTGTCGTCGGACAGTTCAAACAGGGCAAGAGCAAGCTCATCAATGCCCTGGTGAATGCGCCGGCGTGTCCGGTCGATGATGATGTCGCCACGAGCGTGCCGACGATGGTCGGGTACTCCGATACGCCGTCGGCGTGGGTGACGGTGGAGGCATCCGACTCGACCCCGTCGAAGCCGCGCTTCACACGGAGTCCCATCCCTCTAGACGAGGTTTCGACGTACGTATCGGAGCGCGGCAATCCGAGCAATGAGCGGCACGTGCTCTCTGCGGAGGTGTTTCTCCCGCGGGAGATCTTGCGCGGTGGATTGAACCTCGTCGATTCGCCCGGTGTGGGCGGCCTTGAATCGTCCAACGCACTGGCTACGCTCGCCGCTCTTTCATCTGCGCACGCCGTCCTGCTGGTGTCGGATGCTTCACAGGAGTACACGGAACCCGAAGTCCAGTTCCTGCGGCATGCCATGCGGCTTTCACCGAACGTTGCGGCGGTACTGGCGAAAACCGATCTGTACCCACAGTGGCGTGAGGTCGAACGCATCGACCGCAACCATCTCACTGACGTCGGCGAGGTGCCGCTTTTCTCCGTCTCCAGCGACCTCAGGCTGCTGGCCGCCGACCTGCAGGATCGCGAACTCAATGATGAGTCAGGATTCCCCGCGCTCGTTGCACACCTCCGACGGGAGGTGTTGGGTCGCGCCGAGGTCATCCACGAACGCAGTGCCATTCACGATCTCACCTCGGTTGTCGAGCAGCTGACGTTGTCGCTGCGCACCGAGTTAAATGCGCTGGAGAATCCGGAGGACACGCCCCGGATGATCGCGCAGCTGGAGGACGCAAAGGCCCGCGCAGATGAGTTTCGGGGGCGCTCGGCTCGCTGGCAGGTGCTCCTGACCGACGGAATCGCTGATCTCATCGCCGACATGGAACACGACCTGCGGGATCGGTTGCGCAAAGTGCAACGCGAGGCGGAACGCGCAATCGACGAGGGTGACCCGGGCCCGATCTGGGATCAGATCACCGATTGGTTGGAACAACGTGTCGCCGCGGCGGTGGCCGAGACGTTCGTGTGGACGGATGAGCGATCGCGGTGGTTGTCGGAGGAGGTCGCCGGTCTTTTCAGCGAAGGAGAAACCGGCATTCCCACAATTCACGTCGGCAGCACCGAGGGGGTGCTCGACACCGTCGAGGATCTTTCGCACCTGGATCCGGGGAGGCTCGGTGCGGGGGAGAAGATCTTCATCGGGGTGCGTGGTTCTTATGGCGGAGTCCTTATGGTGGGGCTCGCGACCGGACTCATCGGGATGGCGCTGATCAACCCGCTGTCGCTGCTGGCCGGGGTCTTTGTGGGCCGCCGCGCATACCGAGAGGACATGCAGACGCGCCTCCATCGGCGGCAGCAGGAGGCAAAGACCCATGTGCGTCGATATATCGACGAGGTCACCTTCCAGGTCGGGAAGCAGTTGAAGGATCGCTTGCGCCTGGTGCAGCGAATCTCACGCGACCACTTCGGTGCAATTGCGGAGGAACTACACCGGTCGCTGTCGGAGGCGCTGCTGGCGGCGAAGCAAGCGGCGGGGACATATACGTCTCGGCGCGATGGGCGAGTTGTGGAGTTGCGCGCAAAGATCGCGCAGCTCGAGAAGTTGCATGAGGCGATCCCGCCCCTTCCCGAGCTGTCGGGCGCACCATCATCCAAATCAGTTGAGGCATCAGCCCCCATCGCCCGGAGCGCGTCGTGACCTTCGTTGCTGACGCCGAACAGCTGCTCCGTCAGGCTCGCACGGCGTACGCCGATGATCCGATCGCCGAGACATTCCTCGACCAGCTTGAGACCCGGCTTCGCGAGCCGTTGCGCCTCGCCGTGGCGGGGATCGTGAAGGCAGGCAAGTCGACACTGCTGAATGCCTTCCTCGGTGAACAGATCGCGCCGACCGACACCGGGGAATGCACTCGAGTCGTGACCGTGTATCGCTATTCGGCGACGCCGGCGATCACCATCCATCCCCGGGACAGCGCGCCACAGCGCATGCCCATCCGGCGTGATGGTGGTCGGCTGGTTTTCGTGCTCGGCGGAATGTCGGCAGAGCAGATCGAGTGGATCGACGTTGCGTGGCCCCTGGAGTCACTGCGTTCCCTGATCCTCGTCGATACGCCGGGCATCGCGTCGCTCTCGGTGACCACGTCGGCACGCGCCGCTCGGTACCTCACGTCTGAGGAGTCGCCCTCGGTAGCGGATGCCGTTGTCTACCTCATGCGTCACCTCCATGGGACGGATGTGCGATTTCTGGAAGCGTTCCGCGACAGCGCTCCCGGCGCAGCCCAGACGGTTTCGGCAGTGGGGGTGTTGTCCCGGGCCGATGAGATCGGGTCGGGTCGCATCGACTCACTATTGTCGGCGCGCAAGGTGGCGCAACGCTACGAACGCCACGGTGATCTCGCCTCGCTCGTTCTGAGGGTGATTCCTATCGCCGGGCTGGTCGCCGAGGGTGCCCGCACCCTGCGTGAGAACGAATTCATCGCACTCCGAGAACTCGCCCGCCTCGACCGCGTCGCACGAGAGCGTCTCCTCGTCTCCGCTGACCGATTTATGAGGCCCACAGACGTGACTACTGTGAGTGAGGCGATGCGGGCGTCTCTGTTAGACCGGTTCGGCATGTACGGCATCCGATTGGCGACGGCACTCGTGCGCGGTGGAGCGACGAGTTCGTCTGACCTCTCGACTGAGCTTGTGGAGCAGAGCGGACTGCTCGATCTCGAGGAGTTCGTGCGGGAGCAGTTCCTTGCACGCTCGGCCGCTCTCAAAGCGCGGGGCATCGTTGTGCAGCTGGAGTGGCTGCTTCGCAATCGTCCGCGGCCAGAGGCTCGCACCATCCATGGCGGAATCGAAGCGATTGTGTGCCGTGCGCACGCGTTTCGGGAGCTGGAGCTGCTCGCTCGTGCCCGGGCAGATGCGCTGCCGTTGTCGCCGGCAGATGCTGCCGCCGCGCAGCTCCTATTGGGCGCGGGCGGGGTCACACCCCAAAAACGGCTCGGCCTCGCGGGGGAGGCGGAGGCGCACGAAGTGCGGGCGCGAACTCTCGACGCGCTGTCGCACTGGCGGCGCTTGGCTGCATCCCCGATGGCGGACCGCGAAGTACGGATGATCTGCCAGGTAGTCATTCGAAGCCTCGACGGTATTGCGTCAGAAGTCGGGGCCGCCCGTGCTCTCCGACCCCCGGCGGACGTCGTGTTGCCGAGCGGACCATCGCAGAGCACCGGGCAGGACGCTGAGGAGCAGGGCGACCAGCCCCACCGCCGTCTGCACCGCAAGAAGCGCTTGAATTGGTTCGCCCGGCTCGCCGAGCGCCACCCATTCCGGCGCTAGTGCGACGACGGCGCCGAGCAGCGCGAGTGTCGCCAGCTGCCACCATCGGATTCGAGGGCGCCGACTCATAAACGACACGAGGAAGACAACCTGGAAGAACAACGTGCCGACGAGTACCGCGAAGACGGCCCAGTAGATGATGTCGCTCGCGGAGTCGTAGACCGCGTCTGGACGACCCGCGGTGACCCGCCGCGCTCTGTCGGCAACGAGCGGCAACAGATCTTCGCGAATGACGAAGTAGTAGACGAGGGTGAATACCCCGACCGCGATGCTGGCAACCCAGAAGAACTGGCTCAGTCGAATAGATAGAGGGGCGACCTTCTTGACCAGCACGGGCGGGGCGTTGTCGCTGACCAATGAGGGTCGCGCGGGAGCTTCATGGGTCGGCTCCGGGTCTGCAGTTCCTGCCGACCTCACAGTTCGGGCACGTGGTGCTGCTGGCGACACGCTTCTCGTCAGCGCATCACCCGCAGGCTCGGATGCATCGGGCGTTCTGCTCGGGGTATCGGACACGGGCGCACGAAATCACTCGTCGACAGGGGCGTCGATGACGGTCTCTTCGCCTGTGACAGCGGCGGTTCCGGAATCGTAGGTGTCGTCGGATGCGGTCGTCAAATCGGACTCCAGGTTGTCCGCGGGCTCTGGGAGCGACGCCGGCGTCTGCGGTGCCTCGATTGCAGCCGGCTCGGCTGCTTCCGGTGCAGGCGGCGTTTCGGCCTCTGCGCCTGTTGCTTGTTCTGCCGCTCCCGGCACGCTTGCCTGGGGAGCGCTAACGTCGATGTCGGCGTCGTTGAAGCTGTCGTTGTAGGTGTCGTTACCGACGGTGACGTCGCCGACCGTCAAATCGAGGTCTTGATCGAGCGTGCTCGCATCGTCTCCGGCTGCGGCGGCGTGGTCGCCCGACGCGATGACGGCTTCTTGATCGAAGAGCTGGGTGACGTCCCCGCCTTCCGTCCAAATGTTCTGATTCACCGACTGGTCGACGATTGTCGATCGGGCGTCGACAGTCGTGAACTGGTTCATGATTCTCACGATCTCGGCCACCACCTCATTGGGCTCACCCTCGGGGGGCGCCACCGAGGGAGTGGGCGGCTTAGGGCCAACCTGAGGATGGTCGAAGATGACAGGCTTGACGTCGCGCACATCGGCCAAGCTCGCGCCCTGTACGCCATTCTCTGCCATGGCACCTGAGGGGTCGTCGGTGAATTTCTCTGCGGCGTCCGGGTCGCGTAGGAGGCTCAGAATGAAGGCAATCAATGCGTCAGCGATGGTAGCGACGGGTGAATTCATTGTCTGACTTCCTCATTTCCGCAAAGGTGTTAGAAGTACTGCAACTCTGTCGCTCCACGCAGCGGCTGGGTCTTATGTCGGATGCTATTGCGCGCGGTCCCGGCCCAGCATCGGGGATGACCCCGTTGCCGGATGGGGGGTCCTACGGGGCTGTCTCCGCGCGTCGCCCGGGTGCGCCGCTTCGGCGGACATTTCTCGATCCGCGAGCAGGAGCCGGAGTTTCGCGAGAACGTCTGAACGCGAGGTGGCACCCAGTCGTCGGCGGATGTGGGCGATGTGGTGCTCAACGGTTCGGGGCGAGATGTAGATCGCGTCCCCGATCTCGGCGTAGGTCTTTCCCTGCAGCACGAGCTGAGCTATCTCGATCTCGCGTTCGCTGAGGACCTCCTCGGCGGCAGTCTGCATGCTCTCGCTCTCGTCTGGCGAGGGTGGGACTCGCTGTCCGGTCTCCGTGGGGTGGAGTGCGCGTGCGCAGGCGAGCAGTCTGGCCGCGATCTTACGGTCGTCAGTGCGACCAGCGCCGTGGCCGGCGAGGCGAGCCGCGTCCCAGATCAGTCCGATCGAGGCGAGGTCCGTTGCCGCGGCTTCGATCGCGTCGGCATCGACCGAACCCGCGAGTACCGAGGTCCAGACCCGGCCGGCTTTCGCCATCACGGACGCAACGCGGCTGTGAGCGGATGCTGTCACCAGGGCTTTCGCATGGGGGGCGAGGAGCTCCGGCCGCCCCGCGAGAATTCCCTGTTGCACGCCTGCCCAGCGTAGATGCGCCGACCAGAGTGGCGGTTCCTGCAGGCGGGTGCAGAGATCGAGAGCGTGTTGAAAGTGCGGCTTGATCCACTCGAGGTCGCCGAGTCGCGTCGCGGAGCAGATGAGTTCTGCCAGCGGGTGCAGCAGGTAGAGATCGACATCGGTACGGAGGATGGTGCCGCGGGTGCGTTGCCACGCTTGTTCAAGGCCGGCAGTATCGTCGTAGCGCCGCGCAATGGCGACTTCGATCGCACTCGCAAGCAGGGCATCTCGCGCGCTTTTCTCGCTTGCTTGTTCTTGCGCTTGGTCGAGGGCTGTACGCGCCTCGGCGGGCCGCGCCCGCTGTACAGCGATCCAGGCGCGCCACAACAGGAGTCTCCGGTGTCCCCATTGGCCGCCGTGCCGGCCGCGAATGGCCTCGTCGACGATGCTCGCGGCCGTAGCGAGCCCGCCGAGGTTGAGGGCGACGATCGCGGCGATCACTGCCGGCAGTTCTGGAATCGCCGCAGTTGTTCGCGTCCGGGTGTAGAGATCGGTGGCCCGAACGAGATCAGCGAGGGCTCCCGGGGGCGGATCGGATGCGACGGACGCTTCGAGCCCGCGACGCAGTAGTTGCATCGCAACCTGGAGCGTCGACGGGGGTTGGGATGCGTCGCTACCGGAGTCGGTGAGCTGGCTTCCGTCGCCCACCCCCAGCGCAGCGATTGCGGCGCGCGTTTGCGACTCGGTGGAGACCGGTCTCCGCGCACGGTAGAACTTGTCCGCTTGCTCCATCATGCCGCGGGTGGACCAAATGGCTGCTGCGGTGTCGGTGAGGCGGTCATTTTCGGTGGATGACACCTGCGGCGGCGTCTCGTCCACGATGTGGCTCGCCGAGTCGAGGTCTCCGATGGCCCACGCGGCCTGGGCCAGCATCCCGGCCAACGGTGTGGGGTCGAGGCCGGATTCGAGCGCCGACTGGAGCAACTTGGCGGCCTGGGCGGGGTCTGTCTCGAGCACGCGCTGCGCGTGTGCTGCGAGGGCGTGGCCGATTTCTTTGTCCTGCACGAGGCCGAGCCAGTCTCGGTAGGCGGTTTCGCCGCGGGCGACGGAGGAGGCAATCCCTTCTAGGCGGTCGTTGGCGTGGTCCATCAGGTGTGGGATCGGCGTCGTCGCATGGACTGCCCAGCGGACGAGTGGAACCGGCTGACCATTGCGAAGCAGAAGGCCTTCGGCGTAGCCGTGCATGATCGTGTCGCGGTCGGCGAGTGCGCTGGCCGGGCCCGGCGGAGCGATCGAGAGCTTCTCGATGGCGTCGCGGAGCGAGACCTTCACTGACTCGAGTCGGTGCGTGATGTGATCCTGAAGGCGGCGCCGCAGCTCGGTATGGGCGATGTCGCCGGCGCAATCCCGGTCGTCGTGTGCGTGCAGTGCTTCAGCGACGAGCCACGAGACACCGCCGGTCACTTCGAGTATGTGTTCGAGGCACGGTTGGGAGAGCTGCCTGTTGCCGTCGGTGAGGTAGTCGCGCACGTCGGATGGTGAGACGTGTCCCAAGACGACGGCGGGGCGAGTCTGTTCTAGGCGGTGCGCGATTGCCGCGATCGTCGCGGAGGTCGGCCAGGGGCGGCTGGCGACGATGAGGCCCGCGTCGGCGACTTCTGCACGTTTGAGTACGGCGGCGATCTGGTCGTGATGCAGGAGGTGCAGGTCGTCGACAAGCACAACGTGAGACGGCGGGATGCCTCTGAGTCCGGTCGAGTCGCCTCCGATCAGATGCACATCGCGTTCGCGTGTCTGGAGGAGCTGGTGGAGGTGGCGGAGTGTTGACGACTTTCCGGAGCCCGCGTTGCCGACCACGAAGGCTCGCGCCAGTGCGGAAGGGGCTGCGACGGCATCGAGGGCGAAGGCGATATGCCGCTCCCACACAAAAGGTGGGCGTGCAACCGGCAACGGTATCGCGGCGAGCGGCGACATAGAGCATCCTCCTGGGTCAGTCCGTATCCACTCCCGACGACTGCTCTTGAGCCGGATTCTGGGGCATCGGCTCGGTCCGCGTCGGGTCGCGGTTTGGGGGCGGGTCCGCGCCGGGCGCGGACTCCGGGTTCGGATTGGGCGTCGGGCGCGGGGCGGCCGGAGGGTTCGTCGGATGATCCGACGATGGCCCGGCACGGGTGTCGCCGAGCGCAGCTGCGCCCCCGAGCACGATGGCACCCGCCATGACCGTGGCGACGATGGTGAAGAAGATGAATAGACCTCGTCTGAGTGGGGACGCTGAATCCCGAGATGCGCCGACAAGCACGGGGGAGAAGGACTGTGCGTCGTCGGTAGACCCGTCGGGTTCCCCGTCGGCTCCGTTCTCGGAGAGCTGTCGCGCGTGACGCTCGGCGAGCTCTGCGCGTGCTGCGCCCAACACCGCCGCAGCTTCGGGAACTGCATCGACGACGACGGGGCGGTCGAATCGGTCCGACACGCGTTGAGCAACGAACGGGATGCGTGAGGAGCCGCCTGCGAGCACGATCGCGCTGAGCGCGGCAGGTGTGAGGTGGGCTGATTCGATTGCCTGCGTGAGTGCTTCGAGGCTCTCGTCGATGTCGTCGACAATCATCTCCTCGAACTCGGCGCGAGTGATGCGCACGCTGGTCGCGGCGGTCGGAATGTCGATGGTCGCATCCGGGTGGGATGAGAGCGCTTCTTTCGCTGCGCGCACCGTATGTCGGAGGAGCGAGGCGTCGTGGTGAGGCGCGAACTGTTCGAGGTCGAGCGCGCCCGCAGCGATCACATGTTCGAGGACGGCATCCTCAAATCCGGCGCCCCCGATGTTCTCGATGTGCACTGCGTCACCGATGATGTCGAAGAGGCCGTCGTGGCGCTTACGGAGCACAACACTCTCGACGGTCGAAGCTCCCAGATCGTATACAGCGACGGTCTCACCTGACTCGAGCGGGTGCGACGCGTCGAGGTGCATCGCCGCGGCTTTCGCGGCAGGGATGAGGGTGATCTCGGTGACCCCCTGCAGTGTCAGCGCGTCCCGGACAGTTGCGAGACGGTGTTCGCCCCAGTGCGCCGGGTGGGCGAGGGTGAGCGCGACGGGGGCCACCCCTTCGATGTCGGTGACAGTGTCGATCGCCCATAACGCGGCTGCGGCATAGACGAGTTCGGCGGGGAGTGCGCACCCGTCGATGGCGAACGGGATGTCGTCGCCGAGGCGGTGGGTGAAGCCGGTCAAAGCACGTGCCGGATCTTCGGAGGCTCGTTGGGCGGCCTCATCGCCGAATAACAGCGTCTCGTCGTGAGCGAGGTACGCGATCGCGGGGGCTCTTCGCTGCGAGTGAGCCCACTCGTGGAGGGCGACCTCGGTTTGCTCGCTCTGCGCCAGACGGGCAGTGGCCACAACGACGTGGCTGCCGCCGATTTCGATCGCTAGAACGAATTCGGATTCGCTCATTGACTGACCAACCATTCCCGACAGGAAACTACGGCACCACTATAGAACTCTGAGGGTCCGTCGGCTAGGGAGGTCGCAGGCGCACGATTCGTCGCCGTCGCACTACCTGGTGATGTGCATACGCACGAGGTCGGTGCGCTGCAGGGAGACGCTGTGCGCGAGCGGCGTTCCGTCGCTGTCGAAGGTGATCTGCTCGGCGCGCAACACCGGATGCCCGATCTCGAGCCCGAGGGCCGACGCCTGGCCGGCGTCGACCGTGACCGCCGCGATGTCGGTCGCCGTGCGCGACACCGCTCCTGCGACGTGACTGTTGAGCATGTCGAAGAGGTCGGTGTCGATGCTCGTCATGGCGTGCGGGTCGATGTCGATCCCGTAGAGCACGGTCGGGATGTGCTCCGTCATCGAGGCGGAGGGTGTCCCGTCGACGGTGAACAGCCGATCGACCCGCCACGTCTGCGTGCCCGGGGCGAGCCCCAAGGCGGTCAGAACCGCATCCGGCGGCACCTCGAGCGAACACGACGACTCGCGGATGCCGACGATATGACCGCCGAGCTGCACTCGATCCCGATACGACTGAATCGTCGACATGTTGAGCGACGCGGCGGGCAGCGGAGGGCTCACGAAGGTGCCGACGCCCCATCTGCGGCTCACCAGGCCTTCGGTCGCAAGCACCCCAAGCGCCTCCCGCACGGTGCCTCGGCTCACGTCCAGTTCTTCGGCGAGTTGCTTCTCGTTCGGCAATTGGTCGTCGACGGCGTAGGTGGTGCCGAGAAGCTGGCGAAGCTGCGCAACTGCGCCATTAACGACCGTGTGTCGTTTGGCCATCCCTGGTCTCCTCGCGATCTCTACGGCGGGCCCGGCGCATAACCAACAGGCGCTACCAGACCTCGCCCAACACTCGAAGGATATTGCCACCGAGCACCTTGGCAATGTCTTCGTCGCTATAGCCGCGCTTCACGAGCCACCCGGCGATATTTCCGAAGTTCTCGGCCGGATTCTCCAGCCCCTCAACATACTCGATCTCCGGATGTTCCCGCTTTCCATCCTGACGCTGGGCGTAATTGCTGGCGTAAGCATGGTGAACGGCGACATGGTCGCCGAACATCGTGTCGGGCCCGAACGCGACGTGGTCGATTCCGACGAGGTCGACGCAGTACTCGAAGTGGTCCATCACCGAGTCGATCGAGTGCGACAGGTGGTCGGGTGAAATGGTGGTGTGCGGGGCGGCCTCCAGGCCGATGAGCCCACCACGCCGCGCGCAGGCGACGATGACCTCGTCGGGCTTCATCCGGGCGATGGGCCAGACCGCGCGTGCGCCGGCGTGCGTGATCATCACGGGAACACTCGAGTGCTCGATCACGTCGAGACACGTCTGATCGCCCGAGTGCGAGATATCGATGAGCATGCCGATCTTGTTCATCCGCTCGACCGCACGACGGCCGAAGTTCGTGAGACCGCCGTCGTTGCGCTCGGAGAGCCCGGATCCGAGCATGTTCGCCTGCGAATAGGCGATGCCGAGCTGGCGAACGCCGAAACCGTAGAGCATGTCGATGCGGTCGAGTTCGTTCTCGATCATGCTCGCGCACTCGAGCCCCGCGACGAGAGCGAGCTGACCGTTGGCCTTCGCGTCGAGGATGTCGGCGACCGACCTCGCGTGCACCACGTAGTCCTGCTTGGCGAGATCGGCGAGGCGAAAACCGAGCGCGTAGATCATGTCGTCCCACTTCCAGCCGTTCTCGCTGGTGACGCAGGAGGCGCCGGCCATGAAGTTGTCGACGACCGCGGTCAGACCGGAACGCGACAGACCGGCGTACGCCGTCCGTTGGCGGCCCGTGCGGTTGAGTGCCTTGATGTCGCCGGAATCCTCGGGAAGCACTATCGCGTGTTCGTGCAGCGAGAAGATGACTTCCTCGGCCATGATGCGGTCGGCCCTCTGCTGTTGTTCGACCGTGAGCTTCAGGTCGTGCTCCGGCACTCGGCCGAACTCCTTCGCGAGGGCGAAGTCTTTGTAGTCGT
>Ga0247815_10003286_pt1 | contig 11658 bp, 10 predicted proteins | sample UWRJL194509B1_FD_181014 | JGI IMG/M metagenome (GOLD analysis project Ga0247815, IMG submission 181014) | Plant litter microbial communities from Arlington Agricultural Research Station in Wisconsin, United States - UWRJ-L194-509B-1 | ecosystem: Environmental > Terrestrial > Plant litter >... | reverse complement strand
ATACAAGCCCGGGGTAATCACCCCGTCTCCATTTATATCCTGTGCAGTCGGAATCCCGTTAATGATACCGGTTGAGTGGTAAACAAATCGCGTATTAAGGGATTGTCCGACCTGCAAGTTGCTGGCGTAGCTTGAGGCAAGCAGGTCCGGAAACGATAGCAACTTATTTTGTGAAGCAGTAAAGTTTAACGAGGAGCTCCAGCTGAAGGTTTTGGACCTTAAATTTACGGTCGAAAGCTCAAATTCAAAACCCCGGTTTCTTACGACTGCTCCCTCGGGCAGATTCCCCTGGTAGTATCCAAAACCAGTTTGGTTAGCAAGAGAATTACTGGCCAGCAGGTGGCTGGCTAGATTCCGATAATAACCAGCGGTAAGAAAAATCCGGTCTTTCAAAAATCCGAGATCTATAGCCGCATCAAATTTCTTATTGACTTCCCATTGCAAATAAGGATTTTGAATGCGAAATGGTCGCAGGCTTGGGACCGGGCCATAAGGACTATCGGTGCCATAGGTACTTAAGTAAGCATAATCAGAGAGTGTTTTATCGTTACCAACCACACCGTAGCTCATTTTAATTTTACCAAAGCTCAACCATGGCAGCTGGCCGGAGATCAAAGATTCCCTGGAAAAAATCCAGGCGGCAGCACCGCTGCCGAAGCTGCCGTAAGGCTGGTTCGAGCCGAAGCGTGAAGAGCCGTCGCGGCGGAAATTTCCGCTGACAAGATATTTTCCATCCCACTCAAATTCCACTCGTCCAAAACCCGAAACATATTTATAATCAGACGAACCTGATGTTTTATACAGAATGTCCAACGCAGCTATGCTGGTGGCCAGCTGATTATTGCTAAAGGTACCTAAAGCGAAATAAGGCTGAGTTTGGACTACTTCCTGCCAGGTGCCCCCCAACAAAGCCGTTAATTTCCCTTTGCCCCAGGTATGGATATAATTTATTTGGGGCTCAGCGATATAGGTTTTATTAAAATTATTGCTGAGGGTGGCCTGCGGCTGAAAATTGTAAACTGGATTATTAGCCGTAGCTGGGACAACTGTACTGCCGAAGGTATTGATGTAGTTATAACCCGCATTGACCTTGATCTCCAAATCCGGCAAAACCCGGTAATGCAAAGTAGCATTTGCAAGCAGGTTATCTGTTTTCACATTATAATAACCGCTTAATGCCGCCAAGGGATTGGTGTAGCCTGTTCCAAAATACAAACTGCCATCGCTGTTGTATAAGGGGTAATTTGGAGGCAGACTGTAATTCATGGTATTTAGAGAATAATTGGGGACCGTGTTGTTATCAGTGTTATAGCTTATTGTCGTGCTGATGCCGAATTTACCATCCTGGCTGGCGTGCTGCGCGTTTGCATGAAACTGTACGGCTTTATCAGCAGTGTTGGACTTCAGTACCGTTGATTCTCTTCTAAAACTTCCCCCTAATAAAAACTGCGTAAATCGGTCACCCCCTGACACCGATAGAGTTGCCTTGGTCTGGTGCTGCGTATTACCGATCAATAAATCCGGAATGTTGGTATTGGCAGTCTGGTCCCAAACCAGCAGGTCAGGTGCATTTGTAGCGTTCGGGGTGATGTTGTCATTGACAAAAGCCTGGCGCCTAATGCGCAGGTATTCACTGGTACTCAACATTTTGATTTTGTTGGTGACATTTCCAAAACCGCTGCTGATATCGCATCTACTTTGGTAGCTCCGGATCTGCCTTTTTTAGTGGTGATCAGCACTACGCCATTGGCTCCCCTTGAACCATAGATCGCTGTGGCATCCGCGTCTTTCAGGATATCAATACTTTCTATCTGAGCGGGGTCAATTGTATTCAAAGGACTAAAAGTATACATGTAATTGTTCTGGGAACCTGAGGTTTGATCTATCGGTAAACTACCGAAAGGTACCCCGTCAATGACATATAATGGGTCGGTAACCCCGTTAACGACTCCTGTTAAACTGTTTTGGCCCCTTATCACTACATTCGGGGTAGCACCCGAGTAACCTGCGTTTTGCGTGATAAAGGCCCCAGCAACACGTCCAGCCAAACCCAATATCGGGTTGGATATGGGCTGCTGCTCAAGATCCGCCCCTTTAACCTGGCTGGATGATCCAGTCGTTAAACGCTTGGTTGTTGTCCCGTAACCCACCACCATCACCTCATCAAGTTTCGTATTGCTGGGATATAAAACAATGATGCCTGCATCAGGTGCCGCTTTGAACTCCGTATTTGCAAACCCGACCGAAGAGGCACTCAGCTTGGAATCGCGGTCAACATCCCTCAATAAAAATTCACCGTTCTCACTGGTAATGGTTAGGACTTTTCCATTGATTACCCGGACTGTTGCCCCTGGTATGGGATTTCCTAATCTATCCTGCACCCGGCCTCTCACATCAATGGTTTTGTCCTTCATCCAATTCTTGTTCGCAATGATGACAGAAGTTTCCTTCCCTTTGACCACCACAGTCTTATCCTCAATAGAAAAAGATACCGGCTGATCTTTAAGAATCAGTTCCAGCACCCTGCTGAGCTCCATATTTCGGACGCTTATGGTTACCGGCCTTGTCTGTTTGAGCAAGTCACTGTTGAACACAAAATCGTAGCCGCACTGGTCAGAAATGCGGTCAAAAACCTGGCTTAGCGTCGCTTTTTTCTCCGACAGGGTGACCCGCTGGGCAAAGGTAGATGCACTTACCTGCATAATGGCCATAATTAGAATGATGGTGGTTAGCCTCATGATCAGCAGAATCTGATGGAGGTAACCCTTGGGCATACCTCTTTTATTTGCATAATTTTTATACATTAGTAATTAGTTTGGTTGAGCAGAGAGCCATTGCCTCGAAAACAGAAGGCCGACTGCGGTTAGTTGATTTATTAATGATACACGGCCAGACAAATCCAGATCCCGATTCCATTCGGGATTTGGCATTTAAGACCGTTTAGTAATTATTTACTGACGATAACCTTCCTCCCTTCTATTTTAAAATGAACATCCCCTGTTTTTTCCAGCTTCCCCAACACTTGCTTTATACTGGCATATTTAGTAATCCGCGCGTTGAAGCCATTCTCAGGCAATTCACCTGAGTATTCCACCTCGATGTTGTACCATCTGGATACTTTACGCATGATCGAGGAAATGTCCTCGTTATAAAACCTGAAATACCCTTTCTGCCAGGCCATCACTTCATCTATATTCACATTGCTCACCTGAATTTCCCTGTCGGTCAGCGAACTTTGCTGGCCCGGTTTCAGCACCCGAACTTTTTCACCAGCAACATACCCGCCGCCAAAAACAGGAGCGACCCGGACAGATCCCTCCAGCAAGGTCGTTTTAACCGCCTTTTCATCCCTATAGGCATTGATGTTAAAATGCGTTCCTAAAACCTTTACTTCTTGATTTTCAGCATTTACCACAAAAGGATGTGACTTATCTTCAGCAATCTCAAAGTAACCTTCACCCGTTAAATCAACGCTCCTTTTTGCCGATTTAGCAAAACTTGCCGGGTATCTCAAGGAAGAGGCAGCATTTAAAAACACGAGGGAACCATCTGGTAAACGTACCTGAGTTTGTTCGCCCTTTGTAGTAGTTAAGGTATTGTATTCCAACTTGCTACTTTCCTGATCAGTCATTTCATAGATGATCTGACCGGTTCTAGTCTTAGAAATCTTTACTCCCGACTGGCTCGCGATATTTCCCGCAAGAGCATCGTTGATTAAAATCTTCTGCCCGTTTGCTAAAGTCAATGTAGCGCCGTTTTTCCCTGGGGCAATGTTTGCTGCCACCAAAGTATTATTGCCATTGTCTGATTTAGTGAGAATTGATTTGAAGAAGTAAGCACCGATCACCATAAATGCTATGGCAGAAGCGATCCCAATCCTAGGCCATAGCCTAACCTTTTTTTTCTCCGACATCCTGCTTTGGAGGAAGTTCAACATTTGCTGCTCGTTTTTCTCAATCATTTCCAGATCTGGCGGCCTAAAGGCAGTTGACTGCTTTAAGTACCAGCTTTCCAGTAATACCAATTCTTCCTCGTTACACTCTTCGTCAAGGTATTTTTGAATCAGCTGTTTGACTTGCAGATCTTCCATTTTATTAGTTTTGTTTAGGTGGATTAAAAGGTAAGACGAGAAGGGGTACTCGATGTCCCCCGGAAAATGAAAATAAATAGAAAATAGCTATTAAATACTTTCAATTGCGATCAAATGGTATGGACGCTGCATCAGCTATTAAGCAGGAAGAATAAGTAAGCCAGAATGCTCAATTTTCCACGCAACAATTTCATCGCTTTACTGGCCTGGTTCCTGGCGGTTTTTTCGGATATATCGAGTTGTCCTGCGATTTCCTTATGGGTTAAGCCTTTTCTCCTGAGCTCAAAGGTTGCCCTTAAATGCGACGGCAGCATGGCAATTTCTTTTTCGATGATGGCTTCCAGCTCCCGGGTCCGCAACCGATGATCAGTTTTGGCTTCACCCTTTGCGAAAAAGTCCTTAATAGAATGCAGATATTTCTCTGCTACTTTTTTATGTGCAATTCCGTCAAATACCCTGTACCGGATCATGGTGTATAAAAACCCTGAAAAGTTGCTGGTGAAATTCATTTCCCCGCGCCTGTCCCATAGTAGGGTAAACACATCCTGCACGATATCGCGTGCCTCCTCTTCATCTCCTAACAAGCGAAAAGCATGGACAAACAGCAGCCTGTTGTATCTTTTGAAAAGCTCAGAAAAAGCCGCAGAATCACCGCCTTTCAATAAAGCGGTGAGTTCTTCGTCCTTAAATTTACTATAGCTTTTCATTCCTTCTCCTTACTGCGAAATTACGAAAAAGAAAGGTCAATGCTAAGGATTCAAATGAGCCGGCAAATATTCATCAAGTTCAGGCCGTTTTTAAAGCGGTTCACACAGATGAACTTATCCTGATAGATTCGGACTTATCCGTCTATAACTTTACAGTTTTGATTTTACCAAGATGCTGGGTAAACTGGTGCAGCGGGAAATTGACGATCTGCCTATTTTGACTTTAGCTAGGGGTGATGAGAAAACTGCGCCTTATCCGGCTCAGGATAAAAGGTCGCAGGTTAGGGAGCAGGTGCCTAAAGAGGCGTTTCATGGAGGAAGGAATTTTAGATAGTTATTCGTTTCTACTTTCATAAGTAGCGAATTTGTCAAGAACTAGGGTTTTTGTATCCCCAAATGTTTTCAGCGACCTACTGTCTTTTTGCTCGTTTTTAATTAACTTTAAAAAATTGGTTATTTAAACCTATTTTTGTATAAATTCTTGATGCCTGCTGAAAATATTGAATTGGCTAGCTGGGTGTATATTACAAGGAATGTGACCCCTCCATTTCAATTCAAAGTGGCCACTTGAAAGGCTTTAGAAAAGTAACTCGGAACTGAGCTTTTTTGAACCCAAAGATAAGCAACTCCCGATAACCTATCCAACTCCACCAAACCGCAGGTCATTTTTGACGATTTAAAATAATCGATTTTAAACCCTTAAAATCTTGAACCCTTACTCCTTATCATCTCTGGTAGTGATCGCCTCTCAGGGGCTTTAAAAATACCCAAAACTAAAGCAACAATCTATAATATCCTCAGCTAAAAATCGGCCCAGATAGATCAAAATGGCCACTTTCGCTTGTAATCAGGGGGTCAGTTTGCTAGGTAGAAATACGTCAGTGTCCAGTCCTGAATTTACTTGTCGTTTTGGGTTGATAATCCGAGTATAACTTGACATCAATTTTTTTGATAATCCTGTTTCTACTTTACAAAGGTACAATTTACGTTAATCTAATTTCAGTTGCTTTACTTTTCTTGAGTATTTCTTCAGTTTTTTCCTTTGCCAGACCCTCCTTTTGACTTCCGTTTTTTACGTATGGATATTGCTTCCATCGTTTGTTAAGCTGTCCTGAGATCCCATGAGCCTGGTCTGGGGTTAGGTAATCTAAACTTGCATGGGGTCTTTTGCTATTATAATTCCTTATAATCAGAACAATATTATCTTTTGCTTCTTTATGGTTTTTATAGATGAGTTCCGGCGAGAACTCATTCTTGATAATTCCATTAACTCTCTCTGCCATAGCATTTTCATAAGGGCTTCCAGTCTGAGTCATGCTTATTGCAATTCTATCCGCGTTCAATATGGAAACGTAGTTTTGAGAACAGTACTGAATTCCCCGATCAGAATGATGCACAAGAATAAAGGGGTGTTCCCGTTTCCTGCTTTCAATAGCCATATATAGTGCAGCAATACAACCGGCGGCCTCCAGATTAGGATGAAGGGCGTAACCAACAATTTTCCTGGAGTAGGCATCAGTGATCAGGCTGAGGTAACTAAAGCCGTCCAACGTCCGAATATAGGTGATGTCGCTTACCCATAACTGTTCTGGCGCTGTCAGTAACATGTTTTTTATTAAGTTAGGATACCTCTTTAACCAGTGATGGGAGTTGGTCGTTTTTACATACCGCTTCCTTCTTCGCATAAGTAATCCGTGAAACCGCAACAATTCGAAAAGCTGATCTCTACCCATTTTTATGTCGTGCTTCTTTAACTCCGGACCGAGCATGTGAAGCAACTTCCGGGTTCCAAGCATAGGAACAGCAGCTCTGAATTCAGCCACCAATGCCAATATAACCATGTGAGAGATATTCGTTCTTTTTGCGTTATGATGTGCCAGGTAATATGCCTGACGGCTTATACCAAACAATGCACAAAGTTCCGCCAGAGATTTCCCTGGCAGTTTTTGCCTCATTCTTAAGACTGTTTGGTACCACGCTTTTTTCTGATTTTGATCTTTAATTCGCTCTCTGCAACTTCAATCATAGTTGCCAGAGCAACGTTCTTTAACTGAGCATCTTCCAGCGCCCTGCTCAGCTCGTCGATCTTTTTCTTAAGTAATTTTGCCTCTTGAGATTCACTCATAGCGATAGGCTCATTAAAAGTTTGTGGATTCAACAATATAGCTAAATTATGTTTATCCTGCCACTTGCCTATGGTGCTATGGGGCAAACCATATTGTCTGGCCGCAGCTCGTCGGCTTAGAAGTCCACTGCCTATTTCACTAACAATTTTTTCCTTAGTACTCTCATCAAGCCGGCCCCATGGCTTCCTGTTTGAAAGGGTGACTTTTACTTTCTTTACTGATTTTGCTTTCATTTTTGACATGCATTAATGACAAGCTAGGGCAGGACGAGACACAGCGGGCTTCAAAATTACTTGTCTACTATTGCCGAAACCTCCACAGTTTGCCGGATTTCGGGGAGGACAACCCGACGGTACCGCAGATGAATGCGCGTTTGAAAATGACGCTGATCGGTAGCTGGTTGAAATTGCTGAAAGCGCAGATCAGAGTTGGCTTTCAATCTTTCAATAAGGGTACAACTCCTTTTGCTGCGGCAATGGGTTATCACCTGAAGAATGCGGTAACTGGTGTTGCACCTGATTTTACCATCGACTATACCAAAGTCGTGATCTCGGTTGGTGACCTGGACAAGATCAACAGTCCGGGGGTGGCGACAACGGAAGATGCACAGCTGGATTTTAGCTGGCTGGCGAATGGTTCGCTGCAATATGGCTCGGCTACGGATAAGTTAACGTTTGTGGTTTACAATCCGGCGAAAAAGGAGTTTGCGTTTTCAGTTGGGCTGGTGCAACGGTCGGCGCTAAGTTATGACATGATGCTGCCGGTGGCATGGAGTGGTGATGAGGTTGAATCGTGGCTGAGTGTGGTGTCGCTTAACGGGAAAGTAGTGAGCAACAGCCAGTATCTGGGCTCGACTGCGGTTCTCTAGTTTTTGAAAAAAAGAGTGTGTTACTCTTCGACGGCTGCATTTCTTTAAGCTTCGCAAAAAGAACGATATGCCGTCTCTGAGAACACACTCTTTTTTTTGCAACATGCAGAACCTGGCCGGAATCCAGATGATGCGCCTGTTGAATAGGGGGAAGAACAAAGGTATGGAGCTGAGCAGGGTAGGGAAATTTTAATATATATATGTTATGGCAAGGTATAAAAAAGGAATAAATGGCCCGGTATCGGGTAAGGTGGGGAGTGTGGTAGCTTCGAGCTGGAAGGGAATCGATTATGTGAAGGGCTTGAGTGATCCGAGGGGGAAGCAAGGAACGCCGGGACAGGTGGGGGCACGACAGATCTTTGCTACGGTGAGTAGCTGGTTGAGGCCGCTGAAGTTGTTAATCAATATTGGTTTTCAAAATTGTGCTGAAGGGATGACGCCGATGAATGTGGCGATATCGCTGACCTTGCGGGAAGCTGTGAAGGGCTTGGGTGCGGATAGGGAGATTGATTTTAGCAGGGCGGTGTTTAGCAGGGGTGATTTATTGATTTCCCTGATTGAGGGGGTAACGGCTTTGGTAGCCGGGGTGTTACAGGTGATGTGGCGGGATGCGCCCGCTTCTGCTTTTTGTAAGGATACGGACCGGGCTACTTTTGTGTTTTATAATCCGGCAAAGGAGCAGTTTGTGGCTTTTGAACATGTGGCGCTAAGGGCCGATGGGGAGGTTGTTGTGCAGTTGCCGGCTGAGTTTAGTGGTGATTTGGTGCATTGCTATCAGTTTTATGTCAGTGAACAGGGGGACGCGGTGAGTTCCAGTCAATATTTGGGTCAGGTGGTAGTCGGCTAATAAATATGGATTTGTTACCGCCTGTTGGTCGAAATATTTCGGGAGTTGGTCGTGTGTTACCTGTGGGTGGTATAGTATGCCCAAAACGGCTGAAACGTTTTCTGGTTGGGGTCGTCTCAATAACAAAACATTAAGAAAAACTTTAAAATATAAAATCATGAAAACTTTGACTAAAACAGTATTCGCTACATTATTAACAGGTTTGGTATTAACTGGTTCTGCAATAACAACCTTCGCTGCAAACACCGTAAAAGTGGCTGTCGCCAATAAGAGCTTCAACAAAATCTGGGTGAGCGGAAACGTAAAAATTATCTTATCTCAGAATGAAAAAGAGGGTGTGTTTGTAGAGGAAAACTTCAATCCTGAAATGACTTCTGTGATCAGCAAAGGGGAGACCTTGTTCATCAATACCATGGAAAGCGGACAGGTGACCATCAGGGTATCAGTAAAAGATTTGCAAAGGATCGAAGCTGCAGGCGCTGCGGTTGTCGAAACTGAAAACAAATTTGATGTGAAATACCTGCAGTTGTTCCTGAGCCAAAGTGCTAAAGTGAAACTGAATGCAAAAGTTGGCGATTTATACACTGTTGTAAGTGAAGATGCAACATTGAAAATGAAAGGTGTAACGGATCAGCATACTTTGATTGCCAGCAATCTGAACAATGTAAAAACAGAAGAACTGGTTGTGTTGAACAATGGACAGAAAGATCTGGATCTGGCATTGACAGCAGACCGCATCAGTTCTGTAATCACAAAATAATATAAAGGGGGGATTTAGGTTAGAATGAGAAGCGGCGGATGAAAATCTGCCGCTTTTTTATTATTTTGAGCCGTAATTATTTTATGATGAGCTCAAGCAGAAGAAAATTTATCGGTACAGTGGCTGCCGTTGCGGCCGGTACTGCAGCAAGTGCAGCGATGCCCCTAACTAGTATGGAAAAGAAAACCCCTATAACACATCACGTGTTTTTTTGGCTAAAGAACCCGGATTCTAAAGAAGACCGCGATAAACTGATAGCCGGACTGAAGAAATTAACTAAAATTGATACGGTAAAGCAACTGATTGTGAGTTTGCCTGCCAGTACTGAAAAGCGTGACGTGGTAGACAACAGCTGGAGTGTATCGGAACTGATGTTTTTTACTGACCTGCCGGGACAAGCAACTTATCAGGACCATCCTTTGCATTTGGAATTCATTAAGGAATGCAGCCCGCTTTGGTCCAAAGTTCTCGTTTACGACGGAATTGAGGCTTAATTTATAAATCCTTAGCTTTGCAATAAAAAATAGAATATGTATCAAATCTTAAAGAGCGCGCATTCAGGTTGGCGCTATGTTGTTGTCATTTTATTGGTGCTGGCCTTTGTACAGGCACTTTCTGGTTGGCTGGGTAAGAAACCGTATACGGAGGGAAACAGAAAACTGAATGTATTTGCCCTGATTTCGGCACATATTCAATTCCTGTTTGGCCTGGTACTATACTTTTTGGGCGAATGGTTTAAAGGTGACAGTTCGATTGCGCTGACACGTTACTGGAAGATGGAGCACATCAGCATGATGATCTTTGCGATCATTTTGATCACTGTGGGCAATGCCCGGTCTAAGCGTGGTGATGATGCGGCTGTTAAACACCGGAGCATCGCTTTGTATTTTGGCCTGGCCCTGGTGCTGATCGTAGCAGCGGTAGTTGCAATGGTGAAAGCGGATCCTACGCGCTCTTATTTTGGCCTATCATAAATTTTACAATTTAATTTTGCATTGTAGTATTTATTTATATTTTTGTGACGCATGATTAACAATATACATACTTGGCAATGGCGTAGTACTTCTGAAAAGAGTCTAGTCGTATCCTTGTGTACCTTATAGTTTATCAACCTAAACCAACCACATTGAAAACCCGACGTAGACCACACGTCGGGTTTTTGTTTTTTAAGTGGTTTGGGTTGCGGGCTGGAAAAGAGAAACGGTGAAGAAGTGCAGGTAAACAATTAATAAAAAAGATTAAAAAAATATACTGATGAACAATTACATCATTAACACGACTTACAAAAAGCGACTGGCGGATACCACCACTCCGGTGAGTATTTACCTGAGGCTGAGGGATGTTTTTCCGAATACCATTCTGCTGGAAAGTTCTGATTACCACAGCCGGGAGAACTCGGTAAGTTACGTTTGTGCGGAGCCGGTAGCAGGGATCATCCTGCAGAATGGCGTACTGTCTTCTTATTTTCCTGATGGAAAAAAGACGGAGAAAACTGAATTCGCGCTGACAGAGGAGATCGATGCTTTTAAAGCTTTGTTTACCCCACAGAAAATGGACGACAAACGGTACATTTCCAGCGGATTGTTTGGTTATTTTACCTGGAATGCCGTGCAGCATTTTGAGGATATCGTGTTTTCCGCAAAGGCTCCGGCTGCTGAGGAAATTCCACTGATGCAATACCATATCTATAAGTATATCATTGCAATAGATCACTTTAGAAATGAAGTGACGCTGTTCAAAAATACGTTCACCGGAGATGACGGCGAAGGACTGGAGAAGATTGAGTACCTGATCCAGAATAAGAATTTCCCGGAATACAGTTTTAAAACGAATGGGGAAGAAAGTTCGAACCTGACGAATGAGGGCTTTATAGACATCGTAGAGAAGATGAAAAAACACATTCTGAGGGGTGATGTTTTTCAGATCGTTCCTTCAAGGGCTTTTAAACAGGCTTTTTTAGGTGATGAGTTTAATGTATACCGTTGCCTGAGATCGATCAATCCCTCGCCTTATTTGTTTTATTTCGATTACGGCAGTTTCAAGTTGTTCGGCTCATCTCCTGAGGCCCAGATTACGATCAAGAACAATGTGGCGAACATCTTCCCGATTGCCGGAACTTTTAAGCGCACGGGTAACGATGAGGAGGATGCGGAACAGGCCCGTAAGTTGGAGCAGGATCCTAAAGAGAGTGCGGAACATGTGATGCTGGTGGACCTCGCCAGAAATGACCTGAGCAGGCATTGCAGCGGCGTGCAGGTAA
>Ga0247815_10003284_pt1 | contig 11660 bp, 2 predicted proteins | sample UWRJL194509B1_FD_181014 | JGI IMG/M metagenome (GOLD analysis project Ga0247815, IMG submission 181014) | Plant litter microbial communities from Arlington Agricultural Research Station in Wisconsin, United States - UWRJ-L194-509B-1 | ecosystem: Environmental > Terrestrial > Plant litter >... | reverse complement strand
GTACCTAATGTTTTGGCAGTATAACGTAATACGAAACGTTCTGTAAAAGTTCCGATTGCAGTAGTAAAAGTGTAGTTTCCGGCACGTAAATCCTGAATTTTACCTGTCGTTTTATCTTCTAAATAAACCGCCTGATTGTCGAAAAGCCCGTCAGTGTGATCGATTGAAATAGTAAAATCTCCTTCAATCGAGGTTTTGTATCCTAAAGGAATTGTCTCTGAATCATCAAAGGGTAATGCACGGCCCTGAATAGTCAGCTTTCGTGAATCGTTAATGCTGTAAAAATCGATATAAGTATTTCCGTTCAATGTAGCGGCATCATAATCAACGTCCCACTGGTTTGTGGCACCTTCCATATAGCCTAGCAGAGCCTGCTTGAAGCCACCTCCATCATTTGTAAAATTCAGCCATAAACGATTTCTGCCTAATGCTGCTGTTTTTTCCTCAGCTTTAAAGAACTGGTTGTTTTTACCTTCCATTCCCACACGCATATCATTTGTAAAGAGAATGCTGTTAGTGGTTGGCTTTATAAAGAAAGCCTGCCCGGATGCGATATTTCCTGTTGCCCCAGCTGCACCGCTGGCAGTTCCTGTGCCTCCCAACAGCGTATAAACGGCATAATCTGCACTTGAATAATAATAGTAATGCCCATCACCAGGAATACTGGCCGGAGGTGTATTGTGCGTCCAGAAATATAATGCCCCGGAATTGTTTACAGTCATAAATTTGACAGCGTTTATTGCTGAAGGGTATGGATTTCCTACTAAATTCCATTTCGCTGGAATAAGCGTATTAAGTGGAATGTTTCCGTTATTAGGCACTCCAACAAATTTGGCATGGTAAATAGCTGGAGTTGTGATATCAAAAGACTGAGGTGCCCTTACATTATATCCCTCACCCGGAACCATTTTAAGGATACCGTTATAATCTATTACCCACCCGCTACTTGGACTATAGCTGTAGTATTTGTCTCCCAAAGTATCAGGAGATAAATCATGAAGTGTCAAAGGCGGTGTACTTGTAACCGGTGTTGACCAATAGGTTAAATCGTAGCGTCGAACTAGCTGCGTGTCACGTTTGTATGTGATATTTCCAGAGTTAATATTGCTGCTGGTATTCGTTTGTAATAAACTAGCATTGTTTTCGAAAGTTAATGAACCTCCTGTTAAAACTTTCAGGGCGTTTTGAACCGTCAGTGTATTAACAGATGGAACTACAATGTTAATTCCAGAATTAATAGTACATGAACATACATTTAAATCTGAAGTAATGGTATAAGGGGCTGCAAACACGGCACTTTTTGTTGGACTAGGATTTCCGTTTGACCAGCTTGGTGTACTCCCACTCCAGGTTGTTGAAGATTGATTGGTAATTTCAACATCAGCACTTTGCGGCGAGTGACAGCCTTCGTTCGTTGTTACGCTAAAAGTATAGTGTCCTGCAGCAAGTCCTGTAATTTTTCGCGAAGCTCCGGAACTTAATATTGTCGACCCGGGAGCTGATGGAATTCTTTCTATTGTCCAGTTTCCGGCAGGAAGATCGTTTAAAACAACAGTTCCTAAATCGGTACATGTTACGTGAGTTATGGTGCCAATCGTAGGTGGCGGCAGTAAAATTGTTGTTGTCTCAATATTGTTGTTGTTTTCTGTTCCTGAAATATCTTCAATATCATTAAGAGAGGGATCAGTTCCTGTAACTTTTGCGGAATTAATTACTTTTCCGGCTGCGACATCTGCAGCTTTAATAGTGTATGTTCCATGCATGGTTATTGTTCCATTTACAGCTAAACTAAAGCTAGGCAAAGGATTTCCCGTAATGACCATTCCAGGCATTGCATCTGTAACATGAATGTTGGTAATAGGGACCTCTCCTGTGTTGGTGACAGTAAATGTATAATTGATAACATCCCCTAATTTACCGCAAGATGGTAAAGAGGCTGTTTTTACCAAACTTAATTCGGATAATTTTAATGAATTGGCATTAAAGGCAATAAAGGCACAATCTGAACTTCCTGAAAAGGTAATTATAAAACGATCAACGGACGGAGCCAATGCGGGTGTTATGTTAAAGTCGCTTACTTCAAATCCGAGCATTCGAATCTCTCTCGTATCTGCTGCCGTAAAAGCTTTTAGACCATTATCAGCTCTAAATAAATCCAGGCTATAAGTCCCAATGGCAGTTACCAAACCAAAGTTTACGGAAATTGGAGTTCCAACAATGTTTCCGTCCTTATCAACAAATTTAAAAATATCAGGATCGCCGCCCGGAGCTGCAACCTGAGTTACAATTATATCAGGTTTACCATCGTTAAGTCCGTCAATATTTAAGTTATTGGTGCCAATTTTAAAATCTGCAGTTGCATATTTTATGTTAGCAACGCCTGTTCCCAAAGCTAAACCATTTTTACCATCAGTTAATCGCGAGGCAACTTCTGCGCCTGTAGCAGTTGATCCTGCTAGTGCTGGCGTCAGTTTTGTATCAGTGGATGATCCGTCGATCATTGAGCCTTGTAAAAAATAGGAGTCAGCGGTATATCCCAGAGTTTGAATCTTTAGAGCCCTGAATTTTTGTGGAGTATAGGCTACTCCTTTAAAAGTAAGCATAGCATCGTCAACTCCTGTAGAATACGTCTTGGTTTTCCAGGTAAAGGCTGTTAAATTATTGGCGTCATCCGGACGGCTCCCAGAAGGAGATGGTGCGGTTGCTGATGTCCAATATCCTTTCCAGTCGGTATAGATTCTGGTGATGGGATTCGTTTGACTGAACATATTTAGTGAAGTCAAAAAAAGAATTAGTCCCAAATTTTTAAAAATTAGGGAACGAATAATCAAAAAAGTTTTGTGGAACATACGATTTTGGGGTGGTTAAGTTTTGGGTTAGTAATTGAGACTAAGGGTTAAGTAGGTTTTTCAACAATCAGCCTTATTTTTGTCGTGTTTTTTATATTAGATTATTTAAAAATTATTTTTTTAGATATTGTATAATCATTTTCTAAATTAACTTTTACGATTAGAACCTGATTGCCTGATTGCAGGTTTGAAATCTGTAATTCTGTTGATCCAATTTTCTTTTTACTATAAATAAGGTTTCCTGAGATATCATAAATAGCAACCTCTTTTATATTTTCCTTAGCAGTATTTACTTTGATCACTTTATCCTTTACAGAAACTAATAAAGTATTGTCAGAATCTTCAAAATCGCCAGTGCCTAATGTTTTATTGGTATAACGTAAGACGAAACGTTCTGTGAAAGTTCCGATTGCAGTAGTAAAAGTGTAATTTCCCGCACGTAAATCCTGAGTTTTTCCAGTTGTTTTATCTTCTAAATAGACTGCCTGATTATTAAAAAATCCATCAGTATGATCGATTGAAATAGTAAAATCTCCTTCGATCGAAGTTTTGTATCCTAGCGGAATTGTTTCTGAATCATCAAATGGTAACGCACGTCCCTGAACAGTCAGCTTTCGTGAATCATTGATGCTGTAAAAATCGATAAAAGTATTTCCATTCAAAGTGGCAGCATCATAAGCAACATCCCAAAGGTTTGTTGCACCATCCATATAACCAAGCAAAGCCTGCTTGAAACCTCCGCCTGCATTTGTAAAATTCAGCCATAATCTATTTCTATTTACTGCAGTTGTCTTTGCTTCAGTAGATTTAAAAAACTGATCATTTTTTCCTTCCATTCCTACACGCATATCATTTGTAAAAGTAATGTTAGTTGTAGCTGCTTTCATAAAGAAGGCTTGTCCAGAGGCAATATTTCCTGTTGCTCCAGGTGTACCGCTGGCAGTTCCTGTACCTCCTAACAGCGTAAAAACCGCATAGTCTGCACTTGAATAATAATAGTGACTGTCACCGGGAATAGAATTAGCCGGAGCTGTAGTATGTGTCCAGAAATATAATGCTCCAGCATTATTTACGGAAATAAACTTGACAGCATCTATTGCTGACGGATATGGATTTCCCACTAGATTCCATGCCGCAGGAACCAGCGTATTAAGTGGAATGTCTCCGTTGTTAGGCAATCCAACAAATTTAGCATGATAAATTGCAGGTGTATCAATATCAAAAGTCTGTGGTGCTCTTACATTATATCCCTGACCCGGAACCATTGGAAGGGTTCCGTTATAATCGATAACCCAGCCGCTATTAGGTTTATAGCTGTAGTATTTGTCTCCCAGCGTCTCCGGCGATAATTTACTAAGAGTTATTCCTGATGAGGTAGTAAGGGGTGATGACCAATATGTTAAGTCATATCTTCGAACTGGTTTAGTATCTCTTTGTAATTCAAATGATTCTAAATTACCTTGATATGCATTGGCATTTGTGTTTTTCTGTAATAATGATGCTCCGTCTTTTAACAAAAGTTTTCCGCCTGTCGCAACAGTTATAGTTTCAGTTACCTTTAATGTTTTTCCAGATGGAATTGTAAAAGTTACATTAGGATCAATTGTACAAGAACACACTTCAATATCATTTTTTAAATCTGCATTAGATGATATTCTGATAGAAGTTGTGTTTGGTGATATAGTTCCAGATCCGGTAGTGTAAAGAGAAGGAGTATCAATAAATTTTACTGCTATATTGGCGTCGCCTCCATTTTCTCTTAGTCGGACCTCTACTTTAGAATTTTCATTTAGAAAATACAAAGTACCTTGATTCACTACCATATTGTCAGTTCGGTAACCCTCATGATAGAAAATTTCTACACCGTCAATATAAATTCTGACAATATCGTCGATGTTTGGTATCTCAAGCTGATAGCGTCCACAAGGAAAGCCCTGACGTCTATAACTAACTGCAAAATTATCAATTGGTATTGTAACTCCCTGCCATCCACTGTAAGAAGATGGAGATTTGTCTTTATCCCAAAAAGCCTGAGTATTAATGTTGATGCTTGGGTCAACATAACTTCCTGCCAAACTTCCTGGTTGTAATTCGATATCTGGTGAATTGAAGCCATACACATTCCACTTGTTAATTCCGAATGGAAGCGATGCATTTGCGCTTAATGCGCCATGTATAAACGATACTCTCGCAATGCCGCCTTTTTCATAATACTCCAAAGCAAAAGTATGTTTGCCTGCAGTTAATGGGTAAAGCGCATTATAAGTCTGATAACCATGATCTGTCCATGAATCTGCTGGATTAAGAGTGACTAAGTTTCCGTCAATATAAAGTCTTACTCCGTCATCACCACCAATTGTGAAACTGTAAGTATCCGCTATTGTTGTAGTTTCCATTAAATAACGTACCATGAAAGTTTCAGCTGGTACAGGACCGCAAAAGTTATCTACTTCTACAGTCTGATTTCCGGTAATTGTACCATATTCTACATTTCTTTCAAAATTAGCATTCTCAGCAACTGATCCAACGTAAGTTGTAAGAGCCGGAATATTAGTATAGGTGTAAACATATCCTTTCCAGTATTCGTTGCCGGGTGTTAAAGCAGCAACACAAGGAGGATCTGTAACCGTAATATACACAATTGCCGAAGAAGTTGTACTTCCGTTAGAGAGCGTATAAACAAAAGAAGTTGAACCAGTAAATCCGTTTGCAGGAGTAAAAATTACATTTTCACCGCTCACAGTTGCTGTACCGTTCAAAGATTGTGTTGATATCGTTATAGGCTGTAAAGCAATTGAACCTCGGGTATCATTTGCCAATACAGGAATAGTAACTGCCTGATTTCTTACTGTGGTTACATCATCATAAATTGCAGTCAAAGTATTAACATCAGAAACAATACCTTGTATTGTTGGACCTAAGTCACCTCCGTTATCATGTACAAGATAATAATCTGAATAATCTGTAGTAGTATCGTAAACATAAATTCTAATATAGACTGTTTTGTTTTCAACAGCTGTAACACCGGCAGGAAAATTTACGCTCACAGTGGTTTGTGTATCGCGTATAGCAGTTGTCTCTGCTATTAAACTCGTTCCGTTTGATTGAAATGCAGGATCTAAAGAATAGCGAACCTGATATTTTTTAGGTCCATTTAGGGCAGAAGTAGAAATGTAGGTGAATTTGAATTGAGTAAGATCTATCTTGTATCCTGCTTTTGGGCTGACACTTACTTGAACATACTTAGTGTAATCTAATGTTGTAGGCGCTGCATTAATCCTAAAACCACTATTTGCATTTGGGTTAAAAGTCATACCTGTTCCCGTAATGTTTGTCGCCGTAATATTAGTGTCTGAAAGAGCTGCGATGGGTTGTTGCGAAAGTCCATTCCATATTATTAAACTATGGGTAGCTTCTTCAACTTTTACAAATACGGTTGCTGTCGCTGATTGTGTCGAGTTGACAATAGTATATTTAAAAGAAGTTTCTCCTGTAAAGTTATTCGCTGGAGTAAAAGTTATAGATTTATCTGAATTTACAATAACAGTACCCTGACCCGCAGCTGGCTGATTGGCTATTGTGACATTTGTAATGGCACTTGCTCCCTGTGTATCGTTGTTTAGCGTATTTATCTTTAGCGGTGTGTTTTTTCTAGTCGTTACATTGTCATCGTTTGCATTAATATCAACCGCATCATATAATAAAACAGTACCGGTAATGGTGGGAGTCGTATTTCCGGCTCCTATTGTATGGGAATTTGCCAAAAAGATTGGAGCACCCAAATCACCAAATACCATTAATTTATAACCATAAATTCTAATCGTTAATGTTTCGCCAGCTGTCAAAGTAAGATTGGCTAAACTTAAGGATTTATTTACTTTTCCTGTAGTAGTAGCTTCGTCAACTAATAAATAGCTTGTTACAAAATTATCTTTTGAGTAGCGAACTTGATATCTAAGCACATCTACATGAGATTCTCCGTTATAAGTAAAATTAAAAGAATTCAGTTTTAACTTATATCCTGTTTCAGCCTTAGCAGTTACTTGAAAGTATTTAGCATCATCTTTAGCAAAGTTAGTTGGCCATCCGGTTTTTTTAAATCCGTCATAATCGACAGCAGTTACAGGGAAAAGTGCATCAGATGTTAAATTACCAGCTGAAACAGCTGTTATTGGCGATGCTAAAATTGTTGGATCGAAAGTGGTTGTCCCGTTCCATTTAATTAAGTCAGAGGTTGCAGGTTCACTTACAGTAACATTTACAGTTGCTGTAGAGGTAGTGTTTCCGTCACCGGCTGTGTAAGTAAATGAGGTAGATCCTGTAAAACCAACTGCCGGAGTAAATTTTATGGTTTTGTCGGTTGTGTTAACAACTGCAGTTCCTTCAGAATTTGCAGGTTGTGATGCAATAGTTACTGATGTTATAGGCTTAGAAGGTGAGGCTAGCAAATCATTTGCTATGACGTTTATAAGAGTGAAATTATTTTTGATGCTGGTTGCTGCATCGTTAAAGGCTTGCAAAGCAGGGTTGTAAGCAGTAACGGTTCCTGTTATAGTTGCTGGTGAACGGCTTGCTCCCGTACCGGTTTTAAGGTGAAAATTATCATTTGAATTGTACACATAAAGTCTAATATACACAACATCTCCAGGTATTACTGGATTTATAGCTGCATCGAATGATGGATTTATTGGGGTCCAGTTGTTTGTTGCAGTTCCTGATGTTAGAACTTTTACATTATTTGTAAATGTGGGATCTTTCGAATATCGTATTATAAATTTTTGGGTATTACTGCCGCCTTGGCTTCGATATGTTAAATTAAATTTGCTTAAATCAATTTTATGATTTGCAGTCGGAGCTATTGTAAATTCGATATATCTGCTAGAGTCATAACTGCCACCATTTTGCTGGGGGTTTGGCCAATTACCAGTCATAAAAAAGGGAGAGGGATCCCATCCGTTGTTGTAATCAAATGATGGCTGTGGCGTCTGAGTAGAAACCTTTAAATCTGCAGAAGTAATATCGCTGTTTAATACTAAAGCTTTTTTAGTTGCTTCAGTAGTAGTAACATCGTGCGCATCCCATTTAACAAGATCAGTTTGTGAAAATCCAAAAAAAGGTAAGAACAATAAAAATAAAAGTAAAGTTTTCTTCATGTTAAATGTTTTCTATCAGAATGTTATGCGGGCATACGAATTTTGCATGCGCAAAGATAGATACAAGTACGTCTTAGAAATAATGGTGGATTTAAGAAGTGGCTTTTAATCGATGAATTGTTAAAATAATCGATTAAGTACATATTTAAGAAGGACAATCAGTGTTATTTCCTATAAATAATATTTTTAAATTATAAGAAAAATCGTAAAATAGACGTAAAAAACCTATTGATAATGTTGCTTTAATTGCAAAAAACGTCTTTTATTGAATTATCAGCAAGAAAATGAAATTTTGATTGTATGAGTATTTTCGTAAATTATTTAGTGCATGTCAGTGAAAAACAAGATTTTATGTAAGAGAAAAATGTAGCTTAATTTTGTTCTAATTCTTTCATTTTATCGTAAACTAAATTGCTTTCATATCCTCTTCTTAACAAATAATCACAAAATTTTTTGCGCTTTTTCAGAGTGTTTTTTTCTTGAATACTGTTCCACACTTTTTCTGAAAGCTGCTCAAAAGTAGTTTCATATTCTTCATCTGTAATTTCTTTGAGTGCAAGGGTAATATTAGTTGATGAAATTTGTTTGGCTTTCAGCTCATTTGTAATCCTAATTTTTCCCCAATGTTTGATTCTGTGTTTGCCTCTGGCGAAGCTGCATGCAAAACGAGTTTCATTCAAAAAATTGCCTTCAATTAACTGAACCACAATAGAATCGATTTCATCCGAGGTCATTTTTAAGCTATATAATTTTGAGATAACTTCGGAATGACAGCGTTCCTGATAGGCGCAAAAATGTTCTAATTTCTGTAAAGCTTCTTTTGGAGTATTTATAGGATTCATGGCTTTTTTCTTTCTTTTTAACTATTAATGCTAAAAATTGCTATTATGATGTTAAATTTTAAGATAAATTTTTCGTTTTTCTCAAAATTAAAATTGCTAAAATGTTGTGTATGTGGTTATTTATAATATTTTTGTGCGATACAATTCAGGTTTTTTTTACTTAACTCAAAGTAATTTAAACCTCTGATTCTTAGATTTTAAAAACCAAAAATACCAGTACTTCGTAAATATATAAAGTGCTGTTTTTTATGCTTGTTAAGCATTGCCAAAGACAAATTTATAATAAATACCACACCTATATGACTAAAAAATTACTCTTCTGCGTATTATTTTTTTCAGTTTCATTTTTTTCATTCGGACAAACCAGCCAGACTTTTAATGCAAATGGTACTTTTACTGTTCCAGCAGGTGTTACGTCAATTGTGGTTCAGGCTTGGGGAGCAGGTGGTTCAGGCGGAGGTGCTACAAATGCTGGCGCAAATAATGCAAGAGGTGGTGCCGGAGGTGGTGGTGGAGCTTATTCAACAGCTTCAATTACAGTTACTCCCGGACAAGTACTTACACTAAATGTTGCTGGTATAACAGCTGCTGGCAATGATGGCGCAAATGGTAGAGATGGAGCTGCTTCAACTATTGTTGGATATACTACTGTCATTTCAGCGGCCGGAGGTAAAGCCGGGACAGCAAATACTGGAGGAGCTACGACCGCTGCTACTCCTGGTGGGCAGGGAGGAACTGTAGCAGCATCCTATGGTGCCGCTGTCGCCGGTGTTAAAGGAGGAGATGGAAGTTTAACTGCAAATGGAATATATTCAGCAGCTGGAGGTGCAGGTGGAAATTCTGGAGGTGCAGGAGGTGCAGGAGTAACTACTTATGCACTTACTACAGATGGGAATTCAGGTGCGCAACCTGGAGGTGGAGGTGGAGGTGGAAGAACTTCTGAGAATAATGGTGCTACAGCCGGAGGAACTGGAGGAGCAGGAAGAATTATTTTAACTTATAAGCCATTATATTTGGCTCAAATAACAGGAGCAAGCTTTGGTAGTACAAATTGGTGTGCTGGAGAACTAAGAACTGTAAGTGTTACAGTAAAAAATATTGGTAGTGCTACGTGGACTGATGCAGCTCCAGAGATAAATATCGGAGTAAAGTGGAATAATTGGGCTGATTATAATGTTAGAACCGATGCCGCTAATTTAGCTCCTGGAGAATCTAGAGTATATAGTTTTCAAATATCGGCCTCAAATACAGATGGTACGGTACTTACTGCGGGAACTAATAATCTTGTTTTTGATGTAGTATCTGAAGGTGTTTCTTGGTTTGCTGATAATAATGGAGGGATTGGTCCCGGTAATACAGTTTTAACAACTGGAACAATAAATATACGAGCGATTCCTGTTGATAAAACAATCGATGCAAAAACAGAAACAGTTTGTTCTGGAAATAGTACCAATAATATAAGAGTACTTTCATCTGAGAATAACGTAAATTATCAATTAAGAAATAACAGCAACAATGCTCTTGTTGGAACTGCAAGAAATGGAACTGGAAGTGCTCTTTCTTTGCCTATAGGAAACATTACAAGTACTACAACATATAATGTTTTAGCAACTAGAACAACGTCTGGAACTGCTTGTTCTGTGCAAATGCCTGGAACGGTCACGGTTACGGTTAATCAACCTCCAACAGGTTTAACATATACAACAAATACAGCTATTTATTGTTTAAACACATTAATTACTCCAAATAATCCTTCGCTCACAACAGGAACAGGTCCAATTACTTATTCTGTTCCCTCTCTACCGGCAGGATTATCTTTAAATACTACGACAGGAGAAATTACTGGTACACCAACTGCTACTTCTGCAGCTACTAACTATACTATAACAGCTACTAATTCATGTAGTTCAACGACTAGAATCGTAAGTATAACAATAAACGCACTTCCTGCAGTTGCTGCAATAGGCGGAGGAGCGACATCAGTCTGCGTTGGTTCTGCAACGGCTGCTTTTACTAATGCCACCGGATCAGGAACATGGTCGATACTAAACGGTACTGGTTCTGCTACGATTGCTTCAACAGGAATCGTAACGGGATCAACAGCAGGAAATGTAACGGTTGTTTATACCGTAAACAATGGTACGTGTTCAAATACCTCAACAAAACCTTTAACAATAAACGCACTTCCTGCAGTTGCTGCAATAGGCGGAGGAGCGACATCAGTCTGCGTTGGTTCTGCAACGGCTGCCTTTACAAATGCCACCGGATCAGGAACATGGTCGATACTAAACGGTACTGGTTCTGCAACGATTGCTTCAACAGGAATCGTAACGGGATCAACAGCAGGAAATGTAACGGTTGTTTATACCGTAAACAATGGTACGTGTTCAAATACCTCAACAAAACCTTTAACAATAAACGCACTTCCTGCAGTTGCTGCAATAGGCGGAGGAGCGACATCAGTCTGCGTGGGTTCTGCAACGGCTGCCTTTACTAATGCCACCGGATCAGGAACATGGTCGATACTAAACGGTACTGGTTCTGCTACGATTGCTTCAACAGGAATCGTAACGGGATCAACAGCAGGTAATGTAACGGTTGTTTATACCGTAAACAATGGGACGTGTTCAAATAGCTCAACAATAGGATTAACAATAAACGCACTTCCTGCAGTTGCTGCAATAGGCGGAGGAGCGACATCAGTCTGCGTGGGTTCTGCAACGGCTGCATTTACTAATGCCACCGGATCAGGAACATGGTCGATACTAAACGGTACTGGCTCTGCTATGATTGCTTCAACAGGAATCGTAACGGGA
>Ga0247815_10003283_pt1 | contig 11661 bp, 17 predicted proteins | sample UWRJL194509B1_FD_181014 | JGI IMG/M metagenome (GOLD analysis project Ga0247815, IMG submission 181014) | Plant litter microbial communities from Arlington Agricultural Research Station in Wisconsin, United States - UWRJ-L194-509B-1 | ecosystem: Environmental > Terrestrial > Plant litter >... | reverse complement strand
ATGATCGAAGGCTCGCAGGCCCTCCTTCAAGTGATTATGCTGCGCCGCGAGAAGGCCGTTGCAGACCAATCTGTCCCAGAGAAAGACGAGAGAACTATTTTCTTGCCGCTCAGCGTGCGTCATCCGCGTGTCTGCAGGCCCAGCTCAATGGGCGTGCTGAAAACCTTTCACAGGATCTGCAACGCCGCTGCTACTACGTCCTACGTGCGTCACTTTATTTTGTGTCCCTTCGAATGCAAGTCTTGACGAGGGTTGTCGTCATTTACAGTGAAGGGCATGGACGTGAAAGTAGACTTCGAGGAGGGAGACATGAACTCGGCGCTTGCTAGTCTTCACCACGTTACAACCCAGAAGCTGCGCCAGACGCCCGGGAGGTGGAAGAAGCTGGTAAGACGTCGCAGGTTAGATTGGGATTGGTGCTGATGTAATTTGCCAGCAAAATCTCTTGATCCAGCTTCGGCGGTTATGCGATCAGTGAGTCGTGTTCTATGACACGACGTCAGCTCTGCTGACCTCGTTTTTCCCTCCCACCACAGCCCATATGTTTTGCCTGAACTGGAGCCTGAGGAGATAGGAGAGCACCTCGTGCTAGCGAGCAGCAAGTTTGCATTCATTGACAAGTTGTTGAAAGAGGTCTTGCCGAGGGGCGAGCGCGTCCTCATTTTCAGCGTGCGTGTGCGCCTCGCATCGTAAACAAACCGCGACTGACGTGCACGGTAGCAATGGACCGAGGTGCTCGGCATGATGGAAGACTTCTGCCGGTGGCGCAAGATCAAGTACGCGCTGCTCGACGGCAGGTAAGTCTTATCATATTCATCTACACGACACTAGCGTGCTGACACCAATTCCAGCACGAGCCGTGCCCGTCGGTCATTAAACATTCGCTTGTTCCAAGAGGAGAACTCAACGTATCAGGTCTTCTTGGTCTCGACCAAGGCAGGAGGACAGGGTGAGTGTGTTTGCAGCGCGTTTACCCTCGCCGAAGCGGCACCCCGTTTGGCCAACGCGTGACTGAATTTTTGATCCCGCGCGTACGACCAGGTATCACCCTGACACAGGCAAATCATTGCGTACTCTTAGATTCGTCGTGGAATCCGCACGACGACCTCCAGGCGATTGGCCGTGCACACCGGGTAGGACAGAAGAAGAAGGTCACGGTGAGTGCCCTAACATTCAAACACGCACTTGATCTTCACGTGCTGACGCGTCCATGCGGTTGGCTCAGGTTTACCGGTTGATCTGCGCCGAGGTCAGTCGTGAAGGTTGAACGCAAATGAAACCGACTTACAGAGTTCGCAGAGCGTCGAAGACCAGATGCTGGAGCGACTTCGCAAGAAGCTGTACCTCGCGGCCAAACTCAATGAGAGCCTTCCCGACGACGAGACTGCTCCTCGCAAACCTCAGGAGAACGACCTCCTCTCGATCCTGTTATTCGGTTCCGCGGCAGTGCGCGACTCAACAGGGAGCCAGCAAGCACCTGCCGCATACTCCCGTTTCATCAATGCCACCTTGGATGAAATCCTCGCCGAAAGTCAACAAACTTGGGAGCTTCGGACCGGGCGACTCAAACATCAGGTTGGTGAAGCTGTCAGCGGTGACCTGGCGAAACTCGTGAAGGACGAAGAACAACGTCTATTGCAAGGTGTTACACAGGTTCAGACGCGCCTGTTCGAAGGGCAGCTCCACCAGCGCATCGATGACAGCGAAACGTTGCACGACATTGGACAGCAAGAACACGAGGCTACTCGAGCGGAGAGTAATACGATCCAGAGCCACAATGTCAAACGCGAGAGCCACGAGCACGAGGACTGGTGCATCGCGTGCCGAGGTTTGCGCGGCGGTGAAGCCCAATGCTGCCTTTATTGTCCCCGCAGTAAGTTGCTGTTCTCATCGCGCTTATCTGATGAACTGACGGCAGGACAGTATATCACCTCCAATGTGTTGGATCGGGTAAGAGAAAGGCCACCTTCAACCCAGCATGCCCGCAACACAAATGTCGGGACTGCGACAAGGGTGCTACGGCCGCGGGAGGAATGCTATATCGGTGAGACGAGCCTCCACCGCCGTTGCCCGCTCACTGACATTTCTTGGACAGATGCCGTACCTGCCCCTCCGCTTTCTGTGAGACATGCTTGCCGGAGCCCTCCGAATGGGAGCCCGTGGGTGACGAGCTCCCTGAATTGTGAGTGGAGACGGAATTACGCGTCACGGAGCGCTGCTGACGGCTTTCGCGTGGCAGCCAAATTTTGGGCTTCGAATCGCCAGAGTCGGCGTTCTACATCCATTGCCCGGAGTGTCTGGAGACCTTCCGCAAGCGCCCTGAAGTCAAAGCGGAATGGGAGGAGGAGTGGGTCGCAGTTAACTCGAGGCTGCGGGGTTAGGTGGCTCTCCAAACGAGAAGCGCATTTCATTCTTGGTTGTATGCAGTCACATTCGTTCATGCATGATGTCTGGGGAATAACCGTTATTTCCGTTTCGGGACACTCTGGACCTCTGGGCTGTTGGCAGCGCCCTTCTCCCGCGGGACCTGGTTCTCGCGCAACTGATGCACAAGCGCAAGGGGCAGGCACCTTAACGGACGGAGGATTCGGACGGACTCTCAGGCTCCGCGACTCATGTCCCTGGCCAGTTTGGGGGACACCCGCGTCCCACAGAACGACAGGGCTGATGGGGTTGGTGCGGAAGCCCAACATCGGGCCACCGAGGACGCCGCGCCATCTCGGAATCAGTACACAAGGGCTGTAGACCCTCTCGTCACGTGAGTGCGTCAATTTAAGAGTTCCCTTTGGCGCCAAGTGGTCTTACGACGGGTGGCGAGGCGCGCAGACCCAGAGAGCGCATCCGTTGAGACCTTCCTCGGGATCCCTGCAGGCCCGTGGACACTCGGAAGGACGACCAACACGGGAGTGCTTGAAGCGGGAACACCCACTTAAACAAGCATGGGGCATGAGGCTTACGCGCAGGGAAAAGAAGCCAGCCATTCCAGACTACAAAACGTGTCTGCCCCAATCGTTGGATTGGGAGGTCACTGCGGCGTGTACAGTGGCCGAAGAGGCTGTGGAAGCACTTAACGGGTCACTATCTGACGTCAAACGGTATCCGGCGGAGCGTCAGGCGGGGGAGACGGAGGCGCGGGAGTTGAGAATTAGGTGCGGCCCGAGCGAGAGGCAAGTCCGGCGCGCGGGATCGATTGCACCGTAACTTGTGTGCCGAGCAAGCGAAGGAAGACCCCTCTCGCTCATGTCACCGGCACGCCGCACAGCTGACATCGACGTCTCCCACCCCGTGGTCATCATGGTCACCGTGGTCACCGCAGAACGGAGCGTAAAGTGGCAAAAACCTGTGAAGCCTTCGGTCATAGCGGATGCAGGCGGAACCAGGGCCTGGATCAGGCATGTCCCTCCGCGCGGAGGTCGCACCGCGATCATGGCTGGCGACCCTTCAACGCGCCGCGTTGCGCATGTGTGTCGCTTCCCGTAATCTCTTGGGGACGTATGAGCGGTTGCAACTGGTAGATGCACGCATTTAAAAGCGCGCTGAACGTAGAGATTTCCTGCAAATCGAACAGCGCACACTCCGCCACTGCGCGAACTCCTATACTGTGAGCATTCAACTTGCTCGCCGTTGGTCTCAGCGTCGTGCGCCGAACTGACTACTTTGCACCGTGCAGCCTCAATCTTTTCCTGTGGTCTCTGAGATCTCTGTGATTCATAACTTGCCGATGTCCGTCCCCGGTTCTGTTTCTGGTTCTGCTTCAGGTTCTGCTTCAGGTTCAGGTTCAGGTTCTGGTGCGTGACGCTCGCCTCAGTTTTTCTTTTCTTTTTTTCTTTCTGCAATTATTGAGACGCTCGCGGTCGCTCATTTCCTCCTAGTTCGCGCGATAATACCGCCAACCAAACCCGGGCCGCCAACCTTTGATGCTTTTCTGTTCCCGGCTATCGGCGCGCCGCGCATGTTCCAGTTAACTACGGTGCCCGAGGCAGTCGTCGATCAGACCAATGGTAGACCTCGCCTGATCAACCGGCCACATCCATCCCTCTACGTCAGCATCAGCCACAACGAGAATTGGCAGAGCAAGCACTGGCAATCTCTCTTCGGGATGACCGCGGATTTGCCAAATCCGTGAGTTCGTCGCATTGGAGCTTGCTACACCGGTCGCCAAACTAACGCTGCCCGTACCGTTCGCCGTTCGTGCAGCTTTGTCGTTTTCTACCCGGAACGACAGCAGTCTGGCGAGCCACTGCCAATAAATCAAGCAATTAAGGAAATCCAAGGGGAAAAGCAATATCGACCCACTCAAGCGTGGAAAGGCGACATCATCGTCGCCAAGTACAGGTCGCTAGCCTCTGGCGAGATCATAGACATGGCGGCAAGCGACTACGTCTATATCAAGAACTGGTTTACTTTCGCCTACCCCGAGCATGCCCAGCTTTAGTTTTGTTTACTCTCCCGCTTCTCGTCACACACACGCTTGACCGAAGCACAACAACACTTGAGCCGTATGTCACCCGCTGTTCGGTAGTTAATCCGCATATCGAGCGCCGCCCTTGAAGAACGCGTCGATACAGCACATTATGGGAAACGAGTGTCGCAAATCAAGGGGGGCGAGCAATGGTGCAGGGTCGGCCAGTTGAGAATAGGGGAGGGAGCATCCGCGACGCGAGCAGGGCGAGGAACCTTACCACATGCTCCGTGGGAACCAGGACGGACTGCAAGCAATCAATCCAGGAGGGGCTCGGGAGGAACTATGAGCGCCCCAAAATCTGGAGAGCCCGCCGAAGTCGACGGAAAGTGGTGTGATGGTCGATGACGCGGTCGAGCAGGGGTACAGAAGCGGACAGAACGAGATGCACGTCGCGATCGAACGAGAATCCAAGCATGCACCAGAACAGACATAGTTTGCGTCGCCTTGTTAGAAGATCCACGTGGGCGATTAGCGGTCGGTCAGACCTCATCGCATCCGGAAGAACGTCTCCGGCGCGCGTGCAATCACTCGTAAGACCTCCACCAGTGTGAACGGGCCTTGAGACGGGGAATCCAATTACGCACTTCACCATTGGCAGGTCTTCACTTCACCGCTAGTCCCCGAATGGAGCGGTGGGACGGCGTGAAGCGCGGGCAGCCCGAAGCAGAGCTGGAGGATAAGGGTGACCCGACGTCAACAAGCGGCGCGTCCTATGTCGCGCGCCGCCACGCCGTTCTCAACGTGATCGGTTAGGATAACAGAGCCAGCACAATGTCCTGGCCGCGGCCGCAGGCTTTGCATGTCAAGCAAGCGCCAGGCGGGTTCTTTATGAATTGACCACGACGAGTCCAGGGCCACACAGCTGTCGCCCAAGTCGACGGCGAGCTTACGCTACCTGACATGGAGGAAACGCCCGCTAGCGTGATCCCCGCGTGGTTATGTGTCGTGCTTTACTGGGGGATGTCTTCCACTCTCGGTTGACGCTCCTGGGGCGGCTGGTGCTACGTTGGGTGTCAGCACCCCTCTCCACGTCGGCGCGTCTGCGAGTTTGGTTGCTGCGGTTCATCTCGACCACGGATATGACGAGGCATGTCTCCGGGGATGAGGCTTGGTGACTTGGCCGTGACGACCGGAGCGTGCTTCACCACAGAACTGACCCAGAGTACATTGGCCTTGGCGTTTCGCGGTGGTGGAAGGAGCAAATGCTTGCAAGCATGAACTGCAGAAGAGATGAAGTAGCATATGCAAGCGTAGCGACCGTCACCGAGCGCAATTGTTTCGCCCGTTCATTTGGCGTAGCTGTCCCCCAATAACTCCCCTAACTAGTGCGCACAGACTTCAACTGCAGGCAGCCCCTCCGGGTAGAGGTGGGTACAGGTCGCTCTGGGGGTTGTCTCTGGTCGTTTCGTCTCTGCACAGTGTCCAAGTCGCAACATTTGTCCAGGCAAGGTCTTGCTGGCAGTGCGCCGCGGAGGAAGAGAACGTGCCCGGCAGAAGCCCGGGACGCAGCCACTCGCGGCCTAAGGGGGTTTCCGGGCTGTCTGCGCCGCATGAGATCAGCGTCAGAAGACCAACTACAGCGTCGGAGACAACTGCTTTTGTGCTGCCGACTTGCGGGGGATAGGCCGCCGCGGTATTGCGACCGCAATCGGAGCAATTTGAATGCATGCGGTGATGGCCTTCGGCTGAGTTCAAGTTGCCAGGTTGGCCGCCGGGAATCAGATCTCTCCCTTACCCCGGCCTCCTTTTCTTCTTACCCCTCCGCGTGCTCTCGGGCCACACGCACGAGTTATGAGCATGTCGACTATCGATGACCTAGACACAAAACCCCGCACGCTTGACGACAAGGACGACTCTCCCATTGCCACGACCCTGCAGCATGAATTCGCTCTCCAAGAACCTCAACCCGAGTACAGGCTCTACAAGCGCAGATGGTTCGGTCTTGTAGCGCTGGTACGCGCTCCTCTAGCAGCGGTACTCGCATATGTTGCCCTGTTGCTCACTGCTACCCTGCTACCCTGTTCCATGTTTACAGTTCTTCCTGAACATCGCGCCGGCCGCAGCGTGGCCCTATTTTGGCGCCATCACTATCCCAAGTGCGCGGGTTCAAGTATTTCTATCCCACTGGTTCTAACGGCCTTGGTGCAGCGGCTGAGCGCTTTGGCTTCACGACGAACCAGGTCAACTGGCTAGGCAACTCAGTGTCGATCATGTTCCTGCCAGTGTCACTCTGTACGTCGCATTGCAGATCACGTCGCTCACACACACTTATACGGACCGCCCGCAGCTTTGCCTACCCTCGTTGGCAGGTTTGGCGTCCGGAACACCGTGCGTATCCCGGCTTCGTTCGCAAGGCACGCCTGACCGAGAATCCCGGCCAAATCTCGCCTCTTTCCTGTCCACGCGTCTCCTTTCACAGTGCCTTGGCGCTGCCGCCTGTCTTCTCGTTTCCGCGTGGCTACGTTATGCTGGCACTGCGGACTCGCTCAGTGCTCAGGGACGGTTTGCATTGATGCTGCTGGCCCAGGTGAGCTCAAACCATCATGTACGCAACGTCTTCTTATCCAGCAACAGATCATCGTCGGCGTTCCGCAGTCCATCTACCAGGTGATTGGTCCTACGTATTCGGAGCAATGGTTCGATGTCAAATTCAGAACGACTGCCACCATGATCATCGCTGTGTCGAATCCGTTGGGGAGTGGTTTGGGTCAACTCATCTCGCCTATCCCTTCCGACCCCAAGGACAGCGTGCTCCTTCTCGGTATCATCTGCACAGTCATTGCCCCACTCGTGTTTTTCATTGGCCATGCACCAGCTTTACCACCCAGTTCGTTGTTATTGTTGGCGTGCTAAGTGATTGAGCTGACGCTGGGCTCAGCACATGCCGCGTCAACTCCTGCGCCGGGCATGATGGCCATGCTGCGAGCGCTGCGCGGGAAGTCTCGCTCCGGAGAGCCAGTGATGGAAGGTCGTGAACGTCTCGACTTTCTTTTGCTCACTATCATCTTTGGTATCGCTGTCGAATGGTCGGTCGTTTAGCTTCGCTCGTTGTCCACTATACTCAACCCTTCTCAGCGTCTCGAGCTTCTCGCTATTGTCAGGGGAAATGCTGGAGCCTTATGGCTATACCAGCGACCAAGCTGGTTTTGTTGGAGCTGCGCTCCTCTTTTCTGGTATCATCGCCGCTGGACTCGTCGCTCCGATCTTGGACCGCGTCCTCACCCATCATCTCAACGTCGTCCTCCGGGCTCTTGTTCCCGTTCTTGCGGCTGCGTGGATTGGGTTTATCTTCGCCGTCAAGGAGAACGGTCTCGGCGGGCTATTCGCTAATGTGGTGCGTCGTGTCTCTCGTGATAACAACTCGCGATAACCAGCTGCTGATAATCATTGCCAGATCATCATCGGAGTCACGTCCCTCATTCTCCTTCCAGTTGGTCTGGAGGTTGGTGTCGAGATTTCGCGTAACGCAGAGGCGTCGAGCGCGATCCTGTGGTGCTTGTGAGTTTAATCGTTTCCACCAACAGCTTTCAATCTAACAACTTCCCAAAGCGCCAATGGCATGAACGTCATCTTTATCCCGAGTGAGTGCACTGTACCTCGCCTGAAAATTATTAAATTTCTGACATCCTTTTTTTATAGTCTTCCAGGCTCTCCGGGCAGGCGACAACGCAGACCCACCCCGGAACCATCGCCACGGCCTCATCTTAAACGCTTCGTTGATAGGCTTCTGTGCTCTCCTTGTCTTCGGAATTCGCGGGAGACAGCGGAGGCGCGAACTCGACGTTCAGATGCAGAGAGAACGCCACGGTGCATAAGGCGCTGGTCACTAATGTTTTGCTACATGACGTACATATCGGCTTGTGGAGGACTGTAACTTGGAGACATTTATATACCACGCACTTCCAGTGTTATTTTAGCGCATTGGCGCATGGTGTGGGGAAGCCAGGTGATGTGGCGACGTGAGCCCCTCAGACTGCGGCCAGAAACACATGTTGGGGCCTGCGGACTTGACGCGACGTCAAAAGCTTCCTCTTCTTCCCGAGTGCTCGCGTCGGAAGCCAAAATGAGCCGTCAGTCGACATTCGTGTCTCGCACCTCGTTCCATGCGCTAGATGTTGAAAGCGGCGAGGAAAGCGAAGAGGAGGTCCTCTCTGAGACGCCTGATACTGCAGCTGAAGGGTGAGTGAACGCGGCGCGTCGCGTCCCCGCCCAGCTCACCGAATTCCGCCTTGCATTCACAGTTCCCCGTCTCTTGAACCACCAAAGCCAAGCAAGGCGGCTCTGAAACGCGCTGCCAGGGAGGCGAGGCAGGCTGAGAGACGTCAGCAGAAACTCGCGTCGGTTGCGCAACCGGCTGCCGAAGAGCCTGTAACTGCTCCAGCTGCCCCAGAGCCTGCGGTTGCTGTCTCAGTCCCGCCAGTCGACGTACCTGCTGAGGCTGCTCCTGTTATCTCTCCGCCAACGGTACCTACTGCTGTGCGTCCGCCGGCGCCTCTTGCACTTGCAAAACCAAATGGCCACGTCGCACCGGCACCCCTCTCGCCCTCTGCACTGCGCACTAGACACGCCGACTCTGGCCCACCTGTCCCAATGTCACCTCGGAAACGCCGTGCATCACAAGACACACCAGGTCGCCCACCGCTTCCCAAAGAGCCAAAGATTGAACTTGCGGTCCATTCAGCCGATGGAGGTGTCACCACCACCGCCGTTCCCGTCACTGTCGCCATCACCTCGCAGGCTCAGCAGAATGAGGCTGCAACCAAATTCCGCAATGCAGGCATCCGCACCCTCTGGACGCTCATCATGATTGGCGGCTTCGTCCGTGAGTTTCTCGAACTGTGCACTGCTGTTCTCGAGCTCATTGACATGCAGTTCTCCTCCTCATGGGTCACGTCTACATGATTATGCTTGTGCTGCTCTGCCAGACGACGGTTTATCGCGAGGTTACTGCCCTCTTTGGCTTGGGCATGAAAGACAATGGCCGACCAGCTGGATCCCCGTCCGAGCATGCTGCGGAACGCGGCGGCCGCCAGTGGAACAAGACACTCAACTGGTACTTCTTCGCGGTCACCAACTACTTCCTGTACGGCGAGACGATCATTTATTACTTCAAGGTTTGTCCAGCTTGACCCGCGACGTCATCACGTGAACTGACAATGATTCAGCACATTGTCTTCTCCGACGCGAACTTCCTACCCTTTGCAATGAACCATCGTCTGGTTAGCTTTATGCTATGGACGATGGGATTCGTCGCGTTCGTGGCATCGCTTGAGAAGCAGTACCTTAAGCAGCAGTTTGGTCTGTTCTGTTGGGTACATATGACGCTCCTGGTCATTGTCGTCTCTAGTCACTTCATTGTCAACAACATTCTCGAGGTGCGCATACCGAATCGTTACCGGGTGATTGCTCAACTACTTGTAGGGTATGATCTGGTTCTGGGTGCCAGCATCACTCGTCATCTGCAACGACATTTTTGCCTACGTCTGGGGCGTCACCTTGGGCCGCACGCCGTTGTTCAAACTGTCACCCAAAAAGACTGTCGAGGGCTTTGTGGGCTCTTTCTTTACGACGATGCTGTTCGGTGTGCTGGTGAGCTCGTTCCCCGAGAAGACGAGTCATGGACTAATTGCTTCGTCGCATAGTTCGGGACCTACTTCATGCAATACGACTACATGATCTGCCCTGCTCAGAACCTCGGCGTATCGGCTTGGTCTTCAGTAGCGTGCACCCCGAACCCCGTCTTTGTGTGGCGCGATTGGCAAATGTGGTTGCCATTGCGCACCATTGCCTCCTCACTGGTGGGTTTTGATTGATTCCTTGATATGCGAAATGCTGACGGTTGCAAATGTGCAGTTCGGTCGCCCTGTGACGCACATTCCGTATGCGCCTTTCCAACTCCACGCGCTGGCTCTATCCGTCTTCGCCAGTCTCGTCGCGCCATTCGGCGGCTTTTTCGCCAGTGGGTTCAAGCGCGCCTTCGACATCAAGGACTTTGGCCACAGCATTCCTGGACACGGTGGCATGACGGACCGCATGGACTGCCAGTGCGTCTCCCGCTCTCTCGTTCCCGATGGCATTCGCTGATCACTTCCCCCAGATTCCTCATGGGAATGTTCAGCTACGTCTGGTACAGCAGTCTCGTGCGCACGATGCACGTCTCGGTCGGGTCTGTGATGCAGACGATTGCCTCGGGGCTGTCACCAGAGGAGCAGATTCAACTGTTCCACGACTTGAAGAGATATTTGGAGACGAGCGGCTACTTGTCGTTGTGATTTCATGGGACGTTTTCGCATGTCTTATCTCGACTCTCAAAACCCTACAGCTGCTCTTAGTAGAATGCACTGCTCACCCATTTATGTTGAAACTATCGGCGGACTTGGTCGCCACAAACGCACTTGTACTCGTTCCTATCGGATTTATACACCACGACTTCCACCACTCGCAATTCTGGGTGAGGTTCGAGCTAGAAAGATGTGATCTCGCAAGTGTGCAGCGTATGGGTCGTCCCAGCACCAAAACCAGCACAAGGACAGCGGACCAATGTGTCCTGTTAGTAGACAATATTAGCCAGCTAAACAGCGATTGATCTGGGCTGAGGCTTCATGGGCACACATGTTCAGCAAAAACCGATCCTCTTGGATGAAGGACTCGGAGAGGGGCGATTAGATTCTATGTGTCTCAAAGACACCTCGTCTATCATCGTTTTCCAATATCCCGATCATTCCAGCGTAGTGGTCGTTTCGTCGACAAATGGTATCTTCTGAACCTGACGGGTTCGAGGAACGCATACTTTGCAATGCCCCGAGAAGAGCATGGAAACCGCGGCTCTTCACCAGTTCGTTCAAATACACAACGCTGATCCGTCGATGATGCAAAAAGGTTGTTTCCAAGCATGAATGTTCTGGTCTAGCCAACGTCACCGGTGCACCCGCAACTGTAGAGTTTATCGCAGCAGAAATTGCGGCATAGGATTGCACAGTAGGCGAGCCACAAAGCGCCGCTGATCTCGACTTGACCTCAGGTTCGAACGCACCCGTGAGGACACCCTACTTCAGCAATGCGCAAATGGTTGCAGAGAGAGCGACCGATGTATTGCTGACAGGACCTCATAATTTTGGTGGCAGTAGCAGACATATGGCCATAGGAGAGTGCGTGAGCGAAGTCGTAGCGCTTACGACCGAGGCTTCTCCTGCAGA
>Ga0247815_10003281_pt1 | contig 11663 bp, 16 predicted proteins | sample UWRJL194509B1_FD_181014 | JGI IMG/M metagenome (GOLD analysis project Ga0247815, IMG submission 181014) | Plant litter microbial communities from Arlington Agricultural Research Station in Wisconsin, United States - UWRJ-L194-509B-1 | ecosystem: Environmental > Terrestrial > Plant litter >... | reverse complement strand
GCACAGTGGTGTCGGTGGGCAACCTCGAATGGGTTGCGGTATCTGGCGCCCGTGCCGGCGCGCCACGCACCCACTCGAAGCGCACAGTCGGCAGCTGTGGCGTGGCCGGTGTACGCGTACTCACGCCGAGCCGTTGCAGCCCACCCAACAGACCGGAATCGCCGCCCTTGATCCATTTTCGGACGACCCAGACGATACTCGCGGGACTCTTGCCCTGCGGCGGGTACACTGCGCTGTACAAACTCGCTTGCAGCCCGAGAACGGGAGGCGAAAGCTGTGGTGGGGCAGGATCTGCAGGCTTGGGTGTTTTGGGAAGGTCGGAGGTGGCGATGAGGGGTGATTTAGGTAGAGCAGAGGGTGCGGCTGGGGTCGTTTTGCGGTTGAATAGCGAGGCGAAGCGGGAGCGTTTTGGTGTAGGCGACGCGACGATGGGTTCGGGCACGCTGAGCTGCTCGCTCGACGCGACACTCGAGTTGTCTGGCGAACTGCCCTGCGCGTTGCCTCCATTGCTCACGCTCGTCCTGTCATGTCCTTGTCCCGCTGCTGCAGCCGCTGCAACCGCCGCCGTCGGCATACCACCGCCCTTTGCACCCCAGATCTCTGTAGGCTCGATAACGCACAGATCGATAATCTCGAGCCCGCGTTTGAGAAACTTTGCAATCTTGGCGTCGGTGCCGGCATCGAGAATGGAGTTTGTCATGACGTTGTGCGCGCTGAGATTGTACAGTGGCACAATGATCCGACGACTGCTGCTGGAACTGGCAAAACTGGCAGACGATCCGACGCTGCTGGACGTGCTGTACAGCGATGCACTGTCGGCGCTCCGGGTGCTGCTGGTGCTGCTTCGGCGTCGGAGCTTGTCTTCATCGGCTGTCGACGCTGCGGACGAATCCTGAGACAGGTCGACAGATCGCCGTGACGACGCTGACCGTTCCTTAGTATGAATAGTGGCAGCACTGGGAGTAGGTTGTACAGCAGGTGGGATGAGTTGGAGCTGCAGATTCAGTGGATGGTTGCTCTTGCTAGGCGGTGGGCGCACGACGATGAACGTCTGCCTCGCCCATTAGCACCCTCGTGCAAGCAATGCACTGCGAACGCTCACCTCGTGCTGCACTCGGATCGCGCTTGGCTTCTCCTTCGGAGGCTGCTTGTCGATGCTGGCGCGCGGTTGCGAAGAGGCTGCCATCCCAGCTTTGTCGTCACCGGCAGCTGGTGCAGTGGCAGGCGGTGGAGGCGGTGGGTCAGAGGACAAGGAGGGAAGGAGATTTGAGAGGGTGCTAAGCATTATCGGACGATCGAGACGAGACTAGGCGGGATGTGTGGTGGGCCAGGACGGGATCGTTGCAAAGGCGTAAGTACAAGTGTCAGATCCCAGAGTGCCGGCCAGGCGCCAGCTAAGTATGCACACACACCGACAGGCGTCACCGTTCCGGAATCTTGCCGCGGACCTGTCACGGCCCGTTTGCTGCCAGTCTGCCATGCTGCTCTTGCAGCGAAGATGCTGCGCGTCACTCATGTGCGCATTAGATTGTCCCACGGCCGCCGACTCTGCTTACATCCAATCGCAAGTGCGCGAGCGAGGATCGTGATATATCCGGCGATTATGTACAGTTTGACAAACAAGAGTCCCCAGGCACATCGAGATTCAACAAAGCTTAGCAAGTGAGACCGAGATAATTGTGCGAGTGATTACGGCGTAAAATGCTGCTCACGGAAACGACGTCAGCGCTGCTGATTACACCCCACTAAGCATCACTCACCGCTCCAGAAAAGAGTCTACCATCCGCATGGGTCTCGTACGCGACGTCCGAGGCATCTGCGCCGTTGACCTTGACGACGTTCCACTTGGCCGAGGTGCCGTCGTAGTGAAACACGCGCTTCACGCCTGCCCACCGACACCACGCCAGACACCGCCAGCACGGGCTCGCCGTTCCGAACCCCTGCTTGGTGAATCGCGCCACATACAGGTCTGCCCCGTGCGTTCGTCCGAACCGGTACCTCCACGCAGATTCAGTACTGCCTAACGGCGACATCGGAGGCGTCGATGCGTGCTGGGTCTGACTCTGGCTGTGATTGCAAGTGCAGGTACCCGTCGCAGTCTTGTTTTTGGACCTGTTGCCAGCCTTGCGTCGCTTCTGTCTTCCACTTCTGCGTCCCTGCTGTTCCTGTTCCCCGTGGTGATAGGCACGGTTCTGGTTCAGGTCCTGAAACCCACGGCTGGCTCTCTCTCCTCGGTTTCGACTCGCAGGTGCACTCGGCGCCACCTTTAACACCCCACCGCACACTCGTGTCCTTGGCTTGAACACACATCGTCTTGAACGCAGGCATCCTAGCCCCGCACGCGTTGTAGATCGCATGCATCTCGGCGTGCATCGACACGGGCCGCTTCCCGCCACGTCCGCCATCGTACTGCGTTCGGTGGTGGTTGTAGCCGCTTCCGAGCACTTTGCCGCCTTTGACGAGGACGGCGCCGAGGGTGAAACACATCGGAGACTTGAGCGCGGCTTCCTCGCAGTACGACAGGTAAGAGTTCGACTTCGAATCGGACGGCATGGTAGATATTTGCTGCGTGCGTCGTGTTAGATTATAATGTAGTACAGGATTATGCAGAGCGTACGGATGGACGAGAGCGGGAGGAAAACTAGATTCGATGTCGGCGGTGGCGTGAGTCAACGAGGAGGAAAACGGCGCCGCTTGAATTTTGCACTGCTCTTTACCCTGTCACTCGTCACTCTCTCGCAAGTCCTCGGGCTCGTCCCTCACTCTCGACCTTGTTGTCGCTGCTTCCCTCGGCGAGCTCGCCGATATGCGCGCTTCTTGCCTCCTTCTCACGTCCGAGTCTCTCCGCGGAAACATGCTGCGCCACAGTATTCGCGTACGGCACACCCTTGCTGCGCCGCCACCCGCCTCTTGCTCCGCGTAACTCCGTGCACGTCGGATCGACTACATACTGCGGAAATCGCAGTCGAGAGTCAGGAGCCGCAGTTCAGAATCTCTGCCGTTTGAGTTTCGGACGTCCCTTCCTTGCGACGATTTCCACTCTAATCTTAGGGCATCTGACCGGTTCTGGTATATGGGTGTTGCGGCGCAGGCGGCGCAGTTTCGTTCGAACGAGCTCCGCCGTAATTTGCATGTCTTCGTGGATCAACTATTCTATATGGAAGGCTGATCTGTAGCTCATGGATTGTAGCATCGGCTCTGTTTCCGCTTGCGTCGACTCCTTATACACGAGGAAAGCCCGATGAACAGCATACAGACTGTCCGATATAGCTGCGACTCGTGATTCCTGAGACTATGCTGTGGGAGCAGCTACGGGTGTAGCAGAAGGCTTCGTGGCATGTTCCTGTAGCTCTGCGAGTGTCAGTTGCGATATCGCCGGGAGCATAATCTCCTTCTGTTTGTAACCGTGTCAATGAGGGCCACAATGCATGCACCCTAGAAGTCCAAGGCGTCAAACCAGCGGCATCGAGCTCTAAGGTTGTGCTGTCAATTGGCGCATAATGCGTCTCTTGGTGCTCGGTGAACCTCTGCATCCATTCAGAGCACAAGAAACGGCCAGCAGACGATGAGAGTGAGGTGGACATAAGAGCGATGGTGAACATTCTTGAAGCGATGTCGATGTTGAGAGTGAGCACGGTGGTATTTATAAGATCAGAGTGCATATGCAGCACGTAGACGAGAAGGATGGAGGCGAGATGATCAATATGCATCGTTGACTTGTGATATAGACTAAACAGCCTGTATGCGAGGCCGGACTCAGCGTCACACGCTTCTCATCACGCACAAAAGATGCGGCCTCATAATGGTTGATCAAATGAAGCGAGATATGGAGTAGGGATCAACAACATAGGTACAATCTCTAGTGAGCGTTGTGGGGTATCATGATTCGGCGCGCTTGAGTTACAGATGTCCAAAGAGACGGCTACAGCAGATTCGATATGACAACATGACAAATCACGCGCCATTTTAGATTGTTTATGGTGAAACTTGCCGCCGCTCTGGGTGGCGTCGGGGCAAACCAAAAAGGCAAAACTTGACAACGGCTGGGGTAGTAATAACTGTCACGACTCGAAGCAAAACCCTCACGATATATATATATAAACCACTCAGAAGTATTTCCGGTATTAGAGGGTGCAATATCAGCCCCGAACATGTTGTGATGATGAAGGTGTCTGGTTCCTGTCAGGCCAACTGCGCTAGCGCGATGCGCGGTGTGGATCGAGCCACAGCTGACAGCTGGCAGATAGAGATAACAATGCAGAGCTTGCCATGAATTGTCTCCGCCGGAGCATACTGGGCAGCCAATGGGAAGCTGATGGGCTGCCATAGAGGATGTGGCGGACGCGATGAGGTGGCTGACCAGCCACGCAACTCCTATGCACCAGTCTCTTGCGCTTTGGGAGGCGAGTTGCATTAAAGTATGCAGGTCTCACATATAGCGGTCACCAAGTGACTATTGGTTTATCGTAGTGGCAAATGCGCGAAACTTGTCGGAGTTCATATTTTCGGTACCTCCTTCTTGATAACCCGGTACCGGGTGTAAAACCACTTCTCCTCCTCCTACCGATTACTACTCAGAGTACACCACCTCCCAGGAGACTATGGAGAGCGTCAGCCGCGCTGCAGCTTCCCCTTGTACATCACGCATGCTGACGCATTGGCAGCTCCCCAAGTCGCTCTGTGAGGTCTGCAACAAAGATCAGGGGCGGCCGGATAATCTGCAATTGCACAAGTGAGCAAGCGAGTCGCATATTCTGTTCACATGTTTGACTTTGATATTTCTCAGAATCAGGATACATGGTCCGTGGAAGCAGTTGGTCGATCGGAGCCAACCACAAGGCCACGGGGAGCGAGTGTGGACTTGCCATCGCTGCGATGACACGTGCGTAGGTAGCGCAGCTATTAAATTTTAAAGCTGACTGCCATCTCAGGCCGACTTTTACGGCCGCAGAGCAGTTCAAGGACCACGCAGTGAGCGACTGCAAGTTCAATGTGGAGCAAGCGGCTTGGCTTGCGGAATGGGACGGCACGCGCGCGAGTCGCGCGGACAAGATTGAGTCCATATCTTGGCTCGGTGCAGGCGATCGTCTGCAAGGACAGATGGGACGCGTGATGCCCGTGAGTTTTGTGCCGCCGATCTTGAGGTCAGCGTTGACGCTCTCGTTCGTTTCCAGCCCGGTTACAAGATCCCGGAATTTTTGCGCACAGCTCTCAACGCTGCGGACTCTCGTTGTTACGAGGCGGAAGACAAAACAGACATCCAGGTGGATAATTTGGCACCCAGGGAGATCGAACCAGAGCCTGTCAGTACCGTACCACCAGTCGCTCGAACTCCAAGAGAAATTGCCGACGAGCTGTTGCAGCTACTGGGTCTTGAACGATAGCCGCATTGTCGAACGAGTCGCTTTCTCAATGTATAGTAGACATATACATTTAGGTCTGAATAGAATTTGATCTACTGTAGTGTTTTGACCGTAGACGGCGCGGAATCCGTTCTGACGGCTCTTCCCGGTAGTGTAAACCATATTTGGCCTACAGTATTAACGTGAAGCGAGGAATCGTGACGCGCAACGATGCCTGCGGTTGAAACACCACAGCAGTTGGATCTCTCTGCCTTTAATTTGTTGACCGTGAGATAGACTGGCGATTGTCTACTCACCAATCGGCTCGTCTCAGTCTTAGAGGTCGAGAAGCATGTGGGATAGCAATACGCAACGACCTCGCTAAGTGCGGGCTGCGCAAGTCGAAATGCGAGCGAGACCGCAGCAGTACTATAAATTAAAGCAATACATGAAGATATTACATGGTGTGAGCAACATAGTGGTGTGGTGGGTGATTTTTGCGAACAGAGCGTCTGCGACTCGTTGAGAGGTCGCATATGGATAGGCGCCACAGAAATTGCGAGTAAAGACTTGCCTGCGACGCGGGAAGACCGTGAGGTCCCCGAGACAGTGACCGCACCGCGAGACAAGAGAACCATCCGGTGGAAGCCGCCATGCGCGCATTCACCTGCCAGTTGAACTGAGAACAAGTCTGGGTGCAAGTGTGAGCTGCATTTCACAGTCTCAGTGAAGGGGCACGCTATTCGCTGCTCGGGCTGGACCGAAGAATGCACGTGACGGTGCTCTACAAACATTGCAAGGTCAGCATGCATCATTCGTCAAACGCAATGGGTACACAGGCCTATAACACGCCGATAACGAGATTTAATCCCCCGCTAGGCGTCGCGAGGGCTCGTGTGAGCGTTGGAGGGGCCGATGGGATGTCGCGAATCTGTCTGAATCCGAATTGCCGCCTCGCTCGAAACTTATTGCATTATACCATCTTCGTCACAGATAACAAGAAAGTCAGATCGTAGTAGCAATTGGCGCTATGGGCCTAATCTCTGAAGGTGTGGCGGCGGAGCACGCTGACTGTGCGGCAAGGGCCAGCTGAGTCGCTGGCCTCGTAGCGTGGTGGCAACGTTTTAGCTCCTTCACACCCGCATGCTTTCGAACAATAGTTGCTCGGCTGTACCGCTAGCACACGGGGCTTGCTCTTCATTCCCATTTTCTGCCCGAGGTAGGACGCAGGTACGGCTTACTGACTACTGGGACCGAGAGAGCATCGAAGCGAAAGCTTCCAAACTCCGCATCCCGGCGCATTGCACATGCGGCTTTAAGCAGTTTATTAATCCGCTTGTTCTTGGTGTCGAGAGCTTCGACGGGCAATCTATCTTCTCAGCCGGTTTGCGGCGCGGGAGAGCGACTAGCAGAACGAGTTCCTTCGCTGGGCGGCCGCGTGCTCTGGATCGGTGATTATTGTTAGCAGGAGGTACCGAAGATAGCGCTCGCGCGCGAGGAAAGTGTCGGTGGCCTGTGCATCCGACGGCGGCAGCATGTCTGGCTCAAGAATAAAGACACCGTCTTTGACAAGATTTGGGTACTTTGATTGGGTAGTCTCATCGGGGTCCTTCGGTGGCGTCGACGTTCTGCGCCGTCTCCGCAAGCACGGCATCGAAAAGCGGCTGGTCAAGCGTCACCCCGTCAGACCCTTCGGGCTCAAAGAACTATAGAATACAGATGGTTCAGCTTCATAGTATACCACCACCCTGTGGTACACGTACAGTGTTGTCAATCGTGACTTTTTTTTGCCGTTTGCAGCGTCGCTAGGTGCGTCCAAACCATCTCCGGTCGCGCCCGCGTTGCCTGAGGCGTCAGCCAGTCCAGCCTTCCCCTCGTTTGCTTCACCCAAATCGCCGTTGCTGGTGCCGCCGTCTTCCTGTTCGTAGTCGCCCTGGTCTTGCTTGGGCACTTGAAAGTTGCGCTGTGTTGAATGTGTCCGTCGTTTCAGAAATCGCGACTGATGCAAGTCTAAGAGAGAGCCATGCACCACCTCGTTGCTGACCTCTTGCAGGGACTCTGTTGGGTGGAGCGCGCTTATCGTGGCGGAAACGGCCGACTACAGTCTAGATATGGCGTGTACGTCCGTTGGCTTTTCAGAGCTATGGTCGGAGCTGCTTTGAACCTTCATTGTCTCAATTTGCTGTGGCGTGCGGCTAGGTCAGTTGACATCAAATTATACAACTTGAATAAACGATCACATACGCTGGTGCTTGTATAGAGGCTCTAATTAATTGAGGAGGCAGAGTTCTGCTGCACCTTGGGTGTGGCACTCACCAGAATCTGGTGGATGTCACGGTTTCAAACTGAATAAGCGCCGCAACTACTGGCGTTCTCGATCCTGTGACTCAGTGCTCTATTAAGTCAAACAGCGAAGGTCACGCTCCTTTTACATGACGCAAGAGACCCTCTTGTACCCAAAGCTTTTAGCCTCCTCCACACCTGCACGCCACTGCCGTCTTGTACTCGCGTCTGCACCGTCTCTCGCTCTAGTTATAAAATCAATGGAACGGCGAGTCCCACGCTCTTCTGAAAGCTTCGCTCGAGATATCGAAAGAGGACCGACAGCGCTGCCGTTCCCGACTATCTACAACAACCCGAACGTCAATTACCTATACTAGGATGACCCTCGCTTCGCTTCGGGAAAGAATGTGGCAGTGGCACTAAGGGTTACCGATTGTTCGCTCTCAATGTGGCCGCGTGAACACCGCACACCCGGCTCAGACCACCGTGTCCCGCCCCTTGGCCTCCACGCGTCTCCGTACATCGTAGCCCTTGTTCCTCACGTCTCGCTTCCGTCTTGCCTCGCGTTCCCTTTCCTCGCGTTCGCTTTCCTCGCCTTCCTTCCGCCTTGTTGTAACTGATCTCGTCTTGCATTCTCTCATCTCGGCTCGCGCATTGTCTCTCGCTGGTCCTTATCGGCTCTGCATTTACCTCTTATGTGTCTCGTCTCCGTCTCGTCTTGTCTTATCCTGTATTACCTTTGCCTCCTACCTGCTGGCACCGCTTCTCCGAGTCGTGTCTCGTTTCACCGTTCCGTTGCTCGCCTCGCCACTTGGCCGGCCTCTTTATCCCTTTCTCTGTTGCTATCACACATTTGTATACACTCATTGTAGGTACTTATCCTTATCTGATCCCTACAGACGATGAGATGTGTAAACCAACATGTCCCTGCGGATGCAAGCATCGACCTCAACAGATTCTCAGAACACAAATGTCGCCGTGGGGAAATTCATCGGGCCTCATCCGCCGGACCACCCATATCAGGCATCCAGGATCTCGGTTGCCGGCGCTCCAATGCACACAAAGCGTACGTCGATACTCCTGGATGTTGTGCTCTGCCCTCCCCTAATTATCTCAATATTCTGCATGCTGCAGATGACTGGAGCTCGTTCGCCTAGAGGACGCGAGAGAGCGCATGGTTTCAGCAAATACACCTCCTCAGTCATTCACTGCTCCTGGAGACGCTCGTCCATTCTTTGAGCTGCTCTCTAACTACTTCAGTCTCAGTCATGCACCTACGACCAACACAAAGCCAGGATTGGTTTTAGAGTAGCTCGGGTGGGCGATTGCGGTCTCGGCCGGATCCGCCAGGAGCCGCGCCAGACTCGTCGAACAAAGCACGCAAGACGACCCGATTGGATCAAAGTGTTCAAAGTGAGTAAGGAGAAATCATTAGGATTTTTGTAATGGAGGTCATATCTATAATATAGTAGTATAGTCCTAGCACCATTGTCAAGAACAACCAGATCATCACTAAATCATCCTATTACGGCCCGTTGAAAGGAGAGGTAGTTTTATTCGCGCCTCGCTGATGAGTAGGCAGCTGACGAACCTTCCCAAGGATGCAATCCAGACCAAAATCGCTGAAGGTGATGGTCGATTTGACGCGATTGCTCGTTGCATCTAATGTTTGACAGTCCTGAATGCACGCTATGTTCCTCAGGCTGTCTACGATGCGCAACTCGGCACAGGATGCATGGAACTGGTAAACGTGTCCAGGTGATTCGCGACATCGAGACTTGGATCGAAGACTTCAAGATGCCTCAGATATTCTGGCTCAAAGGAATGGCTGGGACAGGCAAGACCGCTATCGCGTGGACTATCTGCTCGCGCATGACTACCAGCGCCAAGATGCTGCTCGGCGGAAGCTTCACGTTCAATGGGCTCTGCGGCACAGCGTGATGTACGTTGTGTTATACCAACTCTAGCACAGCTCCTGGGAGATAGGCCAGCAAGTTGACCCCAACTTCGAAAGGAATGCAGTGCGCCATCTTGACGGGTTCAAGGGTAAACGCTGCGGAGCGGCTGACTAACCCGTAGTTGTAGCCCTGTGCGGAGAGGAATGGCCGCTCTGTCAATAAGTGCAGTACACTGAGGTTGCAAAGTTCACTCACCTTGAGGTGCCGGAAATCCACCTTGACGCAGATCTCGAGCGGGCCGAGGACCTGGATTTCCAGATCAATCAGCCGCATGTACTGTGAGCAAGACGAGGCATTTAGATCAGTTGGCACGAAATGTAAAATTAGCCCTTCAGAAGAGCTCATCTTGCCGTCGTCTCGGTGTCGCTCGTGTGAGAAACCCATCGAACCCGGTCTCAAGCCCATGTAGTACACAAAGACGAGCGAGACCATTACCTGTAGAGCGACTAAGGGACGATGGCTTGGTGTCTTCAAGCAGCTTGCTCATCAAGAGGAGGACTTCGGCGGCGCCACTGACGACGCGAGGTCCAACTGTTCGGCGCAGTTGCAGCCGACCAATCACTGGGCAACAATGGTTGAGTAGGAATAGACAAACGAAACATAGAAGCAACTAACTGTGCGCCACCTTGCCTCGCAGTGTGTGTTGGAAGCCGTCGTCGACAAGCAGGTCGACGGCTGCACTCTTGCGGCTGCCCACGCGGTCGGTCGAATGCGCGACAATGAGGTTGGTAAACCTCTGGTACCACTTGAGAAGGGTACTGGCTGCGACAAGGTCGTCGTTGACACCGCGGGTGAGCAGGACCTGAAATTAAATACGGACGGTCAAGAGAAGCAAGTGGACAAGGAAGAACGAGGCATACCCAGGTGATGAGATACTCGACCCCGTGCCGGGCGAGGACGCCTTTTGTGTACCTCGCCTCGATGTCGTTCGGATGGAAGTGCTTGATGTATTTTGACCAACCGTAAACGGCGTCGATGATGGTTTTGTTCCAGGCGACGGAACGAATTTCGGTGGTGGTGGGTGCCTCGGCAAAGCCTGAGACGGCCTGCTTGATGCGATCGACTCGGACGGCTTCGATTGCGGCAAACACACATTGGCGGTGGGCCTCCCCGCTAGCAGATGATGAGAGTGTGATAGGCACAAGAGCGACGGCGAACATTCTTGAAGCGATGTGGATGTGATGAGTGGATGAGGTGGTATTTATAAGAGCAGAGTACATATGCAGGATGTAGACGAGAAGAATGGAGGTGAGGGGGTCGGCGTGCATTGTTAGGTGCTCATTAAACTGGACAATTTGCCTGCTCAATTGCCGCGGCCCTCGAAGTCCATTGCCTCACATATCATTCTCGCCACAGACAAAAAAGAGGTGAGACTGTAGCAGGGAATGATTTTGTGAGTAGAATCTCTGCAGGTGTTGTGGCAGATTCTGCGTAGCTGACTGCTGCGGCAAAGACCGGTTGCAGTCTAGATATGGCAGCATCCTATTCCTCCTCGCCGGCCTCGTAGCGTAGTGGCAACGCGTTAGCCTCCTACGTCGGACAGCTAAAGATCGAGGGTTCGACCCCCTCCGTGGTCTAATTGGATACCTATCTTTTGCTGTGGGTGAGTAGGAGGAGGAGGACAGCTGGGTCGGCTTTTCCGCCGCACGATCGCCCCGGCCTGTCCGCACTTTTCGCACGATCGCGCACTACCCGATCTGACCCGGCGTCTCTGAACGATCGCGCGGCACCCTTTCTTTGGGGCCCCTTCACCCTGCATTGAGATTGGAAAGATGTCGAGTCTCAGCCCCCGAGTAAAATCGTGAGCTGACTGGCTGGACTTTGTTTATTTCGTCATCTACCTTCAGGAGCCCGACACTAGGGCCAGATATAATTACTTCAGCTAGCTTCGGCTTCCTACTTGCTCGTCTGGATTTGTGAGATGAACGGCCCAAGGGGGTACCGCTAATGACGCGGATTCAAAGTCCGACACGAACTATAGAAGCTTCCGCTTCCGCACTCAACCTGTTTGGCCTCTTCCCTTCACATCCCCCTTCCACCCCCCACACACTTCCACATGTCTGGCAACGAAGGCCGCGTG
>Ga0247815_10003280_pt1 | contig 11666 bp, 7 predicted proteins | sample UWRJL194509B1_FD_181014 | JGI IMG/M metagenome (GOLD analysis project Ga0247815, IMG submission 181014) | Plant litter microbial communities from Arlington Agricultural Research Station in Wisconsin, United States - UWRJ-L194-509B-1 | ecosystem: Environmental > Terrestrial > Plant litter >... | reverse complement strand
CAGGAGCTTTGATTCGTAATAACGAACGTGCATTCCCGGAAACATATACCGGAAGCCTTCCAATTGTATCTTCAGAAACCAAAACACCACGTCGCAGCATTAAGTTGCTCAGGAATTTTTGATTCTGAACAGCGTAATCTCTCAAATTGCCCTGATCATTAAACTGATACATGAATTTTCTTGGTTTCGGAATAATGGTAGCCAGAAACAAACATTCATCTAAACTTAATTCTGATGAACTTTTCTGGAAATAAAAACGGCTCGCTTCACCAATTCCATACACATTTGGTCCCCATTCAATAATGTTGAAATACACTTCCAGCATTCTCTCTTTGCTTACAACACGGTTGTTTTCTAAAATATAAACCAGTAAAATTTCTTCCAGCTTACGCGAAAGTGTTTTTTCACGTGTTAAAAAGACGTTTTTAATCAACTGCATACTTATGGTACTGGCTCCACGGGAGAACTTTTTGGTACGGATATTTTTTAGGATTGATTGCTTGAAGGCTTCATTGATAAATCCGCGATGCGAAAAGAAAGATGGATCTTCAGTCGTGAGTACGGATTTTCTCAAATAAGGTGAAATCTGATCCAGAGGAGTATAATTTGGATTCGCATTTCCAACCAGTACGGGACGCTGCAACACATTCTGAATAATGGCACGATAAATAAATTCACCGTTTAGCTTATTCAGATTGGCTTCTCCGTATTTGGTAATTTTCAGGTTTTCCTTATTCAGTTTACTATCAAAAACCAAAGCATTCGGTTTGTTTTGATTGAATTTGAAATCCAGTTGGTAGTCGAAATTTCCTGTCGCTTCCATTCCCTGAAAATGTGTAAACAACCCATCCGGCAATGAAACAATAAAATCCTGTGCCTGCATTTTCGGGATAGCAACTTTCAAAGTATAAACCGTGTCTTTTTCTGTGTTATAAGACACATACGGATGAACTTTTATTTTGTTCAATTGCATGGTTGATGTACTGTCGATCGAAATAAAATCATCACCTAATAAAAACCGGTAATCAAAACGGGCATTTTTAATGACAACATCCTTACTGGCAATTTTGGGATGATTGATTTTTAAATTGGCGATAGAAGTGTAACCGTCAATATGCAATTCGCTTCCGTCCTTGTCAATATTCGCAACATTCAAACGAATAGAATCAAAACTTGCTTTTAAGTTATAGCGTTCATCCAGATATGGGACTTTGATTGCGCCGGTATCCAAATTGAAAAATCGAATATCCGCTTTTTTATTTCTTGGATCAGCAAAGCCTTTAATATTCCAGCGCTGATCAAAATCTTTACTTTGCACATGAAGACTGGTTTCAAGCTGTTTATTATTTAAAACCAGTTTATTAATCGCAATTGAAGCTTTTTTACCATTATCATCAATTTTAAATTCCAGATTTTCTAACTTCATATCGGTTGGAACCAAATTCAAAAGTTTTGAAATGATACGATAGGCAAAAGTGGCGTATTTGCGTTTTTCATTTTTATCCGAATCGGATGTGTCTTTTTTCAGAAAAGCATCAAAATTGCGGACTTTTCCTTTTTTTACCAATTGAATATAGCCATTATTGATTTTTAAAGTTCCAACCTGAACATCACCTATCAACAAATTTGAAAGACTAATACTGGTTTCGATTTTCTGAATATGGCAAAGCGTGTCAGCATTATTGGGAACCAAAATAACATCAGTTAATTTAATGCCCGACAAACCATCAAAAGATGCTGATTTCACAGAAAACTTACTATTGTATTCAGTATTCATTTTAAGAGTTACCTTTGCTATGGCCTGCTTCAACAGAACATCACGAAAAAAGTAAAATCCCAAAAAAACCATTACCACAACAATGGCAAGTATTCCTAATACTTTAAATATTTTTCGTTTTGGAAATTTCATAATTTAGGTCTATAAAAAATTAACCAAAAAGAATACTGGCTACATCTTCGATTTTTGCCACGAGTTCAATTTTGATTCCTGTATTTTTTAAAGCAATTTTGTTGTATTTGGATACAAAGATAGTGTTGAATCCCAGTTTTTCGGCCTCCTGAATACGCTGGTCAACACGATTTACAGGGCGAATTTCTCCGGAAAGCCCTACTTCGCCGGCAAAACAGAATCCTTTTGTTACCGGTATATCTTCATTAGATGATAAAATTGCGGCAACAACGGCAAGGTCAATGGCAGGATCATCGACAGAAATCCCTCCGGTTACGTTCAGGAAAACGTCTTTAGCGCCTAAACGAAATCCGGCTCTTTTTTCTAAAACTGCCAGAATCATATTCAGCCTTTTGGCGTTGTATCCTGTTGTACTCCTCTGCGGAGTTCCGTAAACTGCTGTACTTACAAGTGATTGTATTTCGATCATCAGCGGACGCATGCCTTCCATCGTAGTAGCGATTGCAGTTCCGGACATTTCTTCGTCTTTATGCGAAATCAATATTTCAGACGGATTGGAAACTTCTCGTAAACCGCTTCCTAACATTTCATAAATCCCTAATTCAGCTGTTGAACCAAAACGGTTTTTTAGGGAACGTAAAATTCTATAAACATGATTTCTGTCACCTTCAAATTGCAAAACGGTATCAACCATATGTTCCAGGATTTTTGGTCCGGCGATATTTCCGTCTTTCGTAATGTGTCCAATTAAAATAACCGGAATGTTGGTTTCTTTGGCAAATTTGATCAGTTCAGCAGTTGTTTCCCTAATCTGGGAAATACTTCCGGCTGTGGATTCAATATAATCGGTATGTAAAGTCTGAATCGAATCAATAATAACAATTTCAGGCTGAATGGCTTCAATCTGTTTGAAAATATTCTGTGTCTTGGTTTCGGTCAGAATATAGCAGTTGTCACTATCGGGCGTAATCCTTTCGGCACGCATTTTTATCTGTTTCTGACTTTCCTCTCCGGAAACATAAAGTGTTTTATAAGGTAATTTCAATGAAATCTGCAGCAAAAGTGTGCTTTTTCCAATTCCGGGTTCACCGCCTAAAAGTGTCAAAGATCCTGGAACTATTCCGCCACCTAAAACGCGATTCAGTTCGCCGTCAGTAGTATCCATTCGGATTTCCTGAGCCGAGTCGATTTCATTAATTTTTAATGGACGTGGTGCTTTACTTGTTGAAGTCGGTTCGCTTTTCCAGGCCACTTTTTCCTGCTTCTGAATAATTTCCTCCGCAATCGTATTCCATTCTTTGCAGGCGTTGCATTGTCCCTGCCATTTGGCATATTGGGTTCCGCAATTCTGGCAAAAAAAAGAAGTTTTAATTTTTGACATTATTTACTTTGTTTGGCAAGCGTATTCATTTCATCTATTTTTTCATACATCATATCCTTGTTCAAATCACCAATTGGTTCCATTTGCGAAGCATTCTGATATTTTTTGGAAGCTCTTTTCGGATCTCCCATTTTTTCATACATCAAACCCAATTCATATTCACCCAACATTGCTTTTGGATATTGGACATTGGCAATTTCAGCCATTTTGCCTAATTCATCATAAGCATTATTTTTTAATATCAGATTTTCAACAACTTTAAAATCACTCATTCGTACCGGAATCTCAACTCCTAAAACTTTTGACATGGTAGCATATTTATTTTCTAAATAGTCCGCATAGCCCGATTGAAGTACAACTATTTTTTCTTTATATTCAACTGAATTGATAGGTCTGTACACTTCAAAAATATGATATAATGCAGACGGAATTGAATGTAAAACTTCTGTGTAATGCGTTGTTCCTTTAAAGAGGTCATATTTATAATTAACTAGCTGATTATTAGCAATTTTAATATTACTATCTAATTTTTCCACTGGTTCCTTGATTTTTTTGATATCACCATCAGCAACCGATAAATAGTAAAAAAACGGTTCCTTTATTTTAGCAATCTGCTCAGGAATACGGACTTCCATCTTTGGAGCCAGTTCAGGACTTAAACAAATGTATGCCTTAAAAAGCGGCTGTTCTTTGTATAGATAAAAATTGATAAAACTGGCTGTTGTATCATGTCCTGCTATAATCCTAAATGGAGCGGTACGGTATTTTTTTTCAATGTACGGAATAAGTTCTGCTCCAATAAATTCAAAAAATTCTGCCCCTTTTTCAAATGGCAATCCTGCATTCTGATCAATTGTTGTATCCTCGTAACGTTCTCCATCTTTGTTTTGATGAATCCCTATAATTATCATTTCAGGCAGATCATCCCAATAATTACCATATTTTGCTGCGCCAGAGAAAGGATCAAAAAGATAATCGCCATCCATCAAATACAAAACAGGATATTTTTTGTTAGGATTGGCTTCATAAGAATCAGGAAGTCCAATGGTTATTCTTCTTTCCTCACCCAATTTTTCTGACTTGATATTGTCAAAAGTTTTTTGTGAAAAAGCAGAAAGGGAAATAAGAACAATTAAAAGGTAAACTTTTTTCATGATTTTGGGCATTTCATTAAATTAAAAAGTAGTAAAATAGTGTAGCAATATAATACTTTATTTGCTTTTTTGTTAGGAAGTGACTTTTAAAAAAGCAACACAAATTTGGTTCCTAAACCGAATTTAATTTTAATCAAAAGAAATCTGATTGCCCAAAAAAATTGACCAGTTTTTAATGATGCCAAGTTACAAATTTGAGTTTTATGTCAATGAATTATCGTTCTCATTTGGGAAAACAATCCATGGCTTAAAAGATTTTGCTTCCTCAAAATCAAGGGTTGCATAGGATATAATGATAATAATATCGTCTTTTTGAACTTTTCTGGCAGCAGGTCCATTCAGTGTAATTTCCCCAGAATTTTTCTCGCCTTTAATGGCATAAGTTTCAAAACGTTCTCCATTATTGATATTCACAATAGATACTTTTTCTCCCTCAATGATATTCGAAGCCTCAAGTAAGGTTTCGTCAATAGTAATACTGCCAATATAATTTAAATCGGCTCCGGTTACTTTAACACGGTGTATTTTTGATTTTATAACTTGGATTTGCATGATGCAAAGGTAAATTAATTTAATGAAATGGTATCAATCAGCCTTATAGAATTAACAAATACCGCTATAAAAGCACGGTACTTTTTGTCTTTACTCTTATTATCGATAGGTAATAATGTAGATTCATCAGCTATTACAAAATATTCAAGATCAAATTTTTCGTTTTCCTTAAAAGAATTTTCTACAAATTCGATTGTTTCTTCCGGGCTTTGTGTGTGGAAAATTTCTTTTGCTTCTGTTAATGTTTGATAAATGATCGCTGCCTCTTTTCGTTCTTCCGTAGTGAGACGCTCGTTTCTGGAACTCATCGCAAGCTGATTATCTTCTCTAAAAATAGGACATCCCACCACATTTACAGGTAAATGATTTTTCTCAACCATTTTTTTTACAATCTGTAATTGCTGAAAATCTTTTTCTCCAAAGTAGGCATTTGTTGGGGTTACGATTTCAAACAAACGTTTTACAATAGTACCCACACCGTTAAAATGTCCTGGCCTGAACTTGCCTTCCATCTGATTTTCGAGTCCGTCGAAATCGAAAGGCTGAGAAACAGTATTGCCTTCATAAATATCATCAACGCTTGGTGCATATAAAATGATTTTATCGCTTAAACCACGCATTTTTTTGACATCTTCTTCCAAAGTTCTCGGATATTTATCTAAATCTTCCGGATTGTTAAACTGGGTTGGATTCACAAAAATACTCACAACAGTATCATCATTTTCTTTAATCGAACGTTGCATTAAAGCCAAATGACCTTTATGTAAAGCGCCCATAGTTGGCACAAACCCCAGAGTAGAATTTGCCGTTTTGATAGTTTTCAAATATCCTATCAAGGCTGCTTTACCGTAAAAAATATGCATGGTGGTATTATTAAAATTTAGTGCAAACATAATATATTAGTTATAAACTGCATAAATTTTTGTAATTTTGCAACGTTTTTATTACCAAAATTTAAGTAAATTACTATTATGAAAGATAAGAGGATATTATATGTATCATCTGAAGTCGTGCCTTATTTGGCTGAAAATGAGGTTTCTTTAATGTCTTATGACGTTCCGAAAATGATCAACGATCAAGGAGGTCAGATAAGAATTTTCATGCCAAGATATGGAAATATTAACGAAAGAAGACATCAATTACACGAGGTAATCAGACTTTCAGGAATGAATTTGGTAGTAAATGACTTAGATATGCCATTGATTATCAAGGTAGCATCAATTCCAAAAGAAAGAATTCAGGTATATTTTATTGATAATGACGAATACTTCAAAAGAAAAGCAACATTTGCTGATGAAGAAGGTGTTTTATATCCTGACAATGACGAAAGAGCGATCTTTTTTGCAAAAGGAGTCGTTGAAACTGTAAAAAAATTAAATTGGGTACCTGATATTATTCATGTTCACGGATGGCTGGCGGCAATGTTGCCTATCTACATGAAACATTATTATAAAAACGAAGCTTTGTTTTCTGAAACTAAAATTGTGACTTCCGTTTATGGTCAGTCTTTTGATGAAAATTTGGATCTTGAAATGATAAATAAGGTTAAATTTGATGGTGTTCCTCATGAATCAATTACAGATTTAGAAACGCCTAATTACGAAAATATCCTAAAAGCCAGTATCTTACATTCTGATGCTGTGATAATTGCTTCAGAAAACGTATCGCCAAGTTTAACAAAATTTATAGAATCTTCAGGAAAACCTTTTTTACCTTTCGCAACGAAAGATGGATTCGCTGAGGCGTATACCAATTTCTACAAAAGTATGGGGCTTTAAAATTAACTTTATTATTAAACATGTATAATACTTCTTTCATTAAGAAAACGCTATTAGCAGTAACATTTGTTTTTCTATATTCCTGCGACAAAGATTTTAATGCCATTGGCGACGACATAATTGGCGATAATCATTTTGATTTGGATACGGTTAGTTACAAAGTAAAAGCATATAATCAAAAGGTTACACCGGTAATTTCTAACAACTTGGCTATAAATGCACTAGGGATATATGACAATCCTGCATTTGGTGTTACTACCGCAAATTTTAATACTCAGGTTGCACTTGCCGCTTACGGCTCTGAATTGGGGCAAGGTATTATTATTGATAGTGTAACTTTACACGTACCTTACTTTTTAGATCGAAGCAAAACTGAATTCAGTGCAACTCCAGGAAATACAAAATATGTACTGGATTCCATTTATGGTCCGGAAACTGGCAAAATTAAGTTAAGCGTTTACGAGTCCGGAATTTTCCTGAATGATTATAAGACTAATGACCCTATTACAAGTAATTTTTATTACACTGACAAAAACAGTGAATTTCAATCAAAGTCTATCGGGACAAGATTAAATAATTCTGCTAATAAATCTGAAAATGACGAATTCGTCTTTAGTTCAAAAGAAATATTTGAAACAACGCCAAAAACAGAAACGACACCGGAAAGTATTAAAAGAATCGAGCCCGAAATGCGATTGCATTTAGACACCATATATTTTAGAAATAAAATATTCAACGCTACGGCAGCAAAATTGGCTAATCCAGAAGCCTTTAAAAATTATTTCAGAGGTCTGTATTTTAAAGCGGAAAATTCTGAAAGTGAGCCAGGAAGAATGGCTATGCTGGATTTTACAAAAGGAAAAATAAATATTTTTTACCGCGCAAAAACCGCAGTTACTACAGATGCAGAAACAGCAAGAGAATCAAAAACTTTTGTAATTAATCTTACCGGAAACACAACAAGCCTGATGGAGGAAAGCAATTTAAGACCCGAATATACAGCTGCTACAGAAGATGATTCCAATAATCCGGTGGAAGATGAAAAATTATATATTAAAGGAGGGCAGGGTTCAATGGCAATAATTGAACTTTCTCAATTTGAAAGCCAGTTAGCCGAGATACGAAAAAATGTTACTGATAAAAAATGGATCGTTAACGAAGCAAATTTAGTTTTCTATGTAGATGAAACCGAGATGACTAAAGCAGGAGTTGCTACACCTGAGAGAATTTATTTGTATGATGCAACAAATAATACTGCTTTGCTGGATTATTTTACTGATTCCAGTGTCCTGAATGGCTTTCCTAAAAGAAACAAGTACATTTTCGATGGAATTATTCGAACTATAACAGAAAACAATGTTTCACATAAAGTATACAAAATCAGAATAACAGATCACATTCGTAATATCATTAAAAGCAATACTGCTGTTAATGTAAAACTTGGATTGGTCGTAACTGAAAGCATTGCCATTGGCACATCTAATAAATTAGATCCTAAAAGCGTAAAAAGCGAAAACTTTAGAGAAATACCTACAGCATCTGTAATGAGTCCGTTAGGAACAGTTTTATTTGGAGGAACTGCCGCATCAGCAGATAAAAGGGTTAAACTTCAAATTTATTACACGAAACTAGATTAATAATATATATATGTGTGGAATTGTTGGATATATTGGACATAGAGAAGCTTATCCTATTGTAATAAAAGGATTAAAAAGGCTTGAATACAGAGGATATGACAGTGCGGGCGTAATGTTATACGATAATGAATCGGGCATTAAACTTTGCAAAACAAAAGGAAAGGTTTCAGACCTTGAAGAAAAAGCAAAATCAGGATTTACTTCAAACGGAAATATCGGAATTGGGCATACAAGATGGGCTACCCATGGCGTACCAAATGATGTGAATTCACATCCGCATCTTTCAAATTCAGGCGATTTGGCTATCATCCATAATGGAATTATTGAAAACTATGCGCCACTGAAAGAAGAATTAAAAAAAAGAGGCTATATTTTTCATTCTGATACCGACACAGAAGTGCTGGTAAATTTAATTGAAGAAGTTCAAAAGAAAGAACAAATAAAATTAGGAAAAGCTGTTCAGATAGCTCTTAATCAGGTTGTTGGAGCGTATGCAATTGCAGTTTTCGACAAAAAAAACCCTAATGAAATAGTAGCCGCAAGATTAGGAAGCCCATTGGCTATTGGTGTTGGTGAAGGTGAATTTTTTATTGCTTCTGACGCATCTCCATTTATTGAGTATACATCGAATGCAGTATATCTTGAAGATGGCGAAATGGCAAATATTCGATTACACAAGCCTATCAAAATCAGAAAAATAAAAGACGACTCTTCCGTTGATCCTTACATTCAGGAACTTCAAATGAATTTGGAGCAAATTGAAAAAGGAGGTTACGATCATTTCATGCTTAAAGAAATCTATGAGCAGCCAAGTGTTATTAAGGACACTTACAGAGGCAGGCTTCATGCAAATGAAGGTATAGTTCAAATGGCGGGAATAGAAGATAATCTGGAAAAATTCCTGAATGCCAACAGAATTCTTATTGTTGCCTGCGGAACTTCCTGGCATGCCGGTTTAGTTGCTGAATACATCTTTGAAGAATTTACACGTATCCCTGTAGAAGTTGAATATGCTTCTGAATTCAGATACAGAAATCCAATTATAAACAAAAATGATATAGTAATTGCAATTTCCCAGTCCGGTGAAACTGCTGATACTATGGCTGCCATTAAGCTTGCAAAGGAAAATGGAGCGTTCGTTTTTGGAGTTTGTAATGTAGTCGGATCTTCAATATCAAGAGAAAGCCATGCAGGAGCTTATACACATGCAGGTCCTGAAATTGGAGTAGCATCTACCAAAGCCTTTACAACACAAATTACAGTATTGGCAATGATAGCCCTGCGTTTAGGTAAAGCAAAAGGAACTTTATCCACTACTGACTTTCATACCTACCTGCAAGAATTGGAAATCATTCCTGAAAAGGTAGCTGAAGCTCTGGAAACGAATGATAAAGCAAAAGAAATTGCTGCTGCTTTTAAGGACGCTCCCAACTGCTTGTACTTAGGACGTGGATATAATTTTCCGGTCGCTCTTGAAGGTGCTCTTAAACTAAAAGAAATTTCTTATATTCATGCCGAAGGCTATCCGGCTGCCGAAATGAAGCATGGTCCAATTGCCTTAATTGACGAGCACATGCCTGTTATTGTTATTGCTCCTAAGCAAGGACATTATGACAAAATTGTAAGTAACATTCAGGAAATCAAATCAAGAAGCGGAAAAATAATTGCAGTAGTTACCAAAGGTGATACCCAGGTACGTGATTTAGCAGATTACGTTATTGAAATACCTGAAACTTCTGATGCATTATCACCACTTATAACTACCATACCTTTACAGCTCTTGTCTTATCATATTGCTGTAATGCGAGGATGTAATGTTGATCAGCCTCGTAATTTGGCCAAATCGGTTACTGTAGAATAAAAATAGCTCATTATATTATGTTAAAAAGCGGGATTTACATCTCGCTTTTTTTTGTTTTATATTTTTTTTAATTTTAGGGGTATTTTTATATTATCCTTAAAAAATTTCTTAAAATTTATATGTATGCATAGTATTTTAAACTTTTATATCCTTTTGTTGATTTTAATCTAACAAATCATTATAAGATATAATTAAAATATACGCATTATTTATATGAAATATGAAAATTAATTAACGTTTTTTTAATAATATCAAAATTATTTGTACTTTGGCTATATAAACTAACAAAAACCAATTCCAATGAGAGTGTATTTGCTAATTATGTTGTTTTCCTGCGGAATATCCTTTTCGCAAAATACAATTAGTGGTTCGGTTACTGACAGTAACAAAGAATCAATTCCCGGTGCCAATATTAATGTCGTTGGAAGTTCGACGGGGACTTCTACCGATTTTGATGGAACATTTAAACTGAATACTTCATCAAAACCGCCTTTTAGCATAAAGATATCAGCTGTGGGTTTTGAGACTAAAACAATCAATGTAACATCATTAACTCAAAAAATTGATGTAACCTTAAAAGATGAAGAAACCAAATTAGACGAAATTGTTGTTTCAGCATCAAGAACTCCTGAAAGAGTGATTGAATCCCCCGTAACTATTGAAAGAATGGGAATTCAGGAAATAAAGAATACAACTGCCCCAACTTTTTATGATGGCCTGGAAAATTTAAAAGAAGTGAATTTCAATACCAGCAGTATTTCTTTTAAATCAATCAATACCCGTGGTTTCGCAACAGTAGCTAATACTCGCTTCATGCAATTGGTGGATGGTATGGATAATTCATCACCTGCTTTAAACTTTGTTTTAGGAAATTTAATTGGAATTTCTGATTTAGATGTTGCCAACGTTGAACTTTTACCAGGTGCTTCTTCTGCATTATACGGTGCAAATGCCTTTAATGGTATTCTATTCATGAACAGCAAAAGTCCTTTTACAAATGAAGGCATTAGTGTCTATTACAAATACGGGCAAACAACTCAAAATGCGGCAGGAACAAATGATTATAATGACTTTGGAATAAGAGCTGCCAAAGCATTTACCAAACATTTTGCTTTTAAAGCAAACTTCACTTACATGGAGGCAACAGAATGGATTGCTGCTGATAACAGAAGCATGACAGCCGGAGGTATTGGTCATTCAGCAAATCAAAACTATGATGGATTAAATCTTTACGGAGATGAAGTAACTACTTTTATTCCAAATGTGGGACAGGTTAGCAGAACCGGATATCGTGAACAGGATATAACAGACAACAAAGTTAAAAACGTTAAGGCGGATTTCTCTGCCCATTTTAAACCTTTTGCAGATGAAACAGAAATTATTTTACAATATAA
>Ga0247815_10003279_pt1 | contig 11667 bp, 14 predicted proteins | sample UWRJL194509B1_FD_181014 | JGI IMG/M metagenome (GOLD analysis project Ga0247815, IMG submission 181014) | Plant litter microbial communities from Arlington Agricultural Research Station in Wisconsin, United States - UWRJ-L194-509B-1 | ecosystem: Environmental > Terrestrial > Plant litter >... | reverse complement strand
CGAGGTCCTCGCGCTCATCTACAAGATGGTCTCCGTCGGCCTGTGTCCACCACTTTCGGGCCAAATCGGTGTCGACTGTCTCGTCCGTCCGCCGAGTCCCGGAGACGCGAGCTACGAGCTATGGCTGCAAGAGACCGGGGCGATCCATAAGGCGCTCGCGGCCCGTACTCACCAGACGGCGGAACGGCTGAACGCACTCGACGGCGTGTCATGCGTCGACTCGCCCGGCGCGCTGTACCTATTCCCCAAACTCGAACTGCCAGCCAAGGCGATCGAAGCGGCGCAGAAGGCTGGGAAGGCACCGGACGCGTTCTACTGCGTCGTGCTGCTGGACGAGACAGGCATCTGCACCGTCCCGGGATCTGGATTTGGGCAGTAGACATCATCATCACTCTACCTCACCCACCGAAGATACACTGTACACCGAATTTGCGTTTGTCAAGGATGCGTACGTATGACATGGTTCCGAGAGATTGGCGTGAACTGCCGCCCACTTCCTCTTCTGTGTCACGCCAAATGACCTATGCGACCGATTTTGACCAGGATGCCTTCTTCACCGTTCAAAGTTCAACCTTAGCAAGATATTAACCCCCATCACTAGAATGTAGTCTACATACTGTACGACTGGTGCGCAGCCTCGCCAGAAGCCGCGTCAGTCACTAATTCGACATTCATCGCTCCGCCGTTCATCACCCGCTGGGCAGTGCCGAGTGGTGGGCTTCCTAGGGTATATGAAAAATGCGGTCCAAGATCTGACATGAGATCGAGGAGGAGGAGGAGGTGGTGGTGGTCTCGGAGAAGCAGAAAAGATGATGATTTGCCTCATCGGCGGGTACCGGAAGCCCACTCGCCTTTCTTTTGTGCCATGTCGCAACTCGAGTTCGACGAATTCTTCAGACAGTACGAAACAAATGTCCCAGCTTATTCCCCCGAGTCGGGTCAGCCTATTGTTGATCTATACCTCGAGTGCTTGGGGGAAGATGCGCCACCAGCAAGTCAGAACATCTGGACGGCCGCCGGGCAGTCGATCTACATCACCGACGAGTTCAAGTATATGGGCGCGCGAATCGACGCAGCGTGGGCGTTGCAAAACTCAAGGGCCAGAGGAGCCTATTCAATTGAAGTCAGAGGACACCCTCATATCGGTACGCTCTCAACAAGTTGAAACCGGTCAGCAGATGCGCACATGGCTCACGGTCTGTATTCAGGGAAATCCACCTTCCTGCAATATTTGCTTATGAAAGAGGCGTATGCATCTCGCCCTGTTGTCGTGTTCGCCTTCAATCAGTGGTTCCTCATGACGCCTCGATTGGGCGTCTTCCACTTCAGTCGCATCAAGGAGATTCCCAGGTTTGGCTTGAAGTTCTACGACGACATTCTATGCTTGGTCGACACTACCGGCTCCGATCCGCTGCATCCGTCCGAAATAGGGCTCGCTCTCGTGATCAAGTCCGGAATGCGCATTGTACAAGTCTGCTCGGGTCTAGACGACCACCCCGCCGACTGGTGCCCCCGCATGACTTACCACTTCGTCATGAACCCGCCCTCCATGCCCGATATCCAGCAAATGTACGCCTCTCATATGAGGCTTGCTCAACTACTCCATCTGACCTCGCTCGCATTTTATTAGACTCGCCTTGCACTGCTCGAACATCCCGAACATAACCTTGAATGCCGTCGAAATGCTGCATGCTGAGCTCGGACCCAACCTCTGGCTCATGCAACAGAAGCTCACGCCAAACGACGCTCCAACTACGTTATCTACTTCTCTCGTGCTGATCTCGCCAGGTGGCCCGGTATGTCAGCCAACCAAACCCGAGGAAGTGCTACAGCGAGAGCACACCTACGAGCAGAACAGCAAGCAGTTCTTGTTTTCGGATAGTTATGTCTTCTCTGCTGCTGAAGTCTTCTAGCTGCGTCGTAAATAATATGACTGCTTGTCGTTCAACCCTGACATTGCTGCCTTAATGTAACCATCGCTCTCTACCGAAATGCGCAGGAGTCGTGTTATCGCTTTGCAGTGCCAGAAGAAACCAATATCTGCATGTTCTCTTGGATTATCCTTATCCCAGGAACAGGGAGGCCTTACTGGTCCAACACGACGGGACAATGTCATGGTGGTAACCCGTGCACCCATGGACCGTATCGCCATCGTCGCATTGCATGGTCTGATGTGCTCCCACAAAGTCGCGCAGTTGGAGCCTGCTGCTTCCCACTCAGAACTGATGGGTTGAATTGTACGCGCCCAGGCAGATATTCCGTTTGCACCAGTTGAGAAGGAGAAAGACACCCGTTTGACAGCGCTCGATCGCGAATTGCCGACTCTCGCGTCTTCCTTAAGATATGAAACTGCGATGTCTTTGCCAATCGATTCCTGGCTCCCACAGGTGTGTATACCCACTTGCTCCTTGAAATTGGTCTGACAGGTGATTCAGCCTGCCACATCCTCTGTTCGGCCCGGGCAGCCGTCGTTCTCGTCGGTAGTCGCATCTGGCTCCACCAAGCCAGCCTCCAAGGACAGCTGGGATGACTCTTCTGCCTCTGAACCTGAAGATGGGAGCGGCAAGGCTCCCACCAAGACCAGTGCAGCACCTGCACGTGGCATGTCCATCGTGGCACCAACACCACGTCCTGCGCTTTCATCCAACAATGCGGACATATGGGAGTCCGCTAACAACGCGAATCGGATGCCTGACATTGTGCCCGGCGGTGGCGGGCCGAGCGTAGGCCCTGTCGTACCTACCGCCGTGCTCAGCGGGCCGATGCGCATCCTCAAACGCCCGAGCGCAGGTGGCAGCCCGACACCAGGTAGCGCCAAACCTGCAGGCTCTGGTGCGAAGCCTCTCGCAGAGCGCGAGGCAGAGTACCAGGCTGCACGCGAACGCATCTTTGGATCAGGAGGTGCAGGTGCAAGTGATTCGAGCGAACCAGCCAGTCGGTCGCAGTCTCGCAACTCGCGTCGAGGCGAGACTGGGAGGAACTCGGGCGACGGGCAGCAACAGCGTCAGACTCAGCAGCGCCAGCAGCAGGTCTCGCGGCAGCCTCGTGGCCCGTCTGGCCAGCCCGGCTTCGGCGCCTATCGCGCTCACGATCTCACCGGCGACAACTCAAATGGTACCCAGTCACCCGACAATCGTCAGTACTGAGCCCGTTAGATCAATACATCTTCCATTGGTTTCAAGTGTACATGCCAGGCGGGTCCAAATTGTTGGAACAAACAACGGACGCGTCGATTTACTTGGTCGCGAGCTTGGACACCTCCCACAAGTACGAGCCGAGCAGCTTGATACCCTGCAAGTAGTTCGACTTGTCAAGCTTCTCGTTCGTCGAGCTGCGATACCAATAACATCAGTTTCTTCGTCTGGCGCGAGCGACTGTGGGGACGTACTGTGCACCATCGTCGCCGCGACCCATTGGCAACAAGCACACGCTCTTCTTCAGACTGTCTGCGAACGTGAGCGTGACCGGAATCGATCCTCCCTCGCGCGTAAAGTCCGGTGTCTTTCCGTAGACATTCTCTGTCGCCTTCTTGGCCGCCTGGAAGTTCCAGTGGTTAGGGTCATCTACCCATGGCTTGCCACCGTGCAGCAGCTCGACTTTGAACGTGTTCTTGCTGTTGAGCTTCTTGAACTCAGCCGCGAGATACGTCTCAACGAGCTTGGTGATCTCATCGGGCGTCTGGTCGGGGACGAGGCGCAGCGAGAACTTGCCGATGACCGATGCGGGGATGACGGTCTTGGCGCCAGGCGCGTAGAACGCGCCTTCGATGCCGTGCAATGAGAGCGAGGGTTCGCGCATGCGGCCCATCAACACTGTCGTCTTCTCCGAGGAGATGGCGATCTTGCCGCCTGCGCTGAGCTCGACATCCGGGATGCCGTAGTCAAGCGCCTCGTAGAGGGCACTGCGAGCAGAGGGTCAGTGTTGCAACTGTGCGTGACTGAGAGAGACGCACAGCTCGCCCGGCTGCAGAGGCTTGACAAGCTCGTAGACGCCAGGGATGAGGATCTTGCCCTCAGGTGTGACGAGCCTGCTCATGAGCAGAATGAGGTCGGTCATTGGCTGCAGTGGACATTATGAGTGCTGTGGTAGCAGGTCTGGAAATCGGGAAGCGGACCTCATGAACGGTGCCACCAAAGACGCCAGAGTGCAGATCCCTGCTGGGGCCAGAGACGCTGAGATTGTACTGAACGATATCGTCAGTGCTCGAACCTTAGAAACGCAATGAAACGCACATAAGCAATGCCGCGAAGACCGTAAGTCAAACACGGCTAGACACTGTGTCAGTCGCTACCACATTTCGATCTCCATTGGATATCTCACCGTCCGCGTGTTCAGCCAATAGTTGTCCGACTACGTCTCGCGTCAGAAGCCAGTTCACACTCGACCAGACTATTACGGCTTACAATGCAGACACAGTCCACGCCGTCGAGGAACTTGCCAGGCTGAGCTGCTCCCTTGATAAAGTCGTCAAGGCCCTCTGAGCCAGTCTCCTCCATGCCCTCCAAGCAAAACTTGAGGTTCACAGGAAGCTCAGTGCCAGTCTTGACGTGCGCTTCGAGAACGTTGAGCCAACCAACGAGCGGGCCCTTGTCGTCCGTGCTACCACGTCCGTACCACCGTTCGTTCTTCTCGTCGTAGGTCAGAGTGAAGGGCTCAGTGTCCTGTCACATATCTCAGCAATGTAGGGTTTTCGGAAGGCGAGGAATGCGCACCCAACCATCGGACTTGAGCGCCTACGAAGATCGAGATAGGGGGTCTTAGGCTTCTCGTTTCGCGAAGGTGCATACAAGATCGGGGACGTACTGGCTGGACATCGTAGTGCGCGTACAGCAAGACTGTCGGCTTGTTTGTATCCTGGCCGACCTGTGCCAAGATCGCGGGCGGAAGCTGCGCGACGCGTTCGGTGTCAGGTCATCCGTTCAATGCATAATACAGATACACACCTTGATCTCTTGGCCGTCGAGGATTTGAGTGCCGAGATCCGCAAAGCTTGCAGTCACTCCAAGCGATGCAAACTCGCTCTTGATCCATTCCGCCATCTCAAAGACGTGCTTGCGGTACGCTGGATCACAGGATACACTCGGGATCGCGACCGCCCGCGACAAGCGGTCGACAAAATGCTTCTCGTTTGCCGCAAGATATTCGGCGACCTTGGGTGGAAGCGAGCTGGTCATTGTGAAAGAGAGTTGAGAGATGTGTGAGGGATGAGGGAGAGCAGGTCCGTAGGCCGCGGCGGTTCAAACCGAGAGATGGATCCTTCCGGTTCAGCGCGTGCTCTTCTTCTTCTTGCTTCCTCGGTTTGCGAGTTTCCATGTTGACTCACGGCACCGGAACTCGGGCAGTGCCCTGGCCCCCCTGCTCCCACTGTTCATGCGCAATCGAGATCTTTATCTTTAAGCTGCTTCACTATGACCTCTTGTCTGTTTAATCGTGCAGACGGTCTGGTTGCGTAGACCTTTTGCTCGCACATTGCTTTCGGATGATGCTTTGGCGAGTTCAACGCCGCCTAGTCGATCCACGTCAGGCTCGACCAGGCGTCAGAGTTGAATACCAAGTTTCTGTGTTGTGCCTTTGTCTCTCGTTCACTCGTCTGTTGAACGAGGCTCCTGCAAAACCGTGCAAAACACTCTAACATATGGCGCATATGGATATCTTGCTATACTGATGGTTTACGCGATGATACGGTTCGCTGGCTGATGTAGTGGTCGTCTGTTTCCCCGCCGTTTCTCCCGCTGCCAGCACGCTCGCCATATCATTGACTGCTGGCTTCTTTGACCTCGACGTGGGCCGCACATCCGATTGCTTTAAGCCCTGCGTTTATATGCAAGACGGGTTCACTTCGGATTGGAATGTGCTGAGCTGTATAAAGGCCCAGTACTCGATTCGACGCAACAGCGGTGCGCGCACATTTGCACCTACCGCCCGTCGCAACATGACAAAGATTTCGACCCTCGTTCTCAGTGCTGCACTTTATGCCGCCGGAGTACAGGCTACTATTAACTCGCTTCTACCGGTAAGTCGCTAAATCATGCTTTTGACGCTGCATCTCGGGCTGAACGGCTTGTCAGCTCACTGGAATCGCACCCAACCCAAACAACGTCGGTCTGTTCTACTACAAGCCACCTGTGGTAAAAACCGATATTCTCATCGTTGCTATTCACTGGTGGTGAGTGTTCGACTGGTCTTCAGCAGCACATTGTCCTCTGTCATTGACGATCGGCTCTTCATCTAGCACTGGTACGTCCAACCTCGGTGCCAAGAAATAACGGCCTCTCTGATGTCCGCAAAGGCTCGGCAGAAGCTTACTTCCTCGGCACACAATACGCAAACCTCGCGGATACGTATGGCTATACTAGTGAGTCCGAGTTCAATTTCTATCATTCAACCAAGCTCTAAACGTTACGCCATACAGTAATCTATCCAGACGCACCCCGCTGTACGCCCCCCGAGTTTCAACTATTTGAGTACGGTGGAAACTGAGGAGTGGTCTTGCAGCTACCAAATGCTTCGATGTTCACTCGCCCGAGACTCTCAAGCACAACGGTGGTGGCGACTCACAAGGCATCGCGTCCGCCATTAAATATGCCATCGCCAACTGGGGCATCAACCCAAAGAAGGTCTATGTGACGGTGAGTCGTACGCCGATACATCAAGGAACGCTTGGTGTTCAAGTACCGTTCATTTCACTGTAGGGCACGTCCTCTGGCGCGATGACGACCCAAGTTATGGCGGGCTCATACCCCGATCTCATTTCCGCGACGAGCGAGTACAACGGTGTGCCTTTTGCGTGCTTCGCAGGCCCAGATGAATGGAACGGCGATTGCTCGACTGGCTCGCTCAACAAGACGGGGGCCGAGTGGGTACGTACACATAGTCGTCTAAGGCACAAGTAACCTCATTGCTTAACGCGCCGCGCGTACAGGGTGATCTCGTACGCGCGGCGTACCCAGGTTATACAGGTCCTCGCCCTCGGATGATGCTGTGGCACGGAAGCCTCGAGTGCGCATCTCTCATTTCTCATCTACCGATTCGGCATAGATTTAAGTACCCCTACGCAGCACTGGTCTTCACTATAACAACTATCAAGAGGCGATTGAACAGTGGACCAACGTTCTCGGCGTCTCGCAGACGCCGTCTGCAAGTTACAGCAACAATCCGCAGACGAATTACCTCAAGACCGTCTACGGCAGCTCGAATGCGCCTTCGGTCATTGGATACTGGGCAGTAGGCGTGGGCCACACGGTACCGGTACATGAGGCGTGCGTATTTGACCCATTCGCTGATGTTGAAGTTAATATTGACATTCTGTCAGCATCGATCTCGAGTGGTTCTGCATCACGCAAGGCCCACTTTGTCCGAGCAGCGGTTCGACGACTACACCGCCAACTTCAACAACTTCGACGACGACGACGACTTCGACCACTACAACTACCACGACTTCCGTAGGCACCTCGACGGGCGGAGGTGCGCCGCATGAAGCCCAATTCATCACAATCGTGTCTAACTGTAGCTCCACTTTCACTGTTCATACAGGCTGCACCGTCGCCAAATGGGGCCAGTAAGTCATACTTTCGTCTTATTTGATATGATCTATTTTATTAATATCGTGGCACAGGTGTGGTGGTTCCGGTTATACTGGATGCAAGACTTGCGCTGCAGGCTCGGTCTGCACCTTCTCCAATACTTGTGCGTGCTTTACGCAGCTAACTGGAGGTGTGCCTGATTAACTCAAATTTTGGTGCAGGGTACTCTCAGTGCCTCTGAAGGAGAAAAACAAGCGGGAAGTGGCGCTCGGAGCCGTTGGGTTGGCTGAGCATCATAACTTGTCAGCCACAAGTCCAGCGCCTGTACTATCAGGCTTGTGGCACGATCTAATCAGCAAGTTATTCGCTATGCGCATCGATTCGGCACGGCTCGATCCTCTTTGTCAACTTCAGCCTTTCCGAGATGCAACTGACGCGTACCGGGATGCTTTGGTACCGTGTGTGCTCTGGTCCGGATGCGTTATTACTTCGTCAGTGTTCATGACTTCAACATCATCCGTTCAGTCTGCGTCACGGATCGGCTCGAGCTCGCCGGAGTGCCGGGCCCACTGCTAAGACTTCTCGTACGACCCGTCAAACATTGCAACAGATCTTACCTATGAATATCGCCCGCTATTCCGATGGCTTCGCCGGTCGACGTAATCGTTCGTTTCGCCGTCGTTTCTCCTGCTGCCAGCGCACTTTCCATATCATTGACTGCTGACTTCTTCGGCCTCGACGTGAACCGTGCATCCGAGTTCTTTTGACTTTACGTTTATATGCACGACGGGCACTCCTCGGATTAGTGCGCGTGAGGTTGTATAAATGTCCAGCCCTCAATTGACTGCAACACCTGCCTGCCCTGCCCCGCCGCCGCATCATGACGAGAATCTCTGTCCTCACCCTGGGTGCTGCTCTCCTCGTCACTGGTGTTCAGGCAGCTATCAACTCGCTCCAGCCGGCAAGTGGTCGCTCTCGTGTTTTCGGCGTTACCGCCTGCGCTGAGCTACTTATCAGCTCATCGGAGTCGCGCCCAATCCCAACAACGTTGGTCTGTTCTACTACAAACCACCTACGGTCAAAACAGACATCCTCATTGTTGCTATCCACTATTGGTGAGGGCTCAAATTGTCGTCTTCAGCATGTCGTTCGCTGTCGCTGACGATATGCCTACCATATAAGCACCGGTACGTGTCACTGTCACTCCGGTGCCAAAGAAATAGGCTCACTCTGATGCCCCTGAAGGTTCGGCACAAGCATACTTCACCGGCACACAATACGCGAACCTTGCGGACACGCACGGCTTCACGGGTGAGCTGCGGCCTTGCTCTCTAACATTTCACCAAGCTCTAAGACTTGCCCACGCAGTGATTTACCCGGAAGCACCACGTGGTAAGCCATCATGCATCAGCTGCAAGATTACAGCAAACACCGACGGGTAGCCTCACAGAAACCAAGTGCTTTGATGTCCATTCGCCTGAGACGCTCAAGCACAACGGCGGTGGCGACTCGCAAGGCATCGCGTCTGCCATCAAATACGCCATCGCCAACTGGGGCATCAACCCCAAGAGGGTCTACGTGACGGTGAGTCGTGCGATACACGATCAAGGCACACCTGGTGTTCATGTATCTTTCATCAGGGCACGTCCTCCGGCGCGATGACGACTCAAGTTATGGCGGGCTCATATCCCGATCTCATCTCCGCGACGAGCGAGTACAACGGCGTACCCTTTGCGTGCTTTGCTGGTCCGAATGAGTGGAACAATGATTGCTCGACTGGTTCGCTCAACAAGACGGGCGCCGAGTGGGTACGTACACATGGTCGTCAGAAGGGCAAGCAAACCTAATTGTTCAACGGGTGTCTCATGCAGGGCAACCTCGTCCGCGCGGCTTATCCAGGCTATAGAGGTCCTCGCCCTCGGATGATGTTGTGGCACGGAAGCCTCGAGTGCGCCCACTTTCGTTTCTTATTTGCCGATATGACACATAATTGAGCGCGCCTCTGTAGCACGGGTCTTCACTATAACAACTATCAAGAGGCGATTGAACAGTGGACCAACGTCCTCGGTGTCTCGCAGACACCATCTGCAAGCTACAGCAACAATCCGGAAACGGATTACTTCAAGACCGTCTACGGCAGCCTGAAGGCGCCTTCGGTCATTGGATACTGGGCAGTAGGCGTAGGCCACACGGTACCGGTACACGAGGCGTACGTATCTTTTTCATCGGGCGACGTTGAAGTTAACATCGATACTGTGCCAGCATCGAGCTCGAGTGGTTCTGCATAACTAAGGGCCCGCTTTGCCCAGGCAGTGGTTCAACGACTGCCCCACCTACGTCGACGACTTCGACGACCTCAACTGCGACCACAACCACGACGTCCACAAGCACTTCGACGAGCGGAGGTGTGCGGCACGAGGCTCTACTCGTCCAAACCACTACTGACCACAGGCCTCGCCTTTGCTCTCCATATAGGTTGCACTGTCCCCAAATACGGATTGTAAGCCATACAAGCGAACTGTTCGAGCTTACTAGCTGAAGCCCAACCTCACAGCTGTGGCGGTTTGGGCTACCCGGGCGGATGCACGACTTGTGCGGCGGGTTCAACCTGTACTGTTCTCAACGACTGTATGTGCTCAACGCAAACAGATTGAGTTACAACTGATGAAACAAATTTCAACGCAGGGTTCTTCCAGTGCATTTGAAGGAGAAAGGCGACGGAAAGTGGCGCGTCGAGAAGTCTGGTTGGTGGAGGACCGCAGGTCAATCACAAGTCCAGCTTCTGTACTACTGTATCAAATGGCGTACAATAAAAACTCGAAAGTATCTTTCTCCCTCCCTACTGCACCAGGAGCGGTATGCAGTGGAGCAATCACGCCCGTGAAACAGACATGACAGTGTTGCCCCAAGTATTTGAACAACATCTTTAATTTTATGTCTGCGAGTGGGAAGCTGATCACCGTCTAGTCATTACGAACGACAGAATAAACCGTGGTTTACAATACTTTACTGTTTCACAGGAACGAGAGAGCGTACGAGGGCAAAAGTAAAGAAAAACACAAAGTCATCGAGAAAGGAAGAGAGAAAAACAGCCCTCAGAAAATATGATCGTCGCGTACCAACTCTGCCGCCCGCCTCGTCACTTCCTCAAGAGACCAGCTCTCCCTCGTCCAGTTATACTTGAGGTTGAGCACGTCACCGACCTCATCGCACGCCTTCAACAGATCGTCCACATCCTGCTTCGTGTGTGCTGCGCTCACGCAGAACCGCACCCTGCTCGTCGTGAGACTCGTCGCGGGGTATCCGACAACAACGACTGCGATAGGGGTCGGCCGTGCGAGCATGAGCCGGCTGAACTCGGCCATCTTGCCAATGTTGAACAGCAGAAGAGGAACGATGGGCGCGTCGTCGTGGCCATAGACGAGGAAACCAAGCCGACGCAGACCCCGGGAGAGGTAGCGGGCGTTGAAAGCGAGCCGGCGGAGACGTGTGGAACCCTCGGAGCCGTCACGCAGGGCCGGTGGGAGGCTGAGCCACTTTGGCAGGAGCTCGAGCGGTGCGGGTCCAAGGTGCTCGTACGGGTGGTGGAGCGGGAGGTGCGGGACAACATCTTTGCTGGTGGCGGTAGCGGCTGGTGTGGGGCGAGGGGACGAGCCGTTGACGAGTGCCGGAGCATGACCCTCGACACCCATGATGCTGGCCATGCTTGCAACAATTTGGGTGAGGACGGCAGGGCTCATGGCTTCCGCGTAAGAGCCGGCATGCGAGCGGAGGCGCAGACGGTCGATGAGTGCCTTGTTACCAGAGATGTAGCCACCGGAAGCACCGAACGACTTGGTGAATGTGCCCATGAGAAGGTCGACGGAGTCCGGAGGAAGGTTGAAGTAGTCGCAGATACCGCGGCCGTGCGGTCCGAGCGCACCGATGGAGTGGGCCTCGTCGACGAATAGGTAAAACTGGAAATGATGGGGATAGTAAGCAACGAGGTCTGGACTCTCGACTTCGGATAGCAATCCAACGAGTCGGGTTGGCGGGATTGCAGACGAGAAGAAAACACACCTTGTACTTGTGCTTCAGCTGCACGGCACGCGGCAGGTTGCACATCGTGCCCTCCATACTGTAAAGACCCTCCACAATGACGATA
>Ga0247815_10003277_pt1 | contig 11670 bp, 10 predicted proteins | sample UWRJL194509B1_FD_181014 | JGI IMG/M metagenome (GOLD analysis project Ga0247815, IMG submission 181014) | Plant litter microbial communities from Arlington Agricultural Research Station in Wisconsin, United States - UWRJ-L194-509B-1 | ecosystem: Environmental > Terrestrial > Plant litter >... | reverse complement strand
CGAGGAGCGTGCGACAGTCAAGGCATTCAGTGCGCTGCCGATGTCCGAGTCGACGTCGTCGTTCGCCACTGCCCATACCAGCAGCAGCACGACCTCGCTCAGCACGAGCAGCATCTTCACTAGCGCAACGTCTGTTTCTTCTTCAAGCAGCTGGTCATTCCTCGCTGGCGGAACCAAGCCTGAAACGCGCACCGCCGAGCAGGAGTGGCTCGACGAGTGGTCGCCCTGGTTTGAATGCGAGTCGCGCCGCACGGTCTTCGTACGTTCTTTCCTCGCATGGCACGTTATTCGCATGCTAACACGCTGGTACTTGTCACAGATTCCGAGCTGTCCCTGTTGGACGTGCGACCAGCTGACGGAGTCAATGCCGGCGGCCAAGCAGGCGACGCACGACGAGTTCCACGAGATGTGCCGCGACATGATGGGCATGGGTAATCGCTGCTACCCGCAGTTTAAGAACATCCCGAGTTCCAAGATGGCGGACGATGTGCGTTTACTTTCTGGTCACAGTTGTACGCGAGTGTGTGCTGACTGCGTATGTGCGCGTTGCAGGAGCTTACAGAGCTGAACAACGTCATGGAACGTCCCAACTTCCGTCGCAACGGTATGCTCGTTCCTCCAATCGAGCCAATTGGCGTCGAGGGCGGCGCGCATGTTGCGGAGGCGCTTGCGGTCAAGGTTGAGGCTGTGGAGCCCAAGAACCTGGCTCCCGTTCCTAAAAAGAAGCATACTGGAGTCAATATCGGCCAGACCAAGCGCAAGGCTGCTGTCAAGGCCGTTGCAAAGACCCGTCGTGGCTGAAGCGACACGTGGCGCTCGTCTTGGCCAACGGCCACCCACGCCTTAAACGGACCCAGCACCGACTTCCTACCAAAATCACATCCTTCAGCACGGCTGAACCATCTCACGACCCATCTGCACCATCGACACACTCATCTATGTTATTTGCCTTGTCCCTGCATTGCGTATTATCTCATCTGGCCCCTTCATGTGCCTGTCTTCCCCATAACCCTCGCTCTCATTCATCCGCTCACCTTCACCATCGCTCGGCTTCTGTCTCCTCGCCACCCTTACTGCGTCTCTGTCGCCCGCATCATGATCCGTTGCTGTTCGTAACTCGTGCCTCGGCCCTGTACCTCGACCGCGGACACTGAACACCTCCACACACGCTTTCCGGTCCCAAAACTGCCTAGCCTTGATGTCCCTTCTCAGCAGCCGCGCCACGAGCGCCACGGACTTGAACGATACACCTGCTGCTGGTGTTGTAGAAGTAGATGTTGTGACCAAGACGGTCGTCATAGCTGTACATTAGAACCCTGAAACGGGCTTCTGAAGACTTACATTGTTGCAATTAGAGTTGTCACGTTGACAATTGCGCGAAACAGTCGGTCAGTCACTTGATTCCGCGGACCCGTCAGCAAGTTGAAGCGCCGACTTGTCACCTCTGCCAGCGCTGGGTCCGCAACCACAGGCGTCCGCATTACCCGCCTGCCTTGTCTCGTCTTACACACTCTCCTAATACTCTCGGACGACCCCCACACCCGTGTCAAACGCGCTGTATACTTGTCGATGGAGGCACAACCCATCCCGATCGGATACGCGACGGCGACGCCGTACCTCACGGCCAACCAGGCGTCGCCCTCGCGCGGCTTTGGCACTTCGCTCGAGCAGCGTCTCCAGCTCAGTCTGAGTCTGAGTCCTCGGTGCGTGACTGGCTACTGCGCCCGCTCTCTACGGAGATGATGGCTAACAGCGCGTCGTCTCGCACTTGGAAACATGAATGCTGATGTGGCTCTCGCGGTTGTGACGGACCTTGCAGACTCGACGCTTCTCTAATGAACATAATTGCCACATCGCTCGAACAGCGCAGGCAGGCGCTAGATGGCCAATTTCTGCAAGAGGACATGGTACGTTCACATCCTGTGGCGCGCCTCAACGAATGCTGACTCAAGCTTCCACACTTGCTCGTGCAGACCCGCAACTATGTACGTCTTGACTTGCGATCCTGGGATCCGGGCAATCCGTTCCTCAGCCGAGGGTGTAGTCGTCTACGCGGAGTTGGCGAACGGGTGGGAATGCCGCAAGGTGTCACCACGTCGTTTCGAGCCCGCGTGCGCCACCCTCGAGCCGACGGGCGGAATGCTGCGTGATGCAGCCCAGAGACGACGGTCCCTGACCGAGATGCTGATTTCCGATTTCCCGTGGTTGCTGCTTGATAGACGTGTTGCGGCCTTACTCTCCTCGACCTTCATGCGCTCGTGGATCACTTTGAGGAGTCTCACGTGGTCGTAGTAGACCACAATACCGATGGAGGCTTCAGTTCATCAAACTTTGGCGGCGGTTTCGAGCTTGCAGACGATATGGATCTTGACGATGACCACCCGCGTCCGTCACCAGTGACTCCACGCGGCTTCGACCCTCATGCGTCGGTCCTCGTGCGCAGGTCCAACAGCCTCGACACGCGGAGCCCGACGACAAGCTATGCGCCATATTCCACGCAGCATGGAGGTATGACACATGGGATACGGAGACAAACGGAGAGCATGTGTGCGTCACCGACCGTACTGTTTTCGCCAAGCGCAACACCATCGCCTGCACCATCGCGCGCGCATTCGCCAGACTCGACGATGACGGTTACGGCGGATACGACGCCGGAGTACTACGATTCGATGGGATTGCCTTCTCGAAGGATGTCCAAGAACTCGAGCACGGCAGGGCTGGATCATTCGCAGCTAGGCGACGGACAACTCCGTTCTAAGCCATTCAAGTGCCCGAAGGATGGGTGCAACAAGTCATACAAACAGGCGAGTCGATTAACTGTTCGGCCGATGAGGGTTCTGACTCGTATGTGTTAGGCCAATGGCCTCAAGTACCACCTTACGCATGGTCAGTGCAACTTTGCACCTGTCGATCCGAACTCGGACGACTGCAAGCCGTATCTGTGCCAAGTGGGTTGCGGAAAGCGGTTCAAAAACATGAGCGGACTGCGTGCGTTGATTGAGATCGTCGGCGTATTACGGTTCCTGACCTTTTCGCCGCTACAGGATACCACTACCTGCACTCCGGCTCTCACGGCCAGACCGGTCTGGCCCTGCTTGAAGCCGGCCAGATGCCCTCACTCAACTACCCCACCTCATAGTTCAAAAAGTACCTGACAACGCTTCTCTCCTCCGTCTCAACCCAAAATTAAGATACGAACTTTTCGAGCTTTCTGATAGCCTAAACCCCACTCGTCGCTCTTCGCGCCTCGCGCGCTGACTACCTAGCATTCAGCATTTCTATTATGTCTCCTCATATTTTTTGCTTCTCTGCTCCTCGGACGTACGTGTACAACATGTGTTCTCCGCTTCTCCGCCGTTTCGCTCCTCCCCGCTCTGTGCTGTCGTATGGCCGTCTAGATGATAGACTGACTCTCCACCACTCCGCTGACATACTTGTTCGACCTCAATTCAGTATGCGGTCTTCTGGAAACGTATTGAGCGGTGGAGATGTTCGCTCGTGTGCCACGAGCGAGCTATGGCATGCTAGATTGACCGCCCGAGAACTTAGAAGCCCATCTTTGATATGCCCATACATGATCAAGGCATGCACTTGTGAGCTGAGATGACATACAAAGCCCAGAGTCCTTCACAAGATCAGTGAGATGGGGAGGCAGCGGACTTCCGATCGTGTGTTTACGCGGAGCGGTGCCTGAATCCGCGCGCTCCAACCTGGACTCGTGTGGCTCGCGTCCCCTCCGTCTCGTCGCCGATGTCTGCCTTCTCCTCGTTATTAGGCAAGACGATCATGAAGGGGCGAGCGAATGAACGCGGGCAGCCAGGTGGTGCAGGGGTTTCATCGGACAACAGCGCGCTGGGTGGGCTACGGTACGCGCTCGAAACGATGCCGCGCGACAAGGGCTTTCATCTCGAACACGACGCCCTGCGCCGCGATGTCTTTGCTGAGCTGTATGCCGCGTTCTGGGGCCCGTATGCGCACTTCTTCCTCCCACCCAATGTCAACCCAGGCCATGCGCTGCTCAGCGAGGTCCAGCAGCAAGCTCCTCCTTCAGTCTCGGACAAACACAAACGCCGCTCGTGTGCACGGATGTTGGCAAAGGGCGAATGTTGCTACCGCTGCAAGTGAGCTATTTAACTTCACAGGGGTAGGGCCTTTGAATCAGACTGACGCGGTACAGGGATTGTGCCATCGACGACAACTTTGCGTTGTGTTCACAGTGCTTCCATGCGACAGATCATACTGGTCACACCGTTACATTCTTCCTTGTTCAACAGCCTGGAGAATGTTGCCATTGCGGTGACCCAGAGGTCTGGCGAACCCCACTACAGTGTCGCTTCCATCCAGTCGAGGAAACCGCGTCGGGATCGTCGCTTGGTCAACGCCAGCTCGACCCATGGCAGAGCAGCCAATCAACACGTACCCATCTACCCATGGACCTGCGCGATTCGATGAGCCGCACGATTGCATACGCGCTCGACTTTGTCATTGACACCCTCGACTTCTCGCCTGACGAGGCATTGCTACCGGAGAACGAGACCGAGCTGCGTCTGCAACCCACCGCGGACCCGGTACACAAGGAGCTGTTTATGATTCTCGTGTGGAACGACGAGAAACACTCGTTCGAAGAAGTCCTTGATCTCATCATCGACGCGACTTCGTGTAGCCGCGACGCCGCGATGGCTATGACGAACCGAATTGAGGACCACGGTCGTGCCGTCGTGCTCACTTATCGGGACACGGAGAAGCTACTCGAAGTTGCCCATCTCATTGCCAACATCGACATGGGGGTTACAGTCCGCCGCGCCTATGATACTTTCCGCGAGGAGATGGCGGCGCTCATCATTGAGTGGCTGCTTGACCTTATGCGCTGTCATGTCGTCGGCGACCCACTGCTCCTGCGCGAACTTGTCGCCGCAGAACTGCTTCAACCACGCCGAAAGGACCCGTCTGGGTTTGCGCTCGTGCCCGAGGCGGCAAAGCTCGCAAGTGAGATGCCCAACTTAACGCGAGTAGACTGGCTCTTCATGTACCATACTCGACTCTGGAAGCAGCCGCGACTCCATCTGAAGCAGATGTACGCCGCGATCCTCGCCATCGGCCACTCGCACAAGCTCGCACTGGCCGACCACTTCGCTGGCGTGTATCACCGGCTCATTGACTCGTACCTTCTGACCGACCGCGAGGCCGAGACGTCGATCAAGTTCTTCGCGCTGCAGGTCTTCACGGTGCCGTCCATTGCGGCGCACTGTGTCCGACAACATGCCATCGTGCAACGTATCCTCAACATGATCGCGTCGTTCTTCACGAACCAAATCAGTAATAAGCGCATTGACTATCCGCCGGATATGGCACGCGACGTTGACGTTGACTCGATGCCGTTCAAGAGCAAGCGGTTCATGCCGATCTTCAGCGACCTCCGGTATATCTGCACGTCCGAACCTGTTCAGAAGTTGCTCGTGAGCAATGCGCAGTTCATCCAGCAGTTTGGCCGCGTGTGCCAGATGTTTGTCGGGATCAACGCGAGCAAACGCGCGGTAACCAACCACGTCGAGTACGAGACGGATGCATGGATCTCGGTCTTCAACGTCACACTCTCGCTCTCGCGTGTCGTCAAGGTGTTCGGCGAGGCGTACTCGCATGCGACGACGAAGGACCTTCTGGGAGCTATCTTCTCCGTCATACACCAGACGCTCATGGTGTGCAGCATGATGGACTCGCGGCTCGACAAGGATCGATACGAGCCGATCAAGTTCCACGCTGTCGAGTTTGGTGGCAATAGCTACAAGATCATCGATTTCTCCGTACTGTCGGGATGGGTCAGCTTCCACCATGCATTGCATTGGCTACTTGCGGAACTGTTTCGCCATGCGGACTTGCTCACGCACGACAAGTTGGCGGCTGTGGACGCGACGACGATGCGCGATGTCATCATCCGCCAGGTCGACGAGAAGAGCTACCTGACTGTCATCGACTTCCCGCTGCGAGGTAAGACGTTTTCGCTTTCTTTCCCGAGCCCGAACTAAATGCCGCACCCAGTCATCGCTATGATTGCCCAGATTCGGACTGGTCTTTGGGTCCGCAATGGCTTTGCCATCCGCGGCCAGCTGTTGCACTACCGCGAGCTCATGCTACGTGAGCTCTGCTACGACCAAGACCTGTTCATTCTTCAGACCGGCTTTGTTATCCTCGACTCGGATGTCGTCTTCGTCAGCATGATGGACCGGTTTGAGCTGCGCGATTGGTTCTCTGGTGGCACCGACCACACCACCTACGAGGGCCCACACTTGCTTGCAATGGTCGAAGAGTTCCTCTACGTCGTCATCGCGTGTGTCAGCGAGACCGGTGCGGCGTCAAAGCTCTCGATGAATGACGCCGTTCGACGCGAGATCATCCACGCACTGGCATCGGGCCCGTGTACCTTCACCGACCTCTGCAAGCGCGTCGCCGAGCGCATGGTCGACGACCCATGCTTTGAGAAGGTCTTGGCAGATGTGTCGACCTTCCGCTCACCAGACAACTCGAACGATTCTGGAGTGTACGAGCTGCGGGACGAGGCGTACGACGAGGTCAACCCGTTCTTCTTCCACTTTACACGCAACAAGCGCGAAGAGGTCGAGGCGATTCTCAAGGCGCGCATCACGCGCAAGACAAGTGCAGAAGACCCAGTCATTGTGCCCAAGGCGATCAGCATTCCGCAAGGCCCGTTCGAGATGCTACCGTGGGTGATGACTTCCGAAGTTCTCGTCCAGATCATCTTCTACTCGGTGTACAACGTCCTCGCTGCGGTGGAGGCGAGCGGATCGACGCCTGCATCTGCCGACGCTGTTCTTGATCAGGCGATCTTCCTCGTCATGTTCGGCCTAGTACAGCACCCAGAGGAGTTTCCACGCTTTGTGGCGTCGCGCTCCTTCGAACGCGGACAGACTGTCTGGCACGCCCTCGCCAATGCCGGTCGCACGCCTGCATTTCAGGCACAGAAGACGCGCATCGAATGGTGCTTGGACAACTGTCGTGATGCGTTGCCAGCCGATGTGCAGCAAGCGCGCTCCGTCGCGGAGAACGAAGAGAGGCAGCGCCAGGCCGACGATGCGGCGGCCAAGAAGAAGCGAGCTGCCGAGGCGCGGAAGGCCGCAATCATGAAGCAGGTGCACGAGCAGCAGAACGCTATCCTCGACCAGCTCGGAGATGAGGACGACTCAGACGACGACGGCGATCGTGATACTGTCCGGCCGGAGGCTTTCGGGACGTGTATTGTCTGCCAGGAGGATCTGGACGGCTCGAGACCGTTTGCGGCGCTGGCGATGGTACAGCCGACCCGGCTCTTGCGGCGCTCGCTCGACAGTGGTCATGCCCATAGTCTCGTTATCCCCGACCGCCATAGCCACAAGGCTGCTGCTTTTCCACCACACGAGCACTTCACGGGCTCAGAGCCCTCTCTCGTGTTCAACGGTTTCCCGCCAAGTCAGACAAAGTTCGGAATGCACGCCTCCGAGTGCGGGCATATGATGCACCTCGACTGCTTCTCCGTCTACACGCACTCGATTCGGCAGCGCCACCGGGCACAGGCGCAGCGCAACCACCCGGAGCACACGCAGCGGAAAGAATTCATCTGCCCGTTGTGCAAGAGTCTCGGCAACGCCATCCTGCCCGTCAGCGTCCCGGAAGTACACCTCGGTCCGGATCAGACCTTTGCCGAGTGGCTTCGTGGCACTGGCATTGCGCTTCTGCGTGCACCACCTGAGCGAGACCAGCTACAGCTTAAGACGGGCTCTGGCGAGTTCGTGTTCTGGGCAGCGCAGGATTGGGCGTATGTCATCCTGCCAAAGCACGATACAGGCGACGTGGAACCCGCACACCGGATGCTGGACACCTTAATGCACACCGCTCGCGTCGTGTCGGCACAGTCGCGTCATCTGCGGGATCGTACAGAACCGGAAGTCAGCGAGCGCGGTGCGGGAATGTACCTGCCTGAGGAGCTCTGCTCGTACACTCTGGCGTGCATGGAGGTGGCACAGAGAACGGCGTCAACGTCATCCCCAGGCGATCTCATCGACGTCTCAGAAAGCTCTGCGCGTCTCCTTCGGGGATTAGTTGCGTCCCTGAGAAAACTCGCGTCGTTCCACTTCAAGGAACGGCCGGACGGTGGTCTCTCTGCTATCCGTCAGGCGTTGATCAAGCGCCTGCTGCCTGAGTGGAGAAGAGACAACGCACTCAACTTACCGCTTTTGCTCCGAGACCCGATGTCTATGGTCTTCGAGGCTGCTGCCGTTGCACCCGAAATTTTGCGGTACATCATCGTGCTGTGCTACTACGCTGCGGCTACACGTGCCACGCTTCGCCTTGTATCCCACATTGGAAAACCCTCCCCGGCCCAGATCGACCTCGGCAATGCGCCTCACTCGTCCGATTACGCTGCTGTCTTTGGAGATATTCGTGTCTTCATCAGCTCTGTTGCCCGCCACTCGCCGACGCTGGACCACACAGCACAGGTGATCATGGCAGCGCTCGGGACGGACAACGTCAGCAAGTTCATCTACATCCACACCCTCCCCTTCCTCCGTCGTGCGGTCATGCTCATGCGTGCTATCGTTCCTGCCGCATTACGACCAGTTACATCTCCACAGGCATCCGAGTATGTTCGAATGCTAGAGACGCTTGGTATCCCTCCAGTATCACAACTCTCGACCCAGGAAGGTCTACAAAACATCCTCGTTGGGTGGTGCGCACACTATGGCTTTTCCTACAATCCGACGCCCCTGGACTACATCATCACCCTTGAATACCCACACGCGTATAATCTCATCCAGCTCCCGCCTGCACTCGACACGCTCTTCGTCCAGGAGAAGACAATGATTTGTCCGCGCTGCAAGACGGTGCCCAATGATTTGGCGGTCTGCTTGATTTGCGGGACCGTCACTTGCTTCCAGAGTCACTGCTGTCGCGATGCCGACTCGCGCGACCGCGGTGAGTGTAACATGCATACTAGAGAGTGAGCCCACTCATACCTGCTTGCGAGCTCTTCTGATTCTTTCGTCAGATGCGGTGGTGTGATTGGGTTGTACTTCCTTGTCAAACGATGCACACTGCTCTATCTCTATGCCGGCAACGGAAGCTTTGGCACGACACCTTACTTGGACGTTCATGGAGAAATAGACTATTCTATGCGGTAAGTGGATACGTAGACTGATATATTTATCGATTGACTTGTATCTGCAGGCGGGGTCGGCGGCAATATCTACACCCCGTGCGAATGGAGGAAATTCGCAAGATCTGGCTGACGCACGGTATTCCAACCTTCGTTGCTCGCAAGCTCGATGCAATGATTGACAGTGGTGGCTGGGAGACGTTCTAAACAGTCTACTGCTGTCTCTCCGCAGTAGTCTTTGCTTTGCCACCAACACCATTGCTCCCTTGCATTCAATCTCGCTCGTCTCGGATCAACATTTCACTTCCTTCGGCAGTTTTCGATGATCTTGTACTCGTAGTTAAATTTGAAATGTACAGCACTATGACGAAACGCCGTCTGTGTCCGTTTATCGGCAGCCGCAACATTGCCAACATAAATCGCTGATTTTGGACTTCAAGCAGAATATCCTTGTTGCGTGTGATTTGAGAAAGTCAGAGAGCCATGTTTTAGGAACATCTCGAAGTTGGCTTGGTTCCACCGTAAGGTCTATGATTTGCGCGTAGCCTGCCATGCAAACAGCCGATACAAGGTTTCACCAGGAAGTCATCAGCAACGGCTCAAATTGAGATTCAGTTACTTCAAATCGGTTAACATATCTCAGGAACACATGAATGGGACAGCTGAAATACAACCAATGGCTATAGCCGATACGCTAGGACAGCCTCCTTGAGCTCAGCGGACCCGCTTCGATGGGCCCGTGGGTTCAACACGCGACGCTTTGATGTTCTTGTCGTCGTCCTTTTGGGGCGGATTGACGGGCTCAGGCTCCGTGTTGACGATGTGTGAGGACATAAGAAGGGGAGGGACTCCGAGGCGAGAATTGTATCCCCTCAGCAACATCGAGGCCCTCAGTTTGATGCATTTATTATTTAAATGATGCTACATGGCTGCAGATGACATCAGCAAGTCGTCAGAGGTGGCCGAGGTAAAGAACGGAAGTGAGCCAACCTTGAAACAGAGATAGGCAATCATTAAGCTGTCGCGTAGGTCGAGGCGCTGGTGAGACTCCTATCTGAACACACAGACGTTTGTACGTACCTCAAATAGCTGCGGCAGCGCAGCAGCAGAATATGGAGTAAAGTAGCGCTTCCAAGCACGATACTGTCTTCATGCCCGTGAGGTGAGCATCTGCTTGTGCATGTGTATCCGACGGCGTAGGGGCCGCTATTGCAGCTGGCTGCATGGATACCGCCTTTAAATTGGCGGCGGAATTAGACATTTTAACGACGAGGTTGAGAAGTAGGGAGATAGAGTGGAGCGTAGAACTTGGGGCTGAGGGCAAACGATTGGGTTCAAGTGAAGACGGGCAAATTATGAGCTGAGTTACAGTTTTTATCAACGCTTTGGTGGCTGCAGGGTGCTCAATATGCTGTGCGAAAGCTGTACCAGCGATGCGCATAATCAGAAAAACAGAACGAGGAGTGCGAAAGTTGTACTAGTCGCACGGTTGGCTGCGGAGATGCGGTGCTCGCGGATCGTCCTCGTTGACAGATCGCGCAAGTCACCGCCATCTGACTGTTGTGACAGTGATCGCAGTGGCATATTTTGACTGGACGCGCTCCAGCACTGTTGTCCAGCCCCGAGAATTGCTGCTGGGATCTATTGATGCTCGAGATGTGGCGAGCACATTGCATAGCCTCAAGTTTCGAAGCATCTCAGTACAGCTGAAGCGATCACTAAGGAATCCTACAGGCAAGGTCCGCAACATGTTCTCCTCAATCGGAGGTATTGATTCGTATTACCAGTAGCGAGTGTTGTTCAAAATACACAGCAGTGCCTTCATCATGCAGTAGGTGTTACCATGCCGGTGTTCTACGAGTACCCAGGAAACCAAAACACGTCGGCTGTGATCTCATCGCATTGGTTCAGCACTAGGCAGCACAATGAGATCTCGAACATAACATTTGGTGTGAGGAGACTAGTGATCTCGAAGCTGAAGCGGGGGAAAGGGTTCGGCGTGCCTGGTGAGGACGGCGAGGGCAGCGGCGCCGTAACGCCAGCGATCGAATCGAGAACTGCAACACCAGCGACACCGGGCGACGTACAGGAAGAACCGGCACCCCTCGCAGCGGTCCGCCTCCACGGGCGGCCCAGCGCATTCCACTTGCCAGTGCTCACAACTCGCTGTTCGTGCTTGGTCTCGAAACCAACGGCAAGTGGCTTCATTCGATCCGTCAGGATAAACGTCCGGACATCATGAAGACGCCCGCCGCCGTGATCGGAGTGTGAAACATGCAGGCCCTTACCCTCATGGCCTGGCGTGGCCATCCTTATCGGACAGATCCGAGCCTTGGAGCCTGAGCGCCCAGTTCGCGTCAACATAGCGCCTGATTTGGTTAACGGAGCAACTGCGTGAGCGTCTATTGGACGCCCGCTCGATACCATCAGTTGAGCTTATGCAAATTTTACGACTCTCCATTGCCCCCGAATGATCCCAGGCGGGCCGGTGTCATTTGCGTTCTCTGCTTCAGTCTTCATGTCGG
>Ga0247815_10003275_pt1 | contig 11675 bp, 9 predicted proteins | sample UWRJL194509B1_FD_181014 | JGI IMG/M metagenome (GOLD analysis project Ga0247815, IMG submission 181014) | Plant litter microbial communities from Arlington Agricultural Research Station in Wisconsin, United States - UWRJ-L194-509B-1 | ecosystem: Environmental > Terrestrial > Plant litter >... | reverse complement strand
TGCAGAGCCGTTTGAGCGATGTATAAAAAGAAACAGTTTCGCCTGCATTCTCAAGTGCATGCTGTCCCTCCACAGTATGGGGCAGGAAACGGCATTTCAGAAAACCATAGGCAGCAGGGTGGGCGGGGAGGAGTTGCGTTGGTCGCGCAGTACTTCTGCGGTATCTTTTCTCCTTTGCAGGGAGCGCAGGAACTGCCCTGCGCTTTGGTGCAGGGCTTTCTGCTTTGGGTTGTCGGGCAGCCGTAACTGCCCCATTATCTTGTGCTGCATGGTGCATAATTTGCGGTGTTACGTTATCCTTTTGTTCCCATCACGCTTTCAAAGCGGTAGGTCACGTTATCATTTTCAATTACAGGACCGCTTATTTTCGCGGTCGTCAGTATGGGGTAGGAATTCGCATAGAACTGCATTACGGCATCCACGCTCCAGTTCGGGTCAGGGTCGCTAAGGGGAATGTCATTCCCTTTCTCCTTCATCAGGAATATCCTCGGCATCAGTTTGGTCAACAGCATCTTCTTCGGTATTAGGTTCAACATTTTCTGTGGTGGGCTGTTCAGCACCGAACAGGTCGGGGCTGAACTTGGCGGAAAGGGCTGCCCTGCGGTTGCGCAGTGTTTCGGCTTTGTCGGGGTATTCGGTCGGCTGCGGAACTTTTACCCAAGCCTCCCGGAATTTTCCTTCGGCTTCAAAGGCATCCACCTGCGCCATCACAGCGCGGTACTTTTTTTCCTTTGGGTCGGTAGCTTCCGCTTTCGGGCTGTCGGCTTTTTCCGTTTTCTTTTTCTCCATAGCGGAATTCTTTTTGGCGGCTTCCTGCCCTTTCAGGAATTGTTCCATATTGACAAGCAGGGCAGAGGCCTGCGCCACAGGTTCGGCGATGGCGGGGAAAAAACCTTCGCCCAGTTCTTTGGCTGTCCCTTTAAGGAGCAGCGGGGGGATGTGTTTTTTGGCACTGTCCCCACAGGCTTCATTTTGCAGCAGTAGTGAAACGGTCAGCCTGTCCCCGTCTTTTTTTACGGTAAGGTTCAGGTTGCCCGAAAACTCAATGGCTGCTATCTGGCTGAAAAAATTAGTCATTGCCATAATCGTTATTTTTGAGATTATCAATAGTATCTTCTGTACGCTCAATGATGCCCCGCAGCAGGTTTTCCGCCTGCCGCGCGTCAAAGGCATCCTGTGCGCTCATGCGCAGGGTTTCCAACTGCCCGAAAAACGGCAGGGTGCGCAACAGCACCCGCAGGGCTTTGCGTTCGGTGGTATCGGCTAAGCGGCTCATGGGGCGACGATGTAATGGTCAAAAAGCAGGCGCACGCCCAGTTTATAGGCCTGATTCCCGGGTAGTTCAGGCAGGAGTTCCGCCTGCTTTACGATGCATTCGATGGTATAGAGCGCATTGTAATGGTCGAACAACTGGTCGGCAAACAGGCTGCTGCTTTTGGTAAGCCTTGCCCCGTAACGGTCTACGGTTGTTGCCACATCGCCTGCTACCCTGTACCAAAAGTTAAAGGGGAACATACCGTTTGACCACGTAGCCCGAAGGCTGTCTTCATTTTCAGTAAGGTAATTGTACGTGCCTGTTAGGCTGTCCAATATATCCCCTAATTTATCAGGGAATAATGCGGCAAGCAATTTGCCTTTGTCCACATTGTCCATGCTTGTCAGTGCTTTCATAGGATAGATTTTTAAGGCAGCCCCGCAAGGGCTGCCATGGTTATTAATTCAGGTAGAGGGCAGCCGCCCCTTCTTTGGCAAAGCCTGCGCAGAGGTCAAAGGCTTTCTGCACCCTTGTTTGCGCCGTACCGCCCAAATAGATGGATTTGAGTTTATCCTCGTCCGATTTAAAATTGCGGACGTTTTGGTAGTAGCCCGTCACGGCATTGTACGCCCCGAACACGGTGCCTTTGGTGGTGTCTAGTTGTTGGGTATCGTGCGCCATTGCATAGGCAAAAGCATCATCGCACGCATTTTTAAACACGGTAGAAAGTTCATCGTCTGCGCCTTTTTTGAGTAGGGCGAGGGTTTCAGGGTTGGGGCATAAGGCCAACTGTATGAATTTCTTAACCTGTTTGTCCTCAATGCGCGCTTTAGCCCACCCGTTAAAGATGCCCTCCAACTGGTTGCCGAGGGTATCGGCTAAGCCCATTACTTTGTGCGCCTGCTCCAAACGCTCTTTTGCCCCTGCGGTATGGCGGATGCGCACCACGTTCTGCATGGAGCGCAGGGCGGCGTTCAGGGTGTTTTGGCACACCACACGGATGGGGGTAAAGGCGGCGGTAATGCTGCCCGACCCATCGTGCGAGGTGGTCAGGAACAGGTATTTTTCGCTCACATCATCGCCGCTGCCCACACGGATGTAGCCGGGCAGCTTGGCAGTTATGAAAATGCGTTCGCCGTTGCCGATAGCTCCTGCGGTTTCGTACAGTATGCCGTCCCCACCGCCCACGATGGCATCAAAAAAAGCAAAGGCATCGGCGTTCTGCACGATTTGGTAGTCTTTGCCCACTACGCCAAAGACGGAATGGGTATCGGTGCGCAGGGTGGCGTACTGGTCAGGCACGGCAAAGCTTATAAGCGGGTCGCCTGCCTTAGCGAACAGCGGTGCTTTAATTACGGTATAGTCAAGCCCTGCAAAGGCGATGGCTTCGCGGGAAGTAGGGTACTCTTGTACCACCTGCCCAAGGCTGTGCCATGCAGGCTGTTTGGTAGAAAAGAACGAGTAGTTCCCTGTGGCTTCGTTAAAATTAAGGTTATGTGCCATGATGTTGGATTTTAAAAGTTAAACACAATTTTTTCAGTTCAGAACGGCAGGTCGTCGTGTTCCTCCTGGCCGCCTGTGATTACCTGCGCCCCGTGTACCTGCGTTGCTTCTGTCGCAGGGGCAGCCTGCGTGCCCTGCGTTTTAGGTGTTGCGCCCTGCGCCGCACCGTTACCGCTGCCCCCGTGCAGCTTGATTTTGGAGGTATGGAAGTTCAGCCCTGCTTTGGGCTGCCCCTCGGCATCCATCCATGCCCGTGCGCTCACACGCCCCGAGATTTCCACAACCGTGCCTTTGGTCATGTATTGCGCAATACCCGACCACAGCCAGTAGGAGCAGTCAAAAAATTCGGTGTGGGTCACGCGTTCCCCGTCTTTGGGTTTGTAGCTCTCGTTAACGGCTACCGAGAAATTAACCACTTCGCGATTGTCGGACAGGGTGCGCACCTGCGCATCTGCTGTCAGCCTTCCTGTAATGTCCATGATGTAAGAATTTAAATGAAACATGTTTTTTTTATTCCTCTTTGACCCTGCTTGGCTTACAAGCATTTCCCAAAAGAAAAAAGGGAAAAAAAGAAAGCCGCCCTGAAGTGTGCGGGTGGCAGCGGAGCGCTATAAGTCCCAACGGGTGGCGCAGCCATTATGCGCGCGCAGCCGCTGCCCGCACGTTAACTTCGCTTGCCTTTTTATCCCTTTTTCGCCTTGGGGATTCAATTATTTTAAAATCCTAAAGTATAGTCCTTAAAAAAATAACTTACAGGTTAACTTTTGGCACTCCGTAGCCCGTTGATGTTAAAAATTATCTATTTTTATATCATATACATAGTTCTAAAAATGAAAATAAAATATCTTTTCCATTGGAATTTTTACAGGCAACAATTTTTCCTATTATCACATAAGAAGCCGTTGGATTACATCTTTTTTGATTGGTCAGTTTTTTTTGGATTAACTCTCATTTTTTTCATAGGATATATTTTTCTCTTTCCTTACTCATATGGTATCAATATGCCAGCAATGGATACCCAAGCTGCAATACTCGAATCCATATTAAGGACAATTGGGATACTTTTTGGAATCACATTTTCATTGATAGTCCTGTCCTTTAATATTTTCTACAGGTATTTTGGACGTTATGCGTTTTTGGACTTTTTTAAAAATAGGAGTGCAAAGATTTGCATAACGATGCTTTTTGCTGCTGTTGTGTTGCTATCTTATTCGGTGTACTTTATTAAGGAGGCTCCGGCGAGAAGTTCATTTAGCAATTTTATTTTTTTCTTTTCTATTATACTTTCTGTAGTAAGCTTCTTTTCAATTTTCCCGTGTTTTATATACCTACTCAGGAATTCGCAGAACAGGAAAAACTTAGTTAACCTGTTCAATAAGCTTAATGAAGATGTCGCCATAGATCGTTTTATTGCAAAAATGGATGGGGAGTTGCATAGTTTCCATCAGAAGGATCCTATAAATATCATCAATGAAATCGGCCTAATGTCAGTTAAGGAATCTGATTCCTATAATATTGAATTGATAACTGACACCATGGTAGATTTTTTCAGAACTAATATTATCAATAAAGAAGAGGATAAATATTATGTGGATTTTAAAGATCTGTACTATAAGTTTTTTGATTCCCTGGAAAATTTCTACTTTCTGGCGCTGAAGGAAAAGAATGAATATATTGCAACTCTTGTAATGCGTACAACATTTCGTATCGAAAGGCTTATCCTTGAAAATATTGAAAAGGACGAATTTGAGGTTTTCCTGGGGCATGGTGAAAAATACAGGTATCTGAATCTGAATTTCACGATTGAAAAATTTTTCAAGAAAGCCCTGCAGTATGGTGAAGATGATATTTGCCAGGAAATTATCGACGAATACCGTGGTTTCTCGAAGGCGGTTTTTGTTAAGCTGTTTCCTGCAGATGCAAATTACAATGGAGGCAATCGTTTTGAGATTGCACAGAAGTGCGAAGTCATCTTTGAGCCATTAGCAAAATTCATGGCATTTACGGAGATTCTGGTACCGGTAAAGAAGCACACTTTGTTTAAAGAAATATTTAATAGCTACTATGTTTTCGAACAACAGGTATTAGACTTGGAAACTACAGATAGTACAAAGTGCTATATATTTAATGTCATACACAACTACAAGAAGGACTGCTTCCAAAAATATATAGATATAAATGATGTACAGCAGATATCCTATCTAAATTTCCCTTTTAAGGAAGGAGCAAACGTTTATGAAAAGATAAAATGCAAGATACCCCATCTGGGATTGTTGGAGATTATTGACCTACTCTTCGCAAAGGGGAAACTTAATAATGTGGTTATAAACCAAGCAAAAGCCCAAATGCTGCACCTGATAAGAATTAATGAAGAGTTGCTGTTAAAGGATCTCGTCCAAAAATTCGTTGATATTTCACAGAAAATAGATGCTTCAGATAATCTAGATAAAAAGGATTTATACATCAAGTTAAATGATAATCTGAAAATCGTACAGCAAGATGCAATAGCGAAGCCAGTAGCTGAAACCATAAGGGAAAAGATCCAGCTTGCGATTGCTTCATTTGATAAATTAGAAACTTATAAGCAAGAGCTGAAAAAAGTTGGATATGTAAGTGATGCGAGGATAGTTTAAGCATAAGAATACCTAAGGGGAAGATTTGTGGGCAAGTTTTGGTCGTGCGAATTCCGCCTGATCATCTGGGCAATCTGGCCTTCTGCTGCCCATTACCATGGACAGGCAGGGGGAGAATGTCATCGAGATCATCCCGCAGGACCAAGTTCGGATACCTTAAAGGCTATAGCGACCCGGAGTTTATCGAGGGACTCAAGCAGATCTCGCTGCCTTTTATAGGCAGGGGCAAGATGAGAGCCTTCCCGATCGAGGGGGATTCCATACCGCCCCACAACGAGGGCTCCTTTGTGGTGGGCCGCTATGCGGAAAACCTGAGTGAGATCCGCAACGGGAAGAGCTACGTATTTTTGATGAAGACGAGGGTATCGTATACGAGAGGGTAAGCAGGCACGAGAAGAACGGCTTGTGCTGAACTCGGACAATACCTCCTAGTAGCCGTATACGGTCAGGCTGTCCGAGATCCTGGAAATCTGGGAATATGTCGGAAGCATCGTCACCAGGGATTTCGAGTCCGATAAGATAGAACCCCAGAGCATGAGAGAGATACTGGCCGGCATCAAGGAAGAGATAAGAGCACTGAAGCTAAAGCACTGATTGAAAAGATGAATACCACTATACGCTTGAAAATAAAAAGGAGGTAGAAACCCCTAAAGCGAGGAAAATACTAAAACTAAAAGGCAGCCTCATTGCAAATTCATTTACTGATATCATACATATTGATGATGAAGGTGAGGAATTTTACATTCACTATTTTACTGTACATTCCTTAAAAAAAGCGGAAGCTGTAGCCCATGCAGGCTTATTCATAGAAAACAACCACTGACCGAAACAGTCATTATTCTATAGGATTGTTTAAGATAATAAACAGGTAATTTTACTTATTGGATGTCGCATTAAAAATTTATATTTACAAAATGTAATCTTAATTTCGTAAGTATTTTCTTTTGAGAGACTAAGTATTAAAACTGTTTCAAAATGCATCCATTCAAGCTTATTGCCATAGTCCCCTTAGAAGGCACGGATAAAGAATTTAGCAAAAATCTTCATCCCGGGACGCCATATCCATTCTACGATGGTTATACATTTGATATTAAGAAAGGAAAGATCCTAAGCGTAAGCAAGGAAAACCAATACCAAGAGAGCGCATTATATTATCTAAAGAATGGACTGAAGCTTAGCATCTCTGCGGTGGTAGGAGGAAACGGTAGCGGAAAGAGCACCCTTTTCGAACTCTTATATTATATGATCTATAGGGTAAGTTCGGAAGAATTCGGAAATGGCGGACAGGAACTTTTGCAAAATGCAGTCGATGAGCTAAGAGGACAACGTCGATTCCTTTTAGAATCTCGTTTAGCTTTGGCAAAGTTGCACAATGTGGCTGTAGATCAGGAAAATGTTGATGAATTCGAAGGCAGGATACTGAATTCACTCGAGTTGGACCAGGAACAGCTAATTGAAGGAGTATATATGGCGCAGCTCATCAGGCAGTACAATATTATTTTGGACACTACGAAAATATCGGAGAATAAGCCAGTAATAAATGAAGTTCTACGGCAACTGGCGAATGCAGCAGACCATCTTGGAAAACGTTTACGGCATGCACAAGCCAAAGAAGAACTGCTAAGGAAACGGTTCAATGTTTCCTTGATTTACGAGAGCGCAGGAGATATATATGAGATCAGTTGCAGCGATGGCAATATCGCTCATTATGTCTTTGAGAATAAAAGAAAGGCTAGGGCCGCCCTGGATCTTAAAAAATTTTGCTATACGATCAGCCTGAACTATTCCCATCACGGCCTTAATTCCCAAATAATGGGCGACTGGATCACAAGGCTCTTCCATAAGAATGATGCCTACAAGACACCGCTGGTTATCAGCCCAATGAGAACCAATGGCGATTATGAGATTAGTAAGGAACTCAGGCTCTCAAGAGAGAGATTGATGACTTCCCTGGCCTATGAATTGGTAAGAAGAGATTCTTACAAGCTGTTGGATAAGTATACCCTAACCAATTTTATATTCACTCCAAAAAAAGGAGGTGTGATTTCTCTACCTTATGGTGACAAGGAATTTACTGGATTGAAATCAGCTACCCTTTTAAAAATGGCAGGAGTTAGAGCATTCAAGGATTCGATGCTTCATATTGAAAAAGCTGTGGCCTACATTGAAGATAAGATGTTTAGGATAGGCGAACACTATGAAGATCTTGTAGATTCATATGGTACCCTTGAGGAATTCATATGGGGGGAGAATACCCATGCAACCAAAAAAATAAGGCAGACATTGCTTTACCTAAAGCGTATCACCAATGAGCCACATAAGGATTTCCTTCCCAAACACAATGATGCAGGGGAAATTGTTATGTCGCCTTTGCAACTGGTCGATTATATATGGAACAGTAATGATAAACAGCACACCGGACCTATGGAAGTTATGGAAGTTTCCATGCCAGGCTTTTTAAACGTTGATTTTGAATTTTTAACTGAAGATTCTAAAACTGTAAGGCTCAGCTGGCTGAGTTCTGGCGAGCAGCAGATGATTTTTAATATCCATACGTTGCTCTACCATATTTACAACCTAGCTTCGGTTCATAAGGGCAAAAGGCTCCCCCATAACACAGGGAACACTGGAATGGAAAACCGTCCGTCCTACCCTAATATCAGCATTTTGCTGGATGAGATTGAACTGTATTATCATCCCGAGATGCAGCGCCAGCTGATTAGTAACCTGGTAAATTCTTTTGAGCACATGGTAAATCCATCTGAGTTGGGAATAGAAAGTATCAATATCTGCATCCTTACACATTCTCCATTCATTTTATCAGATATTCCTGTACAGAACACCCTTAGACTTGATAGAGGGAAGCCCGCAGCAAATTCCGGACAGACCTTCGCTGCCAATATACACGAGCTGCTACGAAACGATTTCTTCCTGAAGAGCTTTATGGGTGATTTTGCGAAGGCAAAGATTACAAGCGCGATTGAGTCAATGGAGGCAACAATCGAGCTAAAGGCATATATAGATGGCGTGCCGCCGGAGTTTATCCATCCCGGATATGACGCAGCGAATTTCACAACCAAGCTAAGCCCCGAGCAATGTATGAGAATTATAGACTTAGTGGGAGAGCCTGTTTTGTATGTCAGCCTGATGGAAATGTATGGCGAAGCTTTCGATGAGCAAGGCGATGAATATATAGAGCATCGTTTGAAAGGTATTAAGAACAGCAAAAAATGATAGCAGTACATCTTAATAAAGTGCAGTCAATACAAGCACATTATATCTCGGAACTAACCAACCAGCATGCAAATGCTCTGTCAGCATTAGAATTATTGTGGAGAAAGACTACAGATAGGCAGGATCGGATCTATGTATATCAGATATGCAGACTATTCAGATATAACAATACTATAATTACCGCCACGCCGGATGAATTGGAGCGTCTAGAGAAGAAAATTGGATCAGTTCCAAAAATAAAATACCTGGTCAAGGGAAAGAAAGTCAAGTCACACTATAGGACCAAAAATTCCGAGATATGGAAAAAGATTGTTGCAGCATTAGGATATGAAGGCCTAAGGAGTAAGTTCTATCCCCGATATTTTGGTCTTTTGGGCATCAAATCATGCGTATATTGCAATTCTCAATACACGCTTTCTGTAGAGAAAAGTGCAGGTGTTTACATTGCCAAGTATGATGTGGACCACCATCAGTCGAAAAGTAGTTATCCATGGCAGTGCATCAGCTTATTTAACCTTTATCCTTCCTGTGTCCCCTGCAACCGTGTTAAAAGCTCCAGGTCTATAGCCTTTAAGCTATATTCCGATGATGTATCATTGGTTTCCAAATCAGGCTTTCGATTCCAACTGTCGGCACTTTCAAAGGCACAGTACCTCACAACCAAAGACATTAATGATATTAAAATTACCTTTGAAGATCTGTCGGGCAAAACCGATTATGATACAATGTTCAGCATAAGTGGTATATACGATACCCAACTAGACTTGGCCGAACAGCTGATAATTTCGAGCCAGATGTATGACAAGGCAAGCAGGGTATCACTTTCTGAAAATTTCAAGAAGCTCAAAATCACCCCTGACGTTTTTAACCGGGTCATATTGGGAACCTATACTGCTGAAAAAGATATCCATCGTCGACCCATGAGCAAGTTCACCCAGGATATTGCAAGGGATCTTGGATTATTAAAATAACCTAAATACTTAGGTTCTATTATTTGTAAAAAGGAAGGTTACCGACTTATTTTCTTTCATTGTAAGGCGCGCATCAAATTTTTTCCACGAAGCACTTTCCATGCCTTTGATCAGGGAAGTCTGGCCATGGGTGACCAGTCTTACGATCTCTTCAAGAGATAGCTATACCTTGCAGACCTTTCGGTACTGCTGCCAACGCCGCCTTGGCTGAAGAGGCCTGGTTCACCGCAACCCGCAGGTTCACCAATGCATTTGTTGCAAAACAGGCATCACACCGACCTTTTTTGTTGAAGAATTGGCTAGAGAAAAAAGGAATACGGAAAAGTCTGTTTTTAGTCCGATGTCTTCAGAATAGTTTCCTTTTATTACAAACTAATAATCTTTTTTTATCCTGTTAACTGTCCTTAGTTAAGGATAATCTATTTTATTTCTCTCTTCCAGTTTAGAATATGCTCTAATAACGTAATACCATTTTTGGATTCTAGTGTCAATAGTAAGAGATGTCTGGCGGGAAGGGACTCTGGTCTCAAAATTATATTTGAATCTTTTATACTCTTCTTACTTGTATATTTAATATAGTTAGCAGTGTCTTTAAAAAGTTTTGTAAGCAATTCAAAGTCTAAGCAAAGATTTGTAAATAACTCTTCATTCGCATTATTGAATCTTGCTTTACCATAAAGATATTTTTCCTCCTCTATCAGGTTCTTACTGTATTTGAGCTTAATTGAATTATCTAATTTGTTTATATTTTCAGCAAATTTTTTAGTCATAATTGGAGATAGTATTGTAACACTCTTCGCTTTCTTTAAATTATTGTTGAATAAAAATGATTCTTCGACAGTTTCAAAGCAGAAATATCGTTCTTGTTGCGGAGTTATATGTTTACTATTTGGCGCATTGTTTATTGTATTCATATCAGCAGCAGTATCATAAACTTCTGTATAATAATTCCAAGATTTAGTAAACTGACTGCCAGAGATAGATAAGTCAGTTAGAATAACTATATTTTTATCAGTACAGTCTTTAGTATAGAGTGTATTCTTATATTCAAAAAAATTAAACGTCCTAACGGGAAACAAACATTTATCTAATAAACGTGAAAGTCCATTTTCATCATACTTTGGATTCTTGATTGGAAATATGACACTATTATCATCTTCATTATATGTAGTTAATGTATCTTTAAAGAAGTTCAAATCATCAGTGTCCATGTAATAATGAGATTCGAGAACATCTAAAACTGCTTCATATAAGGTAGATATTTCAATATTATTTCTAGTCATGTATTGATGTAACTCACTATTTGCGATTGTGAAATCAGAAAAAATAGAAAGCCATCCAACAATTCTATCTTTTATGTTAGTTCTGGCGGGATAATGAAAACTCAGTTTTTTTTCTAAAATATTTTTACGAGGATAATTTTCATAAGCTCGCTCGGCAGTTTTCGAAACAATAGTTTTCGGGAATAATTTTCTTAAAGATTCATTACCTGGGATGGTTGTATCGTTTGAGTCAAAATAAATTTGTTCTCTGGCGCTTACTCTAGAATAAGCCTTTAGAATCTCATCATCAGGTACATATATTTGAACCTCAGAATTTAAAACTTTACAGTATACTTTCTGTTTATTGTTTATTAATTGAAGCTCTTGCAATTCAACTGATGAAAATTTATTAGAAAAAGTGTTGAACACATGGAAAGTTGCGTCGCTTAAATCTTCTCCATCGATTTCTATCTTAAACACTTCTTTCCCTAGTAGCTGATTAAAACTATTACTAACTTTAAATTCAGATAATACGAAGTCAGAAATTATCTGCCATGGTTGATCTTCATCGCTATCTGAAAAAGTCTGCTTTAAAAAGAGGTCAATTTCTTCGGTTAAGTCGGTTGTTAAGTTAGCTATAGATTGGCTTTGAAAAATAGAAATAGAGCATTTTATGGTGTCGAAGAAATTGAAAAGTGTCTTATCATTAATTCTGCTTAGTTCATTCACCCCAAATAAAATATCAAGTCTGGCTTTACCTTCGCTATCAACAAAATGGTCGAAATGAGCCTTCAGAAAATCGATAAAATCATTATTT
>Ga0247815_10003272_pt1 | contig 11681 bp, 10 predicted proteins | sample UWRJL194509B1_FD_181014 | JGI IMG/M metagenome (GOLD analysis project Ga0247815, IMG submission 181014) | Plant litter microbial communities from Arlington Agricultural Research Station in Wisconsin, United States - UWRJ-L194-509B-1 | ecosystem: Environmental > Terrestrial > Plant litter >... | reverse complement strand
ATGTACGGAAAAGTGGTTTTACCAATTGGTCCCGTGAAAAGTTAGGCTACCACCACTTCAATGGAAACTCAAGCTTGTCCACCGAACCAATTATCAGGTCAGGCTTAAACGCATACCTGCTGATGTCTTCCTTATTTGCAATTCCGGAAAGTACAAGTACAGTCTTGTAGCCCATCTGTACACCGCCCTGAATATCGGTTTCCATGGTATCACCAATTACGGTGGTACCTGCAGTTTCCAATCCTAGAAACTTCCTCGCCGAACGCATCATTACCGGACCTGGCTTGCCAATCACAAACGCTTTTATCCCTGTTGCCTCTTCTATCATTGCGGTGGTGGCAGCAATTCCCAGATTGTTCCACCCTGGTTTTTTAGGAGAGGGATCGCGGTTGGTGGTAATAAATTTCGCCCCTGCAAGAATCATATCTACCGCGCGCTGCACCATTTCCAGGGTAAAGTTCCTGCCCTCGCCCAATACTACAAATTCAGGGTCGGTATCTACCAGCGTGATTCCATTCTCATGCAAACTGGTGAGTAATCCTCCTTCACCCAGCACAAAAGCGGTTCCGCTGTGCCCCTGGTCTCCCAAAAATTTACCAGTTGCCATCGCACTTGTATATACATGTTCTTTTTTCACTTCAATTCCCAGTCGTTTGAGTTTACGGGTTACCTCCAGACTTGTCCGCTGACTATTGTTGGTCATAAAAGCAAAGGGAATGTCGTTTTTCAGCAAATTGGCAATAAAAGTATCGGCTCCCTGGATCAGTGTTTCTCCGTTGTAAATCACACCGTCCATATCAATTAATAATCCTTGTTGCATAATTTTTATGGTTTACTGAAGGGTATAAACCATTGGCGGTGTACCCTCAGTTGTTGAGCATTAAATATACTGTTATGATTTACTAATATATACAAAACCGCTGCCATCGTCAACATTCCGCTGCTTACATGACCGTATCTTCACATTGCGGCTTTCCTGTGTACATTAATTTATTTAATGTTTGTTTTTAATAATAAATTAAATTAACTTTCTTACCGCAAACAATCCTGTTTATATACGTACCGATCCGTCCTTCCGTGCCGCTCCATTCACTACCGTTCCGTCTTAAACAATAAATTTGAAACAATGAAGATATTAATGCTCCACACAGCATACTGTCAACAGGGGGGTGAAGACTCCGTTTACACTCAGGAGTGTGCATTACTGGAAAAAGAGCACCAGGTTGAAACTCTTGTTTTTAGAAATAATAAAGGCGTAAAAGGAGCCCTGCAATTCCTTTTTTCCATTTGGAATATCAGGACTGCCCGCATCATTAAAAAGAAAATTAGGGAATACCAACCAGATGTGATCCATCTACATAACGCGCATTTCGCTATTGGCCCTTTGGTTATCCGCACAGCAAAATCAGAACGTATCCCGGTGGTGGTTACCCTGCATAACTTCAGGTTGTTATGCCCCTCAGCCACCTTGCTCATATCCGGAAAACTGTTTACAGACAGTCTCAGGTCTTCCTTTCCCTGGCAGGCTGTATTTAAAAAAGCGTACCGGGACTCGGCCTCCCAAACTTTATGGCTGGCTTCAATCATGTGGTTTCACAAGATGGCAGGCACATGGAATATGGTTGACCGGTATATTGTACTCACTGACTTCGCCAGGAACATCTTTATCGAATCCGGATTAGGGGTCGGGGCACAATATTTTTCTGTTAAACCAAATTTTGTTGAAGACAGCGCCCAGCTACAACGCGCCCCTGCACAACACTTTCTATTTGTAGGGAGGCTATCTGAAGAGAAGGGCATCGGTGTATTGCTTGAAGCAATGAAGCAAACGGGGCTTAAGCTGCGCATCGCCGGAACCGGCCCATTGCTAACTCATGTAGAGAAAGTTGCCGCACAATATCGAAATATTACATACCTGGGCAGTTTGCGCAAAGATGAGATCCTGGCCGAAATGAAGGCCTGCAGCGCGTTGATCTTTCCTTCCATCTGGTATGAGGGGATGCCAATGACCATCATAGAAGCACTATCGCAGGGAACACCCGTAATTGCCAGTAACTTAGGCGCGATGTCTTCCATGATCAGGGACGGGCACAACGGCCTCCATTTCAACGTTGGTGAAGCAGCGGACCTAATTGCAAAAGTTGGTTACTGGATGCAGCTGGAAGAGGCCCAACAGGCTGTTTACAGGCAGCATGCCCGAGAATCTTTTCTCAGCAGTTATACCGCAGAAAACAATCTGCAGCAACTGTCAGCAATTTATGACGAGGTATGCCCGCATCCCCAATAATTAACCCGTTCATATTACCCAATTAGTCTTCAATAGTCATTTTCTCTGTACTTTTAATTTGCCTGCTTTTTATCTGTGTGGAACCGCCAATGCTCAAATCAGATACATTGTGTAATTCTATCAGCGCGGCGCCGGCGGCTTTTCTGGCTTTGACATTGAAAAATTCAGCCCCTTTTACGTCGTCCATTACAATTGCAGGCCGTGTCTCAGATTGCATATAGCTTACTTCAACATTATTCATCCCGATATTTTTTACATGCCGTATAAAGAAACCATAAGCAGGCATTACACCCATCTTTTGGGGCTCCGGATAGGTTTTTTCATGCTCAGGGACAACCTTTTGAATTTTCGTTGCCGCAGAATCTATCTGACGGTAAAATATGCGGATATCTCTAAGTCTGACATCTTCAATATCATTTCCCGGGATACCACTAATAATCGAAGCAAAGTGGGAATCTGCGTTGTAAACCAAAATATTGCTAATCAGTATCCTTCTTAGTTTTCCTACCGGGGTGTCTTTAGGGCCACGCATCCTGCTGCTCAACCGAAGAAAAATGGGTGAGTTGACAACGTCCCTCATTGTGATGTTGCTAATAGTAACGTCCTCCAGCAAGCCTCCATCCACTGTTTCAAGTGCCAGCCCGCGACAGTATTCAAATACGCAGTTCGTAATCGTAATATTTCTGAATCCTCCATTAGATTCGGTGCCAAACTTAATCCGTCCGGTAGGCCCTTCTTTGTCAGGCACCTTATTCCATTCTTTTCGCTGATAAGTGCCATCCAGAAAAGTGCCCCTGTCAAATCCGCTTACCTGGCAATTGGTAATCGTTACGTTTTCAGTTGCTTTCGGGTAGCCCAGGGAATAAGAACTTTTCAAACAGATCCCGTCATCAAAAGGTGAGTTCACAGAACAATTGGAGACATGTACATTTTTGCATGCATCGATATCAATGCCGTCGCGGTTGGTGTCTATTTTTAGATTGTCAACGGTCATATTATCTACCCCCGTAGCGAGTATTCCAAAATGACCTCCCAATAAGATAGAAAAATCACGAAGGATGACATTCCGGCAAAGCTTCAGCGCTATCGCCTTATTACCTATTCCTTTTGTTTGAGGAACAAAACCCCTGGTAAGGCCCTTTCCATCAATCTTTCCGGGACCAAGAATAGATATATCGTGAAGGTTTTCGCCCCAGATGAGACTGTTGTGCCAATGGCTATGGCCAAAATCCTGATATTCATATTTGTCGCCCCAGTCATTTGGTTCCGCAGCATCATACCCTGCAAAACCTGCCGAAGATTTATCTGCAGCAAGCAACACGGCACCCTGGTCCAGATACAACGAAATATTGCTTCGCAAACGTATAGAGAAACTTAGATAGGTTCCCGCCGGGAAATATACTGTTCCGCCACCTGCTTTTACTGCTGCATTAATGGCATTATTTATCGCTTTACTATCTAACTTAAGCCCATCTCCTTTGGCCCCGTAATCCCGTACATTAAAGCTCCCTTTTATATAATTTGCGGGAGCTGCACAAAGTCTTATGGCAGTTACATTAAGTACAAACAGCATCAGCGCCTGCAGAAGAATTTTAGTCATTTTATTTTGTTAAGAAAAATTAATACGATTGAGATAGTGTATGCCTGCCACCGACAATTAATGCGGAGCCATAAGGTTTTATTACGAGTTCAAACTGCAGAACGCCCCGTCCTCCACCACTTGTGGATTCCTTTTTAACAACACTTTGCAGCATCTTTACATTTCCGTCCTGCAGATTCCAGTTCGCTAGTGTGCCCTCAGCCTGTAACGATACTTTCCTCTTTAGCTCTTTATCACTTTCATTGAATATAAAATACGCATCTCCGTCCGCCCATTTCCGATGGAGATATTTTAGTGACGGGGCCGGCAGTTCCAAATGAAAGTCGGCAGCCGGCAAAATGTTCATCCATTTTGTTTCCAGCGATTCATAGATAAAAGGGCCATGCTCAGCGGCCCTGAAATCAGATGCCTGCAAAAATGATCTGTCCCAAATATGTTCAGGTAACTGGCCCGCAAATATCACTTTACCCCCATTCTTTGCAAAAAGCGTCAACTTCTCCAATACTGTTTTGGACAAAATAGATACATCAGGTATGATCACGGCTGTGTAAAACTGCCCGCTTTTATTTTTTATCTGGCCGTTCCCAGGTCCATCAGCATGAATGATACTGTAGTCATCAATAAAATCAAAATCCCGCTGGCTTTCAAACAATTTTTGAGCTATATCAAATGTACTTTTTTCTGTATGCTTATTTCCCAGCCACAAACTTGGTGTTGCAAAATAAACTGCAATTTCCGCTGTTGGCCTTCCCAGCGACAGTACAAAAGATGCCCTGTTGGTATAGGCCATCAACGTTGGAAACATTTGGTCTGCCATATACGCCTTTGCCCCGCCTTTTGCAGTTGAGGTGGAGGGAAAAAACATGAGCTCAAATAAATTGATTCCCCGTACCAGCTGATGGTTGATAACCCATCTTGCCTGTTCAATATCCGCCGCAGGCTTGAATGCTGCAAAACTTTCACTCAATGCGCGAGGATGACCGTTCAAATGAGCAGAAGACGACGCAAATTTTGGGAAATCAGCCACCTTACCAGGCCAGATCTGGTTCCAGATCACATCAATACCTGGAATATGTACATCCCGCAGGTCTTTGAAGAAATCACCTTCCGATTTAACCAGCGATAACATTTCGTGGTCGTGGTTCAGGTGTACCATATACTCCAGGTTATTTTTTTCGCACCAGTCAGCCTGAAGTTTAAAGAAATTTTCAGCAAATAAATCAGACCAAACATCCCAGTAATCTGCCTTGGCTTTCTGTTGTTCTAAAGTCAGCTTCGGCAGGAAAAATGAAGCCAGAAACGGCTGTATATTGTATCCTTTCCTCTCACTAAATTCCTGTGGGATATTGGCTGTCCATGGCATATAGGCAAAATCAGGTTCGTCGCCCCTAAAGCCCATAACAGTTTTTCCAAATTCAGTCCCTATATGCTTCTTGTATTGTTCATGTGTAAAATCAAGGAACTGCTGTACTGCCACTGGGCTGAGGTAATCACAAAGGGAATTGGTGGTGTCCTTTCCACCCCGGGGATTATTTACGGCACGTGTAACTGCTGTTTTAAACTGATGCTGTACCAACACAATCTGCCAGTTACCCGGGCTGCCCGCCCAGCTTAAATTGCCTGATGAAATATCAAGGATTTTATTGCTACTGTCGGCAAGGTTAACAGCAATGGCACTTACTACCGCAGGTGATAATTTTTTATGGAGCTGCCCACCAGGGGGCACGTCGATCTTAGCGCCAACCACCAGCCCCTGCATCCTTAGGTCGGGACGCTCTGCACTGAATTTTCCGCCCGCAAAACCGCTGGGATACTTACCCTCGTCAATAATCCAGATACGCATACCCTTTTCTTTCGCCACGGTAACTGCGGTTTGAATCAGTTTGAACCAGCCATCAGATAAATAGGCAACTGGCATGTCGTAACCTGCTTCTATTGTCACTGCCCGGAACCCCATATGGTATAAACTATCAAGGTCTTGCCTGATCACCTTCTCGTTCATTTGGCCGTTCCATCCCCAGGTTACCGTATTTGCATACGCCGTTTCCGGTTGCCGGAAGGATTGTAACATACGCTGCGACGTTGGAACTTCAACTTTTTTCCAGTTGAATTGCGCTGAGGCGGAGAGCGATAAACAGCAGTAAAAAAGAAGGTGAAATTGTGTCATTATATCTGGTTAACTGTGGTTTAGCAAAAAACACGTGTTTTATTGCGCAAAATAATTTGATGAATATAAATCAAATATCTACAGTTTACCGTAGGCTGTTTCGTAATAAGATTGGGACAAATCTTAGCTGATCGATTTGCCGAATGGTGAGAAGGCCAGGTTCATGAGTTTAAAATGTTGTCTGCCAAATGGAATGCCTACAATAGTAAGACACAAAAGTATCCCGAAAACAAGATGGGTCAATACCACCCAGATGCCTCCAAAAAGTAGCCAGATAATGTTCATAAGGGTAGACAAACACCCCGTATTGCTGGAAGTCTCAGTAATCCTTACCCCAAACGGGGCCAGGCCAACAAATGCGAACTTGAAACACTGCAGGCCAAACGGGATACCCACAATGGTGAGACATAGGATTAAACCACCAATTATATATTCCAGGAAAATAAGGAATCCTCCAAAAACTATCCAGATCAGGTTACCAATTAAATTCATATTGTAATTTATACTGAGACGTAGATATCCAAAATTAGTTACATAAAAAGATAGTTTTCGGGGACTAATGTCCCATAAACCGGATGCAGCTCTTTCACAATATGACATTCCTGAGGCCGATTCGAAACTTTCTTGGTTTGAAATTTGTTATCAGCAACTTACACCTAAATCGATAAATTGGAATTTACATATTTACCACACCCTACAGGCCTCAAGGCCGGGCACAAAAGCGTGTCATCGTTACTACGGAGATTTATACTTGCATCCCTTTTATCAGGACTTACTATCACTTCGTATGGCCAGATAGCCCCTGCCGATTCTGTAAAGGCTGATTCTTTAGGTAAAGATTCGCAGAAAGTTTCGAAACCAGCCGACAGTCTTTCCGGGCAGTATGATATAGCCGACCTTTTACAGAAACTACTTCATCCTCATGGAAAACCAAATAAAATCCGCAAGCGGTCGGGCATTACACCAATACCAAACATCGCCTATAATCCAAGTATTGGTGCGCAAATAGGCATTAAGGTTGTTGCAGGCAGAAAACTGGGTAGTGATCCGAATACACTGATGTCTGTAGCAGCTACATCTGCCTCGATTACTACTAAAGGTATTTTATATTTTTATATCAGTCATAATATATATACACCAGGAAACGGATGGAACTTCCAGGGAAGCCTGATTGCGGCAAAAACGGTTACGCCAGACTTTGGTTTAGGTATTGGCCAGGCTGCCGACGGTAGTGAAGAAGACCGGATATTGAGCAACCCTGATCGTAAGGCTTATGTTCTCCATGCGCAATTTTATAGTTTCAGGGAAAAGGTATACAAACAAATTAAAGAGAACCTGTTTGTAGGTGCCGGTGTATCTTTTGATATCCGGAGAAAAATTGAAGACAGGTTGAACGATGGGGATCTTACGCCATACAATATATATAGTGACCGTTATGGGTTCAACCGTGACCATTATAGTTCAAATGGATTACTTTTTAATGTTCAGTATACCACACGTGACAATCAGAACCGTGCTTACAAGGGTATTTATGCAGATGCAGGCTTCCGTGCAAACCAAACATGGATGGGCAGTTCTAAAAATGCAGTACAATTTGTCACCGATTTCAGAAAATACTGGAGCCTGTCTTCCCGCAATCCGGAACATGTGATTGCCTTCTGGAATTGGGGATCTTACCTGGTCACTGGTACGGTCCCATACCTTGAATTACCAGGAACTGGAAAAGATACCAATCTACGTAGTGGACGTGGTTATACCATCGCTTACTTTAAAGGAACTCAATATTTCTACAACGAGGTTGAGTACAGGTTTCCAATCACAAAAAACAAATTTCTAAGTGGTGTAACCTTCTTTAACGTTCAAACTACAAATGATACCATGGGCACCAGGATATTCGAAAAATGGCAACCTGGAGGTGGAGGGGGCTTACGTGTACTCTTTAATAAAGCCACACGTACAAACCTTTGTCTGGATTACGCATTTGGTAAATATGGCGCCAAAGGATTTTTCCTTGGCTTAAATGAGGCTTTTTAATAGTTTGATCAGATTGATTATGTCATAAAAACGGCCGGCATGAGTTCAAACTTGCCGGCCGCTTTTTTTTTATTTAAACTTTTATTTTAAATATTCCCTCAGTTCTGCAGCCGCATGCATAAACAACGACCTGGTTTGTGGAATCTCTGCTATTGGGTTGAGCAAGCCGAAGTCATGGATAGCCCCGTTATACCGGACTGTGGTTACCCTTACTCCTGCCTCGTCCAGTTTGCGCCCGTAGGCCTCACCTTCGTCCCTCAGAATATCAGATTCAGCGACCTGAATTAACGCAGGCGGAAGCCCTCTCAATTCTTCAATGCTGGCCTGAAGTGGTGATGCATAAATATCTTTTCTTTTATCCGGATCAGGAATATACATATCATACATCCATTTCATTAATGGTGTGGTAAGAAACCGTTGCTCTCCAAAACGCTGGTAGGAATAAGTTTCAAAGTCAGCATCCAGAATTGGCCACATCAATATCTGTAGTTTGATATGCGGCCCACCATTTGCTTTCGCTTTAAGGGCCGTTACAGCAGTCATGTTTCCACCAACGCTATTGCCTACCACAGCCATATTGCTTCCATCTACGTTGAGCTCTGCCCCGTTGGCCGCAACCCATTTGGTAGCTGCAAATATTTCATTGATTGCCCGGGGATATGCTGCATCTGGTGTCCTTGTGTAATTAATAAAGACGCCAGCGGCACCAGAAAGAACCACCAGGTCGCGCACCATCCGTTGATGTGTTGGATAATCCCCCAATACCCAACCACCACCATGAATAAATATGAATACAGGCAAAACCCCCTTTTCTCCCTCAGGACGCACAATATTCAATACAATTTCATAACCATCCGCATTGATTGTTTTTTCTGATTCTTCAATCCCCGACAGGTCTACAGCAACTGATTTTTGTGCATCTTCCAAAACCTTTCTTGCTTCAAGAGGAGGAAGAGATTCAAGTGCCGGACCTGGGGCATTCAATGCTGTAAGAAATTCCTTTACTCCCACAGATAAAGCGGGATCTTCTGCAAAAGGTGGGATAATCACCTTACTTTCTAATGTCTCCATATTATTGATTTTAGAAATTCCCTAAAACAAAGGGCATGCCACCGACACAAGTTACTGACCGGCAACTATTTACACGGATAAGGAGCATTTAATATGGCGATATTTAGCGTTATGGCGAGCGGGTAGCCATATTTAGACAGGAATCCTAGTCTTTAATAGTGGGGAGTTCTTTTCGTCTGCGGCTAATCTGGTAAGTGAAATTAATAGTCAGGTTATTCTTGTTATTGGTCACGTCCGCAGGCAAAATATTGTATTGATTTAGCCACCCCGCCTGAACGGCAATGGCAGAAGTTAACTGGTAACCAAGTGAAGTGGAGACCCTGTTCCTCTCAAAATTAGGTTGCTTATTGTTGAAGAAAATTTCGTTAAAAACCGACACGAACAGTGTATTGGCACTAAAGTCTTTGTGGTTGATCGGGGCCACGAGATTGAGGCGGTACCTAAACCTGTTCCGATAATTTCCGTTTAGCCATCTTTGTTCTATTCTGTAACGATGTTCTACCTTGATACGGCTAAGGTATTGGCTAAAAGTCATTTGTTCCCAAAGGCGCCTTTCTTTCGTCTGGGCCCCTTTATCAAGATCAGTATAATCGTAAGTATCATAGCGGCCGGTACCAAGCAACGCAGTTGCGTTGTTGGTTATCGCATAACTAATACCTGTTTTTAATTCATAATAGTAAAACTTTTTAAACAATTCCTCGTCGGTTCGTACCTGGGCCTCAACGTAGCCGCCCCAGCGGTGTTCGGTGTTTACCGGCAAAACTATAGTGGCAATTCCCCAGCTACCTGGTTTACCTGACTGTGAAAATGCTAATTGTGATAAAATTAAAAACGAAAATAAGAAAAAATTAAACGGCTTGCCCAACGCTATTGATGTTAATTCAATGTTAAATAAAGCGCAAAGATAAAATATTTGCACCGCGTTAGCAGCTGTCGATAAAAAATATTATTCTACGGCTTTATTCATGTTATGGACTGCAATGGTCACTGGTGTGCGGGTTTGCAAATGCTTAGGCTATCATTGGTAGCTGCTTTAGTTGAAGCGCTATCCTTTTCCATGCATGTATAACTGATATGGCAGTCATTACCCTGGCAAGTTCAGGCTCCCCAAGTAGTTTCAGTGCTTTATTATAAGTTTCCAGGCTAACCGTTTTTGATTGACCGGTCATTTCTTCAATCAGGGAAAACACGGCCTGTTCAATTTCAGAAAACACATCAATGTTGCGCCACCTGTTAATCGCACTGATTCGCTGGTTATCCACGCCTAATAGTCTCGCCTTATTTATATGTTGTTGCAAACGTACTGTAAACCCATTGATCTCTGCTAATCTTATACTGATAAACACATTCAGTACCGGATCAATTTTTGCATAAATTGGAGGATGGTATAATTGCTTTTCCATAGTTCAATAATTTGACATATCAATATTTTTCAAAAGTATAAGCAAATATCGGTTGATTAGGGTACCAGTAGTTACAATGAAAGGGGTCCACCCCCACTATTGGTGATATTATTTGCACAGAAAATTTCAGAATTTTGTAGAATGATTAAAAACTATTTTCTGATATTCCTTCAGTTATTGCTTATCGGAATGCAGGGAAAAACCCAATCCTTAACTCCGAAAAATATCAGCAGACCAACAGTGAATGAACATCCAGCAGCCTCGCCCAATACACTTTTTCAATTTGGTGTAGCAGACGCATTTATAAATGGTATTTACAATGGCGACCTCCCTGTAGGCAGCCTGAAATTACATGGTAATTTTGGTTTGGGTGCCCCAAACCTGGTAGATGGAGAACTCACCCTATACAATGGAAAAGTGTACCAGACTAAAGCCAGCGGACTTACAATAGAAGCGTCTGACAGCTTGAAAACACCATTTGCTTTTGTCAGCTTTTTTGAGCCAGACACTGTGTTTACGATCAATGGCAGCCATACACAGAAACAAGTGCTGGATATGCTTGACGGGTATCTTCAAAATAAAAACGGTATGTATGCCATCCGTATCTCAGGACTGTTCCACCATGTCAGGACACGTGCGTTCCAGCCTGTGATCAGGGAACCTTTTCGCCCTCTGGCCGACATGCTGGACAAACAACATTTTTTCAGGTTCGAAAATCAGGATGGGGTACTGGTGGGTTATAAGTTACCTGCTTATCTCGCCGGCATCAATATAGCAGGTTATCATTTTCACTTTTTAACCAGCCAGTTCAACGCCGGCGGCCACGCGCTGGACTTTTCTTCCGCTCAAATTAAAGTGGAGGTTGCGGTGATCACAGATTTCAGGTTATCCGCTCCAACCGACCGGGCGTTCAGAAATTATAAGTTTAACAACATCAATAAATCTGACCTCGAGAAGGTTGAGAAAGGAAATTGACAAGGCTAAACCAAATTATATAATTGCAATATTAAAATATAAAAAAAGCGTCTATCTTTGGGCTCAAATTTTACAATTACATTTTTATGGCAAAAGCATCTGAAACTAAAGTGGGAAATATTTTACGTTACAATGGCGAACTGG
>Ga0247815_10003271_pt1 | contig 11682 bp, 7 predicted proteins | sample UWRJL194509B1_FD_181014 | JGI IMG/M metagenome (GOLD analysis project Ga0247815, IMG submission 181014) | Plant litter microbial communities from Arlington Agricultural Research Station in Wisconsin, United States - UWRJ-L194-509B-1 | ecosystem: Environmental > Terrestrial > Plant litter >... | reverse complement strand
TCTTTCTGCGCTAATTTCACATAAGGGTCGTTAATGTGGTCGTGCAACCAGTTTTTGTTTAATTTCTTCTTCTTCATTCGCGTAGAATACTGCCTTTAAGGGAACTACTAAAAATATATTATGCTAAAACTTACACCCGTTGAGCGCAGCGCCCTGCGCGCCGAAGCTCATGGCCTCAAGCCTATCGTCATGATCGGTGAAGCGGGCCTGACCGCTAACGTCCTCAAGGAAATCGCCCTCGGCCTCGATTCGCACGGTTTGATCAAGGTCCGCGTCTTCGGCGACGACCGCGAAGCCCGCGCCGCCATGTACGACACCATCTGCGAGCAGCTCGATGCGTCGCCGGTACAACACATCGGCAAGCTGCTGGTGCTGTACCGTCCGAAGGTTGAAACGGAAAAAGCCCGCTCGACCTCCGGCAAGGGCCTGCGCGAAGTCACCATCGTCAAGCCTAGCCCAAGCGGCACCAAACGTCCGTCGGTGACCAAGGTACTGCTCAAGGGGAATGAACGCGTGACCCAAGGCGGCAACATCAAACGCGCCAAGCCACAGCAGAAGTCGACCAAGAAAGGCGCACTGGGCAGCAAGTAAGCCCGGCGCCTTAACCCTGGGGTCAAGTCTGACATTCGTACACGAGCTGTGCCGTAGCGGCGCTACGGCACAGCTCGTGTACGAATGTCAGACTTGACCCCAGGGTTTTATTGCTTCACCACCAGCCACGCGGCCAGCAGGCTTTGCACCAGATACAGCGCGCTGGAAATGCCGTGCAGCATGCCGAATTCATTCTTGGCTGCCCCCTCCATCACCCCGCCCGGCCCCGCCGCGGCACGCAACGCGGCCATCATCGGCTGCAGGCCGAAGTGCGACACCAGGGTGCACAACAGCATCACCGCCACCACCACCATCAGCGTGCGGCGCGACTTGGCGGCCGAGTTCGCGGCCGAGCCGGCGAAGATGCCGCCGGTCTCGGCGCCACGGCTCACCCACAGCAACACCAGCATCACCAGCGCGCAGGCGATCGATAGCCAGGCTTGATTCTTGAACAGGCTGGCGGCGATGGTGCCGGCCAGCACGCGGTCGCTCAGGGTGGCGAACAGCGTCGGCGCGGCCAGGTAGCCGACCGCCCACAAACTGCCGGCCCACAAGGTCGCGACCAGCAAACGGGTACGAGCTAATAACATCAGATATAACGCACTTCCAGAATTTCGTATTCGCGCGGGCCGGACGGCGCCTGCACTTCCACCACGTCGCCGGCCGACTTGCCGATCAGCGCGCGGGCGATCGGCGAGGTCACCGACACCTTGCTCAGTTTCAGATCCGCCTCGTCCAGGCCGACGATCTGGTAGGTCACTTTCGAACCCGACTCCAGGTCTTCCAAATCCACCGTCGAGGCGAACACCACGCGGCCGTCCGCGTCCAGCGCGGTCGGATCGATGATCTGCGCGCCGCTCAAGGTGCTTTCCAGTTCCGCGATGCGGCCTTCAACGAACGCCTGGCGCTCCTTGGCTGCGTCGTACTCGGCGTTCTCGGACAGGTCGCCGTGCGAGCGCGCCTCGGCGATCGCGTCGATCACGATGCGGCGTTCTTTGGTCTTCAACTGGTGCAACTCTTCTTTCAAGAGCTGTGCGCCGAACTTGGTAAGTGGAACTGAAGTCATGTTGTTTATATACTCTGGTTTTACAATGGAAAACCACAGAGGCCACGCCAACCTGCAGCGCGAGCTCTGTGGTTCGAAAACTACTTAGACCTTAGTGTAAGGTTTTATGCAGCCCTTGTAAATCGTACACTTGCAATTCGTCGAGGTGACGGATGCCTTCGACCGCCGCTTCGGCGCCGGCGATGGTGGTGTACGTGGTCACGCGCGCGGCCAGCGACGAGGTGCGGATGGCGCGCGAGTCGGTGATGGCGCTGCGCTTTTCCTCGACGGTGTTGATGACCAGGACAATCTCATGATTCTTGATCATGTCGACCACGTGCGGACGGCCTTCTGCCACCTTGTTCACCGCCGTCACCGGGATGCCGGCCGCCGCGATCACGGCGGCGGTGCCCTTGGTGGCCACCAGCGTGAAGCCGATCTCCACCAGGTCGCGCGCGACTTGCACCGCGCGTGGCTTGTCGGACGCCTTCACCGACAGGAACACCTTGCCCGACTTCGGCAGCTTGATGCCGGCGCCCAGCTGCGATTTGACGAACGCCTCGCCGAAGGTCTTGCCGACGCCCATGACCTCACCGGTCGATTTCATCTCGGGTCCGAGGATGGTGTCGACGCCCGGGAATTTCACGAACGGGAACACGGCTTCCTTGACGCTGAAGTAAGGCGGGATGACTTCGGTGGTGATGCCCTGCTGCGCCAAGGTCTGGCCGACCATGCAACGGGCGGCGATCTTGGCCAGCTGCAGGCCGGTCGCCTTGGACACGAACGGCACCGTGCGCGAGGCGCGCGGATTCACTTCCAGCACGTAGACGACGTCTTGTCCGTCCTGCTTCTGGATCGCGAACTGCACGTTCATCAGGCCGACCACGTTCAGGCCCTTGGCCATCAGCGAGGTCTGGCGCTTCAGTTCATCGATGGTCTCCTGCGACAGCGAGTAAGGCGGCAGCGAGCAGGCCGAATCGCCCGAGTGCACACCGGCTTGTTCGATGTGCTCCATCACGCCGCCGATGAAGGTGGTCTCGCCGTCGCTGATGCAATCGACGTCGCACTCGATGGCGTCGTTCAGGAAGCGGTCCAGCAGCACCGGCGAGTCGTGCGATACCTTGACCGCTTCGCGCATATAGCGTTCCAGGTCGCGCTGCTCGTGGACGATTTCCATCGCGCGGCCGCCCAGCACGTAGGAAGGCCGCACCACCAGCGGGTAGCCGATTTCCTGCGCCAGCGCCAGGGCGTCGGCTTCGGTGCGCGCGGTGCGGTTAGGCGGCTGGCGCAGTTCCAGCTTGTGCAGCAGCTGCTGGAAACGCTCGCGGTCTTCGGCGGCGTCGATCATGTCCGGCGAGGTGCCGACGATCGGCACGCCGTTCGCTTCCAGGTCCAGCGCCAGTTTCAACGGGGTCTGGCCGCCGTACTGCACGATCACGCCGACCGGTTTTTCCAGTTCGACGATTTCCAGCACGTCTTCCAGCGTCAGCGACTCGAAGTACAGGCGATCCGAGGTATCGTAGTCGGTCGACACGGTCTCCGGATTGCAGTTGACCATGATGGTCTCGTAGCCGTCTTCGCGCATCGCCAGCGCCGCGTGGACGCAGCAGTAATCGAATTCGATACCCTGGCCGATGCGGTTAGGACCACCGCCCAGCACCATGATCTTCTTCTTGTCGGTCGGATTGGACTCGCACTCTTCATCGTAGGTCGAGTACATATACGCGGTGTTGGTCGCGAATTCGGCCGCGCAGGTGTCGACCCGCTTGTACACCGGACGGATGCCCAGCTCATGGCGGCGGGCGCGCACGGTCTTGGCGTCGGTCTGCAGCAGGAAGGCCAGGCGGCGGTCCGAGAAGCCTTTTTGTTTCAGCTTGTACAGCGTGGTCTTGTCCAGCTGTTCCAGCTTCTGCGTGTCCATCCAAAGTTCCAGGTCGACGATCTCTTTAATCTGGATCAGGAACCATGGATCGATCTTGGTCAGCGCGTGCACTTCGTCCAGCGTGAAGCCTTGCGCGAAGGCGTCGCCCACGTACCAGATACGCTCCGGACCAGGCTCGCCCAGTTCCTCTTCGATCTTCTCGCGGTCCTTGGTTTTTTCGTTCAGGCCGTCGACGCCGACTTCCAAACCGCGCAGCGCTTTCTGGAACGATTCCTGGAAGGTGCGGCCGATCGCCATCACTTCGCCGACCGATTTCATTTGCGTGGTCAGGTGATGATCGGCGGTCGGGAATTTCTCGAACGTGAAACGCGGGATCTTGACCACGACGTAGTCGATCGACGGTTCGAACGAGGCCGGGGTCGCGCCGCCGGTGATCTCGTTGCGCAGCTCGTCCAGTGTGAAGCCGACGGCCAGCTTGGCCGCCACTTTGGCGATCGGGAAGCCGGTGGCTTTGGAAGCCAGCGCCGACGAACGCGATACGCGCGGATTCATTTCGATCACGATCATGCGGCCGTCGGCCGGGTTGATCGAGAACTGCACGTTGGAGCCGCCGGTGTCGACGCCGATTTCACGCAGCACCGCCAGCGAGGCGTTGCGCATGATCTGGTATTCCTTGTCGGTCAGCGTTTGCGCCGGCGCCACGGTGATCGAGTCGCCGGTGTGGACGCCCATCGGGTCCAGGTTTTCGATCGAGCAGATGATGATGCAGTTGTCCGCCTTGTCGCGCACCACTTCCATCTCATACTCTTTCCAGCCGATCAGCGATTCTTCGATCAGCAGTTCGGAGGTCGGCGACGCTTCCAGGCCGCGCTTGCAGATGGTCTCGAATTCTTCTTCGTTGTAGGCGATGCCGCCGCCGGTGCCGCCCATCGTGAACGATGGACGGATGATGACCGGGAAGCCCAGCGTGCGCTGCACGGCCCACGATTCGTCCATCGTGTGCGCGACGTCCGACTTGGCCGAACCGAGGCCGATCTTGGTCATCGCGTTCTTGAACTTGAGGCGGTCCTCGGCCTTGTCGATGGCTTCCGGCGTGGCGCCGATCAGCTCGACCTTGTACTTGTCGAGGATGCCGTGGCGATGCAGGTCCAGCGCGCAGTTCAGCGCGGTCTGGCCGCCCATGGTCGGCAGGATCGCGTCCGGCTTTTCCTTGGCGATGATTTTTTCCACGACTTGCCAGGTGATCGGCTCGATGTAGGTGACGTCGGCCATTTCCGGGTCGGTCATGATGGTCGCCGGATTGCTGTTGACCAGGATGACTTTATAACCCTCTTCGCGCAGCGCCTTGCAGGCCTGTGCGCCGGAATAATCGAACTCGCAAGCCTGGCCGATGATGATCGGGCCAGCGCCAATAATCAGAATACTTTTAATGTCTGTACGTTTAGGCATCTTAATTTTTCTCCGTTGCTTCCATCATGCCGATGAAGCGGTCAAACAGGTAAGCGACGTCGGTCGGGCCGGGCGATGCCTCAGGGTGACCCTGGAAGCAGAACGCCGGCGTGTCGGTGCGGGCGAAGCCCTGCAGCGAACCGTCGAACAACGATTTGTGGGTCACGCGGCAGTTGGCCGGCAGCGTGTCCGGATCGACCGCGAAACCGTGGTTCTGCGACGTGATCATGACTTTTTTGCTGTCCAGGTCCTGCACCGGGTGGTTGGCGCCGTGGTGGCCGAACTTCATCTTCAGGGTTTTCGCGCCGGAGGCCAGGCCCATGATCTGGTGGCCGAGGCAGATGCCGAACAGCGGCAGCTTCTTCTCCATGAAGACCTTGGCGGCGGCGATCGCGTAATCGCACGGCTCGGGATCGCCTGGGCCGTTCGACAGGAACACGCCGTCCGGGTTCAGCGCCAGCACCTCGGCGGCGCTGGTCTGAGCCGGCACCACGGTGACTTTGCAGCCGCGCGCGGTCAGCATGCGCAGGATGTTGCGCTTGACGCCGAAGTCGTAGGCGACCACGTGGAACTTAGGATCGGTCAGTTTGCCGTAGCCTTCGCCCAGCGCCCATTCGGTTTCGGTGAACTCGTAGGTCGACTTGACGCTGACGACTTTGGCCAGGTCCATGCCGGCGATGCCGGGGAAGGAGCGGGCCAAGTCCAGCGCTTGCGACGCCGACGGCTCGTTGCCCTGCGTGCCGACCAGGATGGCGCCGGATTGGGCGCCCTTCTCGCGCAGGATGCGGGTCAGCTTGCGCGTGTCGATGCCGGCGATGGCGACGATGCCTTCGGCCTTGAGGTAATCGGACAGCGATTGGGTGGAGCGGAAGTTCGACGCCATCAACGGCAGGTCACGGATGATTAGACCGGCGGCATGGACTTTGCCCGACTCGACATCTTCCGGATTGACGCCGGTGTTGCCGATGTGTGGATACGTCAGGGTGACGATTTGGCGGCTATAGGAAGGATCGGTGAGGATCTCCTGATAGCCGGTCATGGAAGTGTTGAAGACCACTTCGCCGGTCGTATGGCCGGCGGCGCCGATCGAAAAACCTTTGAAGATGGTACCGTCGGCGAGGGCCAGTATGGCTGGAACGGCGGGGCCAGAAAAAAATGGCGGCAAGGGCAACTCCTGATAAAGTTACCGTAGCTGCGCCACGTCAGACGACCGTCGTGTGTCCCAAAGCCGTCGCAGGCCAGGGTGGAAGGTCAGATTGAATATGGAGTGAGTGGTGGTCGGCTACGGTAGAGGTGAGATTGGCTAAACCTTCGAATTATAGCCAAATTCCGCCTGTTTGGCAATGGAGGGACCGAGAAATACCGGCAAAATTCCCGCCGCGATGACCGCCGTTTATCTGCCCCACCGCAGATCTAACTTGGCGGATCCCGTCAGGCAACCTTCCGCAAATGCCCAAATCCGCCATTCCTCTAAGCCGTTTGCGGAAGGCTCGGTTCAAACATCACGAGGCAGTTTCGATAGCCAGTCTCGAACCCGGAGAAGAATAGACCCAAGCTCCGGTGAAAATCGGTCCTCATCATGCCATTGAGAGATGTCGAGGTCCATAGCCATATCTTCTATCTCCTGAATCAAGGCATACGGCATCGCTTCCAATGCTTTTCCATTTCTTCGAATCGAATCAGCAAGGGTGCGTGCAGAGGATTGATGTGCCTCAACCAGTTCCAGGCTTGCGTGAATACGAGCAATTAACGAGTCATTTGACATGCGACGAATGGATGGACCTGAATTATTTGAAGTACCAAGGAACTCGTCTGCTTTGGCCGAAAACTGCCATTTGACTGCTTTATGCGTCCTCATCCGACGTCACGGAATGAAGTAATTCCGCGAAGCTGATTCCACCATAGTGCCTTGGGTTGCCGCACATCCAGCAACTACAAGGCGTAGACGTATTTAACAACATACCGAGACGACGTAAATCGGTAGAGTTATCCATTCCAAAATAAAAACGGCGTGCTCTCTTAATTCTTGCAGCATGATGGCGCCGAAGCGCGCGTGACATATCTTTCATAAAGTTCTCCAGTCACCCCGGCAGCGTTATTGCCACCGGGGTTAGTCATGGAGTAACTAGTCCAAAAATATATCTTCATTTCTCGCCTTGCTTGTCGAAGTGATTTATCATCCGATTTTCGCTCAATCTGCCGCGACTGAGGCTTAACGGCAAACCGGCTTAGTTCAGCGCGGCGATGCCGGCTTTGGCGACTTGCGCATCTTCGGCGGACTTGACGCCCGAGACGCCGACCGCGCCGATGGTGTGGCCGTCGACGATGATCGGCACGCCGCCCTCCAGCATGCCGTCGGCCATCGGCGACGGCGCGGTGACGAAGGCGGTGCGGCCGTTGTTGATCATATCTTCATAGATCTTGGTCTCGCGGCGGCCGATCGCCGATACGCGCGCCTTGGCCGGCGCGATGTGCGACGACAGCGGCGAAGCGCCGTCCTGGCGCTGCAGCCATAGCAAATGGCCGCCGTCGTCGACGATGGCGATCACCACCGGCCACTTGTTGGCCACTGCCTCCGCTTCTGCTGCGGCGGCGATTTTCTTCACGTCGGCAAGCGACAAGTATGGTTTGGTTTGCATAGAGGCTTCCTTTAAAAAGTCATGTTTACGGTTTGCGCTTGGCTTCGAGCTTCTGCTTGATCTGTGCCATCTGCTGCGCCGCCGCCTGCTCGCCCGCCAGGATCGCCTGGTTGCGGCCGGCGAAGTCGTTGCCCGCCATCTTGCCCAGGCTCGGCGCGATCACCACGTCGGCGTCGCGCAACTCGTACTGGTTGATGCGCTGCCCCATGATGCTGAAGGTCTGCATGATCACATCGAGCGAGCTGACGGTGGCCTGCACGTCGGCCTGGGTCGAGATATTGACGGCGATGACGAAGTCCGCGCCCATGTCGCGCGCGAAGCGCACCGGCACCGGCGCCACCAGGCCGCCGTCGACGTAGGTGCGGCCGGCGATCGTCACCGGCTGGAACACGCCCGGCACCGCCGACGACGCGCGCACCGCCATGCCGGTGTTCCCGCGTTGGAACAGGATCGGCTGGCCGCTCTTCAAGTCCGCCGCCACCGCGCCGAACGAGATCTTCAGTTTTTCCATCGGCAGGTTATTGACCGACTTGTTGACGTAGGCCTGCAGCGCCTCCCCCTTCAACACGCCGGTGCTCTTGCCGAACAAGGGCAAGGCCCAGTCGGAGATCGACGCCTCGTCCATGTCGAGCGCCATCTTCTGCAATTGGAAGCCGGTGTTCCCGGCCGCGTACATCGCGCCGACCACGCTGCCGGCGCTGGTACCGACCACGATATCCGGATAGATGCCCTGCGCCTCCAGCGCCTTGATCACGCCGATATGCGCGAAACCGCGCGCCGCGCCGCCGCCCAGCGCCAGCCCGATCTTGATCTTTTTCGGCGGCAGCGGCAGCGGCAAAGGCTCCGCCACGACCGGCGCCTGCGCCACCGGCGTCGCGATCGGCGGATTGGTTTTGCAGCCGACGATGGCGGCTGCGGCGAGCGAGGCGATGGCGATCAGGGTGAGACGGCGTGCTTGCATGAATGATATCTATACTAGAATGGGCGCAGCAGATTGTAACTGAAGACGTACATTTCAATGCTGGTCAAGAAGGACTTACTTCATTAATATACTTTGTCGACAAGCTGTTACACGAGCTTATTCATGATCCACCGAGGCCATCGCGCCCATCTCCCCGGAGTCCATTTGTGCTGATCGATGCCGTCCGCGTTGCCTTAAGACGTCCCTATACTTTCGTCGTGATGGCGCTGTTGTTGTTGATCGTCGGTCCACTGACGGCGATGCGCACCCCGACCGACATCTTCCCCGATATCCGCATGCCGGTGATCGCGGTCGCCTGGCAGTACACCGGCCTGCCGCCGGACCAGATGGCCGGCCGCATCTCGACGCTGTTCCAGCGCTCGCTGACCACTACCGTCAACGACATCGAACATATCGAGGCCAACACCTATCCCGGCGTCAGCGTGGTGAAGATCTTCTTCCAGCCCGGCGTCAACATCGCGGTGGCCAACGCCCAGGTGACGGCGATCTCGCAGTCCACGCTGCGGCAGATGCCGGCCGGGACCACGCCACCGCTGGTGCTGAACTATAACGCCGCCACCGTGCCGATCCTGCAGTTGGCCTTGTCCGGCAAGGGCCTGTCGGAGCAGCAGCTGTTCGACCTTGGCATGAACACCGTGCGCACGCCGCTGGTGACGGTGCCGGGCGCCGCGATCCCGCTGCCCTACGGCGGCAAGCAGCGCCAGGTCCAGATCGACGTCAAGCCGGACGCGTTGCAGGCGCGCGGCCTGTCGGCGCAGGACATCGCCGCCGCGCTGGCGGCGCAAAACATCCTGGTGCCGGTCGGCTCGCAAAAGATCGGCAGCCTGGAATACACGATACAGCTCAACAGCGCACCGTCCGCCATCGCGGAACTGGGCCGCATGCCGGTCAAAGTGGTCAACGGCAGCACCATCTACCTGAACGACGTCGCCGACGTCCACGACGGCAATTCGCCGCAGACCAATATCGTCCACGTCGACGGCGGCCGCTCGGTGCTGATGTCGGTGCTGAAGAACGGCGCCGCCTCCACGCTGTCGATCGTCGACGGCATCCGCGCCAAGCTGGAAGTGCTCAAGCCGGGCTTCCCCGACGCGCTCAAGGTGGTGCCGATCAACGACCAATCGGTGTTCGTGCGCGCCGCCATCAAGGGCGTCGCCATGGAGGGCGTCATCGCGGCGGCGCTGACCAGCGTGATGATCCTGCTGTTCCTCGGCAGTTGGCGCTCCACCGTCATCATCGCGGTATCGATCCCGCTGTCGATCCTCGGCTCCATCATCGCACTGGCCGCCTTCGGCGAAACCCTCAACCTGATGACGCTGGGAGGCCTGGCGCTGGCGGTCGGCATCCTGGTCGACGACGCCACCGTCACCATCGAAAACATCAACTGGCACCTGGAGCAAGGCAAGGACGTCGAAACCTCGATCCTCGACGGCGCGCAGCAGATCGTCACGCCGGCCTTCGTCTCGCTGCTGTGCATCTGCATCGTGTTCATCCCGATGTTCTTCCTCGACGGCGTCTCGCGCTTCCTGTTCGTGCCGATGGCCGAAGCGGTGATCTTCGCCATGGTCTGCTCCTTCATCCTGTCGCGCACCCTGGTGCCGACCATGGCCAACTACCTGCTGCGGGCGCACGCGCCGCACACCGGCGACCACCACTCCGCCGCAGGCAGCAATCCGCTGTCGCGCTTCCAGCGCGGCTTCGAGGCGCGCTTCGAAAAACTGCGCGACGGTTATCACGGCGTGCTGAAAAGCGCGGTCGCGCACCGCAAGGTGTTCGTCATCGGCTTCATCGCGGTGGTCGGGCTGTCGTTCGGACTGGTGCCCTTCATCGGCAGTAACTTCTTCCCGGCGGTCGATTCCGGCCAGGTGCTGATGCACGTGCGCGGCCCGATCGGCACCCGCGTCGAAGAGACGGCGGAGCGCTTCGCCCGCATCGAAAAAACCATCCGCCGCGTGATCCCCGCCGAGGAGATCACCACCATGGTCGACAACATCGGCATGCCGTCAAGCTCGATCAACCTCACCTACAACAACACCGGCATGATGGGCTCACAGGACGGCGACTTCCAGATCGCGCTGACTGAAGGCCACAAGCCGACCGCCGATTACGTTCGCAAGCTGCGCGAGGTGCTGCCGCGCGAGTTCCCGGACACCACCTTCTCCTTCCCGCCCGCCGACATCGTCGGCCAGATCCTGAACTTTGGCGCGCCGGCGCCGATCGACGTGCAGGTCCGGGGCGGCAACATCGATGCCAGCTACGTCTATGCGCAGAAGCTGCTCAAGCGCGTGCGCGCGATTCCCGGCGTGGCCGACGCCCGCATCCAGCAATCGAACAAGGCGCCGATCTTCAACGTGGAGCTGGACCGCACGCAGGCGCAATTGCTCGGCCTGACCACGCGCGACGTCACCAACAGCATGGTGGTCAACCTGGCCGGCAGCAGCCAGGTCGCGCCGACCTACTGGCTCAATCCCGTCAACGGCGTCAGCTACCCGATCGTGATGCAGACGCCCCAGTATCAAATGGACTCGCTGGCCAGCCTGAGTAATCTGCCGGTCGGTAACGGCAGCAACGCCAACGCCGCGACCCTGGGCGGCCTGGCAACCTTCGAGCGCGGCACCGCCAGCGCGTTGATCACCCAGTACGACGTGCAGCCGATGGTGCAGATCCACGCCTCGACGCAGGACCGCGACCTCGGCGCCGTCGCCGCCGACATCCGCCGCGCCATCGACGAGACCAAGGCCGAGGTGCCGAAAGGCGCGACCGTGCAGTTGCTGGGCCAGGCCCGCACCATGGACCGCGCCTTCTCCGGCCTGTTGTTCGGCCTATTGGGCGCGGTGGTGCTGATCTACCTGCTCATTGTGGTCAACTTCCAATCGTGGACCGATCCGGCGGTGATCGTCTCGGCGCTGCCGGCCGCGCTGGCGGGCATCGTCTGGATGCTGTTCGCCACACAGACCACTTTGTCCGTGCCCGCCCTCACCGGCGCTATCATGTGCATGGGCGTGGCCACCGCCAACAGCGTGCTGGTGATCAGCTTCGCGCGCGAACGGCTGGATGAACTGGGCGACGCCACCGCAGCCGCGCTGGAGGCGGG
>Ga0247815_10003270_pt1 | contig 11686 bp, 10 predicted proteins | sample UWRJL194509B1_FD_181014 | JGI IMG/M metagenome (GOLD analysis project Ga0247815, IMG submission 181014) | Plant litter microbial communities from Arlington Agricultural Research Station in Wisconsin, United States - UWRJ-L194-509B-1 | ecosystem: Environmental > Terrestrial > Plant litter >... | reverse complement strand
CTTGTCCGTCCCGGGAAGATCTCTCGGAATTTTTGCGTGCCGATCTCATCAAAGTAGTGTGGGCGATTTTTTGGTGGCATATATAGCTCAGCCTTCAGCCCAACCCGTGAAACGATTTTTTGCACATCAGACAAAAGCAGCTTCGATTGGCTATCAATATAGAGGAATAATTGCTTCTTTTTTGTTAAGAAAAGTGTCGCTTCGGCCGTACGACTCACCGGAAAGTTGCGGGCGATGACAGAGTCAACTTCACCGGACACACCAAATTGAGCCTTAATGTTTTTCTCCAAAGCAAAGTCGTGGTAGACCTGGTCGTTCATGAGGTCATTGTACCACCCCTGTAGAGCTAGTACAAAATTTATCGACCCGACAGAGGTGCTATAATGAATCATAATGGATTTTGAGAAGCGATATAGCCAGCTCAATGCTGCGCAAAAACAAGCGGTTGATCTTATCGAGGGACCAGTCATGGTGATTGCCGGACCTGGAACAGGGAAGACTGAACTTTTGAGTGTCCGTGCGGCAAACATCTTGAAAAAAACCGACACGCTGCCTGAAAACATCCTCTGTCTTACTTTCACAGAAAGTGGTGCCGTCGCTATGCGAGAACGCCTTATTGGTATTATCGGAAAAGACGCATACAAAGTGGCCATTCATACCTTCCACGGATTCGGGACCGAAGTTATTAACCAAAACCGCGAATACTTTTATCGCGGTGCGATGTTCCAGCCCGCTGATGATGTTAATCGATATGAAATCTTGCGTTCAATTTTTGATGAATTAGATTACAAGAACCCTCTCGCCAGCACAATGAACAGCGAGTACACGCACCAACCTGATGCAGCTCGTGTGATTTCTGAGCTAAAACGAAGCGGACTCACGAGCGACGAACTACTCGCGATTTTGGATGAGAGCGAAGCAGCAATTGATTTCGCCGAGCGTTTAATTGTGCCTCACATTTTAGGGACTGTCAGCAAAACAACAAAAGACAAACTGGCGACTGTTATTCCTGAACTGCGAGAACGATCTGACACCGCACAAACGCTCTTTGAAGTAACGCCACTCATTCGAGCAATCGTCGAAGACCTTGTATTTACACTTGAGCAAGCCGAAAGTGAACACCCAACAAAACCTATCACTGCATGGAAGAAGAAATGGTTCGTAAAAAACGAAAAAGGTGAGTACGTTTTTAAATCTCGTGCGCACCTCGTCAAACTCCGCGCACTTGCATATATCTATTACGGCTATCTCAACAAAATGGAGCAAGAGAGCTTGTTTGATTACGACGACATGATCCTACAAGTCGTGCATGCCATGGAAGTTAACGATGACCTACGATTTAACCTGCAAGAAAAATACTTGTATATTATGGTCGACGAGTTCCAGGATACCAACCTCGCACAAACCCGTATCCTGCATAGTCTGACGAACAATCCCGTCAACGAAGGTCGTCCAAATCTTATGATCGTTGGTGACGATGACCAGGCGATTTATAGTTTCCAAGGTGCCGAAATCAGCAACATCCTTGAATTCCAAGCTTCGTATCCAAGCGTACAAAAAGTAGTTCTTACGGATAATTATCGTTCCGGTGATCTTGTGATCTCACAGGCTCGTTCAGTTATCGTGCAAGGAAACGATCGACTCGAAAATATCTACGAAGACATTAATAAACAACTAACAGGCAATAAAGGCATCGCCGGTTCGGTAGAGCTTTTCCAAGCTGAATCAATCGATCACGAACGACATTGGATCGTCGAAAGTATTGCCAAGGAAATCAAGAACGGTACTGCACCAAGTGATATCGCAGTTCTGACACGACAACATAAAGAGATCCAGAGTCTTTTGCCATACTTCCACCGAGCCGGCATTGCAGTAAATTATGAACGCCAAGAAAACCTGCTTGATCAACCGCCAATTGTCGTCATTGAGCAACTCGCAAAAGTTATTGTCGCGCTAGGAAAAGGCCAACACACCGAAGCAAATGCGCTTTTACCTGAGCTCCTCGCACACCCTGCCTGGAAGATTACACCACTCGAACTATGGCAACTCAGCACCGACGCGTATTCATCACGCAAACTATGGCTTGAGGTCATGGCTACTACGCCAAGGTTCCTCGACATTCATAGCTGGCTTATTCAACTTGCGGCTTTGTCGCAGTTTACACCACTCGAAGTCATGATTGACCGAATGATTGGCCGTGTCGAAGATACAGGCGACGTCACAAAAAACAGTCCTTTCTTTGAGTATTTCTTTGGTCAAGATGCGCTCGAACAAAACCCATCACAGTACATTGATTGCCTCGCGGCACTTAGAACGATTCGGTCAAAGCTCCGCGAATATCACAATAAGGACACACTGACACTTGAATCGTACTTGAACTTTATTGAACTCCACCGACGAATCGGAACTACACTTTCCGTGTCTCATGCGGCTGACACACAAGCCGATGCGGTACACTTAATGACCGTTCACAAATCAAAGGGTCTTGAATTCGAAGTCGTCTATATCTTTAACAGCATCGATAACGTTTGGGGAGAAAAAGCCAGGGGAATGAGCCGAAATATTAGCTACCCAGAAAATCTTCCACTCGCGCCAGTTGGCGATTCTGCTGATGAACGCCTGCGTCTTTTCTACGTCGCGATGACCCGCGCAAAATCTACACTTCGTATTAGCTTTAGCGGTTCCGATGACAAAGATAAGCAAACATTGATCGCAAGCTTCCTAAGTGACGTCGAGATCGAGCCAACACAAATCGCACCGTCTGATACTGCCGAACGTGTTGTTTCAGCAGAACTTGCATGGTACGAACCGCTCACAACTCCTGACGCCCAATTACTTGAGCTCCTCAAACCATCGCTCGATTCATATAAGCTAAGCGCAACTCACCTCAATAACTTCCTCGATGTAACACACGGTGGTCCGCAGATGTTCCTCCTTGGGAACTTGCTTCATTTCCCATCGACAAAATCTCCAGCTGCAGCTTACGGAACGGCAATCCACGCAACGCTACAGCAAGCGCACGTGCATCTCGTTGCAACTGGTGAGCAAAAACCACTCGAAGATGTATTACATGATTTTGAAACGAATTTGATCGCTGAACGGCTTAATCCGCTCGATTACACAACCTATCACCAAAAGGGAAGTGAGCAACTTCAAGCCTACCTCGATGCAAAATACGACACGTTCACTGCAACTCAAAAGGCCGAACTAAACTTTAGTGGCCAAGAAGTATATCTTGATGATGCGCACTTAACTGGAATGATCGACGTCGTTGATATCAACAAAACAGACAAAACAATGATCGTCACCGATTACAAAACCGGAAAAGCAGCAAATAGCTGGAAGGGTGTGGCAGAATTCGACAAGATTAAGCTACATAAATACCGCCAACAATTACTCTTTTATAAACTCCTGGTCGAGCACTCACGTGATTATAGTAATTACAGTGTTATCGAAGGGCGACTCGCATTTGTTGAGCCTAATAAAACCGGTGAAATTTGTGGACTTGAACTGACGTTTGATACTGAAGAGCTCGAACGTTTCCGCACACTCATTGGCAAAGTTTGGAAGCATATCATTGAACTCGACCTGCCTGATACTTCTTCTTACGAACCAACTTACAAAGGCCTCCTTGCTTTCGAACAAGACCTTCTTGATGATCTTATCTAGTAAGGTTAAGGGTATTGACCACAAAGGGTAAAAAATGCTATAATAACTAATGCACGATCGATAGTGTAGGACATCGACAGCAGTTATTCTTATAAAACTGGTGTCAGTATCCTACACTGTCTCGCTGCACATTAACAGAGATAGTGAAAAGAGTTCCTTGGATGCGGCCCAGGAACACGGCCCCCGCCGCACCTACTGCGTTTTGGATTCCCATAATTCAACACGAGTCAACAGTAGTGACCCTTGACAAAGGTCAGCGGCGGGGCGCCCCCCAAGATGTGGGCTCTCGCTTTGACGTTTCCTCTTCGACAATGATGTTGAGGGGTGTAAGCAAAAGCGAGAGTCCCTCCATTCCCATTCGGTCATCGAATACGACACCCTTAGGAGGTGAATGTATGTTTAAGTCGGAAGACCAGAAGCGCCAGGCGGAAGCCACTGCAAAAGGCAACACTGCTTGCAGCAAGTGTAATGGTACCGGTACTGTAGGTATCGGTGGCAGAGGAGCTCTCAGCTCTAGCCCCTGTGGCGCCTGTGGCGGCTCAGGCCAGAAGCGCTAGGACCTGCTAGGGAGACCATACGGATTCGTCTGTATGCAAGCTGAGGATTTCACTATCTCTGCGTCTCTCATTTATCATAAATATTTTATGGTCGATGAGAGACGTTTTTATTTGCAAACTAATCCATGAGACAATAAAGGACGATGAACAACTTCTGGCAAACACTTCCAAAACCATTCTTCGTCCTGGCTCCGATGGAGGCCGTGACTGATGTTGTATTCCGCCACGTCGTAGAAGCGGCCGGTGGACCAGATGTATACTTTACCGAATTCACCAACGCAGCCAGCTATTTTAGCGAAAAGGGTCGCGCCAGCACTCGTGGTCGTTTAGCGTTCACCGAAGACGAGCAGCCAATGGTTGCGCAGATTTGGGGAAACAACCCAGAATACTTTGAATTTATGGCGAAAGGTTTAGCCGAGCAAGGCTTTGCTGGCATCGACATCAACATGGGCTGTCCTGCAAAAGACGTCGTAAAAACCGGCGCTGGCAGTGGGCTTATTCGCGACCCAGAACGTGCAGCTGAATTAATTACTGCAACTAAAAAAGCTGGACTTCCAGTCAGCATAAAGACTCGACTCGGCGATATTCGCCAAGAAGAGTGGACTGATTGGCTTACTCATATTCTGAAGCAGGATATTGTGAACCTTACAATTCACCTCCGAACTCGTAAAGAAATGAGCAAAGTTCCCGCTCACTTTGAATTAATTCATGAAATCAAAAAACTACGCGACGAAATCGCACCTCAAACGCTACTTACTATTAATGGTGATATTCGTGATCGCGAACATGGACTTGAGCTCGTCAAAGAATACGGCGTCGACGGCGTCATGATTGGCCGCGGGGTATTTAGCGATCCTTACGCATTTGCAAAAGAGAAGCGCGAACACAGCAGGGAAGAGTTGCTCGGACTCCTCCACATGCAGCTCGATTTATTTGATAAGTACAACGAAGAACTTGAGCCGCGTAAGTTTGATCCATTGAAGCGATTCTTTAAGATTTATGTTCGTAACTTCGAAGGCGCTTCTGAACTTCGTGAAAAACTCATGCATACAAAAAGCACCCATGAGGTGCGTGAATTACTTGCGATAGAAAAGTAGCAAAGACCCTCAGGTGGAGCCCGACGAGCGGGACAGCCAGAGCTTATTCAGCCCGGCCGTCCCGCTCGTCCTGCCCGAGGTAATCGATATCAGCAAGCGCTGCGACACGCTGCATGACACGATCGGTCAACTGGCGATTAATCTTGCCGGTTGGGAGTCTCTCGGCCACAAAGCGCTGAATCAAGTTCAATTCAACACGCGGATCGAATAGCTCACCGATGACGATGTAGCGCTTTCGAAACGGCCACCAACCACGCATACCAATCAGGCCAACAGGAATGATCTTGACACCAGCATCAAGCGCGATACGAACAGCGCCCGTTTTACCGACATGCAGATACTTGTCCTTTGGGTGGCGCGTCCCTTCAGCGAAATTAATCACCGAGTATCCTCTTCTGGTTTCGACGATTGAGGCATTGATCGCAGCAATGCCTTTTCCCTCACGCCGATCCACCGGAATACCGCCAGCATCCAGGAACATCTTGCCAAAAAATGGAATCCTAAATAACGAATCCTTGGCCATGATGTGGAACTCAATCTCCTGCAGGTACGCAGGGACGAGCACCGTTTCAACCTGGGTTTTGTGTGGACCGACGACAAATACGAATGCTTCGCCTGCTGGAATGTTCTCGCGTCCGATGACCTCAACTGGGAAAAGCGCGCGAGCGAGTCTCCCCAAGGTTTTCGTACGAAGATGCCAGTTCAAGTTCTCTTCAGTCGAATCGACTGTCACCGATATCACCCCCTTCAGGGTCTTTGCTTGTTAAGGGTACCGCGGATGCGATACTCACACGATAATACACTCCTAGGAGGGGAGTCGCAAACATAAGAATAAAGTGATTCTAAGGCATTATTGCCGGCGGTGACGACGAAGACCTGCAACCTGCAGACGAACCGTGTGACGATCAATAAGTTGACGCGCTTTATCAAGATCAACTTGTGTCTTTGCTTCGCTCTTAAGCTTCAGGGCGCGGTCAAGGGCTGCTTGTGTCTCGGCAACGACGATGTCTTCACCAAGATCAGCTTCGTCAACAAGGACGCGAATTGCATCAGGATTGATTTCAATCACACCACCACTGACTGCAAAGTATTCGAGTGCAGAATCAGGATCGCCTTTTTTATAACGAACAGCGAGTGCCCCAGGAACTGCCATCGTAACGAGCGGCTCGTGTCCCGGGAAAACAGCGATGTCTCCAGCTGCAGTTGGTGCCATCAATTCATAAATGTCTTGATCAACACGCATTCCAACTAAAGTAATCAACTGTAAGTGCATTATTAGCCCTTCTTAACTTTCTGTGAAAGTGGTTCACCTGACATGTAGAACCATTCTTCTGGTTTTTCATCGTACTTACCAGCGAGGATGTCAGAGAAGTCACGAATTGTGTCTTCGAGTTTGACGTACTGACCTTTGTTACCTGTGTATTTTTCAGCAACGAAGAATGGTTGTGAAAGGTAACGTTGCACACGACGGGCACGTGCAACTGTTTGCTTTTGTTCGTCAGAAAGCTCTTCCATACCAAGGATCGCGATGATGTCCTGGAGTTCTTTGTACTGTTGAAGTACACGTTGCACTTCACGAGCTACGCGGTAGTGTTCTTCACCAACAATCTCAGGGTCAAGGCTTGTTGAGCTTGATGCAAGGACGTCAACCGCAGGGTAGATACCGATTTCAGTCAATGCACGGTTCATCACGATCGTCGCGTCGAGGTGAGCAAAGGTTGCGGCAGGCGCTGGGTCAGTAAGGTCATCGGCAGGGACGAAGACGGCCTGCACAGAAGTAATTGAGCCCTTCTTTGTTGAAGTAATTCGCTCTTGTAGTCCACCCATTTCCTCTTGAAGGTTTGGTTGGTAACCCACAGCTGAAGGAAGGCGACCAAGAAGCGCTGAAACTTCGGCACCAGCTTGAGTAAATCGGAAGATATTGTCGATAAATAGAAGGACATCTTTTCCATCGTCACGGAAAGCTTCAGCCATCGCGAGTCCAGAAAGTGCCACACGAAGACGAGCTCCAGGCGGTTCGTTCATCTGACCAAAGACAAGACTTGTCTTTTGGAGCACGCCGGCTTCTTCCATTTCGTAGTAAAGGTCATTACCTTCACGAGTTCGTTCACCAACACCAGCGAAGACAGAGTTACCGCTGTGGAATTTCGCGATGTTATTAATAAGCTCGGTAATAAGCACTGTCTTACCAACACCAGCACCAGCGAAGAGTCCGGCTTTACCACCTTTAATAAGTGGGGCAATAAGGTCAACGACCTTAATTCCTGTTTCAAGAATTTCAGATTTGTTTGCTTGTTCATCAAGCGCAGGAGCTTCACGGTGAATAGAGGCCTTTTTACCACCTGCAGGAAGTGGATCTTTTCCATCAATAAGATCACCAACCACGTTGAACATACGTCCTTGTGTTTGATCACCAACAGGAACGCTAATTGGTGCGCCAGTTGCTTCAACTTCGTCGCTACGGCGAAGACCATCGGTGCTTGAAAGTGCAATTGCACGAACAGTTGTTTCACTTAGGTGCTGCGCAACCTCAAACGTCATCTTTCGCTTTGTGTTATTAATAATAAGTGCATCATTAATTGCCGGTAGGTCACCCTTAAACTCGACGTCAACGACGACTCCGACGATTTGTACGATTTTTCCTGTATTCTTAGCCATTATTCTCTCCTTCATTTTCTGCCTTTAACTGTTCGACTCTTGTTGCCAGTAGGCCTGCTATTTCTTGAAACTTTTCTTTCTTCCTTCGTCGTTCTCGGGTTTGTCTCAGACTTTGTTCAAGTTCCATCTGATCGACAACATTCATTGAGCCAAAACTTCCCGGTGGGTCGTTAAATACCATTTCACCAATTCTTCCGCCGCCCATTAGTCGTTCAACGCCTCCACACCACCTGAAATTTCAGCTAACTCCTGTGTAATCGCACTTTGGCGGGCTTTGTTCATCTCTAATGTTAAATCATCTACCAAATCTGATGCGTTGTCTGATGCATTTTTCATCGCCATCATACGCATACTGTGTTCACTGGCACGAGCATCAAGTAATGCCTGGAAGATCTGTGCACCAACAAGGCGATAAGTGACACCGTCGAGCACTTCTTCAGCGCTTGGTTCGTACGTGACGTCTGGACGCGCAACCGTTTCGATATCAGTATTAGATCCCGCAGGAAGTACTCGAATTGTTTTAGCGACTTGAACGACACTACTGACAAAATCAGTGTAGATAAGGTCAACAGCATCAACTTTTCCGTCCGTAAAGAGTGTGCGAGCGCTATCAAGAATCGCCTTTAGCTCACTTGCGTCAGGACGATCAGGAAGTTCTTCGTACGCACCAAGCACTTCAGTGTCTTTAATGCGCGCAACAAATTGAGACGCCTTGCGACCAATCGTAATTGTCGTGTTTTTAATACCAGCTTTATCATCAAGCTTGAGTTCATTCACGTATGCTTTCACGATATTGCTGTTGTAGGCTCCCGCAAGTCCCTTGTCGGACGCGATAACGATAAGTAATCGAGTCTTTACTGGACGCTGAACGAAGAGTGGGTGATTCTTCACAGAAGAGTGTTGTGAAAGTGCAGCTAAAAGTTCACGCGCAGCCCGTGTGTACGGTGCAGAAGCTTTCGTCGCTTCCTGCGCACGACGCATTTTGCTCGCAGCAACAAGTTGCATCGCCTTGGTGATCTGGCGAGTACTTTTAACGCTGCGAATGCGTGACTTTAGTAATTGAGTAGAAGCCATATTATTTGCTCCTCTCATCTCTGTCAGTTAGTACTTGGTGGTAATCAATCAAACCTAATCGGTAACGATCAAGTCCTGCAAGACTTAGCTGCGATGAACCACCATACACAGTACCTTTTTCGACAAGCTCTTCGAGGCGTTGTGACTCATAGATAGATTTTTGACCGACAAATTGGATATACGTCGTCAAATCTTCTGCTTGTAGGGTAGGGTATTGGCGATCAATATCTTGACGTCCAAGGAAAGAACTTAGTTGAGCACGAAGGCTCGCCTTACCCTCACCGCCAAATTCGTTCGCAAACTCAGCAAGTTCCACAGCTGTTGCTGGGGCAAATTCTTTCCCTTCTGATTGATCGTCAGAGAATGAAGCTGGTTGCTCAGGATTAGTCATTTAGTTCGCGAAGCCTTTCGCAACAGTTGTTGCAACTTTTTCGATTAACTTGTTCATCGCGTCATCAGGCTTTCCGCCCTTATCGAGTTCGGTCATTTCCTTTTTGTGATCAGCCCAAAGCTTTGTCAGAAGAGAAGACTGCGCGTCTTTAATCTTAACTGCAGCAACTGTGTCAAAGTAACCATTTGTGACGGCCGCGATGCTGACAGTTTGTTCCCAAATACTCGCTGGGTTGTATTGGTGCTGCTTCAAAAGCTCAGTCAATCTTTGACCACGGTCAATTTGCTTCTTTGTGGCGTCGTCGAGGTCTGAACCAAACTGCGCAAAGCTTGCGAGTTCACGGAACTGAGAAAGTCCAAGCTTCAAGTGACTTGAAACTGATTTCACGGCCGCTGTCTGCGCAGCTCCACCAACACGAGATACTGAAAGTCCTGCAGAAATCGCCGGACGAATACCTTGGTAGAACAGGTCTGTTTCAAGGAAGATCTGACCGTCAGTAATCGAAATCACGTTGGTTGGAATGTATGCAGAGATGTCACCAGCCTGCGTTTCAATAATCGGAAGAGCAGTCAGTGATCCGCCGCCGAGTGCGTCAGAAAGTTTCGCAGATCGCTCAAGTAAACGTGAGTGAAGGTAGAAGACATCACCTGGATACGCTTCACGTCCCGGTGGACGACGAAGAAGGAGTGACATTTGACGATACGCAACCGCGTGCTTTGTCAGGTCATCATAGATCATCAACGCGTGCTGACCGTTGTCACGGAAATATTCACCCATGGCTGTTGCGGCATATGGCGCAAGGTAGAGAAGTGACGCAGGGTCAGAAGGACTCGTCGCAACAATAATTGTTTGCTCCATCACCCCTTCTTGCTTCAAACGTTCAACCAAACGAGCGATCTTAGAGAATTTCTGTCCGATTGCAACATACACATTGATAACACCAGTCTTTTGCTTCGCTTGGTTAATCATTGTGTCAATTGCAATCGCCGTCTTACCAGTTTGGCGGTCACCGATAATAAGCTCACGCTGACCACGTCCGATAGGGAACATCGCGTCGATTGAAATAATACCTGTCATGAGTGGTTCGTGGACTGACTTACGTCCCATCACACCAATTGCTTCACGTTCAACTAGACCAGTTTGCTTTGCTTTGATTGCAGGACCGCCGTCGATCGCTTGACCGAGTGGGTTTACGACGCGACCAAGAAGTTCAGGACCAACTGGGACTTCAAGGACGGTTCCTTTAAGACGAACGGTTTGACCAGCCTTAACTGCTGCGTCGCTACCAAGAAGGACGGCACCGATTTCATCTTCAAGAAGGTTCAACGCGAAGGCTTCAACAATGCCCTCAGGAGTTTCGATATTTAAGACTTCGCTATATCCAGCACTACGAAGACCGTGAATCCAAGCAACTCCGTCACCAATACGAATAATGACACCAACTTCGTCAAGTTTTTTGTCAGTCTCTAAGTTCTTAATTGCATCGCGCAAATCTTTTGATAGGTCGGTGATTGATAGTTCGCTCATAATATATTCTTCCTTTATTTCTCTCTTAGGCCTTCTTGAACCTGGTCTTTAATACGGTCAGTTGGTGGGCGACGGTTTGGTCAATTTCGCGGCCCGGAACACTTATCTTAACGCCGCCGAGCACACTTGGGTCGAGGCGTGTCACGAGTGATACATTCTTGGCTTTCGTTTCGGCTTTCACAAAAGCTTCGAGAGCCTTTGTGGTCTGAGCAGTTAAGTCAAACGCAGAGGTAATTGTCGCTTGGACATAGCCTTTTTCTGCTAATTTCCATTCGATATCACGAATGATGAGGTCAAGTTCTTTTGTGCGACGTGAGTCAACCAAGTAGGCTGCGAATTGCTTAAAGAGGGTCTTTTTGTCCTTGCCCTCGACTAAGCCCTCGGCAATATATTCAGCCATACTGCGGCGTGACAAACGTCCTGGCATTACTTGGCTGCCTTTACAACAGAGGCGATTAAGTCACCATCAGCTACTTTGTCAAGCTTCTTGTGAATGATCTTTTCAGTTGCAAGTCCCACAAGTTCAAGCGTGTCGTTATACAAAGTCTTGCGTGCGTTCGCAACGTCTTTATCGAGTTGTTCGTGCGCACTTGTGACAATACTTTCAGCAACTTTCTGAGCTTTCTTTTCACTAGCGCTCACAAGTTCAGCTGATTCAAGTTTCGCAGTACTGACAATTTCAGATGCTTCTTTACGAGCTTTTTCAAGCAGTT
>Ga0247815_10003269_pt1 | contig 11686 bp, 15 predicted proteins | sample UWRJL194509B1_FD_181014 | JGI IMG/M metagenome (GOLD analysis project Ga0247815, IMG submission 181014) | Plant litter microbial communities from Arlington Agricultural Research Station in Wisconsin, United States - UWRJ-L194-509B-1 | ecosystem: Environmental > Terrestrial > Plant litter >... | reverse complement strand
GAATTACCGTATCGGCGCTTGCCCTTGCGCATCACAGCGCGAGCGACAAGGGCTCGCTCCCCACCACGGAGCACTTCGACACTCTCTGCATCTTCGCCTTGCGGCATACTTTGACTTCCGACCACACCCCACTCATTTCTTGACCTTCTGCAATGGCTACTACGCCACTGCCTTCTGCAGGACCACCTGCAGAATCTTCTCTTGCGCTCACATCGCCCAAACCTGCCGAGCTCTCGCTGCCAGAGCCTTCAACATCTACCAGCAACCACGTACTCATTGTAGAGTCACGCGGCTCAATGGAATCTGGCGAGGTCCCGTCAACGCTAGCGCCTTTGAAGCTGGCCACTCCCTCGACTCCGACCTCGCACACTGGACTGCCCATCGGCCGCTCACAAAGCATATCGATCCGTAACCGCAGCGACTCGCCTACTTCGTCTTTACTACTTGGTGGGCCAACTACACCTACCGGTTCGACTACACCGCGAGGAACATCTCCTCTACCAGGCGGAGCGGCAACACTCGTCATTCCGACCCAGCAGAACAGGATATCCGTCGCCAGCAACATTACGCTGACCCCTAGCTCGCCTACATCCCCTTCTTCGACTCACATAGGCAATATCCTGGCACCGGCATCGTTCTTCCGGCCTTCTCGACCAAGCCAGCAACCAGCCATGACCTCGTCGAGGTCTGTGTCCCATTCCATCGGCCCGCCAGCAGCACCTTCACATCGTACATCCACAAACATGCAGGCTCTCAACCAGCCACCCCGGAAGAATGGCGCGATTCCCGACAGCGCCATCCCTCTCGCAAGCTTTGCCGCCCGCAGGGGCAGCCTGCAGGGCACCCGAGTCTCGCGCTCAAGCTCATTGTCAGACAATATGCCATACAACGGCACGTTGGCTGAGGATGTCGAGATGCAGCAGCAGCAGCCCCGACCGATGGCAAGCCGCGAGCCACTCCTCTCGCCACTCGAACAGGTTCACTCGCAAGAATCGCGACGTCAGTCATTGGCCTCTGTCGGCGGCGTGCGCAATAGCCTCGAGCGTATATTTCGCCGCTCTTTCAGCGGTGAATCGTTGCGTGTGCCACTCAGGAAGGAACGCAGCTCGCAAGCCCTGTCGCCTGTATCCGATCATACCAACAAGGACCGGAAGCAGGCCCGCTTTGTCATACCGCCTGTCGAGGGCTTGAATGTCGTCCACCCACCCTGGATGAAACCTTTGGGCACCTCGCGAGCTACGGGCAAGCTTGCGCGCAATTACGAACTGCATGCTGGTGCCAACCGGTTTTTGTTCCGCGGCCGCGCAATGCTCGGCGGCGACTTGCCATTTGCGTTCATATGCACGCTGCTAGTCTACTCTATCTTCGTCGGCTTTTGGATGGGGACAACATGCGTCTGGTGGTGGAAGAACCTGAGCCCAGCCCTGGCGGGTGTCGGCGTGTACCTGTGTCTTCTGACACTTAGTGCACTCCTTGCCACGGCGTTTCGCGACCCTGGCATCTTACCGCGGGATTTGGACCTCGATGCACCACTGCCGCACAACTCTGACGGCGACTCCGCCAGTGCAGTGCCTTTGCCGCGTGAGATTCGAGTAAGAGATGAAGTGTGAGCGTGACACCGCTTTGCCACCTCCTGTCACGGGCTGACAAAGTGATCCCTACAGCATCCGCACCAAGTACTGCGTAACTTGCCGTACATACCGTCCACCTCGGGCCAGCCATTGCCGCAACTGCGACAACTGTGTCGACAGCTGCGATCACCACTGTCCTTGGGTCAACAACTGTGTCGGGCGTCGCAACTACGGCTCGTTCATCACCTGTCTCGTCGCAGCTGAGCTCTCCCTGATCCTCATCCTTGTTACGTCGGCAATCCACATCTCTTTACTGTCAAGCCGCGAGCACCTTCAGTTTGTGGAGACGCTCCGCAAAGGTTTCGGCAGTGCGATCACTTTCTTGGCAGCCTCTGTCTTCATCTGGCCGGTTGGAACACTCATGGGATATCATGTTCGGGTACGTCTGGCCGCCTTCATAGTGGCGACATCTCTGTGCTTCTACCCGCCTTCGGAATGCTGACTTTTTTGTGCCATGCATTCGCACGTTAGCTCCTCATTCTCAACACAACAACGATCGAGCAGGTGCGCAAGAAAGCACACAAATCCCTTGGGGCGGGTGCTGGGCCACCCCCTGCCAACCCTTTTACATATGGCAGCTGGAGCTACAACGTTGCATACATGCTATGCCGCCCCGTAGGATACAGCTGGATCGAGGCGGACGCAGTGGCGCTGGACGACAAGCGCGAGCGTCCGCCTGAGGAGGATTTCGATGAAGACCGTTGGAGTCGTAGTGATGTGGCTTAATGACTGTAGGCAGCTGGTCTCTGCAGGTTCTGCATATTTTGGAGGTGCGAATACAGGAGCACCAAACGGTTGCGTTTGCCATGTGCCGTGCAGCCCGACCGTGCGGTTCCGCAAGTCATGTCCGTACACGGGTTGAATGCTTGCATGATGGATCAGGAACGTAAGCGAACGCGGGGAATCGCCTCTTGGCACTCCGGCAACTTGCTTTCGACGATTTGCCCGACGCTCGGGCTGCGCACTGCGCAGTCCAAGCGCAGTCGTGGGGAAAGACTGCCGTCAATTGTGTAAGCGTAGGTCAGCGAATGCTGTGTCGCCATTTCATTAGCTGGTAGCGGAACATGAGGCGTATTCGCTGACAAAAGTACCCCAATATGCCCGTGATGTCGGTCGACTCCTCGGGGACTGTTATCCGGTCCATTGGGTGCGGTGCATGCTCTTGCGCGCTAGATTTTGGCTTTAATAACAGCGACTGAGTTCTCACAGGGTTTACGCCTCTCTTCCTCCATCATCTACGATGGCCACTTCTGAGAGAGCTGAGCGCTCGCAGACGGGTTTGTAGTCGCCGCTCGTCTTGATGAGCAGTGTGTTTACGCTGCCGCAGAGCGTGCATTCCGCTTCCGCGCGTACACTCCAGCAGTCGCCACAAATTCAACTTCATCACGTCCACGTCGCAAGCCACTCACAGCTTGCACAAGCTGCCGCCTTCGCAAACTGCGGTGCTCGGGTGACAGACCACAATGCACGAATTGTCCACTGTACCACGCCGAGTGTCAATATGCTTCGCCAGAAGAGGCGGTCGCTGTCCCGCTGTCCGGTCCAAACGGATCGCCCATAGTGCCCTCACGAGAGCTGACTCCTGCCTCTACGTCAAGCACGTCATCTTCGGGCTCTGCATCAGCCAGTCCAAGACTTGACGTGACTCAACTACCGCTAGCAGTCCGACGTTCATCGTGGACGCAGCTTGGCCTGGCGACACCTCCCAACCTGGTGCCCGCACTGCGGCCACCTCCAGGACCTAGCCCTTTTGCATCTATCGCTACGATACGCGTCTCCTCGGATTCATTTGGCCAAATCGTTGACCAGGCTGCCGGCTGCCCTGGCAAATCGACAGCCCTTGCACCGCAAGGGCAGATGTTCATCGGGCGTGCGATTCACGGGGCATTCCGTCTCAGTCTCTGCTTCCCATGCTTCTCGACAGAAGAGGCCCAGCACCTCCTTCACGTAATTCAGCGCTCAGCCACCCCGACCCCCATGCAAACGTTCTGTGCGCTCGCTATGAGCTCACTCATCGAGTGCACCGATCCGTTCGAATGCAATGGCTGGTCAAAAAGCTGCGCAAACACAGCGAAGCAGATGGCACCGCTTTGTATCAACGCTGTCAGCCAAAGCTCGGAGGCTCCGGGAATGGTCGAAGCCCGCATCTTGGTAGCGGCTGGTCTCGGTTACCTCGCCGTCTACTCGATGAACATACAGAGCCCATGCAAGGAATCCCACCAATGGCTACGCCTCGCCGCGCAGATCACACAAGAATTACCAGTGACATGTCCAGAGCGCGGTCGGTTGTCGCGGTATCTATTCTTCTGGGACCTCGTTTTGCGGTATAGTCGGGACCCCGACGGCACACGCGACGTCGTGTGTTTCAACTCGGCGGTGGGACATGAGCTGATTGGAGGTGTGCTCTCAGCGCACCGAGCGACTCGGGCAGCATCTGCTGCTGCTGGCTCGCCTGGGCCTCCGTCTGGTACCAGCATTTACGTCAACCTCGTGGACTCAATCGTGGCGCTATGCCTAGATTTGAGATTCCCTCCAACTTCGCATCCGTATGAAGCACTCGCCGCGCTGGACCGTTGGTACGAATCCCTTCCGAACCCTTTCAGAGAAGATGGTTCACCGCAAAGCCGGAGCCGACAATCAACTTCGCCGATCGAGTGCGAGAACTACGGCCTGGCAATCGCTCTGCGCCTGATGTATTTCATTCTTCGCTTCCAATTTGCACCACCGACTGGCGAAGCCGAATTTCGTAAGTGCTGTCATGAACTTTCTGATTCAACGGCGCTAATCTGTTATACCAGACGTCAGACGTCCAGCCGCAGCACACGCTGTCAACCAGATTGTTCATCTATCGAACTTCGTCCACCAGAACCACAAGGTTGCTTACTGGTGGCCGCTGGTTCAAACGACCACGGTCTTGCAGGGCGCTTTGAAGGACGTTGAAGTGCTGTCGGAGGATCGCGTCGAGCTCGGCGGCCGGCTACACGGCATGGTACGCGCTGCAATACATGGTGTAGCAGCTGACATTGGGTCACCCACGGAGCAGCGGTACCTCGCTACTATGCATAAGCTTCAAGTTGCCTGCAGTGAGCACGTCTCGGATACGTGAAGTTCCAAGTCAAATCCGCCAAGTTCTGGTTCCTATATCCGAAATTACTTTATTTATCACCCTGTTAATTTCAAAGGATCTATCACCTGGTCCATACCTGATGCATCTGTAGTGTTTTCTATCTTGTATAACAGTAATTTGTCATAGATTGCCCTCTACATTGCACGACATAACCACACTTCGCGCGCTCATGGTTGAAGCCGCGCCTTAAACTCCGCACACCATGCTCTTCCTCCCACCTCAAACAAGCGCCATCGGAGAATCTCCGCATCCTTGCTCACAGACACACACTTCCTACCACGCGGTCGAATTTATTCTTGGACTTCGTCCGCGGACCCGTGCCGGCACCATGTGTCGCTGTCCGGCAACCTCAGTTGGGAACGCCTCCTGATCCGCGCTGAGCTCGTCTCCATCCGATCGTTGCTGGAGATGCCGCAGCAACCTAGGGTCGGCCGCGAAGCATGTCGCACCTTGACAACGACTCGCCTAGGGGGCAATAGCAAGGAGAGGTTGGAACAAGCACCCCAACCTCTCAGGGTCGCACTGCGAGGCATCCGTTGTCTTCTCGACTTTACACGATGCGACCTTGTCGGCACGACAGCACTAGAAATTTCGTGGATCTGCGAGTTCAGTCTGGCGAAGTACTGTGAGCCACCATCCCGAACTGGGGCAGGATAGCCAGAGGATCCAGCACAAATCGCCGGTCATGCTTCGACACAGCGCGTGGCGCCGGGTCACGATCATGATGCCCTCTGCCTATTCAGGACTCACCTACTGCGCATAAAGCGACATGTTATTCCGGCCCTCTCCGCTTGTTCTCATTCTCCTTTCTCGTTCTGGCATTTCTCGTTCTATTACAAGTTAGCTGCAGCCACTATGTGGGGCCAGCTTTCTTCGCTTTTGTTCGCTGTCTCGTCTGTTTGTGCGACAGCTTCGATTCCGCTTGCAGTTCGTACACCTTTCTTTTCAACCTGGGTTGCTGCCGGCGAGGGTGATGCGCTCAACACGCGCTGGCCTGGTGCGTCATCATACATGCGTTGCGACAGTCGTCGAGTCTGACGGTGCATCTCCTTCAGAGTTCTGGTCCGGCGTGGACATGGGGTGCGTCGTCTTCATTTGAGCGGTGGGCTATACTCGAGCTCGTTTAACTCGCACGTACAGTTGGGCTGGTTACGTCCGTGTCGACGGCAAGGTGCGCTACCTGTAGTCAGGAAGCTTGTCGTGCTTCGTGTTGACGAACCGCGATCACAACAGGCGTATAACTGGCTGGGAATGTCAAAGTACACTGGCCTCGAACAGGCCGTTCAGACCAGCGTCGAGGTGCGCTCGTTTGGTATTCCTGTTGAGTGTATCGTGCCGACCCGCTTATTTACAGTGGACTTCGTCGTCATCCATCTTCAAGTTCACTGCGGGTCCCGTTGATCTGACTGTTACATTCCTATCTCCGGTCACAGTGCGTGGCCTTGTGGCACCGCAACTCCACAACTCATTTCCGATCTCCCACACAGCCTACCGACTACGTTCGCCTGTCGCTCGTAAGTCTACCCCATCTACGTTTGACCCAAGCTCACGCAGTCACTCGCAGCCCTTCTCTTATCTATCCGTCGTCGTCGCACCGAACGACGACAAACAACACGACGTTCAAATCTACACAGACATCTCGGGACAATGGACCTCCGGCGATCCTGCTGCACCACTCAAGTGGGACACCACGACCGCAAACAAGATTATCACCCACAGTCTCGAGCTGGCCGAACAAGACCCATACCAGACGCACATCGAGATGATCAAGCAAGGCGCAGCGTACTACTCGGCGTTCAACTCGAGTGGGCTGACATGGCGCAGCGGCGAGGACGCCGTGGTCAGACAAGATTGGATCGCCAAGGGCAAGTTGCCGAACGAGAAGGACGAGCAGTTTCGCTCGTATAGTGATCGGTGGCCGGTCTTTGCGTTCTCCCTCAACTTGGGTGCGCTCAAGGCTGCGTCCAAGCCGGCTGTCTTCAGCGTCGGACACGTTCGGTAGACTCCTCCCCCCACTTCTGGGTAGACTGCAATTGACCACAATTCGCAGCGACCCGTCCTTCCAATACGTCCTCGCCGACAATGTACTCCAAGAGCGCTCCTCCTACTTCTTCTCCGAACTCCCAACTGTCCCAGAAGCTATCGCATTCTTCATGAACGACTTCTCCAAAGCAACCGAGCTCGCAGCCGCGTTCGACGCCAAAGTCAAGACCGACGCGCTCAAGCACGGCGAGAACTACGCGTACATCGTAGAGCGTAGCATGCGTCAGACATTCGGCGCGTGTGAGCTGACGGTGGGCAAGAAGGCTGATGGGAGCTACGACAAGACGGACGTGATGTACTTCCAGAAGGAGCTCAGCAGTGGTGGCTTCGTCAACACCGTCGACGTCGGTGTGTATTGTTTTTACTCTGCATCAAACTACGGAAACGCTAATACGTTTCGATTGACAGTGTTCCCCGCATGGCCGGCGCTGATCTACACCAACCCCGAGCTCGGCAAGTTCATGCTCGAGACATTCTTCGCATACCAAGCGACAGGCCAATGGCCACACCCGTGGTCTCTACACGATCTCGGAGGCTACCCGAAAGCACACGGACACAACGACGGAAACGAGTGGTCAATGCCGCTCGAGGAGAGCGGCAACATGCTCATCATGGCGTTGAGTTATATCCGAGCTACGGGAGATAAGAGCCAGAGCGAGAAGTATTATGGGTTGTTGGACCAGTGGAGTCAGTACCTCATTGGAGAGGCGTTGATTCCGAGCGAGCAGAGGTCAACGGATGGTGAGTTTGGTCCTAGTTAAGGGTATATGCGTCTTGGGCTCACGGAACGGCAGACTTCCAAGGCCCACTGGCCAACCAGACTAACCTCGCTATCAAAGGTATCATCGGACTCAAGAGCATGAGCGTCATCTCGGAGCTGTTGGGCAAGACCGACAAAGCGACGGAGTACGCCAAAGTTGCGGATGACTACCTCCAGAAATGGATCGGGCTGGCGATGGCGGGGAACGGCGAGCACCTGACGCTTCGCGTGAGTCTTGTCCCTTGCTTGTGGGGTATGGTCGGGTGCTGATTGGGTGACATTGGCATTGGCAGTACGGCGACAGCGAATCGTGGGGGACGGCGTATAATATCTACGCGGACAAGTTGCTCGGTCTTGATTGGATTCCGAAGGAGATCTATGACAAGCAGAACGCGTGGTATAAAGGCAAGATCACCGAACACGGTCTACAACTCGACACGCGCAACACGATCAGCAAAACCGGTGCGTTTCTCTCTTTATCTTCTGGGGGAATGTCAGCTGATGATTTGTGTAGACTGGGAGATCTGGACGGCTGCGCTGGTCGATGACGAGCTGAAAGGCAAACTCATCGACGGTGTCGCACGACTTGCACGCGAAGGTGGTGTCCGGCTGCCGTTTAGTGACAAGTACGACGTGGCGACGGGCAACGAGGTCGATTTCCGTGCGAGGCCCGTGGCAGGTGGACATCTTGCATTGGTGCGTGTGCTCTGTGATGATGTCAAGATGGCACTGACATTACTGTGCAGATGGCGCTCGACATCAAACCGGGCAGCACACCGCCGGTCCAGACAGAACCGGCCCCGCCCAAGCCTACGCCGACTCAGAATTGCACGACCAAGAGCAAAGCGAAACGTCGTCGTCTCGCGCGGGGCCACTGAACACACTTCCTCCCTATAACTTATCAATTGAACCCGGTGCATTCCGGACCAATGCATTTGAGACTCCGCCGAACGTGATTGCATGACCTTTGGGCGCTCGAAGACGTCGGGCGCGCGCCGAGGAGAGATCGGCGCGACCCTGCAGCCCTGAAACTGTCAGTGATGTCAGCGAGGCTTCTGTCTTCTGTGCCACGCGAGACGGAGGCAAGCGGCGGAATGTACGCAGACTTGGAGAGTCAGAGTCGGGCGGATGGTCAGTCTGGGCTTAGTGTGGTGTGAGCTGGTTTGTGCGGCGTAGCGGTCGGAGTGACGTACGTGTGCTGGCGGGTGAGGATAGTCACGATCAGACTCGTTGGCGGCCGAACACTGGCCAAACTTTAGACAACCATCCTCATGTCGTTAGCTCTCATCGCTCTCCTCAGCGACCGTATAAAGAAAGAAAAAACAGGCAAACACCGGCCAACGCGGAACGTTGTTCGAAATCGTAAACAACGATCGCGGAAGAGTCGTTGTCTTTGCATGCCGCGAAGCCGAGGTGCCGAGTTCAACGTCACAGGCAACCAGCGCCGGTGGGCGCGGACGGCAGTGGCGGAATCCCACGCCTCGAGAGGCGGGATGTGGGCGTGAGAGTCGATGACGCTGGGAGGCACATCGGGGTCGGCGGTAAATGCAGGCGGACGTATGTGATGTGTGACATCCTCTGCAGCAGGCGGGATGAGACGCTGGCTGGCGCACGATGAACCCTCGAATTCTTGTTCTGGGATGGTTCTCGATTGTGTCCGATGAGATATGATTGATTGTATATGGGCGGAATGAGGCGGGCAAAAAAAGGAAGCAGGGATGAGACGGGTGGGATGACATAGCCATTGTACGTTCGGGTGAACGTTGGACTTGGACAAGGTGCCGAGGTGCCGAGCGATTGCTCCTCGGGCTGTGTGAGAGAGTGTGAGTCCGTGCGCAGGACGTTGAGAGCGATGAGGAACGTGAAGGCGAGGCAGGCATGTGGCCGAAAAGGACCCTGTGTGGGATGCCGACGGCGGAGGAAGCGGCACGGGCCGTGTTGGGTTTTCAGTTGGTTGGATCGGTTTCTGCGCGCGCCAGGGCCGCGACGACACATCGCATCTGTGCAACACAAGTTGGAGCTGTTGGGCAAAATGGAGCGGCTGACGACTCTTACTCAGCTGGCCTCTGACTCTCGCCTCCGCTCTTCTGCGCGCTCGCCGTCGCCTGCCGATATCGAGCAGCTGCAAGAGCCACCGGCTGCACACTCGGCACACGGCCCAGTTCCCTTCCGCTTCCTCGCACACCAGAACGCAAAGATGCATAGCTATACTGCCAGCTCGGCCACACCAGACGACCTCTCACCGCGCTCGCCATACCACCAGCAGCAGTTCTTCCAGCAGCAGTACGCCCAACAACAACAGCACCAGCCGTTGCAGAACTATGGGCAACACTATGCCAAGCTGGCATTGCCCACGGGCTACCAGCAACAACAACAGCAGCAGCCACTGCCGGCGCTGCACATCCCCAGCCCTCCCAGTGTCGGTGCCGGTGCCGTGGACCGCTCGCCTGTGACAGCCACCGGCACGCCGTCACAGCAGCCGAAAGCCGGGCCGGCCGGTGTCAAGCGCAAGCGCAAAAGCACAAGCGAACGACCACAGGGCCTCGACGACGACGACGACCACCAGCAACAACAACAACAGGATGCCTCTCGATTGCAGCACTCGACCAGCGCATCGTCGGCAGCCAATGATAGCAAGAAGCGCACAAAGACTCAACGCGCATGCGACTCGTGCAGGACCCGCAAGATCAGGTCAGTTCTCGTCCTCGTGTGCCTAGAGTCTCGGCGCTTGCGAGGTTTCGTTCGTCGTTGCCTCTACCCACAAAGCTATCTCTCGATCGAACCCGCGCGGTTGATCTTTCCAATCCGCAGTTCCCATCCTCGCATCGTTGCCAGTCCACATCCATCGCTGTGGTGTCGGTCTGCATGTTTGCGGGGTTCGCGTCGGTCTCAACCCGCACTCCGACAGCTCGAACTCGTCAGTCCCATGAATTCACTCACAATCTGACTGTACTCTCCCGACATCGTGCCGTGCGTCGAGCACACATCGTGCTCATTGTTGTGCACCGGCTATTCTATTACTTGTCCTCTTCGACTCGCCTCGACTCGCCTCGCTTAACCTCGCCTGCCAGCTCGCTTCTGCATCCAGCCAGCTCAGCCAAACATCGCCCGTCGTGCTCCATCCTCATCCGTCTCCATCTGTCGCCCACCCTACCCACTTTCTGCTTCCCTCGTCGGTCTCAACCCGCGTCCAGAACTCGTGGCTTGCCCCGTTCAAGACGGACGGCGGACGACGGACGAGCGTACACGTACTAGAACCAGCCACCGTTCGCGACTATTTTCTGTATCCAGTCGTTCGCTTGCCCGTTTCGTCCACTCCGATCCCCTCACGCTTTGCCTGCAAGACGTCTTTCGCCCGCGGCAGACAGTCGAGAACTCCGGTTGGTTGCAGGAGCGTGACTCGGTTTGTGCGCGCTTCTGCCCTGGCCGGTGCGGCCAGTCTTCGTCCCACTCCATGCGGGCTAGCTTTGTCAGTGCAGCGGTGCAACGTTAGACGCCGACGAGGGCGGGTGGCGGGACCGAAGTCGCGCCGCCGCCCCGCTGCATTCATTCAATCATTCCCTAAACATCCCAACCGCCCATTTCCGATGGCCCTGCGAGTCCCAGTGGGCATCGATTCGTCGATTCGAAGATCCCGCCTAAGCTACCCTGCACAGTGCGCGCGTCCATCGCTTATGTCTCGTGCTGTACTTGACGTAGCCGCGACTCATGTCATCCGCACACCCATCCATCCATCCATCCGCTCCAGACCGACCCACGCTCCACTCCAGGCCCTGTTTGCCCCAATCGCTGACGCTGACGCTTTTTTCGCTATCTCTCCAGGTGCGACATTCTTGCGGACAGCGAACCGTCACTTTGTCACCATTGCAAGCAATACGGATTCGAGTGCACATTCTTTCTTCCCATCACCGAAACTCGATTCAAGAAGAAACGCGTCGAGGAGGATGTGCCGATGACGCCCGGGGCCGGGTCGTCCCGGCCCGAGGATACCAACGGTGGCGGTGGCAGCGGCGCGTTGGTCGTCCATCGCGGGGGGACACCACGACCCGAGCACCACGCCTCCACGCCGATCGAAGCCAAAGTCTACGGCCCGACGTCGGTGCCGTTTATCATGCACTCGACGGC
>Ga0247815_10003268_pt1 | contig 11688 bp, 10 predicted proteins | sample UWRJL194509B1_FD_181014 | JGI IMG/M metagenome (GOLD analysis project Ga0247815, IMG submission 181014) | Plant litter microbial communities from Arlington Agricultural Research Station in Wisconsin, United States - UWRJ-L194-509B-1 | ecosystem: Environmental > Terrestrial > Plant litter >... | reverse complement strand
AAAGAATGGGAAATCACAAAGATGTCAATAAACTAACAGCAGCTGGTTTATTAATAAGCTTAGGGATCATTTACGGCGATATCGGAACCTCTCCTTTATACGTGTTCAAAGCCATCATTGGCGACCGGTTAATTACTTCAGATCTTATTTTAGGAGGATTGTCCTGCATCATCTGGACACTCACACTTCAAACTACCATCAAATATGTAGTTATTACCCTTCAGGCAGATAACAAAGGTGAAGGGGGAATTTTCTCCCTGTATTCGCTGGTTAAACGGAGGGCAAAATGGCTGATCATTCCTGCAATGATTGGGGGCGCGGCCTTGCTTGCCGACGGAATCATGACCCCGGCCGTAACCGTGTCTTCAGCAATTGAGGGGCTCGGAATTATTTACAACGACCTGCCAACGGTTCCAATCGTTATCCTTATCATAACGTTTCTTTTCGGTATCCAGCAGTTTGGTACTTCATTTATTGGAAAAGCCTTTGGGCCCATTATGTGGTTATGGTTCACGATGATCGCTGTATTAGGCGGTGTTTATGTAGCGCATTTCCCTGAGATATTAAAAGCGATCAATCCTTATTATGCCTACCATATATTGACAACCAATCCGGAAGCCTTCCTGATTATTGGAGCGGTTTTCCTGTGTACAACAGGGGCAGAGGCACTTTATTCTGATTTAGGCCACTGCGGGCGTTCAAATATCCGTGTCAGCTGGGTGTATGTTAAAACATGCCTCATTCTTAATTATATGGGCCAGGGCGTATGGCTGCTTGAACTTCAGGGTAAACACCTGGGAGATATCAATCCGTTTTTTCATATCATGCCACAATGGTTCCTTATTTATGGTATCCTTATCGCCACTGTAGCGGCTGCCGTTGCCAGTCAGGCATTGATCTCCGGATCTTTCACCCTCATTTCTGAGGCGGTACGTTTAAACTTATGGCCAAAGGTAAAAATCAACTATCCAAGTAATTCAAAGGGCCAGTTATATGTACCTTCCATGAACTGGGTATTGTTTATCGGTTGTGTACTGGTGGTATTAATCTTCCAGAAATCGGAACACATGGAGGCTGCCTATGGTCTTTCCATTACTGTGGCCATGCTGATGACCACCATTCTCGTTTCTATCTTCCTCATGCGGAAAAAAGTCCCAATGTACGCCATTGTTATTTTCCTTAGCATTTACGGGGTAATTGAACTCACTTTTCTTGCAGGTAATGCGGCAAAAATATTCCATGGTGGATGGTTTACGTTGATTTTAGGTGTGTCTCTATTTTCTATCATGTGGGCCTGGTCTAACGGTAGAAGAATCAGGAACAGGTACATGCGTTTTGTGGATATAGAGAAGTTTTATCCTATTATCAGTAAAATTAGTGAAGACGAAACTATTCCTAAATATGCGTCTCAACTGGTATATCTAACCAGTGCAAACTTCAACTCCGAAATCGAGTCGTCCATCATGTATTCGATGATCCAGAAACATCCTAAACGTGCCGATGTATACTGGTTGCTGCACGTGGATGTAACAGATGAGCCTTTTACAATGGAGTACAAGGTGGAGCAGCTGATTGACAAAAAGTTAATACGTATCGATTTCCGTTTGGGGTTCAGGGTGGAGCAGCGTGTGAATGTTCTTTTCAGAAAAGTAGTAGAAGAACTGGTCAAAAATGGTGAAATCGATATTACCAGTAAATATGCTTCGCTGCGTGAGCATAAGATTGCGGGCGATTTCAGGTTTGTAGTAATTGAGAAAGTACTTTCAACATCAAGCAGCCTGCGCTTTATTGAGCGTTTTACCATGGCTTATTACTCTATTCTTAAAACTTTTAGCGTTCCTGAAGAAAAAGGCTTCGGACTGGATTTGAGCTTTGTTGCGGTAGAGAAAGTTCCGCTGATTGTAGACCTGCCTACAGATTTTTATCTTAAACGTTTATAACTGAACCTTTATCAGTCTTAACATACTCAAAAGCATCCTGAAAAGGGTGCTTTTTTAGTTTGGGTTTATTTGCCGAAATCAGACGGACGGATATTCGTGAGCTGGTGAAAAGCTTTACTGAATGACGCCACGCTGTTGTATCCCGTCAGGTAGGCAATTTCCGTGGTGGAATGGTCGCCCTGCATAATCATTTCTACGGCTTTTACTATCCGCAATAACTTAAGATATTGCAAAAATGATATGCTCATTGTCGACTGAAACAAGCGCGATAAAGTACGCTCGCCCATGCTAAAGCGGTTTGCCATATTTTCTATGGTCAAATGATCTGCAAAATGCTGTGACATAAATAAAAGGATAGGGCGCAACCTGGCATTATAAGTAGTAGGCAGTGCAATGGGAAATGATTGTGTACTGAGTTGCGGGAGGATATTTTTTATGGCCGCCATAAAATGGTATGCCGGATTTTTCGGTTCAATATATCCTGTCATGTTCGAAGTAAAAGCCAGCATTTCAAAAAGCAATGTCGTTACCGGATAAATTCCCAGTTTCTGGTAAAAGGGCTCCTTGCTGTCGTCTTCTGTATAAAAGTATAAGTTTCTGGTTAGCGTAGCCGCATTTCTTACGGTGAGGAAATGGTTCAATCCTTTTGGCACCCAGACGTAATGCCTGGCAGGGATAATATAGGTGATATTCTCCGTGTATATATACGCCATTCCGCCTTCCACATAGGTCAGCTGACCCTTGGTATGTGAATGAAGCGGGAGCTTTCGCTCCAGTTTTTCATGGACCACATATACACTCTTTGGCTTAACATCTATCTCGTGGAGGTATTCTTTTGTAGTTAAAAACGACATTGGCTGGAATGGACAAATATTTGGTAATATAGGCAAAATTACGAACTGTCTATAGCCGTAATTTTGTGTTGTTATTTATTAATATGTACTACAGTAATAAAAAATTAGCCCTCATTTGCCTCTCTTTCTTCCTGTTGAATAGCGTAAAAGCACAGCAGGCAAGTAAAACTTCGCTTTCGCTTCCTCAGATATGGGAAAAAGTAATTGCCAACAACAAAGCCTTAAAAATGCAGGACCTTAAAGTTTCGGGTACGCTCGAAAATATTAAAGATGCCAAAGCTGAAAGGCTCCCGGAGATCTCGGCAGAAGGGGAATACGCCAGGGTAAGTAATGTGCCCATCTACGAAAACGGACTTTTTCATACACCAAAACAATTCGAAGTGGTCCACACTTCCTATAAATTTGGAGGCGATGCCTACTTTAACGTATATAATGGCGGTAAACTTAATATCAAAATTGCTGAAGAAAAGAAGGAGAATGAGATTGCCATGGAGCAGCGAAACCTGACCACGGCCGAAATGAAACTCCGGTCTACTGCTTATTATCTTGACCTGCAACGCAGCAAGATTTTCAAGGAGCTGTTATTAAAAGATATAGCCGATCAGGAAAAGCAACTCCAGGAGATTCAGCAATTGCTGAAAAATGGGGTGGTGCTTAAAAGTGATGTACTGCGGGTAACCTTAAAGCTGTCGCGTCAAAAAATGGCATTGGTGCAGCTTGACAATGATATTGCCATTGCCAATCAGAAGCTCAATATTCTCACGGGTTTGCCAGACGAGACCATTGTAGACCCTGCAGATGATCCGCAGGCCGATCTTCCGGTATTGAAACCTTATTCTGCATACCTGTCTGATGCGATGCAGCATTCTTTTTCTTACAAAATCTCCGAAAAAGAAACAGAACTGCGCAAACTGGAACTAAAAAATGTGAAAGCCAACACTTCTTTTAAACTCGGTTTATTTGCTAACTACAACTATACCTATCCGCAAATCCTGCTATATCCTTACTCACTCGCGTTATACGGACTTGGATTTTATGGTGTGAAAGCAAGTTTTGATGTCTCTTCCCTTTATCACAATACGCATAAAGCCAGGGCTGCCGAGTTGAAATTCCAGCAGCAGGAGGTGGAACATTCTGATACGGAAGATAAAATCAGGCAGGAGGTGAACGAAGCTTTTCTAAGGTACCGCGAATCTCTGACCAGAATTGAAGTGGCCAAAGAGAACATCAACCAGGCTACTGAAAACCTCAGGATTGTAAACAACACCTATTTCAATCAGCTATCGCTTGTAACCGATCTGCTAGACGCAGATACACAATTACTGCAAACCCGTTTTGACTACGCTGCGGCCAGAATTGCTGCACAATTACAATATTATCAACTACAAAAAGCTATAGGTAACCTCTAAAATGGAACAAAAGACTAATTACACGCAAACCGATCATTTAATCACTAAAATAACAGCCTGGATCGCTGGCATCATTGCTGTTGCCCTTGCTGTATGGGGAGTGATTTCTCTTTTCGATCTTTATACCTACGAGGAAACCAACGATGCACAGGTTGAAGAATACATCAACCCGGTGACTTCGAGGGTTACCGGCTTTATCCGCGATATTAAATATGAAGAAAACCAGGAGGTTAAAAAAGGCGACACGCTGTTGATTATTGACAATAGTGAATACCAGTTACAACAGCAGGAAGGGGAGGCGGCATTATCAAACGCGCGTGCACAAATCAACGTCCTGGAAAGCAATGTGCTTACTACCTCAAAAATATCGCAGGCAAGCCAATCGCAAATTGCATCGGCAAAAGCCAGGTTATTACGTCAGCAACAGGATTATGACAGGTATTCAAAGTTATATAAGGTAGAATCTGCCACCCAGCAACAACTGGAAAACAGTAAAGCAGCCCTGGATGTAGCTACATCTGAATATCAGTCTGCGATGGAAAATTACCAGGCTTCGTTGTCTAAAGTAAATGATATCAGATCTCAGAAAGCGGTGTATCTGGCTGAAATCAAACGTCGCGAAGCGATGCTTAACAGGAGTAAACTGGATGTAGGTTATACCATCATCCGTGCACCGTATAATGGCAAGATGGGAAGAAGGACAATTCAGGAAGGCCAACTGATCCAGGCGGGGCAAACACTTGCCTTTATTGTAGATCAGGAAGCAGGTAAATGGGTAATTGCCAATTTCAAAGAAACGCAGATCGGGCATATGCATATTAATGGTGCCGCTGAGATTACCGCGGATGCATTTCCGGGTAAAACCTTCAAAGGAACCATCGTTTCGCTGTCCCCGGCAACAGGTGCAAGGTTCTCTTTGTTACCTCCTGATAACTCTACGGGGAATTTTGTGAAAATTGTTCAGCGTATACCAGTTAAAATTAAACTGACGGACAGTACAGCAGAACTTGCCGCACTTCGTGCCGGGATGAATGCCAACGTAACTATTAAAAAAGACTAATGAGTAGTGATAATCTGCCTGTGTTTAAGTCCTGGGTATCAGTCTGGCTGGTAAGGATTACTATTTTTATGGTTATTACGCCCGGATTGCTGCTTTTTGGTTTATCTACCGCAAGCGGACCAGGTGCAGCCGGTTATTATGGAATTGAACCAGCAGATGTGCAATATTCCATGATTGCATTTTATGCCGCTGTAGCTGGTTTTTTTGCACTGGAACGCCGCTTTTTTGTTTTCATCGCCAGCAGGGAGTACTTTGTGCTGTGTATCGTGTTGCAGGTGATTACGTCATATGTTTGCTTCCATACAAGCCACTTATTTGTATTGTTAATTTTCCGGTTTTTACAGGGAATGGCCAACTGTATGTCTACCAGTATCTGCATCACACTGATATTTGGTTCCCTGCACAGTGAACGTGCAAGGGAAATCGGATACTCAATATTTTATGGTCTTTTACTTTGTATCACACCCATTTCAACTATTGTTACTGCGCCGATTGTTGACGCTTTTGATTTCAACGTGTTGTACAAGTTTATCATTTTTGCATTTCTTCCCGGAAGTATACTATTGTTGCTGATCATGAACAATGTACGTCTAAACCGCAAAATGCCACTTTATCAACTGGATTATTACAGCTTTATCATTTATTCTGCGGCACTGTGTTCATTGGGATTTGTGCTCGTATATGGCGAGCAGTACTACTGGTTTCAGGATCGCCGTATTGTCTTTGGTGCTGTGTCAACAGTGTTATTGCTGGCCTTGCTTATTTTTAGGCAGATACACCTTAAACGTCCCTACCTTGACATGGCGGTATTTAAACACAGAAACTTCAATGTAGGTGTATTCCTTGTCTTTGTGCTCTATATTGTGCGCGGGGCTTTTGGTTTAACTTCTACATATTTTGCTTCGATCCTGGGAATGGATCCCAGACATATAGGTTACATGCTCTTGTTAAATATTGCAGGGATTACATTTGGGGTATTGATATCCTCCCGCCTGATTATCATGAAGAGGCCGATGCGGCTTACCTGGATATACGGATTTGCATTGTTATTGATTTTCCATGTCTGGATGTGGTTTCTTTTCAGCACGCAGGCAGATCCATCTGTGTTTTTTGCGCCACTATTTATTCAGGGAATGGGGCAGGGCATGCTGATGACGCCAATCATAGTATTTATGATATCTTCCGTTCCGCCGGTACTTGGCAGCTCGGCATCTGCGACCGGTGTTTTCTTCAGGTTTACCGGCTTCTGCGCTAGCATAGCAACGGTGAATTATTTTCAGCTGCACCATAAAACAGATCATGCAGACCGTTTTCAGGCGCAGCTGAGTGGACTCAACGGTTTGGTAACCGATCGTCTTGGCACCTATACCAGGTCGCTTACAGCAAAAGGCCTCGCTCCCGAGCAGGCAGCTAAAATTGCCAAAGGGTTATTGAACAGGACTGTCGACAATCAGGCAACGTTGCGGACAATGATGGATTACTATTTATTCATCAGTGTAATCATCATCATTGTCATTCTGATCATTGCCTTGTTCCCTTATCTGAACCGTACCAGGATCAATCTCAGGTCAAATCAACCTGCCCCCGCATCTTATTAGGTGCGGATAATTCTTTCGTCGTCGCGTTCTTTTTCATTGTCATCATGCTGCCCGTTCCCCAGGTCGGTTTTGGTACTATTTCCAAACAGCGATTCGTCATTTTCGGGCGCCGAAGGGTCTGAATCCTCCTTGTTTGGGTCTGTCGGCTCATTTTTTAAGCCATCATTTTGATTTAAATTTTCTACAGCCGGTACTCCCGGGCCGTCCCTTTTTGTGGTGGTACTATTGTATTTCGGAACGGTCTCATTCTGGGGATTTTCTACGTCATAGTTCTCATTACCAGGTACTTTTGCTTTCTGGTCGTCGTTTTCGTTTTCCATAGTTTCTTACGATTAAATAGGTTGTTAAAGGAACAAATGCCATCACAAATGGTTTTAAATAAAGGTGTAAGGATATTAAAAGCCTATATTCATGCGTTAATGATTTGGAAGAAAACCAATAATTATTACCTTTAAGGCCATAAATCAAATTTAATTAACAAAATATCATGGAAAAATTCGCAAAATTAAAAGAACTAATTGCCGGAGTTGAGGCAGATGCAGACAAGTTTTACAATTCAGGTAACGGCGCAGCTGGAACAAGAGTACGTAAAGCAATGCAAGATTTGAAAACACTTGCTCAGGACATCCGTACTGAAGTAACTGAAAAGAAAAATACGGCTAAATAAAATACTTTAGTCTTGCGAAACGCAAACTATGACGAATCCCGGTTGGTAGCTTACTAACCGGGATTCTTTGTATATATAGATTTTGCCTGTGGATAGCTAAGTTTTGCAGGTGGCCGAATTTATCCTGTGTAAAAAGATATGAATTAAAGGAAATCTGATCTATATTTGCGAACTATCAGCTATCTATTTCTGAGTTATCATCTATATGGTCAAGACATTTAAGAAGAATATCGTAATGGGCCTCGGCCTTTCCCTTGCCGCATTAATTATCAGTTCCGGCGCTTCCTATATCAGTATCCAAAAGCTATTGTCGAGCGACCGCTGGGTAGACCACACATTTCAGGTGATCCAGGACATGGACAAAGTACTTTCTGGCATGAAAGATGCCGAAACAGGCCAACGCGGCTACCTCTTGTCAGGTGACGAGGTATTCCTGCAGCCCTATACCGGCTCAAGGGAAGAGGTGAGACAATACTTCGGTCATGTCCAACTGCTCACTGCGGATAATCCTTCACAGCAAAACGACTTTCCTTTGCTCTCTGCTTTGATCGAAAAAAAGTACGCGCTGATAGATAAAACTTTGGCAAACCGGAAACGTGGAATTCCGGTTACTACGCGCGAATTACTGCAAGGAAAAGAAATCATGGACAGCATACGCGTCCAGGTAGCAAAGATGGAACATAGGGAGCGCTTGCTGCTGCAGACGAGAACTTCAAAAATGAATGTTTTTGCCACCTACACGCCCCTGCTTATTCTGTTTGCATCTATCGTGGCGGTGATTGTTACCTACGCTTTTTACAGACGTATGCGAACCAACCTGAATGACAACCAAAAACTTCAGGAACTTCTTGAAAGTAAGAAACTGCAAGTGGAAAAAGACATTCAGGTCATCAGTGATCTTGCAGAACACATTTCAAAAGGTAATTATGACGCAAGGATCAAAGATTCCGATTTTAAATAATTTTTGAATTACCTGAAAATACTTGTATTATCTTAAAAAAACAAATTATTTTATTATTTAAATAATATTAGTAGTTTGCGTGCCATATCATTAACGATAAGAACGTTATGGAAGAAGAGAAAAAATACAACAATTTGGATCAGGAAAAAGAAATCAACGAGTTACACGAACTTGATTTTTCACTAAAATACTCCTATTCTAATTACCTCAAATGGATGTTTAGCGAGCGTGTTGAGTTAATCAGGGGGCAAATAATTGAAATGTGCGCCCCATCGGTAACACACCAGCGGGTGCTGCTTCGTTTAGCCGTTAAGTTTCAGCAGGCCCTTACCGGATGTGCCTGTGAGGTATTCCTGGCACCATTTGATGTCCGTTTACCAAAAGGATCCACTTCAGATAAGGACATTTTTACTGTGGTGCAGCCCGATCTTTGCATCGTTTGTGATCACGGCAAGATTGAAGAACGGGGTTGTATTAGTGCTCCGGATATGATCGTAGAAATCCTGTCGCCAGGTAACGACAAAAAAGACCTCATTGTAAAATACGAGCTTTATCAGGAATTTGCGGTAAAAGAGTATATAGTGATTGATCCCAAAAGAAGAGGATCATTCAGCATATTCTGAATGAAAACGGGCATTACGATGGGAAAGCATTCTCCGGAAATAAAAGATTTACTTCAGCTTTTCTCCCGGGTTTTAGCCTTTCTCCTGATCAGTTGTTTTTCAATGAAGCAGTAGTGCGCCAAAATTAGTATTATTGAGGCAACTATATACTGATGTCAGATTTTCGTTTAGAAGTATTTTATACCGTAGCCAGGCGCATGAGTTTTACAAAAGCGGCGGCTACGCTTTTTATTACACAGCCGGCCGTTACCAAACATATTTATGAACTGGAGCAACAGTATAATAATAAGTTATTTGAACGGAACGGAAACCGGATAAAGCTTACCAGCGCAGGGGAAGTTTTGCTGGGACATACAGAACAGCTTTTTGACATTTACCGGGAGATTGAGTTTGACATGAATGCGCTGGTAGATAAAAAGGAAGGGACACTCCGGTTGGGCGCCAGCACTACCATCGCCCAATATGTTATTGCACCCTTATTGGCTGGATTTCATCAAAAATTTAGTGGTATACAACTACAATTAATCAATGGAAATACCGAGCAGATTGAGCGGGCACTGCTGAAAAAGGAAATAGAGCTTGGTATAGTCGAGGGAAGATTCAAAAATCAGGAAATCAGTTACACAGAATTCGTTAAAGATGAAATTGTATTGGTATGCGGTAAAAACCATCCCCTGGCGGGCCGTGCCGAATTGGATCCTGCATTGTTATCGTACGCATCTTTTGTGATCAGGGAACAAGGGTCTGGTACACTTGAAGTGATTGATTATGCGCTGAAACAGCTGGGGATGGCTATGGCAGAACTAAAGGTTGAAATCCAACTCGGCAGTACAGAAAGCATCAAGTCCTATCTGATGCATTCCAACTGCCTGGCCTTTATATCGATACATGCTATAACTAATGAGTTGATGCAGGGAAGCTTGCGGGTGATTGATGTGGCGGGGCTTAACATTATCAGGGATTTTTATTTTATCCATTTGCAGGGTAAACCGGATGGCCTCGCTGATGTATTCTTAAGACATGCCAGCTGGTTCATAACTTAAAGTAATGGCGGATTAGTTTTAGCAATTTAGACGGGTTAGTATTTAACATCATCTTTGTGTCCACAACCGGCGATGATACAACTTAACCTGACTACACGAAAATCTATTTTTTACCTCTCGGCATTGTTCTGTCTGCTTCCTCTATTTTCTGCCCCGCTTGCATTGTTATTAGGGATATTGCTGGCGCAACTGATGGAACATCCATTTCCTCAACTGCATCACAACGCCACCAATTGGCTGCTAAAACTCTCAGTAATCGGGCTGGGTTCCGGTATGAACCTATCAAGTGCGATAGCCGCAGGAAAAGAAGGCGTCATATTTACTGTAGTATCTATTTTTGGTGTACTGATAGTTGGTTTCCTGCTAGGAAAATTATTTAAAACCGGTCGTAAGACTTCATTTCTGATTTCGGCCGGCACGGCCATTTGTGGAGGTAGTGCCATCGCAGCCCTGTCCCCTGTAATGAAGGCGGGCGACAAAGAAATTTCTATTGCGCTTGGTATCGTTTTTATGCTAAACTCAGCGGCACTGATTATCTTTCCGGCAATTGGCCACGCACTCCATCTTTCCCAGGCCCAGTTTGGCATGTGGTGTGCCATTGCCATTCACGACACCAGTTCGGTTGTTGGTGCGGCGGGGAAATATGGTCAGGATGCCCTGCAGATTGCCACAACAGTAAAACTGGCGCGTGCCCTCTGGATTGTACCTGTTGCTTTTGCTACGGCTTTTGTTTTTAAAACTGATCGTACAAAAGTGAAGGTTCCATATTTTATCGGTATTTTCCTACTCGCCATGCTGGCCAATACATACATTGCCGCCTTTCATGAATTCTCACCTTTTCTTGTAACAATCGCAAAAAAGGGCCTTACCCTTACGTTGTTCCTGATTGGCAGTGGTCTATCGCTAAATCTGGTTCAATCAGTTGGAGTTAAACCTTTCATGCAGGGGTTAATACTATGGGGAGCTATTTCAGTGCTTTCGCTCTGGGTAATTGTGTTGGTGGTAAAATGACTGTTCCGTCTTTCATCACAAATGAAACTTCTTTCACTTTCCTGATGTCAATTGAAGGGTCGCCTTGAACAGCAATGATATCTGCCAGCATTCCTTTGCGGAGCCTGCCAATTTTATCTGCATAGCCAAAAACCTTTGCATTTACGGAAGTTGCAGACCTCAGCACATCCAGCGGTTTCATGCCATAATCAGCCATTAGCTCCATTTCACGTGCATTGGTACCATGCGTAAATACGCCCACATCGCCACCCATCACAATTGTAACACCGCTACGCATGGCCAGCAGAAAGCTTTTCCGCTTTGCCACTATGCGTTCCGGCTCAGGATCAACGCCTTTTTTCCAGCCACGGTATTGCAGAATGGCATCACCAGCAGCAAGGGTAGGGCAGAAAGCTACGTTCTTTTCCTTCATCAGTTTAAAAATCTCTTCATCTCCATCTTCTCCGTGTTCGATGGTAGATACACCACCCATAATTGCCCTGCGCATCCCTTCTTTTGTAGATGAATGTGCTACCGTTTGCC
>Ga0247815_10003267_pt1 | contig 11690 bp, 8 predicted proteins | sample UWRJL194509B1_FD_181014 | JGI IMG/M metagenome (GOLD analysis project Ga0247815, IMG submission 181014) | Plant litter microbial communities from Arlington Agricultural Research Station in Wisconsin, United States - UWRJ-L194-509B-1 | ecosystem: Environmental > Terrestrial > Plant litter >... | reverse complement strand
AACGCCGCTTGCGGGTGGCCGCCCGTCAAATACGTACATCGCATCGATGAGATTACGAACCCACCAGCGATTCAGATTCACTATGATGGCGTCGCCTGTTTGGCGTGTAAAACAGATCCCATCTGTCGAATTGTTTTCATTTGGCCGGTTCATCCCGTCCGACACTGACATGGACGTCCGACCTGAATGGTCATCTCCGTGTGACAAAGTTGGAGCGGAAGACGAGAGCAAGTCGTCGCAGAGCACTCACAGGTTCGCTGCGTTCAATCGTCGCAACGTGCTGCATCATGCTACAGCACTACGTCCAGACACCATGTACTCGATTCGATCGGCACAAACTCTGGTGCCGCGTGCCGCGCAATGTATGTCTGGACTTGCCCCAGCCAATCGGTCACTGCTCGAGAGCAGCGAGATTGCCGATCCAGCGCAGTTGTGCACGGGCCGCGGCTTTCTGTGGGTACACAGGGGATGGCCGCACCCGAAGCATGCCGGCGACCCAAAGCTTGAATGCGAAAAACTCATAGAGGTCAAACCCCTGCCGCCCCATAGCAGCAGCCCTACACCGGCCATCTAATCGATCATCAGAGCTCCGGTGGGGGCAACTCGTAGCTGGAAGGAGATGCGGATTTGCCGTGCCAACTCGCTGTATGCGGTTCTCGCGCCCTCGTCAATGCCGCGCCCAGCGCCCCGACATGGGCATAGTTTGTACTCCGGACTTGGCGCATCGTAAGCTCGCACTTATAAAGCTCCGAGGGTGGTCACTGCATGTGCTTGTGGGGCTCTGAATGCGTTCACCGGAACCTACTTCCGAGAAAGAACACGTGCGAAACGCGTGGTGTCACACTGTGCCTCACATCCTCGTCCTTCAGATATGCAACACCGCCCGTGCAGCGGTACCGACCATCGCGCGACGCAGTTCGGCGGGAGTCGGGCATCAGTCAAACATGATCACAACGCGCTTTCGAAGCACGCCAGTTGTCCGTGCATGCTGCTGGCCAGGCAACAAACCGCGCCTCGTCGTATCGATCTCATTCGTTGCCTCAATTCAATTGCACCCGGGCGTCCAGTTATGGACGCGCCTCGAGTTCGCAACCCAATCCCAACATGTTACCCGTGTTCAACAAGGAGGGTACAATGGAAGTCGTATCTGTGCCAGCAAGATCGAGCTTCGAGTGGCGTTAACCATGGACTTTGAAAGAAGGGCCACTCACTTCCCTTAACACCGGTCGCACAGAAGTCGGACAAACGTGGTGTGATTCTGCGTCCACAGAGTCCCCCGAAGCCCAATGCGTCACCCCATGCTAGAACTCTGGGAGGTCTGCTCGCAATCGAAAAACACGTCATCGTTGAGCACTACGAGACAAAGTGGTAACTGCGGATGGCCGAGAGATCGCATGCAGTCCGCGTCCGCGCGAAGAAGCTGGCAGCCCTTCGAGGCTGAGTCTCCCAGACGGCTGGCGCAAGCTTCATGCATGCCCTCCCGCAGACCGGAACACGCCGCTTCCACGGCTGATGCACGTGCGAGGGTTATTCGACCTCCGCGGCAGGCTCACTTCTCTTCGCGGGCGCGAGAACCGCACGGTCAGGGAGGTAGCGCTGCGAAGGTTAAAGCTGCTACTCCGCGATGGGCGGACGAGGACCAAGCACTCGGCAGGGACCACCCTACAGACATTGAGACATGAGTTGAAGCCAAGCAGGCAAGCTGCAAGCGTTTCACCGCCAATCGTGCGAAAGACGGAGCTAGCAGAGGCAGACTTGGGCGGCAGAAAAGGAATCACAGTGGTAGAATAGGCAGCGAGCGTGCAACCCGCAGCAGGATTGCGTGTCAAGTTTGAGCCGAGCACTGTTGAATGCATTAATCATAGAGCTTCCCTGCTGAAGGGTCGCGCAACTTGAACCTTCGACCCTGCTGAATTTCGAAGACCGCCCTGCGGTCTCACCGGATTTGCCGCCTGAAGGATCGGTAAAGTATGACAAATTGCCGCCAGTCCAGCCGAACTGAGCGCACGGAGCGCCAAATTAACGGCACATACACGGAGAACTCGACGAAATCCTAGCCTAAACAGTGCTAATCGGCGGTGAGGGGTTGGACCATGTGAGGATGTGAGTTTCTGATCGCCGCAGACACCCGACGCTCAGTGAGCAGTTGAGCAAACCGTGGTATCTACTGGAGCAAAACGCGTCATCGTGGACCTGGGTAGAAGGCAAAAATCCCGAAGTGGATGGCTTGCACCCTACTTCGGTTACGAGTTGCGGTTCTCAGTTGGTGTTCGCATTTGACCCGAGCGCCCCGCGATATTGCCGCCGCCCGCTGAAATCCGACCTTGCCGTCACGGTTGACAGCTGGTCATCAGGTCCAGTTGTCGCGCCGCTGCCGTATAGCGATAAGGTCAGCTGGTTCTGGGGTCGTGCCCCAAATCACGCCATCGGCTTCAACGGAGAGCAGTCCAAACTGTTAAGTTTTCCTCGGCACCGTGCGATCTAACGCAGAGCCTGCACTCTCAAAACAGCCTATCTGCGCCCGCGGATTTGTCATGGTAGCGCGCGCGTCCGCGGACCTCGATGTCATCCAGTGCGGTCTCCGTACGTCCTCTGCCCCTCAGGGCGCAACGCTAAACTACTGACAGCTCAGCGGCAGGTACAACAGCCGATCTGATGGGAAATGACAGCCGACAGGTTTAATCTGTGACATGCGCCTGGTTCACGTCATCGGAGAGCGCTCGTATCTCCGAAAACTGTGCTGAGCGTACCAGACACGACACGTTAAAAAAGCAACGCTTCTGGATTGGTTCTGGCTCGAGCGTCACGAAGAAGTCTAACTCGGACAGGGGACGCCGTTGGGGTTGGGTGAACCGGCTCCGCCGTGACTAACTAGTGCCCGCTCCTGTACCTGATCCGGCGAGACGTAATTTGAGTTGTCCTCGGCCGACTGTGGTAGTTCTCCAGTACCCGAATGCAACAGGCACCTCTGGAGATGACAATTCATGATCAGGGTCCCGTGACTGAGTATCCGGACAACCTCCAGCTCTGGCCTACAAGATTGAGTCTACTCTCACTCATGATTTGAAACTGAGACACGCCCGCAGGCAAAGCTGAACGTCAATCTAAGCAACTTTGGGTGCGACAATTCAGGTCGGTCGGGAATTAGGCTTACCTGGTGGTACCTGTAGTATCTAGCAATCGGCAGATGCGAGATCAACCGATGGTACCAAGCTACCGTTGCCATCATAACTTACCTGAGCGAGCATGTGCTTGGTTATACTCTCTCCAGGACTAATGTCAGCAGGCTTGATCGTTTCTTGACGGCGATGCAAGCGGATTCTAGGCTTGGTAAAGGACCGGCCGAACAGAGGCGAAGTCCATGGAATCAACCGCTGCTACCCTTACAAAGTTCAGGGATGGCCCGCAATTGAAGTGCGCCACCGCGAATGAAGCGGTCTACGACCGAATCGCAGAGCACAACTTGACAGGATCTTGTGGAAGTGAAATGAAGGCGCAAATGAGACGAGAACGCCGTGACCGCAACTACAACATGCGGTGGAATGTGTGAAGACACAACATGATTCGGGAGATTCAGAGAACAACAGTAACAAGGGTTGTAGAATCAAACCGAGGTCTTGGGAAAAGGTTCTAATGTGCATACAGCGCACGCACAGAGACAGAGAGGACCAGAGAGCATGCCGATGGAGCTTATTATCCCGTAGGTGCGACATAGCCGGGATGACGGTCGCGAATATGGACGAAAAGTTCATGTTTCCGCTGATACCTTTTGTTACAGCCCGGATAGCTGCAAGGAAAGGTCTGAGGGTGTGCTGCAAATTATCATGAGAATGGGCAGGACTAGTACTTCCCCGAAGAAACTAACTTTTGATGTGCTCATTGACCTCTAGAAGAAAGTCAAAGCCGTGTGGACAGCCAGGGAAGGGGCAGGGATAGGGCTTGTCCGCCCGGCGATGAGCGCGGAGGTGCTGCTCGAATGCATCTTGGTGAGGAAAGCCAAGTCCATCACACCCCGAGCGATGACATCGATAGATCTTAGTTGGTACTGGGGGCGATATAACCGGTGGCAGATGGACCTGAGGCGGTCTGCTGTTAGGAGCGGTTGTTAAGGTTGACATTGGCGAGCGACCACTGCGATGAGCCTGAGACAACGGGTTGTTCGTCATCGGACGCGTGAGGCCAAGCGGTGCCGTCATTGGACGAGCAACCCCGAGCCCTGTAGAAAAGCGTGGATCTCGCGCAGGTGACCACTGCGCCTCATCAGCTTCTGCGAGAGGTGTACGGCGGCTGAACGACGACGAGGTCGGAGCAGGAGTTCTAGTCCGACCGAACGATGCATTCCGAGGGTCGACAGGCGCATCTGCAGGTAGCTCACGAGGATCGCCGTGCGCCAACCAGTGCGCACCAGGATTTGTCCCTGGTGCGTACGACATGCGGAGAGTGGAGAAGAAAGAGACGTAATGGGGCGTTGAAAGTCCGTCACGTTAACGCGTTACTTCCGAATCTTGTTGATACTTTAGAAATTTCGTGCATGGCGTTGCACGTGACCGCATTTCCTAAAATGATCATTTAGGTGCACAAGATTTCATTATTTGAAGATCGGCTGAGAGACGATGCATCTGATGGCAGCGTGTTTCAACTGGACAGCGGGTCCATCGATCGCCAACATCTGACACGTTGCAAAACACGTTGTTCAGGTCCTTCAGGAAGATCTCGTCGCATGCGATCTCAGCTGGACCATTTCTGTCGCGATGCTGTTTGCCGCGTGTCTCAAACGAGATCGTTTCGCGGTTCTGCCTTACACAAGCCACGTAGCCTCCTCTCATACAGTCTCGTGCGTCGGGCATGTCGCAGCACTCAAACCTAAATGAAGAGTATGGCCTCGTATACGACGATGGCAACGAGCTAGATGGGAGCCGACATGTCAGCCCAGAGCTTGCGCAGCACCCAGTTTCACGCATCCTTTGGGAGAACGAGCCAAGCGGTCAGGGCACTTCCACAATAGAGAAAAATAAACCTGATTCTTTCTCACAGAGCGGTACCCAATACAGCCACCCCAAACAGAGTTTGAGCAGCGGTACCCGCCGGACAGGTGGGCTGTTGTGGCCCAGTGCCACCCAGGCTCCCTCATCATACTTCGTTACAGGTTTGGCGAAGAAGCAGCAGACAGCGCACGTGTTTGGAATTTGTATCGTGACCGCGTTACAGATATTGACGACAGGCGCATCGACGCTTGGAATGATACTCTGGGTATCCTTTTGGTTTTCGTAAGTGTTCGCCAAACCACCGTGAACTCACTGACCCCACATCAGGCTGGTCTGTTCTCAGCGATATGCACCGCATTCATCATTGAGGTCTACAAAAGCCTTCAAACAGACTGGGAACAGACAACTGCATTCGCCGTGTATGCGATTTGGTCTCATCTCAACGGGTCCGTACCCGCGGGGCTAGTCGTTCCTGATCCAGCAAACTTCAAGGCACCAAGATCCGTGTATTGGACCAACGGCCTATGGTTCGGCAGTCTTTCTCTGTCTCTGATTGCCTCTCTCCTTGCCATTCTTGCACGACAATGGTTGGGTGAGTATCGTTCCCGTGTTCGTACACACGCCGAGTCGGTGCGTCACTGGGCCGGAAGTCACATGATTTATAGCAAAGGTTTGGACAAATGGCACCTCGACGCGGTTCTTGCAACCCTTCCGGTACTTCTCCATGCGTCTCTTTTCATGTTTCTCGCTGGCCTCATTCTTTGGCTTTGGAATCTTGATTCGGGTATTTGTGTTGCGGTGGCCACGTTGACTGTGATAACGGTCATTCTTTACATTGTGACTACGCTGCTGCCACTGTGGTTCAAAGATTGTCCTACGGCAACGCCACTTCTCACGCAAGGACGGCGGATCCTCTCAGCACTGCGCAACTGTGTGGCACGCTCAATGATCTGGGTTTGGATCTCTGGGTACATATCTCGTCAGAAGACCTTCTCACAGAGCCAGGCGCATGATCATATTGCCATTGAGTTTGAACCAGTTCCGGCAAGGCAGCGACGGAGATCTCCAGAGGTAAACCGTGAGAGCGTGCAGATCCTGGCACATATGATACGAACCTTCCCTGCACCACAGGATGTGGAGGTTGCAATCCAGGCTATAGCGGGTATCCATCCCATGTCGTATGAATTGCTCCGTTCTGTTGCTCCTGATCTTATTGATCTGGTAACTAAACGGCTCCACGGAATCAGTACTGCCGGCTCAGACACCGGCATGCGTCGACTATCGGCGCTACTGAGAACAATGTGCGCTCTGCGGATTGACCTTCGTGACAGGTCATTCGAAGACCTTCGGAACGTTACAGATGCCGCAGCGGGCCGCACCACCTTTGACACCTTCGCGATCAGAGTAGCGATGGACCTTATGCATCACACATATTGGCCTAATAGTAGCCTCCGCCTGCTCGAGGAGAAGCTCATCGTGTGGTTTTCGCGTGGGACTTGGTCTGACAGTTGCCTAGGTCATCCTATTCTACCAGAGACGGCATGTCGGCTCCTCCTCTCCCTTCAGCGCCAGCAGTCAATAAAACATTCAGGATGGGGCGGTCTTTTCGACATCGCCTCGATACCTTTGGGCATGCTTGCAGCTCTATCACTCAGCGTGGGCAGCGATTACTCAAGCAATAGCTTCGGCGAACCACTGCAGACTCTGCTGCCTGATTTGGTCAGAGTCCGGACCGTCGGCAATTGGGCTCCAGTTGAGATCGGCTGCTGGCGCAGTCGTGCAGCAGACGCCTGGAGCCATGTTCTCACACTACCATATATGCTCCGTAGCAACGAGGAGGAGCAGACAGTATGGCAAGCATACTTCGGCATCTTGAAAGGATTTCGGCTGCGACCACAGTCGGTCGTGTCCATGGCGGATCTGAATAGACTGCTCGGTTCATGGGCTACACCGCGTGCAATCTCATGTGCACCCACTCCAGCTGTAGCCGATGGTATTATCATGCTATTTCATGCGTTGCTGGAAGAAGACCCCTCCTCATGGTCGCCAGTGATGGCCGGTACGTACTTCAACATATTCTATCTTTACGGTCGACAACGGAATCTATATGGCGACGATTTACAAAAGGCCGCAACACAACTTCTGGCACACATAACCCCGATGCCACCGAATATTTGGCGACGTGCCCCGGCGGCAACAAGCTTTTGGACAGCCCAAGGAGATGGAGATGAGACTTGGATGCATAATAGCATTCTCAACCTTCTGCACGACTTCCAGCCACCAGAAGGGCCTCCTATTTCCTTTTGGATGCTATTGATCGATCTACCTGAGCTGGTCCCAGAACACGAGCCGGGGTTATGTTCGGACTTCAGGTATCGTGTGGCGATGGCTCTGCTCATCAAGCTCGTGCACATCCATCGCAAAGGTATCAACATATCAAAATACGCGCATGCGCTGTTGCAGAACCAGTGGTGCGAAGATCTCCTCCTACGACCCGACTCCAGGGACGATGTCACAAGTGAGGCGGGTGCAAGACAGTTTGCGCAACATGCTTGCGAAGTCCTGCCTGAGTGGTGGACAAAGATAAAGCACCAACCTGCCGACAGCCGCGATCCAGATGGGATGGCCACTAGAGAGAGGCTCATGGCATTCACAGTTAGAGTTGAGCAGGAAGGCCGATGCACACGGTGCCCGGACCGTATAACGCCACGAACCGACCCACATATACTCGCAATACACGATGATGACAACGATGCGACATCTCCCGCGCCGTGTCCAACGTTTACGCCAGGTTTAACCACTGAATTGTGGCATCCGGGTAGATTAATCGGGTTTGAAACTTCCGACCGTTGAGCGTTGGGCCGTCTCGATCCTAATCACACCTGAAGTGAATGAAATATGATTTCCGTTTTGCTAAACTATATCCATGCGTGTATTTTCGTCTGCGCCCAGTGCGTTACACTTAACAATGATGCGAGTTTAGATTGAGGGAGACATGCGAATAATCAGATCTAGTGACGTGCGGGGCACTCTAACAACTGCATTACAGTCATCGAAACGTAACCGAACGATTTGATCTTGCTCGAAGTAGCATTTTGTCGCTGCAGGGTATAATTTTGAAAGATCGGAATGGATGCATTCTCCGGGCTGAGTTACCGGATACATTTGCTTATTTTATTTTATTTCGAAACAAAAGCCGAAATATCGGACCTAAGAGATAAAATGTCCAATGAGAATCGAACAATGCTCGCTTCTCCGTAAGAGATCCTGCAGAGGGTGAACCCCACGCCTGTCTTCTTCAATCGAAGTCTAAATCTGACATTGTTACGACACATGTTACGTGAAGTGCATCAACTCGCCGTGAGATGGTTTTGTAGCCGAGATCGACAGATGGAAACTGTCAGTATGCCCAAATGAGCTGATGTAAGACGTGTCAAACATCAAGGGATAAAATCTGGGGTGTGTTCGCCGCTTGCGCACAGCCAACGCTCCTACTGCATCCAAGCTCACTGAGCGCCACAATGCATGCAGCTCGTTGACGTGGCAATATTGTCCCCTTGTGTCTTCGTTCGGTTTTGACTGTGATGGGAGCTCACTGACCTAGATCACGATCCTGTCGGCAACGATTGTTCGTGACGAAAAATTTCCAAAACGAGCATTCGACTACAATGACACCTGCGACTGTGCATGAGCGATGTTTAAATTTAGAATATAACGACCTAGGATGAATTAATTCATCGTTCGGAGTGAAAGAGAACTGACATGTATGCCAGGCTGCCCACGATCTGCATACAACTTACAGGTAGTGCTAATCCACCCGGGAGTCGAACCGCGATCTCACCGCAGCCTCACACCGAGGCCAGTTTATGAATCTTTTCCGATTCTTCATGATGGTTGCTAGCCTGCTGAACTCACCGCGTCGGTCAAGGTAACTGTTGCATTGACTATGGGACCGTCTTGGTGACGATCATAGGGTTTATGTTGAGGAGTTGGCGTGGAAATGGCTCCGAGTCAACAGGAAAGCAGGCGTCCCGCAGAATCTGGGGTCAGTGGGCTATGAGCGCGTCAGTGCTGTCATGTGCTGAACGAATCGCTAACTCGAGTTGTACTCAGATTTAATCTTGCATCATGTGAGGCACCTGCCGAGTGATTTCACTATTGTGATGACAGCTTCAAGTCCGAGGGAATAGGCATCAGTCACCGTCACAAGTGCAGAAATTAAATTAAAACAGTCCAATGCGCTCACAAAGAACAAGGAATGACAACATGCGGAAAAAAACAAAACAAAGCAATATACACTGCTATCGCACAGCTAGGAGACGGCGAGTGGAGTTGAAAGGGTTCTCCGGCCAACTTCGGTAGGGGTGAGGGTCACAGCTGAGATGCCGCCAAACCCTGTGGAAGCATGAAATGGGGTATTTTGGTCGTAGCAGGAGGAGAGAGATGACAATCGGGCAAGGTCATTACGGAGCTGAGAATGTAGACATCTAGAACGGCGATCTTGTCCAGTCGTGGACCCAAGTGCGGACACGGTGGTCAAGAAGCCAGGCACTTTCAAGACGGAGAAGCGCAACGGCACGGATAAGATCACCTAGAGAGCTGAGGTTGGACCACGTAGGACCAGTGACTATAGCGAGCGCGCAGCGCTGTAATCGGCGCGTCTTACTCTAGCGGACAAACATTGACGGATGTTTTCTTCGCATGTGTTGCTCAACCTCCTGTTGGCTACCGTACTGCTTTCCGCAGCGGACGTTTTGGCAATAATAGAACTCTGGCTCGTTGAAGTGGGCTGAGAACGAGTGTGCCAACATCGATCAGAATTTCACCCGTGCACGCGACCGTGAAGAAACGACAAAGAAATGTACATACTCTGATAGTGATCTTTGACTTGTGAAGGAAGCTTGAAGCGTTCGTAGCACCGTGGGTAAGGGCAAGCGCAAGGGTTATCGGCGCGCAGATGCTCGCGTATGTGAGAATCAAGTTCGCTCAATGTTGAGAACGACTTGTTGCAATAAGGTCGTGGACAGTTATGAACCGGCTGTTGAACAGGCGGCGGCGGTGGTGGTGGTGAGTTGAAAACCCTACGCGCCGGGGCCTTGAACTATATGACTTGTTAGTTGATGAGAACACCGCGTTGACACGCAATGGGCCTACAGCGGACGACGACGGCGGTGCTGTTGTTGACCGAGGGATAGCGAATCCGGTTGCGACGCGACGAGGTGGAAGTGGTCTGAGTACATCGTCTTCTTCAGCGAGCGCGCCATGATGAGCAGCAAATGAGATGCCCGGTGCGGGCATTGCACCCGAACCACGACGAGGTGGCAGTTGAGGAACCGCGTACGCGGAGGCTCCATACGAAATGGGAGGCTGTGGTGCCGGTGTTCGCGAGGAGCGCGAGTATGGGTATTGATTGGGAGCAGCCATAGCGAGAGGGAGAAACCGCGGTCGGCGCGCCCCGGAAATACCAGCCAGGCTCGGCCGAGCCCTCGTACCCTGACTGACATCGCGCCTTCCAATCCCGGTCGCATCGCCTGCTAGTTTGCACTCCACCTCAGGCTGCACAGTGGTGGTGATTTGTCTACGATAAGAACTCTAGCTAGTACCTCATGACGCCTCATTGCACAGGCGCGTTCCAATCCCGAGTGCAGGAGGTTTACCTGCGGCCGCGCGGTCGCTGGGAATTAAACAGACCTCAAGCCCTGAGGGGTAACTGCCACGCATCCGGTTGCGCCCGAACTACGAGAGCATCGTCTGTTAGTTGTGACGAGAACAGGCTGTGCTTTCCAATTCCCCTCTCTTCCTCCGTGAGCGCAAACGAGTTTGTGCGGCCTCTTCGCTAGCAAATGAGCTGCCAGATCCGCCTTGGGACTCTCGCCTACGGGTTTGCGCGGACTTGCTCTTACTCTCTCTCGCACATCCCATCCACGTCTATAGGATGTCAGTGGCAATGGCGTTGAGTTCGGGACGTTCGACAAGGCGACGGTCGGTACCTTCGTTACTCCTTGAGCCCATAGTGTCACCCCTCGATCGCGAGGAACCACCCTATGCGCCGTCATCCGCTTCTTCGTCTGTCCAACAAAATATTCCTTATCATTGGGTTCTGTCACATTCTGGTTAGTTCTTGAATGGAATTCCAGTCAATCTTCTGACCGGACGGTCCGCAGAACGATACGCAATTCCTCCGCCACCAACAGAATATGAGCGGAAGTTTCCACCGGACAGGTGAAAGTCTCTCGAGTGCTGGGGCTTCCTGATTAACAACGAAAACAGGTTTGGCGAAGAGGCCGCAGATGGAGCTAGGGTTTGGGAGGTGTACGGAGCGCGAGCGAAAGACCTTGACAACGATCGCCTGGAGACGTGGAACGACACCCTCAACATTCTCCTTGTATTTGTAAGTTAGGTACAGGCACAATAGCCGAGCAAGCTGAACCAGTAGAATAGGCAGGTTTGTTCTCGGCGGCGTGCACGGCATTCATCGTGGAGGTCTACAGAACACTTCAACCAGACTGGATTGAGATTAATGCACGCTCGACATTCGCCCTTTTTCATCACTTTAACCAATCTCTGCCGGCCAACTTTGTGATCCCGGATCCTACCAAGTTTGAGGCTTCTGCTGGCGTCCTCTGGACGAATGGTCTCTGGTTTGTCAGTTTGACATTGTCCCTCATCGTCTCGCTTCTCGCCATCCTCGCGCGCCAGTGGCTC
>Ga0247815_10003266_pt1 | contig 11691 bp, 7 predicted proteins | sample UWRJL194509B1_FD_181014 | JGI IMG/M metagenome (GOLD analysis project Ga0247815, IMG submission 181014) | Plant litter microbial communities from Arlington Agricultural Research Station in Wisconsin, United States - UWRJ-L194-509B-1 | ecosystem: Environmental > Terrestrial > Plant litter >... | reverse complement strand
GAGGCTGCAGTGAAGACCTTTGAGGATAGGGCGGGAGGTCGGCTCGCCGAGGCAGAGGAGGACATCGCGACTCAGTTACTCATCGCGGTCGACCGAATGCCGCTCGCAGTGACGCTCCTCGGCCAGTTGGCGCAGCGCGGCAACTCCGTTTCCGAGCTTCTCGCGCGCTGGAATCGCGAACATAGCACTCTGTTGCAGACTTACGGAGCCGGTCGCTTCAACAATATCGAGGTGTCAATTCAACTTTCAATCGCTATGATGCTCTCCACTGACGACTCGCAAGAATCTCTGAAACTGCTGTCGGTGTGCAGCATGCTGCCTGACGGTCTACGTCCGGCTGTATTCGAGAAGATGCGTCCTCAGTTCAAAAACATCGACCGCGCGCGGGACAACCTCTACGCCTACGCACTCGCCAGCCTAGGTGTTGATCGCACTCTCAAGACACTCAGTCCCGTCCGACACCTCGTTATAGAGCGGTATCCCGCAGAGCTCAAGCACCACGATTCGCTATGCTCGATCTACTGCGAACTCGCAGACCAGCTGCCCACCGACATGAGCGAAGAATACAAGGGGCTTGCCGTCGCTGCAGCACCGGAGATGGGCAACCTGGCCTCGCTGATGATGACGCTTGTCACTAAGCCAACCTTTCAGATCCTCATGGCTGTAATCGGTTACACCTCCTTCATGTCTTGGCAGCAGCCCAACCTCGTCGTTGCGTCTGCCCTACTTCCGTATCTCGCTGAACAACCGATGTGGAAGGCTGTATGCCTGCAAACAATCGGCAAGACGCAGTACAGCTTTGGCGACTACCGAGCTGCATTCAACTCGTTCACCGTCGCTGGCCAGCTCTACCTCGAAGTAGACATGAAGTCACTGGGGGCCTGGTGTGTTCGTATGGCCGGAAATACGCAGCGGCTCCTCAACGAGTACGACCGGGCAGAGGCGTTGCTTAACGAAGCGCATGCTTTGTGCGACGAGCTTGATGAGCCTCTCGGAAAGGCCCGGTGTAGGATGGCCCTTGGTGATCTGATGCGAACAAGAGGAGACCACGCCGCTGCAGTAGCGCACCTCTGTGTGGCAAAGGCGACATTCCATACTCACGGCCAGTTATTCGAAGCATTTCAATGCTCCGAGTCACTCGGTGTTACTTATATCGAGCAGGGAGAACTTGATTCTGCCGTTGTAGAGCTGGAGGCTTCTCGGTCGGGGTTCATCTCTTTCGGTAACCCTCATCATCTGACGCAGAGTGCGCGCTACCTCGGCTCTGTCAGACGTCTCCAAGGTGAATACGCTTTGGCAGAGCAACTTCTGAGAGAAGCGGAGGCGCCGTGTAAGGAGAACGGCGACCGGTGGGGTCAGGCAGGATGTGCTCAGGAGTTTGGATACCTTCGACGTGATCAAGGTCGCGTTAAGGAGGCTATCACCCATTTCGAGTCTGCAGTTGAACTCTACGAGGCATTGGAGATGCGACCACGTGCAGAAAAGTGCAGAGACCAACTCGAGCTTCTGAGTTCTCGCAATGATTGGCTTTGAATTCATAGTTGTACTGTCGGCCCTCGCCTTCAATAGCTCATAACCGTTTGAACGTGTTATATTATGTGTTGCGCAATCAACATTGATCAGGGTTTAATCGCGAAATGCGGCCGCGCTGCGGCTACCGCCCTAACGTCTTCGGCGATCTACCGTGCAGCTTTTGTCCTTCCGCCCCAACCATGTCGAACCCAGCCCTCGCAGATCTTACCGCAGCTTTGAGCGATCTTGTCGTGTCCGAGGCAAATAGTGCTCAAGAGCAGGTTCCCGCCATCAAGGAGGTTCAGGATACAGCCGAGGTGTGCGTGCTCAGTCGGACAGACCGCAGACTAATATCCGTTTAGGCTGGTGGTCCTGCAGGTGACAACAATAGCGCTTTGAACGAAACTTGTGATGTAATCGAGCGTGCTGCAACTGCAAATCCAGAGTCGTTGCAGTTGTTATCAGTTTGCGCGATGCTACCCAGTGGTTTGCGACCAAGCGTATTCGCAAGGCTTCGCCCGCGATTTGTGGATATCGAACTTGCGAGCAAGACATTGCGCGACTTTGATCTGGTGCTCGTTGGAGCAGACGGAGAGCTCAAGCCGGCCAATTCAGTCCACGATGACATCCTCGCCCGCCACCCACTTAATCGGGATTTACACCACAGTTTGTGTTTGATTTATCTCGCCATTGCCATTGATCTGCCCACAGAAATGAACGAGGAATATAAGGCGCGCGCAGACGCCGTTGCACCGGAACTAGACAACCTGTCGTCCGTGTTGTTGACGCTGGTAGAGGAACCGAACCAGCTAGTCGTTGACGCGATCTGGAACTTCACCACGTTTTCTTGCTCGCAGTCTCCTAATGTGACACTCGCATACGCCCTGCTCCCGCATCTCAATGGGGATCCTCAGTGGATGGCAGAATGTCTCCAGTCAATCGGCAAGAGTCAGCATGCTCTTGGCAAGTTCACGGAGGCTATCAGCACGCTCGAAGCCGCAGCGTCACTGTATCTCCGTGTCGATGATCCTGCATCTGTGGCTTGGTGCATGCGCATGATGGGTACTGCACATGACCTCAGCGGCGATGAGGAACAGGCAGTCAAGTGTCTCAATGACGCGCGGGCGCTTTATGCAACTCTAGGTGATGAGCTTGGGGAAGCGCGGTGTCGAAAGGATCTCGGCGAAGTCATGCGCCAAAAGGAGGACTATGCCGCCTCGTTGGAACATCTGGTAGCTGCGCGAGATATATTCAATTCACTCGGGGACTCGTTCGCGGCCGCACAGTCGTCAGAGGGCATTGGTTGTGCGTATCGCGACCAGGGCGATTTCGTGTCTGCCGTGGTAGAGTTTAAGGCTGCGTATGCTGTGTTTCTCAGCCTTGGAGACGAGTTTCATCAGGCGCAATCGGGACGTTACATCGGAAGCATACAATGCCTGCAAGGCGAGCTCATCTCTGCGGAAGCACATCTTGTTCCGGCGGAGAAGTACTACCGGAAACATGGTGACCAAGATCTTGTGTTGTGCGTATACGACCTGGGATGCCTTAGACGTAACCAGGGAAGACACAAGGAGGCCATCGAACATTTCAACTTGGCGCTAGATCTGGCCGAGGATCTAGGAAAGGATCAGTATGTGGCGGCTTGCAAGGAAGAGCTCATGGCTCTGTCTTCGGCAGTCGAGGACTGATCAAGTAGTACCGTACATGTTGCTAGTTTCGATTTCGGACCACAATTCATGACTGTCCGCCACATGTACTCATCGCAAATGTTAATCATCAAATTATTCTCGGCGGTAGAATAACGCCGAAAGGCTTCAACTGGATTTGTAGCATATTTTACCTGCACAAAGTGCAGCGAGTGTACATCCACTACTAGCGAACTATGGGCATTAGTGTCTCATGTCGGATTGACACAGAGGCAAAACGGTGCATGTCGACATGCCAACATGCGGAGAGCGTAGGAAGCACCTGAAAAACCTGATGTGGCAACGTCCTTCACAATGTGGCGGCCTGGACCAGGAAAAGATGATAAACGCTCAAGAGTTCAGGTACGGTTCAAGAACTACGTCTCAGAACGACTGATGGTTTTTGTCATTGTACTCGCTCGAGTCCCGTGTCATCAGGGTGAATCAGGGTTTAATCGGGATAGGCGGCACCGCTGCGGCCACCGCCTGCACATCCTCGGCAAGTTACCGCACCTCTCTTGTCCTCCTCTGCCACAATCGAGTCAAAGCCAGACATGGAAGACACTACCGTGGGTCTCAGTGATGCGGCAAGTGCTGAAGTTCAAGACCATATCCCTGCGACCAATGTCGTCCAAGACGCAACTCCCGAGGTGTGCGCACATGCTCCACACAGGCTGAAGACGACTGACGAAACCAGACCAATGATGCTACAAAAAAAAGGCTCGATGCTTCCATGGACTTCTCAACTCGCATGGAGTATGCCGCTGCCTCATGCCCCGAATCGCTTCAACTGCTGTCCGTGTGCGCCATGCTGCCAGACGGTTTACATCCTGGCAACTTCAAGCTCCTGCGTGGGCACTTTACAGATATCGATATCGCTAGCCAGATCTTGCTCGACTCTGCCTTGGTGACTGTTGGCGCAAACGGATGGTTGACGACGCTCAACCTGATAAGCGCCGGCGTGCTCGCCCAGTCCCCTCTTGCTCCCGATCTTCATCGTGACTTTATCTCGACTTACCTCAACTATGCCGTCAGGCTTCCCATACACATGGAAGAACAATAAAAAGTGTATGCGGATGCTCTCGGCTCAGAGTTTGGCAATATAACGGCTGTCCAATTCACGTTGGTCGATAAACCGGACCCTGCCATCGAAGGTGTGTTCAGATATACGATGTACTCGTACTGGCGCAGGCCAGCCGTGGCGCTTGCGTTGGCCCTGCTCCCGCACTTGGATGAGGATCCTCAGACTCAGTCGAAAGCGGATTGCCTACAGTCGATCGGTAAATGTCAGTACGCGCTTGCCACCCAAACCGCCGGACTTTGCCATGTTGCTGTACCTCAACTACTCAGTCTCGACAAAGTATAATGGCACTCTGAATAGTCAAATCATATGCCCTCATTCAGAATCCAGGCATTTCAAATGAAATGAAGGCCGTGAAAAAAAGCGCCTTGTCACCACGGCACGTATCTGGCCATCCACACAGCCGCACCAGCTCCTCAAGCTCATAAAACAGTGCAGAAACTCATTATACACACCAATCCCCATTTTTCATTATTGGTGTAATATGGGTGTATGTTCAGGTATTGGGGGATGGCATTTGCAAAAACTTTGCACGCCACTTGTAGCTGGCCCCGGGGCCCCGGCGAGCCAGCTTCTTGGGTAGGGGATGTCAATAGCATGGGCGCATGACTCTTTCATGCGCCACCAGGAATGTGAATCGACCCCCATCTCACTGGCCGCCCTCGTGAAGAGAATTCAGGCCGCACCGGTATCACCTCGCTCGTGTTGACTCGCTTGTCTGCATGGGCACACCGCACAGACTGCCGCTAAAGTTTATTCGTAACGTCACTTTCCACCCTAGATGGGGGTTTTCAAACCTTACCCAAATCATTTAAATTCAGTAGACGCAGGCCCGCGCGTGAGCGAACTTGGTCCAGCACTGCATGCAACTTCGGAAATTTCTCGAGGATTTCTGACATATTGCTTCGAAAAAATCGGTATCTTTTCTCAAGTCATTCTTCCAATTTCTCATAGAAATCCCCAAGAAAATATCTCAGCAATGTGTGAGAACTTTTCAATAAATACCAATTTCTCGCAATTTTTAGGTCAGATTCTCTCAAAACATTCTTCAAGATTTCTCTGTGACAATATCCAAGGAAATCTCGAGAAATCATACCGATTTTCTCGGTGAAATATGAGTGAAATCTGCAAGAAAATTACGAATTCGCTGGCAGTGCAGATCTATGTTTGGACGTGACGTTAGTGCGCCTTCGATAAGCCCAACTTCGGTTTACTGCCGTGTCGTGCTTAGCCTGCGGCTTCCACTATGTCTGCAGACACACCCGTCAGCGCGGGAAAGAGAGATATACCGAAAGCCGTGCTTGAACTGTCAGCAGCGGCTGAAGCTGTTCGCGATGCGGCGCAGGTGGGTTCTGACCGTTGAACATTGTGCGCGCGAATCGCCGCTCACCGATCACTCTGCAGGCAATGATCAATAACAAAGAGTCTTGGCGCAAGGTCGTGATGACTGCTAATGAGATCCAGACATGCGTCGATAATACTGCAAGGACTTTGCACCATCGCGGCGAGCAAACGGACCTGCCTGTTGTTGTTATTGCTGCACTGGGAACATCTGGAGAGTGCGTCATCCGATTCAATGTTCTTTATCGACGCTTATTTCGCTTAGCATGCTCCGCGAGTGTGCAAGCTACATGAAAGAAGCTGCTGGAGAGGGCCAACTCGCTCGCATGCTAAACAAGGGAGCATCTAGAGACGCCGCAGTCGGCTATTTGGCCGCATTCAATGGACTCAAAGAGCTTCTTAAAGTTCGTAACGAGTTGTTTGACCATACTCGTCCTAAGATGAATTGTTTCCAGGCTCACAACAACGAGTGCGGGCTGATTATGAATCCTTCTGATGGGTTTGGACAGCTTATGAAACCTTTCGAGGTGAGGGTGACGGCCAGCATGACATTTCCAAGAGGACCTCTATGCGCGACTCTTACGCCAATAATTGACCAGGCGCAGAAGGGCAAGAGTAAGGACGGCATTACAACAGACCCGCCCCCAATGCCCAACATCAACACCGCATGGTTGAAGGTTCGCTGGTGACATATTAGTAACGTATGTCGCTGAATTACATTAATTCAGGACACCCTCGAGTGGGTGAAGGCTCGTAGCTGGATGTGCGAGATACTGACTTGTGCTAAACGACAGCGCGAATATCGCAATCGTTGATGCAGCCTACGACGGGCTCAAGTCCACCCTCAATGTCATGGTAAACATCACGGATGGTCTACCCTGGCCCTTCAAAGCTGCCCCGCAGACACTTCTTTACATTCTCAAGCTACTCGAGGTGTGAAACACCTGGCCTTGCTGATGTTCGGCTTTGAATTGATGGCAGCTGGCAGGACTATCAGGATGTCCGTCCAAAGATCACCTCCTTGTTGTACTCCGTTCAGCAGATCTGGGACGCTGTAGAGAACCTCACGAAGAAAAGGCAGCTGAGGAGTGACTATTTGCAAAGTCACCTCTCCGGATTTTTGGAGTAAGATTCCACCGTCAATAGACCAGTCTTAGCCGCTGATACAGAGTAGAATATTGTGGCGTATTGCAATTCGCTTGCGCATCATAATGAGTGCAGGCTGGATCAAGCGGGCCCTGGCGATTCACTCTATCAACGCATGTCTCGATTCAGAACGGCAGCGGATGCAAGACGCCCGCGACAACATCATGGTCAGTTTTCTCCAGCTCATTTCTGACCTACATTCTGACGATGAATGGCATCAGTTGGCTCTTCAAAGCGAATTACTAACTCGTGCGGATGAAACCGGAATGCTAATGAAGGACATTCACGTTAAGATGGAACAACTGCATATCACAAGGCCACCAGCACCCCTCTTCAGGTGTGTATGGCTCTTCACGACTTGCATATCGTCTGAGAACATCGCGCAGCACCATGAACATTACTACGACACTGCCTCCCAAGCCAGACATTTTCCATGGTCGCGATGACTTTATCAGGCATGCAATTAGCCTTCTCGTGGAAGAAAATACAGCGCGACTGGCTGTGCTTGGAGCGGGCGGCATGGGAAAGACTTCTGTAGCATTGGCCATCATGCATGCTGACGACGTTGTTCGCCACTTTGCGAATGGACGTCTCTTCCTCTCATGCGAGGCGCTTTCTGACGCCGACTCCATCATCATCGCGCTCGCCAAATTGCTCGATCTCAAGATTTCTCACGATCTCCTAACATCTGTGGTGTATCACCTCGGGACCAGCTCAAGGACGCTACTCGTACTCGACAATCTCGAAACCGTCTGGCTCGTCAAGGATGTCATGAAGGTGCCTGCTGTCGAGCTTCTGCTCTTGACGCTGGCGAAGATTTCCACGCTTTCATTGATTATTACCTGCCGAGGTAACGTTCTGCCTCCGCGCGTTCAGTGGTCGAATGCGGCCAATGCGGCTCTCACGCCATTCTCGCTCGAAGCCGCGATGCAAACCTTCGAAGAGATCTCCGATCTCAAGCTCGTGGAAGAAGACAAGAGCGTTGCCAGGCAACTTCTCGGGGAAGTCGACATGATGCCGCTTGCTGTTACTCTTCTCGGCCAGTTGGCTCAGCGTGGCGTTACATTATCGGTGTTGCTCGAGCGCTGGACCCGAACTCGAAATGCCCTTCTTCGAGTGCGTCCTGCTGGTCGCGAATACAACATTGATGCATCTATTGGGCTCACCATCGAGTCTTTGGGTGCGGCAACGACTTCACCAGAACCCTTGCAATTGCTCGCGATCTGTAGCAGGCTACCGGACGGTTTGCGCCCTCCGATCTTCGAGGCACTGCGCGGGCATTTTGACGATATCCATGCAGCGCGTCAGGTTCTGATTGACTATGCTCTCGTCAGCATCAACAGCGACGGTGTGCTGAGGACGCTCAGCCCTATTCGCCACTTCACTCTTGCTCAATATCCTCTCAAGGCGTACCATCATGACGCTCTGTGTTCCATCTACTTTGCCCTTGTAAGCCAACTTGGGGGCAATATGGATGAAGGTTTCAAAGAGCGTGTCGCATTAGGCACTCCAGAACTGGGAAATTTGGCAACACTGCTGCTCACATTGGTTCATGAATCATCTGATCAGATAGTGCAGGCTGTGGTGGGTTTTACGAAGTTCACGTACTGGATCTACCCTACCGTGACCGTTGCATGCGCACTACTGCCACATCTCGAGCAGCATCCTTACTGGAAAGCACAATGCTCGGAGATTATAGGCATCACCGAAATCGAGTTGGGCGAATACGAATCTGGAGTCAATTCGCTCACTACAGCCAAGAGAATATACCAGGAGGATGGCAATCTGCCCGAAGCGGGCCACTGCATCTGGCAGGCTGCCGACGCACTTCGGCACCTCGGGAATACAGACGAGGCAGAAGCACTGCTTAACAGCGCGTGTGAAATGTTCACTCAGGCAGGCAATGCATTTGCCTATGCCGAAGCCAGCTGTAGATTCAGACTTGGTGTTTTGTTGCATGACACGAGGAAATATCTCGACGCAATTGTGCAGCTTCTGGAAGCGCGGGAGATATTCCATGCCTTGAATCGATCGTTCGCCGCTGCTCAGTGCTCCGAGGAGCTTGGTAGCATATATCTCGATGTCAACCACCTTGAGCCCGCTGCAGCACAACTGGAGGACGCTAGATCGGTGTTTATGAGCCTCGAGGCAGAGTTCCATATCGCGAAAAGCACTCGTTTGCTCGCCACAGTGCTGCGCCGACAAGGATCTCTCACAGTTGCAGATACGCTTCTAGGTGAAGTCAAAACCTACTCCGAGGAGAAATGCACTCCCTATGAGCTCGCACAATACTACGAGGCGATCGCGTACCTGAGGCTCGATCAAGGACGCCTTGCAGAAGGAGTCAGGTACTCCGATCTAGCCATGCGAAACTATGGGGTGCAAGATTCAAGGAAGTCTGGCCAGAGGGCGTAGAAGGAGATTACGTCATGTAGTCCTGCTCCGATGATTGAATTGCGTTCCATCAATGCGCGTCGAAGCGGTACACTGTACAGTTTGCGAGCCTTGGTGTCAGTTAGTGACGCAAGACGGACCCATGTAGAGCTTGCTATAACTTTTCTATGGTCCATGGGTTTAACTGATTCTCGATTACTTTGGCCGAGTGAGATTTTGAATTTACTGGACACTTGAACTGAGGTGAGATTGTCACACTTGGTCGTGTTATCCCAACATATCGCGTTAATCAGGGTCCACTTGCGAAATGCGGCCGCGCTGCGGCTGCCTTCGGCGATCTACCGTGTAGCTTTTGTCCTTCCGCCCCAACCATGTCGAACCCAGCCCTCGCAGATGTCACCGCAGATTTGAGTGAGCTTACGCTCACCCAGGCAAATAGTGCTCAAGAGCAGGTTCCCGCCACCAATGAGGTTCAGGATTCAGCCGAGGTGCGCGTACTCGCTTGGACAGACCGAAGACTAATCTCCGTTTAGGCTGGTGGTCCTGCTGGTGACAGCAATGGCGTTGTGAACGAAACTTCTACAGCAATCGAGCGTGCTGCAACTGCAAATCCAGAGTCGTTGCAGTTGCTATCAGTTTGCGCGATGCTGCCCAGTGGCTTGCGACCAGGCGTATTCGCAAGGCTTCGCCCGCGATTTGTGGATATCGAACTTGCGAGCAAGACATTGCGCGACTTTGATCTGGTGCTCGTTGGAGCAGACGGAGAGCTCAAGCCGGCCAATTCAGTCCACGATGACATCCTCGCCCGCCACCCTCTTAATCGGGATTTATACCGCACCCTGTATTTGATCTACCTCGCCATTGCCGATGATCTGCCCACGGCAATGGACGAGGAATATAAGGCGCGCGCAGACGCCGTTGCACCGGAACTAGACAACCTGTCGTCAGTGTTGTTGACGATGGTAGAGGAACCGAGCCAGCTCGTCGTTGACGCAATTTGGAACTTCACCTCGTTCTCTTCCTGGCGGTATCCAAATGTGACACTCGCGTACGCCCTGCTCCCGCATCTCGATGGGGATCCTCAGTGGAAGGCCGAATGTCTCCAGTCAATCGGCAAGTGCCAGCACACTCTTGGCAAGTTCACGGAGGCTATCAGCACGCTCGAAACCGCGGCGCCACTGTATCTCCATGTTGACGATCCTGCATCTGCTGCTTGGTGCAGACGCATGGTGGGTACTGCACATGCCTTCAGCGGCGACAAGGAACAGGCAGTCAAGTGTCTCAATGACGCGCGGGCGATGTACGCAAATCTAGGCGACGAGCATGGCGAAGCGCGGTGTCGAAATGATCTCGGCGAAGTCATGCGCCAGAAGCAGGACTATGCCGCCTCGTTGGAACATCTGGTAGCTGCGCGAGATATATTCAATTCACTCGGTGACTCGTTCGCGGCCGCACAGTCGTCAGAGGGCATTGGTTGTGCGTATCGCGACCAGGGCGATTTTGAGTCTGCCGTGGTAGAGTTTGAGGCTGCGTATGCTGTGTTTCTCAGCCTTGGAGATGAGTTTCATCAGGCGCAATCGGGGCGTTACATCGGAAGCATACAGTGTCTGCAAGGCGATCTCAGCTCTGCGGAAGCATATCTTGTCCCGGCAGAGGAGTACTACCGGAAACATGATAGCCAGGATCTTGTGTTGTGTGTTTACGACATAGGATGCCTTCGACGTAACCAAGGAAGACACAAGGAGGCCATCGAACACTTCAAGTTGGCACTAGATCTGGCCGAGGATCTAGGAAAGGACCAATATGTGGCGGCTTGCAAGGCAGAGCTCATGGCTCTGTCTTCGGCAGTCGAGGACTGACAAGTAGTAGTGTACATGTTGTCGACCGAGGACTACGCGTTGATGATATTGAGTATCTTGAGTTGGCTATGCATTCGTTTAAGGAGCAGGGGAAGGAGGCGTTTGTGGTGGCCTGTAGGAAAGAATTCGAGCTGCTGTCGCCGGTAGTCCAAGCTTGAAATTTCATGCTGAATATAGATCTCAAGGCACGGTGGATGGCCGTTTAATCTTACCACAGCGGATACATGGCATGAGCAAGCGGCACGGTCCGAAGCCGGCCGTGGATCCTGCGAATCAACGCGCAAACTCCGCGCGGAGTCTAACCCATCTTGAGCCGCGTCTCCTCATGATCTTTCGCTCGTCACATCATATCTACAGATTATGACGTCGACTCGTCTCAGGATCTGGACGCGGCGATCAAGATGGTATCCGGGTCCGGTATCCGGTGTCCAAGCGATGACATGACGACCTCGGCCGCACTGCATGCGACACACCAAAATTTTTGGAAACGCCGGCTGTGCACGACAGCGCGGGCCTTATATTTTTATGAAACGCGTCCCGGTAAACACAAACTCCAATCCTTCTGCCTTTTCTTTTGTTTTTGCGTTACCGAGACGCCCGAGACGCAGGGCTTGACAACGCGAAACGGACAACGGCCTGCGCTTCATCTTGATCTTGACCATAAGGAATCGCA
>Ga0247815_10003262_pt1 | contig 11698 bp, 20 predicted proteins | sample UWRJL194509B1_FD_181014 | JGI IMG/M metagenome (GOLD analysis project Ga0247815, IMG submission 181014) | Plant litter microbial communities from Arlington Agricultural Research Station in Wisconsin, United States - UWRJ-L194-509B-1 | ecosystem: Environmental > Terrestrial > Plant litter >... | reverse complement strand
GCGAAAGAGGGAGGCTGGTGAAGGAAAGAGCCATCCCGTTGCCGGCCTTCATATAGGGTAGCGACCGGGCCGAGAGCCTAAGCACGACAGATTTGGACGCACGTGAGGTTCCGCCCGCGAAGGCGCTGTGCTTCGCCTGCATCGTGCCCTCGGCTTGACTCCTGCTGCAGAGACGTCCCGCGCTTTGCTGCATGAGCGGCAATCGGTAACATGATCTTTGATGTCCAATCCCGGAATAGGGTTCTTACGAAGCCAGCCAACTGGCTGCGCAATTTGGCAGTGGCGGCGGCGGAGAGGTGGTAATGCCACAGTCTTGTAGCGTACATGTTACCACCACGAGTAAACACGCTCAATTTTCGCCAGTCCTCGCCCTGTGCTTGACATTTTCATCAATCATGAGTGAATAGAATAGTCACTGGTAGCGCCTGGAGCCAGAAATGACGAGCGACACGAGTACGGAACCTCACCGAATCCACAGGCGCCGGGCAAGCGCTCTGCTCGAAGGCCCGGAACTGTGCGTATAGGGATTATCTGATTGCTCACATCTGGCGCCCAATTATATCATCAAGTCTGGGCTCGTCAACCGGCCCATGGATCAATTCAAGTGGTATGGACAGACCTGCAGACATCGTGGGTCCGTTGCCGCATCTCAGGGCGGACCCTACTTGCAGCAATCGTGTGATCGCTCTCTTCAGCGATATTTTATGGGATCTGAGCCGTCTCTCGACTTCAAGTGAGCTTGGAGGCTGCAAGGACCTCATGTTCGAGTCCTCACTTCCCCGTAGGTGTCATTTCGATTGCCGAGCTATTGCTACATACAGGAGCACCATGAAGTCCCACATGTCTCCGATAGGTACTAGTAGAAGTTCTTCAGCGAGGCAATCTAGCAATCTCATCACTCGAACTTAGTTTGTGGGTGAGCAGGTTAAGATGTGGGAACCTGGTCAGTCAATTGTGATACCCACTTGAGATGTAGCCAAAACATGACGCTGCCAACTCGACAAGATCAACAGAATATGCAACAAAGGCCATGGTCGTTTGGTCTGCAGCCGATAACTCAACTCAAACCTTCTATTCGGGCCAATTGGCATAGCGTGACCTTTTTAGATGCAGGATTGTGGAGACGGACTGTAGTGGCAAGACGCTTGACTCGCTTGAGATTCACTGTGAATTTGTGTCAAACAGTGGCAACCAGCACAGGAGCACTGTAATGGAGATGTCGGTAATAATTCAGGAGACGTAGATGGTCCCAGAACTGTTGCTGCTTTGAGTCTCGCGAATCAAAGTGGCCTTTCAGTGAACTCATTGCCTGCCGGTGCTTCGATCCACCGAGACATTCGAACTCACTTTCACCAACGATACTGACCCCGGGAGCCTGTATTAAAGCAACCCATCTATATTGTCGGCAACCGAGTGTATGCAAGCGCAAACAGGGGACACCTCATTTCAGCCAAACGCGGCCCATCGGCTGATTCAGATTACTGTTGATGCCAGGTCGGGCGGAGAGTTGCATACAGAGACGGACGCTGTCCGCCTAGTGGCTAGTTCATGCCTGAATATTCCGCGCAGAAATGCAAATAGATTAATGAAGTCAATCATGGCGTTGGTCTCAATATATCATGACAACTGCCCTGTATATCATCTGCCTTTAACAGGTCAGTACCTGAATGTCGCTTTCGTTTCGTCTAAAGCTATTTTACTACACTAAGAGTATTGTGTATAGCCAGTTTAAATATGTATTACAATTCTAAATGAGTTAATCTGATTGAAAGTGGAACTCTGAGCTAGAAAACCAGCACTACGTTACCCAGCTTCTTCGGCGACCCACCGGGTCCGACGAGTCAGCCGGTGTTGTAAAACAGTCTCACGGGACCACTCTCTGCGCTGGCAGAAGCATGTACAGCTTCATCAGGACTTGGTTGTCCCATATAACTCACACCATTCCATCTAGCTTGCGGTCTTGTCCTTCGAAACTTCTTGACTGTATCCACAATGCTTCAGGTCCTCGTCGCGATAGCCATACTCTTTGCATCTCCGGCACATGCTGGCCTCGGTCTTGAAGCCAATTGCGAGTATCGGCACGGACATGATGACCTAAGATACTGATCTGCGAGGTAGGTTGGAACAACGGGACGTCGTTGGGATACTGCTCTTCCGGTCTGGCATGTATCATTACACAGCCCAACAGTGTCAATGGAGCTCTTGGATGGGTTAGCATGGTTGTTCGAAGCTCTTACCTGCCGGAAAATTACAATTTCGTGTTTAGTGCTACAGCCACGCTTGCGCGACAACCTCAGCTCCAGTAAAGACGACGACCATCAAGCCTGCAACAACAACAGCTAAGGTCGCGACCACAACGCAGACCTTCACCTCGACGACCCAGAACGGGTGTCTCTGCCCTCCGACGCTCTGGTACACGACCACTCTCACAGGTGCCGCCACAACCACTTCGGTCATCACGCCCACAGCAGGCTCTCGATGTGCGTAAAGCTTCATCAGATTCTGTATGAGACGCTCAGTCCGATACTCTGGCCACCATGTCCATCTACAGGCACCGCAAATGCTGGGTGCGGCTCAACCTTGGAATGCGTGACGTGGACGCCTAGTGCCACGGGAACTGTCAGTCCAACTGATCTCAGCGAGAAACATATTATTAACGCCACGGGCAGTGCTACAACGCTAAATGTGTCAATGAACTGGTGAGCGGTCTCAGCTGTTATGTGACGAGACTGACACCCGTGTAGCTCCCGACCCAGACGAAAACAACCCAGTCAACAATCACCTCGGCGCCGACCACAATCACTTCCTCAATCACTGTGACACAAAAGGTTAAAACGGGAATGACCACATGTTCGTGCGCGCCGGCACCGTACACGACGACATATACCTACTATGTGTGATGACAATCAAATTCTTGAGATTGGCACTGATGACCGAAACGGAATCGAAGTGTCATATCAAAACTGCAGCACGAGTTACATGAACACACATGATTTTCTGAAAGCAGTGCAGTCCACGTTTGATTATCAGCAAGAACGAATGAGCATGTGTCAGAAGGAACGTCGGTGGACAACAGCGCGGTCATGAGGAAGCGGGGGACTCGGGCGCCGTTTCTGATCTCATAATCCTTCCTGCTTTAACTGCTGATTGGTAATGGCAGTAGTGTTTCCTTGTCGGTGGGGTCGTCACAAAGCACATTGGGCACCACGTTCCCTCATCGTGGTTCTTAACATGACCCGTAATTCCGCGTGTCCCATCACGGTATTTGGTTGTGCTCCATTTGCAGTTCTCGAAGGGACACTGCCAGCGCCTCCCGATCTTCTTGTACTTGGTGTACACCCCAAGGCCTCCACCGCGATGCCCCGAGGACGCGTGCCACGAGACGGCATCGACTGACTCGAATGTAACCATACAGTCAAGCACGGGGCACTTGTAGCCGCCATCCGGGGACCACTCGTACGCCCAGACAGTCTTGAAGCCTGGTGTTTTGGGAGCGGGTGGGGTAGTGGAGGCAGCGGAAGCAGCTCGCCGCTGGATCGCAGCGAGTGACTTGGGCTGAGATGGCCCAATGAAAGTTCCGGGTCGGTAATTTAATGGGGCGACGATCGGTGTTGGCTGAACGTGAGTCCTCAGTGGGGTGGCCAATTTTGGCTCGCGATAATAGGGCTCTGAGTGAAATTTTGTCAGATGTGCTTTTTGTGATTGGGTGAACGGGTAGCCGGGCAAACAGAAAGGCGAGCGCGCGAAAGGACGAATGGGCGGATAAGCACACTTACTAGATCCGCTCTTGAAGCTTGCCGATGTGGTTGCAATGAATTTCAAGGGGTTTATCGGCTTCGCAGGCACCAAGTGGGAAACTGCCGAAGGAGGAGGAGGAGATGAACCTTTTGACAGGGCGAGAGATGCAATCGAGAACCCATGAGTGATGAGAGGTCTACTGCATATCTGAGGGCTTGATGTAGCGAGTGGGACATGAGATTGAGTGGGTGGTGGTGACAGTGGTTCGGGAAGCGCAAATCGGGTTGGCGGTGAACCGGTTTCTAGCCAGAGCTCATCGAAGTCGGATGCGACAGGTGATGCTGGACGCAAGGTCGATAGTACTTCCGGAGATGCCAAGAATTCTCTCTGGCTTGGAACTATTTTGGGATCTGTGTCGTGCGCCATGTTGGTATAACCGGAACCCCATCGATAGTCGTCGGATGAGACTTCAAACCCAGCTGTAAACATCGAGATTGACATCACTTCCTCGTCCGTCAGCGAGACACGTACGAGTGGACGGCGAATAAGGATTTGAAAGGAGCTCATCACAGGTCTGTATCCTGGGAGTGTCAGTGTAAGGTTCCTGGTCGTACGGCGATGCTTCGAGATGGCTGCAGATCGCGTCTTCAGCTGACCAGCTACGCAGAAACCAAGTGTATTGCCCACTGAGAGGATCCGCAGTAAGCTGCAGAGGGCGGACCGTGCGCAGATGATAGCCATGGACCGTCTTCGTCATCAGTCCTGGTGAGTTCGTCCAGCGATGGCAGTCGCAGAAAGATTCCATACGTCGATCGGTCGTGCGCGTGCTCTGGCATTGCTATCCCGCAAGTTGCGCCAGATGAGAGGAAGAGGGAGAGAAAGAGAGCGAGATCGGATGGGGACTGCAAAAAGATTGGGTCCACGTGCAGGGGTGAGCTGCTAAATGGGTGGACCGGTCCAGCGGCTGAGCGGCCATCAGCATTTCGTGATGGCGTTCGGTGGCGGGTGCAGGGTCGGAGCGGATAGCCGGAGCGCAACATGTGGTACCATCCACAGAGATATGGCTCCGGAGATGTGTGTATACAAAACGTAGTAGGCAAGAAGACTGAACAGTGCACGTATCAAGTCAATGCTCGTGCGCGTGAATGATTGGGTGGCACACGCTAATTTACGTGTTAGTTATCAGTCTGTAGACCTATGGCTCATTCCGATCGGGCCGGGCCACGCTTCTTATCTAACGTCATTCGACTGTCAGATCCGTGCGCATAGTGGCGAACGACTGCATCAATAGAAACGATGCAGTTGCATTGAGAGAACATGCTACTGAACAGAGGTATTCTGTACTTTAGAGAGCTAGGAGTACACTTTGGTGGAGCGTGACAAGTATATACAATTGCGATGCTAATTCGAGTTGCGGACGATGCGAGAGATGAGAGATTAAATGAAGATCGTGGCAAGTCCTGACGGCAGGCAGACTACTCGAGGAGGGCGATAAGGCAACAATCCGAGACGATGACACGACAATTTTGGGGTACAATCCGTTTCCTACGAGAAGTCTCAGAGCCGTCAGGGGAAGATCACCAAATGCAAAATGAGGTTAGCGTCACCAGCTGGGCTGCTGGCCAGAAAAATGATGGGTATGTTGTTGCAGAGGTTGCGCAGGTTGAGTAGGGAATGCGTGGGACTGGCCCACACCAAAGATCGCGGCGTTGAGCTCCTCCAGGGACATCCCAATGTCAGTCGGCGAGGTCATGATGCCTGTGTTGCCGCTCATAGTGTTGTTCGTTTGGATGGCCGTCTGCATTTGAGGTTGCGGCTGCATCCAACCGGGCAAGAGCATGTGCTCGCCGAATGCGGGGTTGGTGAGAGCACGAAGAGGGAGAAGCATTTGGTCGGGATCATCGACCTCCATCCCCATGCCACTAACGCCGAGGCTGGCGCCATATGCGGCATTCGGGTCCGCTGGGTAGAAGTTCCACGTCGCGGGCTGCTGCTGAGTCGAAGTGCTTGCGCCAGAGCCATACGACGCCTGCGACGGGAACTGCGCGAGCGGGTTGAATGACGTTGGCTCGACTGGAGTGGGAAGTTGTGTTTGCGGTGGCCAGTTGTTGCTGTCGGTAGAGCCAGAGGTCGAAGGCCAGCTATCAGCCGTCGCGACCTTCGGCCCAGCCTTGTCCGATGCGCTGTTCGCATTTCCGCCCGCCCGCTTCGCGCCGCTACCTCCCGCTCCACGCCCTGGAGAGCGCTTCTTCCCGTTGCGGGGCTGCGTCTCCTCCTTGGAGGTTGAGGAGCCCTGGCTGGCCGGATTAGAACCATCTCCGGGACCGGGGTTGCCGGGCTGGACAGTTGCCGGAGCGATGGGTGGGAGGCCCGAATGCTTCCGCACGAGTCCATGTAAGAAGCGCGCATACAGTCGAGGCGAATGCGTTTCGTCAATCGCGCTCGCCTCTAAAGCGTCGGCGAAACGCTTCACCAGGTTGAGGATGCTCTGGCGCTGCTCAGAGTCGACCATGGCGGAGAATTCAGGGCGGAGAAGCTACGGCGCGCGAATGAACAGGAGAATAGAGTCAGCACGCGTGCAACCACCGACGAGGGACCGAGCCAGCGAATCAGAGGCCGGACGCCGACTCGAGAAAGAATGGGAGGAAGATGAAAAAAAACGTACTTTGAACAAGAAGCCACTGGCGAACGCGCCGAACACGTTGTGACACTCCGCAGTGTTCCTCAGGAAGCTCGGACCCAGGTCGGCCATGCCCCGCACTACGGACGTTGCGGCATTCCAGCACTGCGGACGAGAAAGCATGTCAGATGTCACCATATCTTATCGCTCACAACGTCAGTCTGGAGATGATACGCACGCGGAGGAAGAACGGGTCGCCTCGGGCGAGACCCTTCTCGAAAGCGTACTGGAAGCCGAAAGAGTACATGATGAGCTTGCAGTAGTTGACGAGGCTGTCATAAACGATTTGTGTCAGTGCCGGTATCGAGAGGCCCAGGCAGCAGCCAGGCACGCTCGGCAGAGAAACGCACATTGGAAGTAAGGAAATGCGCAGGGCCACGCCACGGTCGGTCTTGTCACCGTGTTTGTCGAACCTCTCGGACCACTCAATGCGGAAGGTGGTGAGCTGTTCGTCGAACAGACGGGTCACTGCGAGGTAGTCGATGTTCTTCACGCGACATCAGTTCCGCGTTCCAAGAAAGACTGAAGAGAAACGCACCTTGTTCATGGTGGTGGCACCGCGCTCACGAACGATCTCATGGAACTGAGTCATGATGCGCAGCAGCGCAACATATCCACAGAGATGAATGTCAAACGGATGCGCGAAAGGCTCGAGGTACCAGTCCTTGCTTGCGCGGACTACCGGATCGTCGGCAGGAAGGGTCGCCGCCTTGCCGAATTGTGTGCTCGCGGACCTGTCGATGTTGTGGCAGATGAGCCAGACACGCGTGCGATTTCGCAGTTCACGAGCGTGGCGCTCGTCGCGGGGCTTGGTCCGTGAGGGCTGGTGAAGGTTCAAGTCCATAGCAATGCGGATGGCGAGCCCCTTGTACAGGTACGACCGGTCCTCTTCCCACCGGCGTGCGGGTGGTGCATAGTCCTGTTGAAGTGTAACGTGCAGGGCAGGAAAATAGGCACGGAGCGGAGAGGTTCTTTGTTAGTAATTGAAGGAGAACAACAACAAAAGCTACAACGCACCCCAAGAATAATGTATGCCTGGCACATTTCCACGGATTTCCAGCCGTCGATGAGGGCGCTGGCCGCAGCTTTCTTGGCAAAGTGCACAAGAAGCGGGTAGAGTTGAGGCTTCTTGGTGTAGTAGCGCGCCGAGGACGCGCAGACAACCGTGAAGAGGAACGGACATCGCTTGCGAACCGAAGAAGCCGTGTGAAGAGCCTCATCCAGAATAGACAATGCGGGCTGTATGGAATGAATGCACGTTAGCAGCCGCTGCGACGTCGCAATTCGGTAGCCGAGACTCACATTGATGGTTCGATAGAAACTGCCAGCGTGCCAGATGTGGTCAGCAACGTCCACCTGCCGCGTAAGGTGAGAAACTCACATGTCGAACAACTCCTCCACCTCGGCAAGTGACACAATTCCGAAGTCTAGGATCTCGATCGACAACTGCTTATCGATGATGATCTGTCGAAGTGGCAAGTTCGCGGCAGGGCCTGATGGGTGGAGTGGACAGGCAGCGAGCGGACGGTAGCGCAAGAAGGCGTGTTGTTGTCAGCTGACAGAGGACAAACGTTTGGAGGCCTGCAGGTACAGTGTACTCACCAGGATGGAAATAACGCGGGTTCTCCAATCCAAAGTTGACAGGGGCGAGGTTTGCCCCGGCGGCCGCTTTGACGTCCTTGTTCGGGACCTCACTAGCGCCACCGTCCTCAGATTTCACCACAGTGTCGAGCAATGCGGTATGATCATCTGTCGGCTGAAGATCGGTGATAGCTTGCTCAAGTGGAGTCGGCGTCGACTCCTGCAACGATAGGCGAGAAATGAGACCGAGAGGGTAGTGTTCGGCAGGGAGTGCCTGCATCGTGGCCCGCGCGAGGTCGCGCTGCTCGCGTTGCTCGGCGGCCGGGTCGCTATCTGTTTCGCTCTCGTCATCGCTCTCGTCGCTAGATGTGACCTCAAGCTTCCACGCTGGTGTGGCGCGGATGCTGCTGTTGGCCTGCGCGACGAGGCTCAGTAAAGTACCAGCCGAAGCGCGTTGTTGCGCCAATCCGGGCACTGTGCCAGGCGCGTCGCTATCGGTGTCCTCAGGTGATGGTGGGTATATGGTACGAGTGAGCGAGCCTGCGTCGATGCGGTTGGGCATAATGCCGAGAGGGGTCTGAGCACTGGGGTCGAAGATGTGTTTGAGGAGACCGGCGATGAGCTGGTCCTTGGCGCGCATGTTGTGCAGCAACCTCTCGCGCACATTGGGTCCTGAGGGCTTGCGACGTTCATCGACACGACAATCGGTGAAGTCCTTCTTGATACAGCGCTCGCAGCGCCGGCTGCCAGGCTGGAAGTCGCATTTCATCTACAGGACGATCAGTATTGGCGCGATAGACGTAATGAATAGTGGTCACGGACCTTGATTTTCTTGCAGTGCTGGCATGCCTTTGCTCTGCCGATGAGGTTGAGTAAGAGCGAGCTAAGATGGGGATAATGAGGACGTACATCTTGCGTTGCTGAGCAGGTGGCTCGACTTCGTGGACATCCTCAGTCTCTTGGCGCGCCCGCTTGTTCGGTCGCGGTGGGGGATCTGAACTGGCTGGAGAAGGTGCCTTGACTGAACCGCTGGCAAGGCTGGACCCGGCGACGGAGGCTGGGTGCGGGTACATTCCTGGCGAGAATAGGATAGGATGCGCTTGTTGGAAGCCATATGGCGGGAAGGGGAAAGCTCCAGAACCATGATGCGAGCCAGTCACGCTTGCACTGTAGAGACTGTTGTCGTCTACAGAAGATGGACTCGAGAGTCCGGCGCTGAAGGCGTTGGGAGAAGTTATGCCGGAAAGCGGCTGTTGGTTGTATCCCCCAGACCCATAACCGTGCTGCATGCGCCTTGGGTCGATGGTGCCGTCGGAGGCTTTAGCAAGGGCGAACGGATCGTCGAGAGGATAGGTGTAAGAGTCGTTATTATACGGGTCCACAGCATCGCCATGGAGGATCGCCAATAGTCGATCCTCTGCGTGTTGACCGTCTACGGCTGCCATTGCCCACCGGCCATCCTCAAGCTGCGGATGCGACAGTTGCGTCATAAGGTAGAGTCAGATTTGTGCTTCCTAGGGAATCCTGCTAAAATTTCGAGACGACGCACAGGTGTGTAATCCATCGAGGGGGAGAGGAAGAGCAGTGATCTGTCGCCGCTGTCAAGCCGGCCCTTACATGTAGCGCGTGTCCAACAAACATCAGATTGGGCAAGACGCTCGCCGAGATGCGAAGCTGGTGTTCGCACCCGGGTTCGAACAGACGTGTCGCGAAGCTCGGGCGGGGGCAAGAGCCGGCGCGGCATGAAACCATCGCGGCGTTCCAGGGTCGACGTCGGTGGCTCGAGTTGCTGACGGGTCTCGATTGGTGGCCAGAGGCACAACACTGCACAATGAACCTATCATCGCTTCATGCCAGGGCATGCTCGTAACTCTCTCCGCCGCGCAGGCACAGGCGGTGCGTTCGGACGTACGATTGCCGTATGTATGGCCACGGACCAGAAGCTCACGGTACTCCTGGAGCTGCACCACAATGTTTCGTCGGCTCACAGACAATATTGTCCTCTTTGGCCACCCAATCCTGCTGGAATTCGAGGGGACCAGCACAACGAGGAGCTTGGCGTGCGTTCCTGAGATGCTGACCCAAAATGGTTATGCGCGGTACCGGTGTACGCATTGATGGTCATTTGTTTGAAGCACCCTTGGGGCAACACCGGATGCGAAATCCGCATGCCAAATCTGTACGTTTGCCTTCCACGCACAGCACGGTCATTGCAGAAACACAACCCCGCGGCCGTCGCCACTTCTCGCGCCCCCCAGCAATCGCGTCGGCCCCTCGGGGTCCTGTGAGATCGCCCTCGGGCCTCGAGCGCTCCTGTCGGTCCGACCTGCAAGTGTCGCGCAAACAACGCGCCACTTGCATTGATGCTGAGGTGATTCTTCTCAGAGGTGCTAAGCAGTCTAGAAGCACGCTTCGGCTACGCCGGAAGTATGCGAAGCGTGTCCACAGCTGTGCTGTCCTGAAAGACGCTGTAGTACGAGAGCTCAGAGCCGTGGAGCTGACGACCGAAGTCCGGCATCACGTACTCCGACGCCTTTCCGGTCAGATCGGAGTCCACACCTCGTTGTGCTGCAGGACCAAATTACAACCACAAGAGCACTTTATTGTCATCTGAGGACATCATAGGCGGAGCTGAGACAAGAGCACGACTTCCGAGGCCCTAAAGAAGCTGAGAGTGACATACAAAGCGAACCTCCGATCCGCACCACAGTGCCTAAAGTGGCAATATGAGCTCAGAGAAGCACAGGGGGTGGCCAAAGTTTGTAGCCACATTCTAGGGTGGACGTGTGGGGAATCGCTGCTGCCAGACGACGTGCAGCGCGCGGGCCATTGCTGAACTACCTGAGGTAAGACATAACTTCAATGAAACTGGTTTCTTTGAAAATTAAACTGCCTAAATCTTGTCGCGATAGTTACCATGAAAGGTTTAGAATGCCAGACAAGTTAGGAAGAGATTGGCGGCAGGCGATTTACGAGCAATGTAACTTAACTTATGACGATCCGGTACCCTACCCAAGCATGTTACCTACCAATTTCCGTCGTGTTTAACCCACTGACGCGCAGAAATTAAGGTTTCGCCGTGAGATTATATTTGGCTGTGCGCTGGAGGACGCGGTAGGAGCCAAGCCACGAGGTAGAGTTGCGATTGAGGGGCTTCAAATACCAACGAATCCCACCTACCAGCCAAGGACGGTCTCCACCGTCACGTTCATTATCCATAAATACCAAGCAGCTGTACACACCCTGCACTCATGTAACTCGGAGGTTGCCACTGCCGGTTGTTTGCCACGCTGAATACTGCAGTGGTTGCCCAAACATTATCGCCATGATATGTAGCATATCATGTTTCGTACAGGATCATTAAGCAGTCCAAGACAGGTCGGCGTCACGGTCAAGCCATCTGTGACGCGAAAGCGGCTTTAATCTCGCTCTCGAACTTCGCCTCAATCCTCTTCCGTTGGAGCTTCTGTGCTGGTGTGACCAATCCACTCTCCGGCGTCCACTCTTCGTGAGCGAGTACCACTGCAGTCACTGCTTCCATGGGCTTGAACCCAGCCGCTTTACCCGCCTGTATTTCGTAATGAGTACCGCATCATCATCTTTGACTGAAGCAGGCACTTACTTTATTGACTTCCCGCAGCACAAGATCGATCGCCTCCTTCATCAGGCACATCTCGTTGAGGTCCTTGCCACTAGCAG
>Ga0247815_10003261_pt1 | contig 11698 bp, 14 predicted proteins | sample UWRJL194509B1_FD_181014 | JGI IMG/M metagenome (GOLD analysis project Ga0247815, IMG submission 181014) | Plant litter microbial communities from Arlington Agricultural Research Station in Wisconsin, United States - UWRJ-L194-509B-1 | ecosystem: Environmental > Terrestrial > Plant litter >... | reverse complement strand
ATGGTGCGGAGTTCCGCTCCCAGCTGGGACCATTGGCCATTACGGTGGCTGTTATCATGTTGACGATCGGCGCGTACAACGCGTAAGCCACGACGCGCTGCGCTTGCACTGTCACGATTTCTACGAGCACAAAGGACTTCACGAACATTTCACAACGATTTTGTCATGCGAGAATGTACCATCCTGTATATTCCAATCTGTTGCGGAAAAATGTACGCTTCGTATACTGCTCGATCGTGCGCACTGTTCCTCGCACACACAAGCCCTTTGAGAAGCGAGACGGCTGTTGTTTTCGACATGGAAAGTCGCCGTCTTACTTCATTTTCCTCATTGTCCTTGAACGGCCACCCAAGGAGTGGAAAGGTCCGAAGTGCCTCTGTCACCCCGTGACGGCGTGAAGACAAGGAGTATATGCGGAGATCGAACCCCAAACACAACCCTTCGTATTTACTCCATCAAGCTGAACCTGCAACAGCCTGCAGGAAGCCAGCCTTCATACCTTGTTAGAAGCGCCTTACCCGAGCTTTAGATCGTGCTTGGCAGTGCCCATCAGAATGACTGCCTTCCCGCCGGACGTCGCTCAGGTTTGTTTTCCTGCGCCGGCACTGCATGTCGTTATCTCCTTTGGTAATGGATTCACCAACATCACCTGTCGATCGTCCTGATTGTCTTGGCATTCCGCGGTCCATGGTTGCTGCCGGACTGCATGTACGGCGCCAGCTCTCATGGCGATGTTGCGGATGGTGGCTCATGGTGTGCAGAGGTTCTGGTGCAATGAGTTGACCACTTGAAGCCCTGCGCAGAGTTTGGGTCGCTAAATTTAGAACTGCCAACAGAAGCTCTTCACACTGCATGAGGCACAAATAGTGGCTGTAAGAAGGCGGTAGCGCCCTCAGTACGCCGTGTCGGCGAGGATGCGCTCGAATGGCTCGCCGTATAAGTACAGTCGCCGCTCGTCCCACTGCCTGCAGCTCACCTCCGTCTTCCCCTAATTGTTCAAGAATGCTGAGGCTCGTACTGGCTGCACTCACGGTGGCGTTGCTGCCTACGACACTCGGGCAGCCCGATGGCCCCATGCCGCCATTGAACCCGAACCCAACTGACACAAGCAACCCGAGGCTGGTGGGAAAAGCGTGAGCTCCCACTCTCTGACGAGTTGTTTTTGACGCACCAATTGACTGACTTTTGTCCAAAGTTTCCCCTTCGATCAGCTGGTGCGTTCTGCCTCGGTTATTCACGCAGGAAACTAAGCTCCTCTATGTACAGCCCTACAAGATAGACACGAGCCCTGAAACTCCACCATATCGCGGCCCACAGTCAGGGTACAACCGCTGTAATGACACAACCCTAGGGCCAGACTCTCTGTGCCAGACTCTCATAGCCAACGACCTCCGCGGTAAGTCTGCGAATACCTTTTCTTCACATACATCCTCGCCTTACGCCGATCAGACTTCTGTATTTATGCTCCACGGACTCTCGACACGGTTGGAAACGCGGAGCATGACGTTGTTACCTGGTTCGTTCCCGTGCCGTATCTTAGTGAGCCATATCGAAGTTAACATCCTACACCCTCTACTCAGGTGCACCTTACCAACACACGGCAGTCGTCTCATCCCACCAGGAACCATCACCGCGGCCCAGTTTATCCGAGCACCCAGCTATGTCGAGTTCACGGGCCGCTTCGACCAGACGAAACTCAATATCCGTGAAGGCGACGCCGGTGGCGAACTCGATAGCGGCGGCCAGGACGCGCGAGGAAACCCCATCGGTGGCATCGCATATTCAACCAACTTGCCGAGCATGACGGGCACTTTGTCCCAGTCACGGATGTGGCACTTGTTCTTAGGTGCGTGTACATGACTGAGAACTCACGAAGCAAGCTGATGTGACAGAATATCACTGACTCTAGGCGGGAACACGTCAGTACCATTGCGCATTGATTAAGGAATTTGATAACTTACCCGTCTATTTGTAGATTCTGCATGAAGCTCTGTGACCCGACGGCGCCGAACGCATCTGGCGTGTGCCGCCACGAAATCGATACCATGGGATGCGGTGTTGCTGTGCCCGCTGCGTACCGCGAAAACGTATTCGAAGAATGTGAGGGTGATGATCAGCGTCCCGTTCAGGTCGGTGTGTTCGACATCCCGGCATCTTCGAACTGCAAGACGTTTGCCTCGACAGACCTGTGGCCGGTGAGTACTGATTTGTCACAGCAGCCTCATACTCTGCATTCTCGACATCACAGTTGAGATCTCACGTACTGATTTTGCTCATTCAGGCGACAACCAGCACGAGTGTGGCCCCGACTGCGACTGGTGGTCAGTCGGGAACTGGTGGCGTGAGCGGCACAGCCAGCGGTTCACGTCCAGGCGCAACGACGCGCCCTGGTGATGGCGCTGGGGCCCGTTCCCATGCGGGCCCATTGGCAATTGTCATGTCAGTGCTCACATTGGTGGTTGGTACAGTCTACGCGTAAGGCATACGGACATTTACTCGAACACTTGAGCCCGCTGTCACGGTTGGACTATTGGACGATTAGCAACGCGTCAACGAACTCTTTTCTATGTCCTGCTTACGTACGAATAAATGACTTGTAGCTTAGACGCAGGCGAGCGAGGATATACGGATCTTTGGAAAACCACGATGGCTGCGACTGTCTCCAGTTGAAAGTCGTAGCTATGTCTCTACCACTCGTCGTTTCAAATGTTGGAGCGTCCCAAGGGTCCTTTCGGTGACGTACTCAGCCATCGATTGTGATAGTATTAGCAACACAAGATTATATACGTTCGTGCGCGCAATCGGCGATACTCAGCGGAACTCCGAGGATACTCAGACTAGGATAACGAGTGCATTCGGCGTTCGCTCTTTGCGCAATAGCCGCATGCTGTCGCCTCGGATACTCTTTGGACTTGTTGCTGCATTCACACTGCCGCCCTTGTCACAGTTCAGGGGCAATATGCCGGAGCCGCAGTGGTGCAGGCTGACAACGGGCTCCGCAGCACGTCGGTGAAACCAGGAGTTATACCGTCGCAGGCAGCCCCCCCCCCCAACATACTTTATTTGTCTTTATCTCACCCTGCGCCAAGACATGGGGCTTCGCGATTGGCATCTCGGTCACAAGGTCTCGGGCTTTTCTTCAATGCATCCCGAGGTTACGGGCAAATACATAAGCTCTAGGCCCATGCGCGAATGAAAGCCGCCACCTCAATCTACACTTCCTCCTACTTGGTCCCCTCGAGTTCGCTGCCATGGTCAGACAAAAAGATGACCGGGTCGTCATTGTCATTGACAAGCTCAGATATCACCCCTTGAGTACTATCCTGCTCGTCGTCTGGGTAGTTGTTGTAGGTGCCACCATCGGCTTGCTCGAGCGCGCCGTCATCGTCTCGCGCCAGAGCGTATCCATCCCCTGGCAGTACCAAACTGATGGTCTACCGTCACTCCTCGTTACGCTCGTGGCGCAAGCTCACGGTGGTATCACCACGATGCACCTTGCGCGGTTAGCCGTTTCAGGCCTGTTCACATCCCTCGGTCGTCCACACAGCTGGATGGAGTTGTTCTGGCTGGCAACAGGCAAATGGAGCGGTCCGGTCGGCATGCTGGAGACCGTTTGGACCGTGTTCAGATTGCGCATTCGTCGCATTTCGTGTGTGTTTGTCTTGTTCGCCTTGATCATGGCCTCGGCACTCGCCCTTCCACTCGTCCTCGAGAGGGCATATCCAGCTTCGGCGATCAATGTGACAGTGGTTGAGCGGCTTGCGTTTACAACGCCGAGCGATGCTGGTTCCAGACACGTTACCGCGTACTCCAAGCTGGTTACGGGAAACGGCGGGGCGACGCGTCAGTCGGTTATTGCCGCATTCAACCGCACAACCTACATTCCTGTCGGCGCGCCACGTGAAAACTCTTCAAACGACATGTTCATCGCTGGGGACATACTTGGACGTGATGTTACTTTGGTCGGCGTTCGCATTCAAGGCAGTTGTGTCGACATGGAGGTAGATCGCGACACGTTGTTCGACGACGGCGGATTAGATGAGAAAGTGGCTCAAACCTGCAAAGAGAATGCCGGTCACTGATGATAAGTCTTTTGTCTGTATTCATGATTTCACTCACCCACATTCGGGCTACAGACTTCAACATGTCTTGGTGCTCACACCTCACCACATTTCAACCATTCAACCAGTCGACTGACACGCCCAAGTCGATCATGATATTTGGGTATGCAGCCGAGTTTGATCGCGGGCTGGAGGATGGTTCATCCATCAGGGACAAGCGCGCAGGCATAATACGATGCGAGGTCACCACACTCGTCGGCCACGCTCGGCTCAACGGGCGTGAGTTGACCTATACCGACTTTGTGGCTGATCCCGAGGCTCTTACCTTCGCCGATTATGACGATCCAATCCGCGACCCACTGTCCGCCACGCTTTATGCTATGATCCTGAATGTGCCTGGACTTGATCAGGTTTCCAACCTCATCCAGGGTCCGTCACTGCGTGCGCAAGTTGGAATGACCAACGACATATTCTTGAGTAGGCCCCTACCGCCAACACCACAAGGATTCGCGCAGGCGATGTGGAACGGGGCGACGGATATGTCAGCAGCATTGGCAATTCTTTCGCACAGCGACGCGACGGAATACGACGCCGTTACGCATCACACCATCTCGGGCTACAAGCGTATCGACAAATACTTCTACGGTGTGCTGATCCTACTTGGCTTGTGGCTTTTGGGACTTGCCGTAACGAGCGGGCTGTTTTTGCGGCGCTCATTCAGTGACACGCTCGACGAGTATGTCGTTGCAAGGCTACTGGCCCAGCGACCGGATCTCGTTGACGGCGTAGATGCGGGGGCGATCGACGAGAACGAGAAACTGAGGCAGAGGTTTGATGGCATTGAGCTACGACTCGGAGCCGCAGCAAACCAATCGGGAGTTGAGCTTCTTGAACCTGGTCAGATGTCTCTAGCAGAGAACTCCAAGTGACGCGGTAACTGTCAAAGATGGCCCATCCCCGAAGATTGTTCATGAATATCACGAGAGTCCCAGTTGTACTATACAAGAACCGTCCATGCCCGTCAGAGGCTGCGAAAGATTATCCTAGCTACCTGAACCTGAAGGACCCGCCACTGCCGCCTCGCGAGTTGTCTTCGAGCTACTGGGACCCGCCACGCGGTCCTCTTGCCCTTGCATATTATTCAGCAAGATACTGTCAAACAGCTCCTGCAATTCTTGACGTAGTTTTCTCCTCGCGTCGGCCGCATCCTTCGCCACCCGACCAGCGTCGGACCGGATAATCTTGACTGCAGATCCCTGTTAGAGCTGAGGGCGGATGAGCATTGATTTGACGCACTATAATCTCTTAGGTCCTTCTCAGTTTCGATGAAGCTCAAATCGTAATCGCCGCTGGGTTGGGGCTGTTTGGTAGAGCCTGGCTGAAGAGTGGGCGGTGGCGCGGTACTGGCCACCTGATGAATGTGCTGAACAAGCTGGAATAGGTCATGGTCATCCTGAAGCAGAACTGCCATAGGCACTGCAAGGGTGGTCAGCGCTCGAAGGTGTTGAAACCGAGGACAACGAACATACTTCCTATCGCCTCCTGACATTGTTCTACTAGAGCCGCCATCAATGCCGGATTGTCCTTCATCGAAGGCGCCATCATCTTCTCATTCGCTTCTGCGATGTGCCGCTGTGCAACCGCAAGTCTGTTGTCCGGCATTGTCCCTGGTTCAGAATATTATCAGACCTGTCTCGGCAGTTAAGACCACATCACGTACCATGACCCCCAAAAACTCTCACGTAGAGCATCTCTAGCTCTGCATCGATCTCGCTATGCCTGACCGCAAGTTGGTGGAGGTTCTCAACCTGTCATGGAATGTGAGTCAACCCGGCCGAACCCCGATAGATGCATCGTTCCACACCTTGTCGCGTTCTTCACGGACAGCATGCTTTGTCGACTCTGCGAGCGCCTCCATGGCCTGAACCTGACTCTGCGCGTCAACCAGCTCTCTAAATGAGGTTTCTGATCAGTAGCTTGTCTTATCTGAGTGCAAATGCTGTAGCTTACCTCTCGGCGACGGCGAGCTCGCTGGGTGGAGGTTTCTGTCCACGGCCCAGGACCGTGCGCACGAGCTTGCCGCCCTTTGAGCGTTTCTTGAGATCCTCGAGCTTCACGTTGGCCGCGCGGGCCGTATCGCGCGCGGTCTTGATATACGAGCTGGTAGCACGCAGTTCGCGACGCAGTTCCTCCGAATGGTCTTGAGCCACAACCAGATTTCCCTCCACATTCGATAGCGCTGCAAGTTCAGCGTTTAGTGCTTCATGTCGTATTGCTTCGCTAGCGACCAGTTCATCAAGCGATAGCGGAGCAGTCTCAGGGCTCTGGGAACGGGACATCGTGCGCAGCTAAACCTGAGGGAAAGCAACAGAAGCGCGACGCGCGGGACCGGCGATGCCAAAGTAACAGATGCTCGTGAACCCCTAACTTGCGGGAGATAAACGGCGCGCGTTAAACCTTGGCGTGCGGCAGGTCACGAGATCAGAATGCAGCGCCCGAAGCGGAACTTGAAACTTCAACTCGTCCTCGGACGAGTTTCTTACGAATCAGTCCGACACATGTATTCTCAAATGAAATATCCAGAGTGCAGAGATATAGAGTAATGCGCCACCGTGCTCATAATAGCGGTGTTATTAGAGCTGCCAAGCCGCAGCACAACAGCTGCACCGCCAACGTCCTCGTGCCCGCGTATACAGCCATTAGCAAGCAGCGATATCCGGCTGAAGAATCCCGGAGCACTCCTGCCAAGGTCTACGCAAGTGTGACCTTCTCAAAGAATGCCTCGAGCTCCTTGTTCAGCTCGTTGGGCTGAAACGAACGTCAAGACCGCGAGGGTATGAGCAAGGACCCTTGACTCGCCTTCTCGAAGTAGATCCAATGACCAGCATCGATCTCTGCCAAATCTAAGTTTGCATTGAGCTGCCTTGTAATTGGCGTGTTGACTGCAGGAGTGCAGACGCTGTCGCGCGTCGCGCCAATGTAGAGAACTGGGTGCTCAATCTTGATGTCCTTGCCCACAAGCTCTGCAATTTTGTCAAAAAAAGAAGCGACGAGCAATTTCAAAAGATCCAGCTCTCAGGGTGACGACTCACCTTTGTCTTGAGAGTACCAGACGCCATTATTGTACGCGCGATACCAGTTAAGAGGCCCGGTCAAACCACCAACAAGCAGTGTACGCTTCATCTCCTCTGCATCCTGAGAGCTCCATCAGCATAAATTTACGATAGCGCCCGCGAGCACGTACCTCGGGTGTGAGATAACTACCACGAACCGCCCGTTGGTTCAAGCGGATCCACTCCTCCGTCGCCCCACGAACAGTCAGCGTTGTCTTCCACGTCTCATAGTCCTGCGGAAACAGAACGTCTATGAACGAGTCAATCTATATCAATCGCAGGTCTACTATCAGCATTTCTTCTGTAACCGATTACACACTCTGAACAGGCTCACGTTCTTTTCAATGACTTGTGCTGCATCTGGCGCTCTCGCCAGGAATTCTTGGTACGCGATGAGCTCGCCGCCGAATGTTTGCTTGAGGTACGGCAAGACGACGTCAAAGTCGGTCTGCGGGGCAGTGACAAGCGAGAGGCCTCCCACGACGAGGAAAACAGAGGCGATGAATCGCGAGTCGTTTCGGTGATAAATGTTCAGTCGGGAATGGAGAGCAGCACCCCTCCGAAGATGTCAGGGTCACCCTGTAACAAATTGCGACAGGCATACCAATCGTGAGAGACGACAATGAGTTGAGCCGTCTTTGTCCAGGGCAGACTATTGATCACGTCCACAACGTCTTGCGAAATGTCTTTGAGCCCGTACGCGCCCTCTTCAACCGGCTTGTCGGTACCACCGTAGCCCAGAAGGTCCGGAACAATTAATCCATAGCCTGTTCGCGGTGATACGATCGGACCTCTTCGTCAGCTAAATCGTCGGTCGGACTAAACTCGAAACTGCACCTTTGGCCTGAAAGTAGTCAATCTGGCGATGCCAGTCATTTGAATGCGACGGAAAGCCGTGGAGAAAAACCAGCGTCGGCTTTTGCGCGACAGGCTCGATGGCCACGAAGTTGTAGTTGAATCCACGTTCGGTCGCAACGTTCTTGCTGAACTGCTTATATCTCTGATTGTATGAGGCCATGCTGTTGGAAGGTGACAAAAGAGAGAAACTCAGTTGAAAGCTACTGCGAGTTGGCCGGTCTGCTGTTTGATTTTATGTGTGTCTCTGTTGGCTGTTTCACGTTCGGCTGGACTGTGCCGAAGCCGCGTCAGTTGATCCTCACGGCGATATGCAGAGTTACCAAGCCGCTGACCTACCAGGACGGCGAGAAGCGGGATGGGCTCAGTATTTTGTTTGCGTATGCCGGCAGATAACAGGGTCCGACAGCTTAGACAGCGTGGATAGCCGAGAATTATGCCGGCCGTCGGCGACCACCGCTCGTCGCGCTAGATGACGTGACCTGGTTACGGAGATCTCAAGTTCGCGGACCTGCTAATTCTCAACATGCAATTGATTCAGCTCGTCTGATAGCAGTACAAGTTTGTTCACTGGAAGTTAACCTTAGGCCCAAGGAGCTTCTCGAGGAACGCATCGATCTCGCGGTTGACCTCCTCAGGCTGTAACATTTCTCATAGTCAGCAAGGATTGTCGAACAATCAACTGCGACGTATGTAATGCAGCACGTGCCTTTTCCTGCATGATCCAGTGTCCCGAATCGATTTCGGCGTACGTGACATCTGTGTTGAACTCTTTTGCAGTGCGAATTCCGATGGCAGGAAGACCGAGAAAGTCCCGCTTTGCTCCAACAAAGAGAACTGGGTGTTTGATCTTCAGGTTCTTTGAGCTGAGATCTAACAGGATGTTTAAGTGAACAAAAGAGCTCCGAAGTGCGAAGGTGTGCCTTACCGGCGTCCTCTTCGATCCAGACACCATCAGCCCCGGCCTTGTACCAATTGAGTGGGCCATCAAATCCACCAGTCAAAATTGTAGAGCGCATTGTTTCAGCATCCTGTAAGCAGGTCGTGTGTTATTTTGACCGGTTTCCCGCCACCAAGCTTCGGAAAGACACTGACCTCTTGAGTGAACCACGACACGCGCGGCTGCCTTCTGTCGCTGCGGATCCACTTCTCTGTCGCTCCACGAAACACAAAGCCGGCCTTGGTCTCTTCGAAATCAGCGCCAAAGAGAAGGTCAAGGAACGAGTCGATCTGCACTATGATGGTAAGACTGCACGGCCTTATCCAAGAGGCGAGCTCGAGACCGTGCTTGCGACAATGCGAGACGCACATTCTTCTCAAGAAGCTGGGCCGCATCCGGTGTACAAGAGAAAAACTCTTGGTATGCGATGAGCTCCGCACCAAATATCTGCTTCACGATCGGCAAAGTGACGTCGAAGTCGGTCTTGCTTGTGAAATAGGGAACGCCGCCTACGACGAGGTAGACGGAAGCGAAGAAACGCTCAGGATTCCACAAAGCCAGGCGACAGTGGAGAACGGCACCCCTACACAGAGTCGATATGTACGTCAAGCTGCCTGCGTTGTGCGTCAATGCAAGCAGACTGGACATACCAGTCATGCGAAATCACAATCATACGGGCATTGCGAGCCCACTCCAAACTATTGATGATATCAACAATGTCTTGGGACATTTCTTTCAGGCTATAGGCCTCGACGTTCGTTGGCTTATCCGTGCCTGCATACCCGAGCAGGTCGGGCACGATGATTCCATAGCCTGTCCACACGTGTTATTTCTACACCGTTCTACACGAATCATCGAGCAGCCCACCCTTAGCGTGGTAGTGTTCGACTTGATAGTGCCAGTCATTTGAGTGCGACGGGAAACCGTGCAAGAAAAGCAGGGTCGGCTTATCCGCAGCTGCAGGTTCGATAGCGATGAAGCGATAGTCGAAGCCGCGGGAGACCTTCATGACGCGATAATGTCCAGCGTAGCGTTCCTTGAAGGTCGACATATTACACTCGTCCAAAAGGCTGGGGAAGAAAGCGGTCGCGCATTTGAAACAACGAAGCGGTCTCGTGCACAGTTTGACCTGAGTCAGTGGGATTCTTCATCGGATCCGAGATTCCGTGCGTCAAAAGTCAATTCAAGTGGGCTCTCGCGGCGACCAGGCATCTCGAGGCACTCAGTGGCGAAGATAAGTCGTTCTCGAACATCTGCTTCTTGCTTTCGCTGTTGGGCTGCATGGGCTCAATTGATGAGGTATCTCGGTATGCACTTGGTCGTGCACATTGCAGCCGCTACCCGGGCTGACCCTCGCTGTAGACGTGTTCAAGCCGTCGCATCATGTAGGCGTGTTCAAGAAATTGCGTCCTGTAGACGCATTCAAGACATCGCGTTTCGTAATTACACTCAAGAGATCGCTTCGGTCGCGGCAACCAGCTAGCTTGCGGCGATCCTTCTGTCCTTTCTGGATCCGAGCGCAGCCCTTGCCCTTGCAGCTCGGTTGGGCTATGATTATTGGCTCCCCTCTTGGTTGTCCCTCCGATCGAGCAGCGCCGCAGATTTCTATTGCATGCTGTTCTTGTTTCTTCTCGCTGTCTCCTTACCGGATCTTGTACACGCCGTTAAATTCGCCGTACGTGTGCGACGATATTAGTACACGGGTTGCTCGGGAGATTGCACTCGATCCACAATGCAGCGAGGATGGTCGGAGCTGTAATCCGTGTCTCCGGAGGCTTTCCTGACGTAAGGCACCAACTGCCCGGCCATGAACACCGGACGTTGATCTATCTTATCCTATCGTGGAAGAATGCATTGCACGCCGATCCTGGCCACGCTTACTCGCCCTGTCCTGTCCACGCCTCATGTGCAAGGCTCCCATCGACATGCCTGCGCTGAAACATGAGGCATTGGCTTCAAGGGCTCCAGTTCAACCTCTACATACTGACCGTTGCGCTCGCTTCGTGTCAAATAGTATGCAGCTGTGGCCGGCTGCGATACCGCGGATTATACTCCGCGTCTGTGGGATTACATCTCTATAGGTCTGTTTGTCTGTTGAGCAAGTCGCGTTGCCACCTCCTGCTCGATATGACATCGATTACAGGTGACGCGACGGGCAATTTCCTTTCTTGGCAGGGCAACACGCTCTTCAGGTCAAGACCTGTGACGGCCGCACACAATCTGCTTGTCTCCCTCTTCCTCCTGTCCTGTCGCCGCTCCCCTCATCATGGACTGGCAACGAATCCCTACCAACACCGACGTCCAACACGGCCGACCACTTGCGTTGACTGTCGACAAGCTCGGCTTCCATGTCTTCACAGGCTGGCTCATGGCTGCTTGGATTGCGCTTGTTGCGTGCACCCTCCTCTTACTCGAGAGAGCCGTCCATATTTCGAAAGAGCGCACCACTATCCCGTGGCACTATGGCACCGATGGTCTCCCATCGCTACTGGTCACTGTTGTGGCACAGGGTCATGTCGCCGTCACAGCGATGTACCTTACGCGACTGGCACTCTCCGGCCTTCAAGTTCCTTTCGGCACACCAAGGTCGTGGGCTGAGATATTCTGGCTTGCGGACGCCAAATGGGGTGGACCAGTGGGGATTGTTGAGACCGTGCTCGCCGCAATGGCCTTGCGCATTCGTCACATCTCCAAAGCCTTCGTGCTCTTCTCCATCATCAGCATGGCGG
>Ga0247815_10003259_pt1 | contig 11700 bp, 7 predicted proteins | sample UWRJL194509B1_FD_181014 | JGI IMG/M metagenome (GOLD analysis project Ga0247815, IMG submission 181014) | Plant litter microbial communities from Arlington Agricultural Research Station in Wisconsin, United States - UWRJ-L194-509B-1 | ecosystem: Environmental > Terrestrial > Plant litter >... | reverse complement strand
TCGCATCGTCCCGATGCCGCACGATCAACTGGCCGATCGTCCAGTTTGCTGAACTATCCCTACCAGAGGTGGGAGCAAGATAACAGCCCGATAGTATGGCGAATTCCGAGATCGCCATATTCTTGATGTATTTGCGCAGCTCAGCGGTGGGGTCGAGTAAAAGCCAGGAGAGCAACGCAAGATATCGGTGCTCATACACGCGACCATCGTGACCCACGATCGAACCTGAAGTGGCAGACCTTGTGACAGGTAGAGCGAGTAGGGGTGGATCTACGATCAAGAACCCGTAGAGCTTTGGCATTGTGCAAGCACGCAAGGAGTGAGACACCTGTGACAGGCATCTCGCAGTTCTCGAGTCGTCATATTGACTGTCCTCAACAGCGATGTCGACAATGGACATCAATATCTCAAACGGTATGTCGCGTACACGCTCAAACGAGAGGCGAGCGTGATTCGGTTCACCGGAACAAGCTTCCGCAGACATTTGACGGGATGACGAGAAGGAAAGGGTGCCTGCTATCCCGCAACATGCCGAACGCCTTGTCACGGCCGAACTGGCAAATAAATATCAAAAATGCTCCCAGATGAATGGCCTGAGATCTTTGGCTTGTCGTAACCAGCGAGCGTGCTGGCTCACGCAACCTTGCGGTCAATGATATGTTGTTTTTGTTCTTCTCTCGAACATTGAACGGCCGATTATATTGCCTACAAATGGAAACTCGACGTGAGCCCGTAATTCTTTCACGGCATCAAGTAAATAAGTTTAGTCTGGCAACAAAGTGACGGAAGTCAATCTTCTTGTTTTAAACTTGACGCAGACAGTGTCGAAATGTTCAACCTTCAGCCCAATCGGTATGTCCTACAGCCTTTTTAGAAGCAAAGTCATAATAAGCTCCCATTCATATTCATATTCAGTAACAGCATCGGTCCTCCGAGATTTAGAAGCCCAGGCTTCTAGGCTCGGATGTGCAACAGGTACCGCTGCCCATGGTCTGCATTTGGAACATTTCAGTCAGCGGCGACTGTGACTTTGCGACAGTTTCGCGCCAAATTCGTACTTTGCACCCGGTTTTACTCCACTCAAACAAGTCGTAAAGATCTTGCGTATTGTCTCTATGCTGCCGGCATGACAAGTCAGGCCATTTATCTGTGTACAACAACATGCAAGTACACTACCACCGGTATTCAAGTCAACCTCTTTCTCATTCGGTTATACTGTCCCGTCCCCGTCTGTCATTCCATGTAACAACTTTGTTTATTAAGAGCTTCATTATGCCAAAAGAGCATCTGGAACGCGGCCATCATCCCAGGGGTCAATGCCGCGACGTACAAGACTCACGTACGCGTGAATGGGGTTTCGATCGAGAAGCTCTCGATCCCAGATCACATGTGAAACTCTCAATCGCGAACACAGTTTCTGGGGAAGCGCACTTCTGGCTGCGGCAATGATGGTAGCGACTTGGTCGATTGCTGCATGGTCTCCAGGCGCATGCACCAGCACGACAGTCTGCTCGTTCCTAACAAGAAGAATACTCTTGATGTCGTCCACCAGACCTTCGGGACTCGATATCTCCAGGTTTCCGTGAATTTCTATCATGAAAAACAGGCCACAACGGCTTGCTTCAGTCACTACTCCCTCGAGACCGCCCCGCCATGGATTGAGCAGGCGATGGCGAAGTCCGACAAGAACGCGATGTTTCCACTCCATAGATGGGTCTCCAATCTGCTGCTGCATGTCATCCTGACGCAGGCCTTCCTCGATTGAGGTATTCCCACCCACCCAACAGCGAAAGTGGCCACGAGTCCACGGCTTGAACCAGTGAAAGCGGCCACTCGCCAACCCCATGGAACTCAGCGGAAATCTTTCCTCCAGGCTTTGGGTATATTCATCCTCAATAACGTGCACCTCTTCAGCGCGGATTCCCGCTTTGTATAGTTTGTCACCGAAGTGGTACCGCTTCCGCACGATCAACCGATCGATGATCCATCGCCTGGAAGGATCCGTTTCTGATATGGGCACAAAATCGGTGACAGAGATACTGCCAAGTTGAGAGAGAGCGATCTGCTTGATGTATTTACGTGGCTCGGCTGTGGGCTCGAGTATGAGCCATGAAAGCAATGCCAGATGCGGGTGCTTGTGTTTGCGACCGTCGTGGCCGATGACTGGACTAATAGCGCTCCTCCCATTGTCATCCTCAGAGCCTTTGGGTATACTAATGACGAGAATCTCGTAGAGCCTCGGCAGTGTGAAAGTGCGGAAAGCGTGTGACACACATGAGAGGCGTCGGGCGGAGGTTGAATCGCCGTGTTTGATGCTCTCAAGTGCGATGTCGACAATTGACAGAAGCAGCTCATGCGGCATGTAAGATATCCGCTCGGATGAAGTAACGACCGAAGCCAGCTCGACTGACGGTTCATCTGCTGACATGTGACAGAGATGTAGGAGTGCAACCGGAGAGTCGGAGTCACACGGCACCTTGCCGGACACCTTGTCACAAATGAATACGGAAATCATCAGAGAGTCTTACATCAGGGCTGCGTCGGCAATATAACAGCTGATCATTTCTGAAACTGCAAGAAAGCGATTGGTCATATAGACTATACTGCCCGACTGCAAGGTGTCATCAGAGGTTCACAATCAGTCTATTAGGCGTATTATTCGGTCAAGAGAGCAGCTGGAACGTGACCATCATCCCAGGGGTCAATCCCACGACGTAAGAGACTCGCGTACGCGTGCATCGGGCTTCGGAGAAGCAACTCTCGATCCCAGCCCACAGGCGAAACTCTCAATCGGCGATACAACTCCCGGGGAAGAACGCGTTTTGCTGCAGCGATGATCGCAGTTATTTGATCGATAACCGCGCGATCTCCGGGTGGGTGCACCAGTACGACAGTCTGGTTGCTTTCATCGAGGAGAATGCTCTCGATATCGCGCACGGCGTGATCCGAACTTAACATCTCTAGTTCTCCGTGAACCTCAATCATGACAAACTGGCCGCGGCGGTTTGCTTCTGGCATCGTTCCGTCGAGCTCGCCGTCCACTGGATTGAGTTGGCGATGGACAAAACCAACAAGATAGGGCGATTTCCACTCCACAGAAGATTCGTCGGTCCTGTACAACCAGCACCGAAAGTGGCCGCGAGTGCCCTGCTTGAACCAGCCGATGTGACCACTTGCGAAGGCAATCCCTGCAAGCGGTTTGTCTGTGTCCAGAAACACAACGTCCTCCATCCCAATATAGTGCACCTCGCGTGCACGGATTCCCGCTTTGTAGAACTCCTTTGTGCTGCGGTCCTCATTCCGCACGATCAACCGATCGATGGTCCAAATCCTGGAACTGTTCCTCTCCGATTTGGTCACAATATCGGACACATTGAATGTGCCAATTTGCGACATAACGATGTGTTTGATGTATTTACGTGGCTCGGCGGTGGGGTCGCACAAGAGCCAGGAGAGTAACGCAAGATGCGGGTACTCATGTTTGCGACCGTCATGACCAATGACTGGACCAGTAGTACTCTTCCCATTGTGGTGCTGAGAGCTGTGGGTTATGTTTATGATTAGTACCCCGTAGACCTTTGGCATTGCGTAAGTGCGTAAGGCGTGAGATACGCTCAAAAGGCATCGAGCAGAAGTTGAATCATCTTGTTGACTCTCCTCAAGCGCGATGTCGATGATTGCCAGAAGAAGCTCAGATGGCATTTTGGGTCGCTGAATCGAGGTAGTACTGGCCGAAGCCATCTCGATTGACAGATCCTCTGAAGACATGTGAGAGAAACCCGCAAGTCACGCCGCATTTTGCCGAACACCTTGCCCAAGTTTGATGCGAAACCGAGTCGAAAATCCTGTTTCAAGGTCGCCAATACGGTTTTGCGGGCTTTATCACATTTATGCGTCAAATTATGACAGGGGGGTTCATGAACCGAGCACGCCGACTGACATGCCAGCGCTTATTTCGACCTTGCCTTTCTGATTCTCTCTCGTGCACCTTCGCGCGACGCATGCATCGACTCTTGGCCAACCCACCTTGATAATAGCCGAAGTGCTTACAGTGACCGGCGCTGGCACAACGACTTTTGCTTGGACACAAATCCGTGTTCAACGCTGCGGGCCTCACGCACCGATTCGCAAACATGCAGCGGCGGTACTTCGCTTGCCCACGGACCTCGTAAAAACAAATGTGGCATAGTTGCGTCTTCTTCCAGCTACTCCGTCGTATGTCAGCGCTACGTTCCACGGCTGCGCCGACTCGTGGGTCACAATCCTCAGACACCGGCGCGGGATCGGCGTCCGCGCCCGAAGAGTCGTGTGCAAGAGACCTTCACCGATCACCGCATGGTTCCTCAACCTACCCGCGCCCATAGTAGTTTGACCGCATGCCCGACTCGACGTGTCTGTGTACGAGTATCATTGCCCAGCTCTGGATGGTCCTGTCGCACGCTGATACCCGGGACGGCGGGCTTCCAGGAGCCTTGTACAGAAACAAGTTCAGTAAGCAAAGCTCCACTCGAGGCCGTTCACGGCACCACCCAACAATGTCGCACTTTCCTTCGCTAGCTCTTCCCTCGTGATGGTCGTCTCTTTTTCATCCTCCATACACTGGACCGAGTCTTGGGAGACCTTAGCGCGGTTCCGACTGGGGCATAGTCGTTCGTCACAGCATGCGTGCTGCCATTCACAGAGCCTGACACCGCGCTTGACCTCATACTCGTGCTCGCTCCTCTCCTTGACGGTGGCGCCAGCGATGATCTCAAGATGGCGTGCTGTCTGCTGTCCTTGCTCGCGCAGAGTGACATGGTCTCCATATACTCGAGAAGAACTGCGACAATATGGGCTACTGAAGAGCATGAGTGACCTGAACTTAGGCTGCAGGCAATAGTTGGCACAGATTTGACCAGGTTGGGCAGTAGGTGTGTTGTCTTCTATTTGTAGGTATGCAGTTGGTTAACTCGAGAACGCAGACATCCTGTTCCTCGCTCTGCCCCTGCACCGCTCACGACGACTTTTCGCCCTTCTTCGCTTCGCACTTGGCGCTCTTCTCTGCAACGAATTCCGTCAAACTCTTCTTCATACTATCGCCAACGAAGCTTCCTCATATTCCCCCTCTCTGACGCGTATACGAAGCAACCTTCGTAACCCTTGGTGTCGAAGCTCTCGTCAACTTTTGAACACAAGATGGTCGCATATCCACGATGCTCAGATCAGGACCTACGTCAACCCCTCGCGTCCTCGCGGAAGTGTCCACGCTGCGCATCATTTCGCGCGCGCGCACCAACGACAAATTGACCACGCATGAAACCGGCCAACGGCAGACACTCCATATCGACGCCTGCATTTAGCCTCGCCGTCCTGTATCAAATGTTACTATGTCGCGCTGCTATTCGAAATTGCGCGCGGACATGCGGGAATTACTCTAAACGACTGCGCTGGGCAGGCCTCGCTGAGTCAGTGCACTATGTACAGCAATAGCATTAGCGTAAACGGATCGTGTGCACCTGCGGACACGGCGACACCTTCCCCTCGCTTCTGCTCTGTGCTCAACCTTTGGCTGCGGAAGAGGTGTTTCGGGCATGGCGAGGCAACTGGCTACGACCACCGGTAAGCTCTCACTCCGACAGTTGCGCAGACGCCAACCCATCATCATTAGCTCGTACGCCATCTACACGCCGGCCATCTCAACCAGCGATGTCTCGTCGCAACTTCAGACCTAGCAGGACTACGCGTTTGTCTACTGAGCAGGCCGCGTGTTGACTCTCGCCAAGCCGCTCTTATGATTTGGTCGTCATCAGCTCGCTTCTCGTGTGCGTACTGCGCATATGGGTCGTAATGTGATCTGTTACTCGCAATAAAACTAGCGGTCATTACCGTATCTTTGAGTAATCAGTCGTAACGATCGAACATCGCCGTTCATAACGTTGCGTTTGCCATCGCAGATTATTATTGGCCAGTGTACCGCCAGCGTGCGTACGGACACTACCAGCTTCATCGACGACCTAGCCCTCCCGAACTTTCCACCTTGCACGACGAGCTTTTCAAAGCGCAGGGCCGATTATGCACGCTCCCTCGTGATCCGAGATGCGCTGGATGTCTGGTACGTTTTCTTTACTCCTTCCCGCCGGCGTTCAACTTGTGTACTCGCGCGCGTAGACCATTCACGGATAGCTGATTGCTTCCTTGCGTTCTCTGAGGCAAGCATCTGGACGGTCGCTGCGACATTTGGCGACATCCGCTGGCTCGTCGTTGCTAGCACCATTGGTTATCATGGTGCCTTTATAGCAGAATTAAATCATTGCGATAAACGAGTGGCGCGCCTTGAATGGCATGATAGACTAAGTTACAAGTGGCACACGCAGAGGAAGTATGGCCGAGTACAGAGGTTTCAAGACAATGATACAGAACGTATAGGATCGACACTATCGGCTCCTCAAGCGATGTGTGGCGAAACCCATCATGGTCGTAAGCGAGGTACCGCTGATGAACTGGGCTCATATCACCGTCGCAGATGCCGTGAGCTTAATATTGCGGCTGCTCGATCCAATACTGAAACCAAATGTGCCAGAAGGACAGCTTCCAGCCCTGACCGTCTGAGTCCCAGATAGATACCATGAGCGGCGTAATCGCCATCGAGACGGCCTTGCTCTCGCCTGTCTTGAGGAAAACGTTGTCAAAGCCACGAAGCACGCGGGGCGGCTCGCCGGCCCTGGTGGGATAACTGAGATAAAGTTGCGGTGTTCGTCACGGTCTCGCCAGCTGGCATAGATGCTTCCGACTTCTTAGCTAGCCTCTTTACGGCAAATTTATCTACCCGATTATACTGGGCGAGAATGACGCCCCTTAGTTGCAGCAAGCCTGCTTTTCAAACCAGACTCCTTCTTGTCCGAGCAGACCGTCAGAACTCGGGTGACTGATCGCACGCCAAAAGGCCCGCATCGAACCTAAGTCTCATTCGAAAGAGCGACCAAAACGTGACCATCATCCCAAGGGTCGATGCCACGACGTAATGACCGACGTACGTGAGCTGGGTTGAGGAGGAGGAGGAGGAATTTATGACCGGTACCGGGTTTCCCCTCATCGGCCAGATAGATGGTGGGCGGGACATGTTTGTGGCGATTCGATTATTATTATTATTATTTTCCGAAGGTTTCGGTCCCAGGCCGCATGTGAGTTATTAAGTCTACCATATGAGTGCCAACAAACTAAGCGTTTTAATGCCAGCGCGTTATCGTTCGATGACTCAGGATCTATTTATTTTTTCTAGCTAGCATACATATGGTACAAATGCCATGTTGGGCGTCTGGTCGTCAACTTGACTGTCAGGCAGCCGCCGCCGCAGCCGGATACTGTTAAAATCTTGCGTCGGACAAGCGGCTTCCATATATATGCGAAGTGAACTGTCGATGGTCTGGTAATTCACGCGAAGGATAATTTGGAGGGAGCTCAGAATAAACGAGGAAAGGCGCCCACGGGGTTGAGCCGAACCGGCAGTTGACGACCGCAGGCATGACTTCGGCAAGCAAGTTGATGGGTGATACTCAGTTCCAAGTCAAGCTTTCATGGTCGCTTTCCGACCGGGCGACACGTGTCCTTTCGCTCTCCTTTCTCAGAGCCACGCCCTCATCTCACAGTCGCACACTCGCTCTACGCCATGTCTGGAGGTTATTACAATCTCCCTGAGCGCAACAATGCTCGCTATCCCTCTCACTCGCCCTTGGTTCTCGATTCCGAAACGTCCTCGACAGGCACGGGATACGCGCCCACAATGTACAACAACAATTTTAACCAGAACATGGTCTCTGGCTCTGCCAACATTGTCAACAGTAACCCGAGCTTCAGCTTGCAATCTAGCTCGGGTAACTTCATTCATTATGCCCCAGTCACCAATTTCGCCACCACCGTCTCAGATGCATCGGTCTGAGTTATCCCTGAAGCTCTACCCTTTTGGATTCTGACGAATATGCCTTCAGGATGTCGTCAAGGCCAGGATCCGTACCGGTGAATGAGTTGCTAGAGTGCCAGAACTCAAAGCAGTCGCTGACGCTTCACAGTTTTGAAAGAACACCATGCTCCAAATGCTGCCTACGACGCCCAACCTGTATCCGGATGCATGGACGGAACGCGGGTGCAGATTCTCCGTGATATCGAGAATTGGATCCTGAACCCGAATGCACAGCGCATCTTCTGGCTCGCTGGGATGGCGGGCACTGGCAAGACATCCATCGCGTGGACTGTGTGCTCGTGTGCTCACGCGGACATCAGCATGATGCTGGGCGGCAGTTTCTTCTGCTCGCGATCTTCAGGTTCGGCCGCACAGCGCGATGTTTTCCGCGTAATTCCGACACTAGCCCAGCTTCTATCGCGCCAGTCCGTCGAGTTCAGCGAGGCCCTTGCAACCGAACTGGAAAATGATCCCGACATCCTACACAAGCAGATTGGGGTACAAGTTCAGAAACTACTCTACGCACCGCTGAAAGCCCTTGAAAATTACATTGTGCCAGTCCTGTTTGTCGTTGACGGTCTCGACGAATGCGGCGGCCTGGCAACAGCTGACGAAGCTAGCGTAGCTGAAAGCCACCGTAATGTCTCCGAGATGGTCGAGGCGCTAGTGGTCCTTTCACGGTCCCACGTTAAACTGCCAATCAAGTTCTTGATCACCTCCAGGGCCGAGGCGCATATTCGGGACACGTCCATCTCAAATGCCGCTTCTAGTCACGTTCTACATCTGCAAACCGTCAACAAGGACCACGTCACTGCAGACATATATCTGTATATCTCCACGAGGCTTTCTAGTAGCACAAGGCTGCGCAAGCTATTCCCGCTCGAGGATACAGACGTACTAGCCAAGCTATGCAATGGCCTGTTTATCATTGCAGCTACTGCGCTACAGTATGCCCTAGGTGCTGGTAGGGACTGCTCCGCGATGAAATTCGAAACGCTACTCAGATCCTCTCAGGACGGTCTTAGCGACAGAGCTGCGGCGCCCCTCGACCGCATGTACGCCTTAATCCTTGGTAATGCGGCCAGAGCCGATGAGACTGAGACAGGAGGTCTTTCCGAAGTCCTGCAGCTGCTTGCAGCCGTACTCTCTGCTCGAATGGCGTTATCAATTACAGCCCTGGCTGATCTTCTGGGTAGACCAAAGGAACATATCCGCGCAGGATTTTCTCGTCTTCACGCTGTCGTCCACGTCCCTGAAGACGACGACGAGCCAGAACTGCGGGCTCTGCATGCATCGTTTGGTGAATACCTAGTAGGTCGGGCACCAGGAGCTCTGCGCATTAGCTCCTCACTTGGTGACGAAACACTTGCTCGCGGGTGCCTTCGTATAATGTCCCAGCGCCTGTACTTCAATGTCTCGAAGAGCACCAGCTCTTACATGCCAAATGCGTCAAACAGGCCGGGCAGCATCACATTATCGCTTGAGTATGCATGCCTTCAATGGGTCCACCATGTTCGCGCTCTGGCGGTACCATCAGCACTTGACCATGAGGTCAATCTTATATTTCGACCCCGCCTGCTATTCTGGCTTGAGGTACTTAGCGCTCTTTTTCAAGCCCAGCGTGCTACCAGGATTCTTTTCATCGGTGCTGCGATGGTATGTGATGCATTCAGCATGTTGCATTAGCCATGCCACTCATCGAAATCTGCAGGTCCGTCTACCGGAGCTGTCGCGATTCCTCCGTGACGCCAACACTTTTGTCGCGTCTTCACTCAAAGCAATTGAGCGGTCTGCCCCGCACATCTACCTTTCAGCCTTGCCATTCACAGCCACGGACTCGCTCGTATACAAGACGTTTACCCCGCTCTGTACCGGTCTCATCTCCGTTAAGACCTTTGGAATCGATCGACTTCACAGACGTCCGGTCGCAACCCTTACGGTTCTACAGGGTTACGTGACCTCGGTGGCGCACTCTCCAGACGGACACTTCCTAGCTTCTGGCTCGGATGATGGCGCAGTTCGTATCTTGGACGTGCGCACAAGCGAAGAGACAATGCCTTCCCTGCAAAGTGACAATGGTGCGGTGTGGTCAGTTGCATTTGCGCCAAACGGTAGCAGCCTTGCTGCTGGTACAACGAGAGGTGTTGTTTTAATATGCAGCCTGTTGGCAGAGAAAACAAATATGCGGCGATTGAGCGGTAATTCTGGCTTGGTAGATTCCGTGGCATACTCATCAGATGGTGCATTCCTTGCATCCGCCTCCGCAGACAGCACGGTGCGTCTTTGGCAGGTAGAAACTGGACGGCAAATCGCGGTGTTGGATAGTCACGAGGACGGTGTTCGCGTTGTTACATTCTCTCCAGACAGTGTAACCCTGGCATCCGGTTCGGATGATTCCACAATTCGACTGTGGGAGGCTACTACGGGAGCTCCTGTCGGCAATCCTCTTCGCGGCCACGACCTGTCGGTCATCAGCATCTGCTTCTCACAAGACGGCTCGAGATTGGCTTCTGGCTCTAGTGACTGTGGCATCGTACTGTGGGATATCCAAGCCAAGACGGCCATAACAACCCTACGCGGTCACTCGGGTTGGATTCAGTCTGTCCAGTTCTCGTCAGACGGTCGGTCATTGGTGTCAGCTTCGAACGACAAGTTTGTGCGCATCTGGAATTTGTCTCAGAACATGAGCGAGACCTCTTCAGCAGTCCTTCGGGGTCACAAAGGCTGGGTTCTCTCATCCTTCTTCTCGCCCGATAGCCTATACATCGTCTCGGCGGCCAAGGATAGCACTATCCGGTTTTGGGACGCTGGAAATGGGCGACCAATTGTTCGACCGCTGCCCGCGCACGAGAAGATAGTATATTCAGTGGCAGTATCTCCGGGTGGCGATTATATTGTCTCCGGCTCAGAAGATCTCTCGGTGCATGTCTGGGACGCGCGTACGGGCGAACCTTGGCTAGCTCCACTCCACGGGCACACAGCGGCCGTGTACGCGGTTTCAATTTCGCCAGCTGGACATTTGATCGCATCTGCGTCGCGGGATGGCACCGTTCGGCTTTGGGACGCACAATCGGGAAATGCCGTCGGGGAGCCATGGTGTGGTCACGTGAGTGGTGTTTACGCGGTGGCGTTTTCGCCTGACTCGTTGTGGCTTGCGTCTGGATCATTCGACGCTACCGTGCAAATATGGGAGGCTGCGACGGGCCGGTCTGTCGGTAGCAGTCCACTGACCTGTGATGGACCAGTCTACACGGTCTCCTTTTCGCCGGACGGACAGCTTCTTGCTGCAGGTGACAAGACAGGGCGAATTCATCTCTGGAAGGCAGACACCGGCCAACCGATCTGCAAGCCACTACAGATCAACAGTTATGACATCAATTCCATTGACTTCTCACCAGATGGGACTCGTATTGTTTCTGGCGCAGACGACCTGATGATCCGCATTTGGGACATTGGCACACTACAGCTGATTCTCGCATTCAGGAGTGGTAGTTGGGTTCAGTCAGTCATGTTCTCGTCCAGTGGGCAGTTCATCTGCAGCGGGTTAGATGATTCAAGGGTTTGCCTCTGGGACGCATCAACAGGCGCGCTAATTGTAGCATTTCACGGGCACACGAGCAGTGTAAGGTCTGTCGTGCTCACTCCTGACGACCGGTCTGCTGTGTCATGCTCCTACGACGGAGTGATTCGCGTTTGGGATGTCAACAGTGCTCGACTTCCAGCCACGCGAGGCAGCGAGGATGCTGTCGAGGCACTTGCATCTT
>Ga0247815_10003258_pt1 | contig 11702 bp, 17 predicted proteins | sample UWRJL194509B1_FD_181014 | JGI IMG/M metagenome (GOLD analysis project Ga0247815, IMG submission 181014) | Plant litter microbial communities from Arlington Agricultural Research Station in Wisconsin, United States - UWRJ-L194-509B-1 | ecosystem: Environmental > Terrestrial > Plant litter >... | reverse complement strand
CTTGCAGCTTGGTATCAAGCTACCTTCCACCAGATATCGCAGAGGCCGTGCAGTCTGGCTACGAGTACGCTCTCCTCTATCAAGCCGTCTGCCAGTCTGACAGTGTTATTTTCCCTCCAGCTTCAGCGCTGTGGAAGCCTTCACTCGGAGCCTCAAATCTGAAGTTGACCTGGGCACGATGATCAAAGCCAAACGCACGAACTCGAGCACTTTTGAGGACGAATTCGACTCTGCTGACAAGGACAAGGATAACAAGAAGCGCAAGGCTGCGGAGCAGGGCGGCCGCAATGTTGCAAAGCTCGCTAAAGTCAACACGAAGGGCATGACGAAACTGTCGTCGTTCTTTGGGAAGAAGTAGTGCATGCTCAGTGCGTACATTGTTTTCTGTAATGCTTGCTCGTGTATTTCCGGTCTTTCGCGGAATCAGACCTTTCCGTTTGGTCGTTTCCTAAACGGATGAGGCAGATGGTCCGTCGAGAATGACTGTGCAGTCATTCGCCCGGAGGAGCTCGATGTGCGGTGACTGTGAGATGGTTCGCTTCGTGCTCCTGGTCAAGCGAGGACACTTCTCTCTGATCCACGTAGGCCTGTGTCCCGCGTCAGTTGATTCATCCCGAATTGCAAGAATTGATTGAGGAGACGACTGACCGAGGGTGCGACGCGTAGTGCCCGACTACCGCCATCATAAGGTCAAGAATAGTCGGCGCCGCCGTACCGAGGAGGAACGTCGTCTTGCCACCCTCATCAGGTCCATATGTCTGTTCATTGAACTCGCGGATAAGACGCTCAAGAAGTTCGTACGCTTCTCCACGGCGCTGCTCCTGTCGGGTGCGAATCCACCTGCGAACGTAGGAGTGCATGTGTTAACAGGCTTAGGCGACGGCTAGATAGAAGGGCGGGTCGCACTCTAGGACTTCGGCCTTGCGCTCCGCGTTCTCGGTTTCTGGGATGCTTATGAGACGCTCTGGGAACTCCTGGAAGGTGATAGTTGGGTATATGTTCCCTGACAAGGTTTGTGAATGGCGATCAGCGGCCCAATCATTTCAAAGGTCGTCGTCTTACCTGGCACGAATACCTGCTCGTACGTTAACCCCTAATCGGGATGCCACGGTCCCGTGGGGAAGGTGCTTACCATGAAGCGGTATAGAGCCGCTAGCTGCGGTGTCGTCAGACTATTCAAGTCCCAAGGCGTTCCTGTTCCATGTTGCTGTGCGAGGTCTTGGAAACGGGTCAGGGTTGACAGAAACTCGAAACAAGCAAGAAAGCTCACAAAGCAGAATCGCTGCCATCTCAGTCATGACAGCTCCATCCGGGAGGATCAGAGTTGGGAATTGTAGAAGTGGGTTGGACTTGACGAAGATGTCAGTCATGAACAATCATGTCTCCACATCCACGACGATCCGAGCACAGAGGATCTATAGCACAATAAAAGCACCTTCTTCATGCGCCTAAACGGCTCGGAATCTTTCCTGGCCACGACATCGTCGTAATCGAGTTCAACCAGCTCATGGGGTACCCCAAGCTCGCGCAACGCCCAGAGGATCGCGGTTGAACCGGCGAAACGAGCGTGGAACAACGTGTACTGCTTGGGCATAGAAAAACTGCAGGTTCCAGGCGATTCGAAAGTCGAGAGGAGGGCAAGTCTTGTGGCGGTCAAGTGATGCAATAAACGGAATGAGCCGCGAATCTGCATGGCGCGGAACCGAAATTGCGTCAGCAAGACCTCGCGAGGAAGAAGTTTGAAATTTCTATATGTAAAACCTCGAGTGGCAAGATGAAGCTCAAAATAATAGACTACAAGTCAATCGCTACGAACATGATTAGACTGCTGGCTAGCTCGCTCGCTCGCCTACTAAACTTTAACCGCGGGTCCCGTGCCGAGCTAGCTAGCTATGCAACATACGGTTTGCACGTACACTTAGAACAGATGGGAAGGCCTATGCATCCGGTGATTCATACGGTTCGAATATCATGCGAAGGCGGGTTACTGTGACGTTCTTGCTGAGGCTTGTGATGTGCACCTTTGTTCGGGCCGCATGGATGTGAAGATGTGGCAAGGCATGTAGAGGCTCGGCATGAATGACGGTAACAAGGTTTGCGGCAGTACTTGAAAGCTACGTAGGTTTGCGACGAAAGCGGCGTAAACAAGAACTGGCGAGGGCAATTGTTCAACTGATGCATGCGAGCGATCGCGCAATTAATAGAGTACAAGGTCAAGAGTCATTGCGTCGACTAACACCGCGTCTCTAGACGCGGCTGCTTGACATCATGACGAAGGGTGGCGGTAGGTGACCTCGGTGGTGTGTGCAGCGGTTTGAGTGGTGGACTTGGCGTCGTGAGCCTTAGACTGTCTGCAGTTTCAGTCGGTGGTGTTGTAATCGGCCCCGAAGAGTTGGAATATGGGCCACAGATGACCCGAAGCGGGTTGAACAGTAAACGAGGAATGCTGGGAGGCTGCGCTTGTTCACCATGCTGCTGGATCTCTCTAATGGCCGCAATAACATCACCCGTCGAGTAGAGGCAGTATTCCGTCTGCAATTCGTTAGGTAGGTCGCGGTCAAAGTAGTCGATAAGGTCGAAGCCTGGCCTATCCGCCCCGAGGGCGACGCTACCGAGTGCAATCACCTCGGCCTCGTTGAGGCCGATATCAAAGAGCGGATCATGGTACACGCCGGATGTGAAATCCGCGGAAACCCACGAGAAGCGGCGGCTTGTCATCGTTCTGCCCCCCTGAACCTTGCGGCGTGCGAATTTCGTGTGGCAAAAGATTGCATGCAAGAATACAAACAGGTGCGAGCTTGTGAATAAAGAGGTCGAGGATGCGCTGAATGATGCAGCAATTCAGGACTCGCTCGACCATGTCGCGTTGTGGACCCGTCACGGACTGGAACGGTGCGGTGTAGTTGTCCACACCGATTAAGAGCATCCTGCCATTATCCTGCAAATATGTCTACATTATCTAGTCAGAGGTGATCTTTGGGCAGATCGAGTGACCGCACCACTAAATTAAGGACATCCGAGTCCAAATCTTCGTCCATCCAATCCTGCGTATGGTCGAAGTCACGGTACAGATGACATGCCCGTGTCGTTGCGAGAATGTCGTGGTAGTCATCTCTCATCTGCTTGCATTGCCTACTCCAGTAAGCTGTGCACGCAGCTGATATCTCGTCCTCCAGGGCCGTGGAAAAGTCGACGTCAATATTGTCGAAATCCAAATGAAGGACGAGTAGCTTGCCACGGAAGCCGTCAGGCCCGTGACGGGTGCGAGATGCCAGAAAAAACATATACCCTCCCTTGAGATCAATATCGTAAAAGGCTTCGACCATGGACAAGAACGTGGTCTTGCCGAAGCCGCTCGGACGCCGGATCATAGCGAACCTCTCGTCGACGTGCATGTTGTCAGGCAAGGCGCCATAGGACTTGTCGATGAGAGTCATGCAAAGTGTCAGACACAAGCTCTTATAATTGGTGTCGCATGGTAAGGGGAGCACAGCCTGTTCGAAGGGTGAGCCGGCGAGTAACTACTACGCACGTCACGGCGAACCTTTTGCCCGAGATGAGGTGTGATCTGGATGAGCGCTACGTCGTCTTGTATCAACGTCTTTGACGCGGTACCCGGCATCGCTGGAAAACAGAGACTAGCGAGCGATAGCGAATACCACGGATGTAGGCAGATACTTGCGCAGATGTTCGTCAACAACAATATCCGGGTCCAGAAGACGGAAGTGAGACTCAGGGATGCGCGGTGCGTTGATTCTACCTCTCTGTACGTTAAATGGTTTCTCAACCAGCCAGACATTTTGTGCGGTCGAGGCTGGAACACCGCAGAGGCAGTTGGACTTGTCGTGCGCACGGGCTGCCCATGCGGGTATGTCCCCAACCTTGCCACTTCATGCTCTTTAAGAAGCATTCTTTCGATCGTGGGTCCGTGGCGTGAGGTGACGACGAAGAGAGACGTACTGCGCCAAGACATGTTGATGGTGGCGAGAGCCAGAGACTCGGTGCGGAGTCGGAAGCAATCCCAGCCTCTTGCTCTCACAGCCCTGCGCACTCGATTGAAGCATTGCCCAATCCAACACACAGACAACTTTGGACTTCTATTGCGCCGCTCGGGTTTCATACGATATGTACAAATTGGATTATCAGCCGATTGCCTTTCGAGTCGCCGTTGTCGACGACATGCACCTCTTTCTTGTTACACTCAACAACCTACCATCTGAACGTGCAAGCCACAGCATCAATAAGCCCTCCAAGGCTGTGGAAGCCGTACACAGTTTCAACTGTAACCTCAATGTGGCGTGCAAAAAAAGAATTGCAACCTGTCGTATGGAAGCCGAGATTCACGACATCCACTTCGACGTAGTTCCTCTCGCACCATCAGACCCACGGTGGAAGCTCTAAGAACGGCTTCTTGTAGATTTTAGCTATTCTCGGTCAGCAGAATTGAACAAAGCTTGCGCGATTCTGAGGGAATTCCCGCACCTCTACACCTTTGTCTGAGTCTTACTAAGTATCACCCGCGTCGATGTTCACAAGATCACGCGTGTCAGCGTTGTCATCAGCTGTGGCAGCAGGAGACATTCGATACCATGACCATAGCTAATAAACCTAGATGTCTAACCTTGACTGCAACCGTGCATGTTCCTCACCCAACCTAAAACTAGACTCACGCTGCAGAGAAATACATTGGTTCAATAACGCACCGTGCAACCGGGAAATATGGTAAGGCGTGCCAGATATACAGTACTCTAACGACCAGAAACATAACAACTTTGCGTAGACAACGGTCGCAGGACGGGTCAATAAACAAAGGGATGTGTGGGCGAAGCAGGTGAAATGTGTCAAGATATGCAATGGCGTGGTGACATGACTGGAGGCACAAGATATGCGGCAGAGCGTGGAAACTACACAGGTTGGCGACGAAAGCGGCGCAGACAAGAACAATCGAGGTCAATCACTCATTTATCGCATGCAAACGATTGCGCAATTAGACGAGCAAAAAGCCAGGTGCCGTTACCGTACTTCAACCAGAACCGTGTCTGTAGACACGGGCTGCTTGACATCATGTCAAAGAGTGGTGCTAGGCGACCTCGGTGGTGTGTGCAGTGTGACAGTCAGTGAAAAACCAATAAATTACGCAGGAGGCGGCGGCCAACTACGAATCACCGCCATGAACATCGACGTGCTTCAAATACTGTAGATTGACGCATGACATCTCGAGACGTGAGCATTGCGCGGTCGACCAGAACACTAGACGCCAGACTCAGTCTCTCTTCATCGATCTAGACTGTCCATGACAAATGCGGAGAGTACGAGGCCGACCTGCTTGGTTTTTCTCTGTTACAATGGCTGACTGTGCGCAAGGGCTCGGAACAGCAATATAACCAGCTGGCAATATAGTTCGAGCACATGAGCTTCCAGTCAATCGTAACTCTTCTAGAAATCTGTGTCATTCAGATGCCTGCTCAAGCACTGCTGAGTCGGGGAGCTGTCAACAGCAGAGGTCCCGCACCGCGATGATCTGATGCACATCCTATTCTGCGTCGTCGGGTTTGTGCTCAATGTACCAGCCTGTCTCGACAGAAATAAAATAACTCCATCGCTTGGCTGCATAGAGCAACAGGGGAGCAATCGCCCAAGGAAGGGAGGTAATGTCGCGTGAGCGTTCCAAAGTCCGCTCACCGGCTTGGCCTCTCGCGCGCTTGTTCAGACTTCATGAACGACGAGACTATTCTTTACCCAAACTCGCATAACCTCAATCAACTCGATGCACCTGCACTAAGCGCCAAGATTGCGCGGCACTCGCGATGCGACTTGTGCGATTGTCGAGGGCTCAATCCACCAGACGACGTGACACTGCTACTTGAAGGCGATACCGAGGCATTCCAAGTTCGGCTGAGGGAACCACCCGCAGAACACCCCGATTATTACCCCGCGTTATGCAAGTGCGGACACACGTCGTTGTACCATGGAAATCAAGATCATGTGGCGCAAGAGGAGCGCATTCGACGAGCCAAGGTTGCTATCCGAATAGACGAGCTTTTGGAGGTTAGTTACGTAGCGCATGCGCGCTGTGACTCTATTGCTAACCTGGCTGCAGGACAAGGCGAAGCTTCTCGACTTCAACTATGTGGACCAGGACGTGCTGAGCCTGCGTAAGCAGATGAAGTTACACCCAGACTCACTCGACACCGAGTCAAGTAAGCACCTCGAATTACGAATTTATACTGTGCTCAATCAACCACAGAAGGATCCTCGCGTAAACGCGCAAGTCCAGACTCCTTCAACGATCCGGATGATGTGCCACTGGCCAAACGCCGACGAACAACATCATCACCAGACTCAGAGTCAACAGTGTCCAGCGACGAAGACGACGACCAACCACTGGCTCAACAACAACAACAACTTCAACAGCAGCGAACGAATGGGCTCGTTAATGGTCATCCACGAGCCGGCAAGAAGACCGCGCCAGGCATGGGACTTGCTGGTCCGACGCACTCAGGAAAGGCACCAGCTCCACCCCCAGCCGACACTCAATCGGTCAAACTTGAAGATGAGGACATGCGGCTTGACGGCGACCAGCTAGAGCGTATCGTCAATGGAGTGACGATTGACGCGACAAATCCAAGCCAAGTATGCTACTTGACCCGCACGCTGATAGCTCCAAGACTGACCAAAAACTTCAGGCTGGAGGTGGTTCAAACAACCCACAACAAGAGAAGGCAGCTATCGTTGAACAACGCGCGGGAATCCTCAAGATTATACCAGTTACACCAGACGGCAGCCCGCAAATGAATATCCTCCTTACTGGTCTCAAGACGCTTTTCCAGAAACAGCTGCCCAAGATGCCACGCGAGTATATTACGCGACTCGTTTTTGACGAGAACTCGCGAGCGCTCGCCATAGTCAAACGCGGACTGAAGGTCGTCGGCGGCATTACCTTCAGACCATTCCCACACCGCAACTTTGCCGAAATCGTGTTCTTTGCTACTGCGTCGGTCGATCAGGTCCGCGGGTATGGCAGCATGCTCATGAACCACTTCAAGATGCACATCAGGCGGACGTACGAGGGCATGAATCACTTTCTGACCTACGCCGACAACTACGCCGTAGGGTACTTCCGGAAGCAAGGGTTCACGAAAGAGATCGCGCTGGACCGGTCGATTTGGGCGGGCTACATCAAAGACTACGAAGGTGGCACTCTGATGCAGGTGCGCGACCCTTTCCTCCCTGACTCAAGAATCATCTTGCTCGTGCTAAGCATGTGCAGTGCGAGATGGTTCCTAAGGTAGACTACTTACACGTGAAGGATGTGCTGCTCGCTCAGCGAGAAGCCATCCTTGACAAGATCCGCGCCCGTTCCCGCGCTCACGTCGTCTATGATGGTATTACCAACTGGACGCCTGCGCCTGTCGAGCCCAAGACTGAGGACGGTGACGCGCCACCTTCCGCTTCGAGCACTGGCGTTGTAACGCTCGATCCGCAGGCTGTACCGGGGTTGCGAGAGTCTGGCTGGACGTTCGAGCTCGCGGCGCTGCAGGCAAAGGCGCCGCCCCCCATCAACCGGACGGCTGAAGAGCAGAAAATGCGAAAGCTGCTGCAGACGCTGATTAATCACAAAGCTTCGTGGCCGTTCGTGCAACCGGTCAATCCAGCTGATGTTGTTGATTACTACGCGGTGATCAAACATCCAATGGGTATGTCCACGCCGGCCGTCTTGCTCTGTATAACACTTTGCTGACGTGCGGTGTACATGCAGACTTCTCGACGATGGAGCATAAGCTCGAGATCCATCGCTATCCGACATTGGACTCTTTTGCGGCGGACGTGCGGCTCATCTGCGACAATTGCACAACCTACAACGACCACACCACCGTCTTTCACAAAGCCGCTCTCACTCTGTCTAAGTTTCTGGATACCCAGCTGGCAATCTTGGAGCGGGAGGATTAGATCGAAACGGCGCCGTGAACTCGGCCAGCCTTTGGGTAGTTTGTCTGTATGGTGCAAGCACAGCGGTACCAATCCCTCATGTACAAGATTTTGCAATCACAGGTATGCTGTGGTAGGCGGAGATTCGGGAGGAACACAAGTCTTGCGGACACGCAACCTCTTAGAGTGACCAAAGTTTCATTGATGCATCGCGAGCCACAGGTTTACCACGCTGTTTGATTGGTATTGCATCGTCGCTGTCGTCATCACTGTCTTCAGCGGCCTCGAAGTGACGAGAACCTGAGAGCGTGACCAGCAGAGGTTGTGTTGGATGGAATGTGGCGGCGCCAACAGCGTCTGGCCCTTCATAAGTCACGGAGCCAGCAATGATGTTTCAGGCAACTCACCCTCGTGGGCGGTAAATGAGTGATTAGCAGGAAAGCTCGTTGTCATTCCTTCTGCGTTCGAGCCGGTCACATCGTGAAATGATACTGTCCCGTTGGTGCTACCTGATACGAGCCACCCTCCTGTTGGATCAACATCGAACCACAGCCGCTGGTTCGTCCCGACACCAGGTCGATCATACCGTGCGAAAGGCACAGAGACGTTACGGTTGTCCCAAGCGTAGATGGAGGTCTGGAGACGTAGTGCGGCGTACATGAGATGTGTACGTGTCGGATTGAATTTAATCTGTGAAAGCTTTAGGGGATCGAAATGCCGCCAGGGCGGATGCAGAGCCAAACCTGGGAGACCGGCCCATCACAACCAAGGATCTGGCAAACGGGAGCAGAGCCTTGACCTTCAGAGAATAGCCAGAGGCTCGATGTGAAGGTTCCCGCCGCGAACAAGCCAGAGTAATCGGGACAAAACGCCAAAGCAGACACGATGCCTGCCCCGGAAAGTCAGAAAAGCCTCGCGATCAGGTATCGGCAGGATAGGTGCACCTTTCATGCCGTCCTTTGACTTGCGCGATGCTGTTGTACGCAGCCGCTCGCCTTCACCAGGAGATTGTATATCGAAGACCTCGATCGCGTCTCGATGACCACAGTAAATCTTGTTGGCGGAGGTGTTAAATGCTATACTATGAGGCGCAACGAAGCGTTCTACGTGGTCGACGATACGGTACGATGCTCTGAGCTGTAGCAGTCAATCCTACGCGAAACGAAACAATTAGTGTAGGCAAGAGGAACGCACTCTGCCGTCCGACGCGTCAAGTAGCTTCACTGGAGAGTCGCGTATCGAAGCTACGAGACACATGGTTGCGGGGTCGGAAATGCGTGCGCCTGGGTACCAACAAGCGTCGAGGACTGGGGCAGCCTGACGCGCCAGAAGCGACTCGTCTATCAGAGCATATGAGATCAAGGTTCACCATAAGCAAGCTAGTGATATACTTGGCGAGTCAAACGGACTGCGAGGTTAGTGGTCAGGCTGTCGGCACGCGAGATGAAAAAGGGTGGACGGACGAACCTGGTCCAGATTTGGATGGACTTATCCTCGCGCGTTGCAAGCAGCGCACTTCCGTCCCAGTTCCAGCGAGCGCATCTCCAGAACACGTTGGATTGGGGAGAAGACGAGATGGCGATGCGAGATTTGAACTCGGGAGCGATGAGGTGTGAGTACATTACAGTGGCAGCAGGCCAACTTGATGATCGGAGTTGAACGTTGTTGAGTGTTTGTGCTGTTTTTCGACCTGTTTTAGCATATATGACAGCTGTTCTGCCCGTTACACTTTGCTTTGAACTTAAATCAGACAAGCTTGCGACCTCGGAACGAGTACGATGGCTGTGGCGAGGAATGACGGAATGGGCAAATGATTCATGCTCACGATCGGAGATTGAGTGCGGGCGCACTCGTTGTCCTTCTCTTCGCACACAACATGGTCGCCGTCCTGCCCAACGAACTCTGGCTCGCCATACTGTCTCATATAGACGCACCCACTCTCCGCCTAGTTGCGTCGGTGCGTCACGCGAAGATTACCGCATGACGGCGCAAATACTAAACGCCATTCCATTGTGTCTGCTCGGTGTAGACTTGCCGCATGTTTCATGACCTCGTTGCGACAACTGAACTGCAACTCAGCATTGAGCTTGCATTTGGTAGCCTTAGGCCAGAGCCTACGCACCGCCAGTTCGCGAACGCCGCGGAGACACTTGCGATGGTGCGAGCCACACAGTCAGGATGGCTTCGCATGCATTCTGCGCTTCGAACACGCATAGATATCCCCTTCAAGGCGGGAAGTCTATACGAGCTGTCTGGTGGCTACTTCTTTTGTAGTCTTCACTCGGGAGACAATCAGCGCGCGACAGAGTTAGCATATGTGAAATTGCCAGATACTCCGGACGCACTACCACAGCCCTGGCAACACATCTGCGTTCAAGAGTTCATATCTGACTTTGCGGTTGATGTGGAACAAGGTTAGATCGCGTTGTATTTCCTGTGGCACATTTATTGACAGCCAGCTACTTCTAGATCTTTTGGTCTTTGTCGAAGTCCTGCCACGGCATCGTTCGAGTTGGGAGTACGTCCCCATCGACTCTAAACTTGATCTGCTTATCTCATGGTATCCCTTTCAGAGGAGGGTCCGTTTCTGTCATTTCATGCTACCGTATTTCGCTCTCACACGTCCTTGTTTCAAAGGGACAGCTTCTGTGTTCACTTCCGCAGGTTATCAGACGGCGCCGTCCATCCTGCAGCCAAAGAACCTATCGTTAACTTTGCGCTTGAGAAGGACGGGGAAATCATTCCCTTCCGATACTCCAGCGTCGTCATCCAGATTACCGGACGACATGTTGCCATCCTATTCCGCTGCTTCCTCGGCCATCGTCTTGGGGCTGATTCAATTGGCGTCTGGGACTTCCGCACTGGCGTTCGCAAAGGTGCCATCGGTAATGTCATCGTCGACGACAGCTGGCTCAAAATGTCCACCTTCGTGGTGCTCGCTGCGGACCGACTGCTCGTGCACCGAATTTCGCCAAAGCATCTCGAGGTGCATGTTTTCGATTCGCGGTCGGGCGTCACGAAAGCAAACTTGCGTCCAATGTACTGCCATGCAGTCTTTGAGTTACACAAGTCGATGCATGCCGAGAGTAGCATCTTCCGCAGCGAGCCGTCCAATTTCTCTCCGCCGCCCGGCTCGCGGCCATCGAAGCCATACAGCACGGACCCACAACACGCAATCATCTCGTTCTCGCTCCCTTGGACACGCTCGCGTGCCCAACTATTCCCAGATCTCGGCGACGAGCCGCCAAAGAATTTTATCGGGACGCGCGCGATGTTCATGCGATACCTGGCGCAAGACACGAAGGCGCGGGGGCCGGGCATCTTACCGCTGCATGTGACGTGGGATCGCTGGTCGGAAGAGCTGCTGTGGAAGGTGCCAGGCGTGCCACCGTCGTGGATCACGCATACGTATGGGACGAGACATGTGGTGCAAGTGGCAGCGAATCCGGAGGCAATGGCGTTGGAACCGGATGAGCCGGCACACATCCAGCTGTTGGATTTCAGCCCAGTGCTGGTGCGCGATTTGTTGTATCGGTGGAACGAGGGGCTCCCTATGGGTGTTCCCCTAGAAGAGAAGCACTTTGGGGTGCGCGACTCTACACAGCAACGGCCAAAGGAAAAAGAGCGACGACCGAGATGGTGAGTCGCGAGTGCCATTTGTGCTGACCTTGTGAGCTGAAGAATCTTGCAGGTGGAAACGCTCATCCAAGATCGCTTCGAGTTCGATGGGTGAAGACTCGCCAGTGGATAAAGACGAATCTCCATCAACACCC
>Ga0247815_10003257_pt1 | contig 11706 bp, 10 predicted proteins | sample UWRJL194509B1_FD_181014 | JGI IMG/M metagenome (GOLD analysis project Ga0247815, IMG submission 181014) | Plant litter microbial communities from Arlington Agricultural Research Station in Wisconsin, United States - UWRJ-L194-509B-1 | ecosystem: Environmental > Terrestrial > Plant litter >... | reverse complement strand
ATCGACGGCAAGATTCTCATCGTCGACTGCGGCGTGCTCTTCCCCGAGGAGCACCAGCCCGGTGTCGACCTGATCCTTCCCGACTTCTCGCCGATCCGTGACCGGCTCGACGACATCGTCGGCGTCGTGCTCACGCACGGCCACGAGGACCACATCGGCGCGGTCCCGTACCTGCTCAAGCTGCGCAACGACATCCCGCTGATCGGTTCGACCCTGACGCTCGCACTCATCGAGGCAAAGCTCAAGGAACACCGCATCACGCCGTACTCGCTCACCGTCGCCGAGGGCCAGACCGAGCAGCTCGGCCCGTTCGAGCTCGAGTTCGTCGCGGTCAACCACTCCATCCCGGATGCCCTCGCCGTCGCCATCAAGACCAAGGCCGGCGTGGTTCTTCACACCGGTGACTTCAAGATGGACCAGCTTCCGCTCGACGACCGCATCACCGACCTGCGCGCGTTCGCGCGACTCGGCGAGGCCGGCGTCGACCTGTTCCTTCCCGACTCGACCAACGCCGACGTCCCGGGGTTCACCCCGAACGAGCGCGACATCGGCCCGGTTCTCGAAGCGGTCATCGCCAAGGCCAAGCGCCGCGTCATCGTCGCAAGCTTCTCGAGCCACGTCCACCGTGTGCAGCAGGTTCTGGATGCCGCGGTCGCCAACAACCGCAAGGTTGTGCTGATGGGGCGTTCGATGGTGCGCAACATGGGAATCGCCGCGGATCTCGGGTACCTCAAGGTTCCGGCCGGAGTGCTCGTCGACGCCAAGAAGGCCGGCGACTACGCCGAGAACCAGCTCGTCTACATGTCGACCGGCAGCCAGGGCGAGCCGATGGCAGTACTCGCCCGCCTCGCAAACCTCGAGCACCCGACCATCACGGTCGGAAAGGGTGACACAGTCATCCTGGCCTCGAGCCTCATCCCCGGCAACGAGAACGCGGTCTACCGCCTGATCAACGGCCTGCAGAAGCTCGGCGCGAACGTCGTCCACAAGGCGAACGCCAAGGTGCACGTCTCCGGACACGCAGCGGCCGGCGAACTGCTCTACTGCTACAACATCCTCAAGCCGAAGAATGTTCTTCCCGTTCACGGTGAGTTCCGTCACCTCGTCGCGAACGCCGAGCTCGCAATGCTCTCGGGAGTTCCCGAAGAGAACACGATCATCGGTGAAGACGGCACGGTCATCGACCTGCGCGACGGTGTCGCAACCGTCGTCGGCCAGCTCGATCTCGGATTCGTCTACGTCGACGGCTCGAGCGTCGGCGAGATCACCGAGGCAGACCTCAAGGATCGCCGCATCCTCGCCGAAGAGGGATTCATCTCCATCTTCGCCGCCGTGGATGCCCAGACCGGCCGCGTCATCGTCGGGCCGGAAATCCAGGCTCGCGGCTTCGCCGAAGACGAAGCGGTGTTCAACACCGTTCTTCCACAGGTCATCAAGGCCCTCGAGGATGCCGCAGCCAACGGCACGCGCGACACCCAGGCCTTCCAGCAGGTCATCCGTCGCACCGTCGGCCGCTGGGTCAACACCCAGCACCGTCGCAAGCCGATGATCATCCCGGTCGTCATCGAGGCCTAACCAGCACTGTGTTCGACGGCTCCGATCTCCCGCTCGCGGGGATCGGAGCCGTTGCTGGTTAGGCGCCAGACCGTACATAGCAGTTCGAAGTCGCCGCCAACGCCGGAAGTGCAGCTGCCGGCCCTGCTCGCCCCCACGCTCGCCGACCTCACGGTGTCACCCGATGGGCTCGCTCTGGGCTCCGAGCTCGTGCTCGCGGTGGGCCAGCCCGTCAGCAGAGGAGTCTCGGTGGGAATCGTGGACTATGACGAAAATGCCTGCGGTGAAATGTACGGCGGCGATGCCTGGGTAAGCGCTTTTGGTCCAGGCGAAGATACATTCACGGTCGTCCAGGACGAGGGCGAAGATACCCCGATCCAGGCGATCAACGTGTGGAGTGACGAAGTCGTCACCGTAGAAGGAATCGGCGTCGGATCGACAGCTGATGAACTCGAAGCCGCCTACCCGAGCCTCGAGCCTGTCGGTTCTTTGGGTAGCCCCTGCGGGGACTGACCGGTCGCGATAGCAATTCTCAGGGTCGGTTCAGGGAAGTACCCCATATCGCTCGATATCGATTCGGGCGAGACTGGTCGCGCGAGGTGACTGATGCAGACCGCCGGTCGGCGAACGTCGGGCCACATCATCCTCGCGGCTGATTTCTGTGGAGTATCCCTCGCGTTACTCTGAGCATGCTTAGTGAACGAAACAACCTGGGGGCACCGTGGCCGTGTGGCGAACGTGGATCTTTCCGATCATCCGCATTCTGATTTTTGCGGCGATCGCCGTTGCGCTCGTCAAGGTCGCGTTCTTCGCCGAAACCGAAGAACGAGCGGATGTCGACTCCCCGTCGGCCGAGATCGTCAACCCGCAGTACGAAGTGACGACCGGCACCATCAAGAACGACGTCGAGATGACGGGTACGGTGCTGCCGAAGCCTGCCGTCCCGATCGCCGCGACCCTCACCGGCGAAGTGACCGGAGTTTCGGTCAAGCAGGGCGCGACGGTCGACAAGGGCGACGCCATCCTGACGCTGACCGCCGAAACGGTCAACGACAAGGGTGACGTCGAGAAGAAGGTCGTCGTAGTGCTCGCTCCGGCATCGGGAACGCTGTCGAGCTTCACCGCGCTCATCGGGCAGAGTTTCGCCACCGGGGATCCGGTCGGCCAGATCGCTCCTGCGAGCTACATCGTCACCGGCTCGCTCGCGCCCGACCAGCTGTACCGGCTCGTCGACCAGCCGAAGTCGGCGAAGGTGACAATCACCAACGGACCAGCGCCGTTCACCTGCAAACGCCTCAAGATCACGTCGCCGCTCGCGGGCGCCCAGGACGAGAGCGGAGTGGAAGAGGGAACCTCCGGCGGCCCGACCGTCACCTGCGCAGTACCGTCTTCGGTCACGGTGTTCGCGGGACTCGGCGCAAAGCTGACGATTTCCGGCGGCTCAGCCGACAACGTGCTCGTTGTGCCGACGACGGCCGTCGAGGGCAGCGCCGGTACCGGAAACGTCTACGTGCTCCTCGACGACGGCAGCACCGAAACGCGACCCGTGACGATTGGGCTGAGCGATGGCCGCAACGTCGAGATCACGAAGGGGCTCGCCGCCGGCGACCTGATCCTGCAGTTCATCCCCGGCGCACCCGCGGTGCCAGAGGGCTGCTACATCGACGAATTCGGCAATGAAGTCTGCGAAGGATGACGCTCCTCAAGCTCGATGAGGTGACTCGCTCGGTGCAACTGCCCGACGACCAGCCGCTCGAGATCCTCAAGGGAATCAACCTCGACGTCGAGGTCGGCGACCACGTCAGCATCGTCGGGCGCTCCGGCTCCGGCAAGTCGACACTGCTGAACCTGCTCGGACTGCTCGACAACCCGACCACGGGTGCCATCTACTTCGACGACGAGCCGCTGCGTTCGCTCGGTTCCCGCGCCCGTGACATCAAGCGCGGAAACGATATCGGCTTCATCTTCCAGCAGTTCAACCTGCTTCCCGGTCGGACGGCGCTCGAAAACGTCGTCACGCCGCTGCTCTACTCGCACGGAAAGCAGTTCTGGCGCCGCAATAAACTCGCCGCCGACATGCTCGAGCGGGTCGGACTCGGTGAGCGGATGCAGTCCAAGCCCGAGCAGCTTTCGGGCGGTGAGCAGCAGCGGGTTGCCATTGCGCGCGCTCTCGTTCGCGGGCCCCGGCTCATTCTCGCCGACGAACCGACCGGCGCCCTCGACATCGAGACCGGCGCATCCGTCATGGCGCTGCTCGACGACGTCGCCGAGAAGTCCGGTGCGGCACTCATCACCATCACCCACGATGCGAACGTCGCAGCGCTCGCCAGGCGCCACTATCGCCTCGACCGCGGAGTGCTGACCCCGGTCGATGTAACACGAGTACTCGCGATGGCCGCCCCGGAGGTGACGCTGTGAACCGCCTGCTCGCAGGGCTCGTCGGTGCGGTCGTCGAGGCGTGGGCCGAGTTGCGCATCCACCGCACCCGGGTGCTGCTGAGCCTGATTGGAATCGCCGTCGCGGTCACCGCCCTGACTGTCGTCGTCGGCGCCGGAGCACTGCTCACCCAGTCCCAGACCGAGCAGAACGAGCGAAGCTCCGGTCGCCCGGCGATGGTGAGTATTTCGGCCTACGACCCGCAGACCGGCATGCCCGCCGACAGCGACAAGCTCGACGAGGCCTATTACACGGCGATCGAGCGGTACCAGATCGCCTACGCGGCGAGAAACACCTACATGTCGACCGATGTGCAGTTCGCCGATGGGGTGCGAACGGTCTACGGCACGGCAGTCGACCCCGACTACGGCACCATGCACCGGGTGCGCCTGGCGCAGGGTCGTTGGTTCACCGACGCCGACGAGCTCGCGTTCGCGCCTCCCGTCATTATCAACGAGAATTTCTGGGAGCTGCTCGGATCGCCGCCGCTCGAAACCCATCCGACGGTCGAGCTGGCCGGCGAGCAGAATACGACTGCCGTCGTCATCGGAGTCACACCGAACCCCGGCGACTACTCGGATCCCGAGATCACGATGCTGTTCAGCGACGGAGTCGAGCGGATGTCCGAGCTCGACCGCCAGAACAACGGCTCGACCTACGAACTCTGGATTCCGCCGCAGATCGCTGCCGAGCTGCAGCCGCTCATCGAAGCCGACATCACGGGAACCCTCGGCGACAACGTCGACTACGACGTCTCAGTGAGCCGCAATGACTACCTCGCTTACGAGAACGGAGACCCCCTGCTCGGGCTGAAGCTCGCCGTCGGCGGAGTCGCCGGCCTCGTGCTGCTGCTCGGCGCACTCGGCCTCGTCAACATCGCCCTTGTGACGGTCCGCCAGCGGATTCGCGAGATCGGCATCCGTCGCAGTTTCGGAGCGACGGCCGGTCGAGTGTTCTTTGCGGTCATGATGGAAAGTGTTGTCGCCTCCGTCGCAGCCGGGGTGATCGGTGTGGCCGTGGCTGTACTGATCGTGCAGAGCCCGTTTGTGCAGGAGAAGCTGGCGACCGGAATCATCGACGTTCCGCCGTTCCCGGTAGAGGCGGCGCTGCTCGGACTCGGGGCCTCCGCCTTCGTCGGTACCCTCGCCGGGCTCCTTCCCGCCCTCGTCGCGGTGCGAGTGAAGGTCATCGACGCCATCCGCTACTAATCGGATGCCGGGGTGCGGTCAGAACGCGAGAGACTGACACGCGCCCCGGCTAACCGGGCAGTGACGGTTGTCGGCGGTACCGTGGACGGCATGGCTACGAGCTCCAAGACGACTGCGCGCGCTCGCACAACGACGCCCCGCGCGCGCACGACATCGACCACCAGCGCGACAACGCGCAATGCGCCGACCAAGAAGCTTCCCGCGACCAAAGCGGCCGCAAATACCCAGCGCAGCACCGACCGAAACGATGAGCCCGGCCTGCTCAGCATCGTCTGGCTGTGGTTCGCCCACATCGTCGGCGGAGCCGCCCGCGTTCTCGGCCACGAAACCCTCGCGAAAGAAGAGCGTCGCGACGGATTCCCGTTCTTCCTCTTCCTGCTCGCCGTCGCCGGTGCCGTCGTCGAGTGGTTCAACTCGACCGACCAGGTAGCTATCGCGCTCGACGCCTGGACGTTCGGCGGCCTCTTCGGTCGCGTTGCCTTCGCGCTTCCGGTCATCATGCTGCTGTTCGCGGTCTGGCTCTTCCGTCACCCGGCGAGCGTGCACGACAACACCCGCATCGGTATCGGACTCTCGATCCTGCTCACGACGGTCTCGGCCCTCTGCTACATCTTCGGCGGCCAGCCGGCGCCGATGGACGGCATCGAAGCCGTTGCGGCCGGTGGGGGAGTGCTCGGCTGGATTCTCGCCGCACCGCTCATGCTCGCCACCGCCTGGGTAGCCGTTCCGGTCATCTCGCTCATCCTCCTGTTGTCCCTGTTCATCATCACCAAGACGCCACCGAACAAGGTGGGTGCGCGACTCACCGAGCTGTATGCGTACCTGTTCGGCGCGGAAATCACCTCCAAAGACGAGAAGCCCGACTCGAAGAAGACCTCGACCGGCTCGGTCGCGTTCGGCGACTTCGACGACCTCGGGCTCGGCTCGGACGACGACGATGACCCCTCGAGTGTTCCGTGGTGGCGCCGCAACAAGTCCAAGGGCGTCGACGCCCAGGCGTTCGACTCTCCGGTCGTGGGGCGCGAGGTTGCCGACGACTCGAACGCGAAGGACGCGAACGCAACCGACGTCGTCGGCGCACCAGCGGCATCCGCGCTCATCGACCACAGCAAACGGGAAGACATCAACGACAGCGGCGACTTCGGGATCGACCTGCTCGAAGACCTGCTCAAGGCCGAGGATGCCGTCAGGCGGTTCACCGGCGAGGTCGACACCGGTGCCACGAGTCTTCGCGAAGACGGCGCGGGGATCCTGCCCGGCTTCAACACCAAGGCGAGCGACAAGGGCGTTGCCGGCGAGTTCGAAGTTCCCGACGACTACGACCCGACCCCGCTTCCGGCGCCGACCTCGATGAAGCAGGCCCGCCAGCAGGTGCAGCCGTACCGGCTTCCCGCGGCAGCCCTGCTCACCCCCGGCACGCCGCCGAAGGCACGCAGCGCCGCCAACGACGAAGTTGTCGCCTCGATCACCGAAGTGCTTCGCCAGTTCCAGGTGGATGCCTCCGTCACCGGCTTCAGCCGCGGTCCATCGGTCACGCGCTACGAACTCGAGCTCGGCCCCGGCGTCAAGGTCGAGCGCGTCACCGCCCTCGCCCGCAACATCAGCTACGCGGTGGCGAGCAACGAGGTCAACATCCTGTCGCCGATCCCGGGCAAGAGCGCCATCGGTGTCGAGATCCCGAACAAGGACCGCGAAATCGTGTCGCTCGGCGACGTGCTGCGCAGCGGCGCGAGCACCAAGAGCACCCACCCGATGACGATCGGACTCGGCAAGGACGTCGAGGGTGGCTTCGTCGTCGCGAACCTCGCGAAGATGCCCCACCTGCTCGTTGCCGGTTCCACCGGTTCGGGTAAGTCGAGCTTCGTCAACTCGATGATCACGTCCGTGCTGATGCGCGCCAAGCCCGCCGAAGTTCGCATGGTGCTCATCGACCCGAAGCGCGTCGAGCTCTCGATCTACGCCGGCGTTCCGCACCTCATCACTCCCATCATCACGAACCCGAAGAAGGCAGCCGAAGCGCTCGCCTGGGTCGTGAAGGAGATGGACATGCGGTACGACGACCTGGCGAGCTTCGGCTTCCGCCACATCGACGACTTCAACCGCGCAGTCATTGCGAACGAGATCGTCCTGCCCGTTGGCAGCGAGCGAGTACTCAAGCCGTACCCGTACCTCCTCGTCGTCGTCGACGAGCTCGCCGACCTCATGATGGTCGCCCCGAGGGATGTCGAAGATTCGATCGTGCGCATCACCCAGCTCGCCCGTGCGTCCGGTATCCACCTCGTGCTCGCGACGCAGCGTCCGTCGGTGGATGTTGTGACGGGACTCATCAAGGCCAACGTTCCCAGCCGGCTGGCGTTTGCCGTCTCGAGCATGACCGACTCGCGCGTTATCCTCGACCAGCCCGGTGCCGACAAGCTGATCGGCCAGGGCGACGCGCTGTTCCTGCCGATGGGATCGTCGAAGGCGATCCGCGTGCAGGGCGCGTGGGTGAGCGAGAGCGAAATCGCCGAGGTCGTGCAGCACGTCATCGCGCAGGCCCAGCCGGAGTACCGCGAGGATGTCGCCGTAGTCGCAGAAAAGAAGCAGGTGGACGCCGACATCGGTGACGACCTCGAACTCCTGCTCGCGGCCGCTGAACTCGTCGTCAGCACGCAGTTCGGATCGACCTCGATGCTGCAGCGCAAGCTCCGCGTCGGATTCGCCAAGGCCGGTCGCCTGATGGACCTCATGGAGTCCCGCGAGATCGTCGGCCCGTCCGAGGGATCCAAGGCCCGCGACGTGCTCGTGACCGCGGAACAGCTACCCGGGGTGCTCGCCAAACTGCGTAACGGCGACGCGTCGCCGACACCGCCGGCAACGGCATCCGCTGCTCCCGCAGCCCCGGTCGATCTCGTCGCCGATTCACTCAGCGGTTACGATGAAGTCGACGGCCCTTCAGACGAGGATGCCTGGAACCTGACTGACCGGGAGTAACCGCGTAATGACTCAATCCTCCGACGGCAGCATTCGCCCAGCGAGGGTCCCCGGCTCGTTCTCCGGACGTATTCTGAGCCGCGGCGACGGTCCTGCGAGCAACGCGAACATCGCCAACATCATCACGGTGATCCGCATCCTGCTCGCACCGGTCTTTATCTGGCTGCTGCTGGTCGACGACAGCGATATGGGAACCCTGCGTATCGTCGCGGCGTTCCTGTTCGTCTTCACGATCGCGACCGACAGCCTCGACGGTTACCTCGCGCGCAGTCGCAACCTCGTCACCGACGTCGGAATCATCCTCGACCCGATTGCCGACAAAGTGCTCACCGGTGGTGCGCTCGTTGCGCTGTCGATCCTCGGCGAGCTGCCGTGGTGGGTCACGATCATCATTCTCGTCCGCGAATTCGGCATCACGATCTTCCGCTTCGCCGTGCTGAGTAAGCGTGCCGTTCCCGCCTCCCGCGCCGGAAAGCTCAAGACCATCACCCAGGCCGTCGCGATCTCGCTGTACCTGTTTCCGCTGTGGCTCGTGTTCGGCGAGTGGGTACACATTTTCAACGCCGTCGTCATGGGTCTCGCGTTCCTGCTGACCGTAGTCACCGGCATCGACTACCTCGTGCAGGCGTGGCGCCAGAACCGCGCCGCGCCGGAACCACGAACCAAGTGACGACGGCCGCCGTGGTCGTCGCCGCGCTCATCGAGCGTGGGCTCACGATCGCCGTGGCGGAGTCCCTCACCGGTGGCAAACTCGTCGCGGCTCTCATCGACGTGCCCGGCGCATCGAAAACGGTTCTCGGGGGAGTCGTCGCCTACAACACCGCCCTCAAGGCGAGTGTGCTCGGTGTGGATGCCGCACTCCTGGCCGAGCGCGGAGCTGTCGACGATGAGGTGGCGCGCCAGCTGGCGTCCGGTGCGAGGCTCACGCTGGCTGTCGACGGCCGCGCGGCCGACATCGGCATCGCGACCACCGGAGTGGCCGGCCCGGACCCCCAGGACGGCAAGCCGGTCGGCACGGTGTTCATCGGGCTTGCGACGGCAGAGTCGGTCGCGAGCGTCGCGCTGCAGCTGTCGGGAAGGCGCGAGGACATCCGAAACGCCGTTGTCTCCGAATCACTTGTACAACTCGCCAAGCTGCTCGGGATCGAGCCGTAACCACTCTGATTCGTCGAACCTGCGTCACTTCGACTCAAGTTGGGAATACGGATGGTTTCCATCTCGTTACAACTAACGAATTCACAACCGCAACACAGAGACCTCTGGTTAGAGTTCTCGGTAACGGTGGTTGTAGTGTTACTGCTCCATCGCACAACGCGTAAGGGCAATTGAGTCAAGAGGAGGGTCAAATGGTTCTGGTTCGTCAAGAAATCGGTGACGTGCTCCGCGACTTCCGCCTGCAGAAGGGTCGCACCCTCCGTCAGGTCGCCAGCAAGGCGAGTGTTGCCCTCGGGTACCTCAGCGAAGTAGAGCGTGGGCAGAAAGAAGCGAGCAGCGAGATTCTCGCGTCGGTCGCTGATGCGCTGGAGACGCCGATCTCCGTCATTATGCGTGAGGTGGGAGACCGCCTTGCCGTAATCGAGGGTCTTAACGCGATCCCCGACACCCTCCCGGACGACCTGGTTGCAGAGTTCGACTCTGACCTCGTTCGTCGCTAAGTCTTAGTTCTGTACCGAACGCCCCGGCATCCTTTCGAGGAAGCCGGGGCGTTCGGCGTACCGGCCAGCAGTGCAGTGTTCGAGTCGCTACGGTTGAACAGTGCGTTTGAGTGAATTCTGGATAGCCGTCTCTGACGAGTTCGGCGACTACGGCCGGGTGCTCACCCACGACCTCGTGCTGTCGCAGTTCGAGAAGCCCGGCTCGGCCGGTCTCACCGCCGAGGCGGCGATCAAGGCGGGGTTCCCGCCCCGCGAGATCTGGCTCGCCCTGTGTGCGGCGAGTGACGTTCCCCTCGAGCGTCGGCACGGCGTCGGACTGCGCGAGCCGCGCGAGCGTAACTAGCCTTCGAAGATATTCGAACAAACTCCGGCGCGTCGTCGAACATGTGTTCGGAAGTCGGTAGGCTCCTTCATAGCGTCTTTCGAAGACGGGTTATGCACCACGAGCACGTCGCTCCCTCGTAATGTCGGAGGCCAGTCGTACCGTAGTCATCAACCAGCCTTTGTCGGGAGGCTGTGGGCCTTGCAGTATCGGCCACCAGCGAATCGACAGCCTATGGGCAGCAACCAACGAGTCAAGGAGTAAGTCATGGCATCACCAGCAGACCGCGAAAAGGCCCTCGATACGGCCCTCGCACAGATCGACCGCCAGTTCGGTAAGGGTTCCGTCATGCGTCTCGGAAGTGATGACCGCGCCCCCGTCGCCGTCATCCCGACCGGCTCGATTGCACTGGATGTCGCGCTCGGCATAGGCGGGCTTCCCCGCGGCCGCATCGTGGAGATCTACGGTCCGGAATCCTCGGGTAAGACCACGCTGACCCTCCACGCGATTGCCAACGCCCAGCGCGGTGGCGGAATCGCCGCCTTCATCGACGCGGAGCACGCACTCGACCCCGAGTACGCGAAGAAGCTCGGCGTCGACATCGACTCGCTGCTCGTTTCCCAGCCCGACACGGGTGAGCAGGCCCTCGAGATCGCCGACATGCTCGTCCGCTCCGGCTCGATCGACCTCATCGTCATCGACTCCGTCGCAGCCCTCGTACCGCGCGCAGAAATCGAAGGTGAGATGGGTGACTCGCACGTCGGACTGCAGGCTCGCCTGATGTCGCAGGCGCTGCGCAAGCTCACCGGTGGGCTCAGCCAGACCAACACCACGATGATCTTCATCAACCAGCTGCGCGAGAAGATCGGTGTCTTCTTCGGAAGCCCCGAGACCACCGCCGGTGGAAAGGCGCTCAAGTTCTACGCGTCCGTCCGCCTCGACATCCGTCGCATCGAAACCCTCAAGGACGGCACCGAGGCCGTCGGTAACCGCACCCGCGTGAAGGTCGTCAAGAACAAGATGGCGCCGCCGTTCAAGCAGGCGGAGTTCGACATCCTCTACGGCATCGGTATTTCGCGCGAGGGAAGCCTCATCGACTTCGGCGTCGAGCACGAGATCGTCCGCAAGTCCGGTGCCTGGTACACCTACGAGGGAGACCAGCTCGGACAGGGTAAGGAGAACTCGCGTAAGTTCCTGCTCGATAACCCGAAGATCGCACTCGAGATCGAACAGCGCATCATGATGAAGCTCGGTGTCGGTCCGGAGGCGAAGGCTGCCATCGAGAAGGCCAAGAAGGCAGCGATCGAGGCTGAGGCCAAGGCCGCGACGAAGGCGGCAACCAAGGCTGCCGCCGCGACCGCGAAGGCAGAGCCCGCACTGCTCGCGGTCGGCGAATAGCATGACCGGTTCCGATACCAGCGACGACTCTGCTGCTGATCGCCTTGCTCCCGTAACGTACCTGTTTGGTGCGAAGCGGGGCGGTGCAGATTCATACGTTGCGACGGACGCCGCCAGCGAGCCAGCCGAGCCAGAGCTGCCTGAAGTCACAGAACTCACC